>Ga0070738_10002511_pt1 | contig 27930 bp, 24 predicted proteins | sample Coa_R2_2_FD_66446 | JGI IMG/M metagenome (GOLD analysis project Ga0070738, IMG submission 66446) | Surface soil microbial communities from Centralia Pennsylvania, which are recovering from an underground coalmine fire - Coalmine... | ecosystem: Environmental > Terrestrial > Soil > Unclassified ...
GGTGAAGACTTCTGCCTTGCGCGGGCGCGGGGGCGCAGGATTCGCAACCGGCATGAAATGGTCGTTCGTGCCAAAGCAATCCGCGAAACCTAAATACGTCCTCTGCAATGGCGACGAAAGCGAACCCGGAACCTGCAAGGACCGCCTGATCCTGGAGCACGATCCGCACTCGGTAATCGAGGGAGTCATGATTGCCGGTCTCGCCATTGGCGCCAGGATTGGCTACATCTATATACGCGGCGAATATCGTTATCTCTCCGTCATCATGGAGAAGGCAATCGCCGATGCCTACGCGCGGGGCTTCCTCGGCAAGAATATCTTCGGCAGCGGCCGCGATTTCGACGTTTACTGGCATGGTGGTGCAGGCGCATACGAAGTAGGCGAGGAATCGGCACTCATGGAATCCCTGGAAGGCAAACGCGGGATTCCCCGCATCAAGCCTCCCTTCCCTGCCGTCGTCGGCCTGTTTGGCGGACCCACCGTCATCAACAACGTCGAGACCCTGGCAAGTGTTCCACCCATCATCCTGCAAGGCGGCGAGTGGTTTGCGAGTCTCGGCACTCCAAAGAATGGCGGCACGCGCCTTTACTGCCTGAACGGTCACATCAACAACCCCGGGGTCTACGAGTTGCCGGTCGGCTTCAACCTGCTGCGGATGATCAACGAAGTGGGTGGCGGGATTTGGAAAGGCCGCAAGCTGAAGGCGGTCACGCCTGGCGGATCCTCTTGCCCCATCCTCAAAGCCGAGGAGTGCGATATTGCCATGGATTTTGACACACTGATGAAAGCCGGATCGATGCTCGGCTCCGGTGGCGTTGTCATCCTCGACGATCAGACGTGCATGGTGAAATACGCGCTTCGTACCATCAAGTTCTATCAACACGAAAGTTGTGGATGGTGTATCCCGTGCCGTGAAGGTACGGACTGGTTGAAAAAATCGCTGACGCGTTTTCACGCAGGGGCAGGGTTGAAGAAGGACATCGATAATATTCAGTACCTTGCTGAGAACATGCTGGGGCGCACCTTCTGCGCGCTTGGGGATGCCGCAGCGATGCCGACGATCTCCATCGTAAAGAAGTTCCGCAACGAATTTGAAGATCACCTGGAAGGACGTCCGTGCCCGTACGATCCGGAGGCGGTCACGCAACAGCTTCCAGTGCTGGCGGGAGCGCATTAATGTCGGCACAGCCTGAACTCGTCGCAAGCGAGAGAGACTTTCTGGCGCAGTGCCTGGTTGCGAGTGAAATAAGATATCTGAAGGCGATCGACGGGGTTTCGGAAGCTGCAGCGACGGTGAAGATCAGTGAAAATAGCTGGTCGATTCTCGAATGCGCTGAGCACGTGGCGACAGCCGAGCGGCAGATGCTGGCGATGTGGAACAAGTTCGCGACAGCCGGAAAAGGCGATCCGGTGAAAGACAAAGGGGTGGTAGCAACCGCGTCCAATCGCGAAAAGAAGTTTACGGCGCCGGAGCGTTCGCGGCCCAATGGACGCTACACGGAATTGAAGGCCGCCATTGCGGATTTCCGGGAACATCGATCCATCACGCTCGCATCCCTGCATAGCTTGTCTACAGAACTGCGCCGCAAGGTTGTGCAGCATCCGATGGCGGGAGAGATTGATGGCTACCAGTTGTTCCGTTTAATGGCAGCTCATGCCGAGCGTCATGCAGCACAGATTGAAGAAATCAAGAACCACCCTGCATACAAGCGGGCCGGTTAAGCGAGAATCGCGAAACGATATCTATGGCAGATGCACCCAAGCTGGTAAACCTGACGGTGGACGGAAAAGCGATTACCGCCCCTGCCGGCACACTTTTGATTGACGCTTGCAAGAATGCAGGCATAGAAATTCCTTCTTTCTGTTACTACCCCGGTCTCTCGGTGCAAGGCGCTTGCCGCATGTGCCTGGTAAAGATCGAGAAGATGCCGAAGTTGCAGACCTCGTGCACAACTGTAGTCGGCGAGGGCATGGTCGTCACCACTGAGAACGACGAAATCCACCAGGCCCGTAAGTCGATGCTGGAATTGGTACTCGCCAACCATCCGCTCGATTGCCCCGTGTGCGATGCAGGAGGCCAGTGTGAACTCCAGGACATGACGTTCACCTACGGAGCCGCTGAGAGCAAGTTCGTCGACATCAAGAACCATCGCGACGAACAGCAATGGTCACCCGTCGTGTACTTCGATCGGCCCCGCTGCATTCTCTGCTACCGCTGCGTGCGCGTCTGCGGTGAAGGTATGGATGTCTGGGCACTCGGCATTCAGCAGCGCGGCGTCAGTTCGGTGATCGCGCCCAACATGGAAGACCATCTCGAGTGCGAAGAGTGCGGCATGTGCATCGACATCTGTCCCGTCGGAGCACTCACGTCTGGTGCGTATCGTTATAAGACGCGGCCCTGGGAGATGAACCATGTGGCTACAGTGTGCACGCACTGTGGCGACGGTTGCGTCACCACGCTCGGCGTGCGGCGTTCGGACACCGGCATGGAAATCATGCGCGGTGACAATCGCGATAAGAGCGGCATCAATGGCGACTTCCTCTGCATCAAGGGGCGCTATGCATTCGACTTCTCCAAGGAACCGGAGCGCATCACCGTTCCGCTGATCCGACGCAACAGCAAACTGGAACCCGCGACTTGGGAGGCAGCATTCGAACTCATTGCCAGCAAGCTTAAAGAAGTGCGCGATCGCGATGGCGGTCAGGCAATTGGGGTGATCGGCTCGAACCGTACCACGAACGAAGAGAATTACCTGCTCCAGAAGTTTGCGCGGTTGGTGCTGGCAACCAACAACATCGACCATCACCGCACGGCGGACTACCCCGGTTTCGTGAGCGCGCTTGCCGGAACGCAAAACATGACTGCCAGCATGCGTGATGTGGCAAGCGCACCGGCAATCCTGCTGATCGGTAATGACCCGACCGAGCAGCACCCGCTGCTTGCCTGGCAGATTCGCAACAATGTTCGCCTCAATAAAGCGCGCCTCTACACGGTGAATTCGAACCAAATCAAACTCCGCCGCCAATCGACTGTATTCCATTTGATTTCCGCCGGCAGCGAAGGCGCGTTTGCCCAATTCCTGGTTGGGAACGATTCGGCAGCCAGTTCAGTAGGTGACCCTCAAGCGCTCAACTCTCTTCGCGACAAACTCCGCGGAGAGCAGGGGTTGGTAATCGCGTTCGGCTCTGAAATCCGTGGCGAACACATAAAGCCCCTCGTCCAGTTCGCGCAGAGTGTTGGTGCGAAACTGATCTGCCTTGGTGACTATGCGAATTCCCGCGGGGCCGCTGACATGGGCCTCTACCCCGATCTGCTGCCCGGCTACTACCCGGTCTCGCAGCTCACTGGCTCCAAGGACGAAGATTGGATGGGAAAGGCTCCCAAGCAGCCCGGCCTTACCCTGCAGGAGATGTTCTCCGCAGCCGCCGGCCGAAGACTCAGGGCACTGTACGTGGTCGGATCGAATCCAGTCGCTCGTTACAACCTGGATCCGTTTGCGCTGAAGAATACATTCACTGTTGTTCAGGATATGTTCCTGACCGAAACTGCGACTCTCGCCGACGTGGTTCTGCCGGCGGCGAACGCCTATGAAAAGGGTGGCACGTTCACCAATACCTGCGGTGATCTGCAGCGACTGCAGAAAGCGGGCGATGTCACCACGGTCAAGTCCGATTTTGAAATTATTGTTCGCATCGCGAACGCAATGGGTTACGACGTACACGGCCTGGTCCCCTTCGCCCCCGGCCTGCGCGCCGACATGGGTCAGACGCGCGGCGCCGAATCTGGTGAGGCCGATCGCCATAAGGTGTGGCTCACTCGCCAGGGCATCGAGCCAAAGCTGAGCCCGTTCGATCCGCTCGCTCTTCTCGATGAAATCCAGCGACTTGTACCCGGTTATGAAGTTTCGCGGCTGAACCTGATGGCCGGCAATGATCAGCACACGCAGGTTCCCGACATTGGCTCTGGGGAATTACCAAGCCATCCGGAATTGATTGTGCCGTCCGAGGACACGCTATTTACCTCTGGGACATTGGGACGTTATTCGAAGACTTTGAATTCGGTTATGGAAAACGATCGCGCCGTCCCGGAGGATGCCGGGATTCCGGCGGATTAATCGCAACGAGACTGAATAAACGTTGCGGGCCTGATAGGGATTCCTGATGGGTTAAAACCCGGTCGGAATGACAGAAGCCAAGCAGCAATTAAAGGTTCACTACATTGCCAACTGGAAATCTTAGTGTCACCACGTTTGTGATCGCCTCGATCATCAAGATCGCGATTGTGCTCTGGGTCTTGCTGACCGCGGTCGCTTACACCGTATGGCTGGAGCGCAAAGTTGTCGGCCACATTCAGAATCGTTGGGGCCCCACGCGTGTCGGTCCCTTCGGTCTGCTTCAGCCATTGGCCGACGGCCTGAAGTTCATTTTCAAGGAAGACCTGACTCCTCCTTACGTTCACAAGTTCTTGTACATCCTGGCGCCGATGCTCGCGCTTAGCATGTCGCTGATCGCGATTTGCCTCATCCCATTTGGCAATTCCGTGAACATTGCGGGCATGAACATCCCGCTACAAATCACGGATACCAACATCGCGCTTCTGATCATCCTCGGCATTACGTCGATCGCCGTGTACGGTGTAGCTCTGGCCGGATGGTCGTCGAATAGCAAGTACTCACTGTTGGGCGGACTTCGAGCGAGCGCCCAAATGATCAGCTACGAAGTGGCTCTGGGCCTGTCACTGGTTGGCGTACTGATCCTCTGCGGCACCTTCAGCCTGCATGGAATTGTCGAGGCGCAAACTGGAACCTGGTTCGGTTTCATCCCCAAATGGAATATCTTTAAGGGCCAGTTCATCGCGTTCTTTATTTACATAATGGCGGCCTACGCGGAGACGAATCGCATCCCGTTTGACCTCCCTGAAGCTGAAACCGAGCTTGTTGCCGGATATCACACCGAGTACAGCTCCATGAAGTTTGCCATGTTCTTCATGGCCGAGTATTCCAACATGGTCACCGTTGCCTGCCTGGCCAGCATTTTGTTCCTCGGTGGCTGGACAGGACCTGTTTTTGGCCCACCGATCCTGCATGCGCTGCTGCCGATCTTCTGGTTCGCGCTGCGAGTTTTGTTTTTCATTTTCGTCTACATCTGGGTTCGCGGAACGCTGCCGCGCTTCCGCTACGATCAACTGATGTCGTTCGCATGGAAGTTCCTGCTTCCGCTGGCAATTGCCAACGTCATGATTACGGCCCTTGTAGTTGCCTTACGGTCTTAAGTTTCGTGGTACGCGCGACTGGCGCGCTAGAAAAGAAACCATGCTTCATTTGGCTTTGTTCCTCATCTTCGGAGTCATCGCGGTAGTCGGCGCGATCAACTTGATCGCGCAAACGCACCCGATCAATAGCGCCCTGTCGTTGGTGGTTGTGATGGGCTCGCTGGCGGCAGAATATCTGTTGCTCGGCGCCGAATTCCTCGGCGCAATTCAGGTGATCGTCTACGCCGGCGCGATCATGGTGCTGTTCGTATTCACCATCATGCTCCTAAATGCTGGCGCGGAAGAGCAAACGCGTGGAAGCAAGGTGGCGATCATCATCGGGATTCCGGGGATGGTCATCGGATCGGTAGCCGTCGCGTGGGCTCTGATTCGCGCACACACGGGCGCGGAGGTCCCGGTCGGTTCGCTTTACGGATCGGCTCAAGGCATCGGCCACCTGCTCTTTCGCGACTTCCTGTTGCCGTTTGAAATCACCTCGGTGCTAATCCTGATCGCGATCATGGGTGCCGTCGTATTGGCAAGGAGGGAGAGCTAAATGGTTCCGATCTCCTATTACCTGGTGCTCAGCGCCATTCTCTTCGCCTGTGGCGTGCTCGGTTTTCTAATCAAGCGCAACGTGATCACAATCTTCATGTCCATTGAGTTGATGCTGAATGCGGTGAACCTTTCGTTCGTTGCGTTCGCCTCTTATTGGCAAGCACTGAGCGGGCAGGTATTTGTTTTCTTTGTGATGGTGGTAGCCGCCGCGGAAGCGGCCGTCGGACTCGCCATCATTATCGCAGTGTTCCGCACGCGGCAGACGTTAAACCCAGACCGCGTGAACCTGTTGAAGCTGTAGGCAGGAAATAATAAAGATGATTCTCTGGCTTATTCCAATTCTGCCGATTATCGGCGCAGCCATTAATGGTCTGCTCGGTAGGAAATTCTCGAATCGGACGGTCGCGGCCATCGGCCTGTTCTTCCCCGGGCTGGCGATGGTCTACACCTGGTGGATCGCGGCACAGTTCTTCCCGAATCCGCACACCATTGTTCAGACTTTTTATGATCTGACCTGGATCAAGGCGGGCGCTTTCAGCGTTCAATACGGCTTCCAACTCGATCAGCTTTCGATGCTCATGGCACTGATCGTCACCGGTGTCGGCTTCCTGATTCACGTGTACTCGGTCGGGTACATGGCGCACGAGGGCGGTTATTACCGCTTCTTCTCGTACCTGAACCTCTTCATGTTCTTCATGCTCACGCTCGTGCTGGCCGACAACTACCTGCTCATGTTCGTCGGATGGGAAGGCGTGGGCTTGGCGTCGTATCTGCTGATCGGCTTCTTCTTTCTGCGTGACTCGGCATCGGCTGCGGGCAAGAAGGCATTCATCGTAAACCGCATCGGCGACTTCGGTTTCCTGATCGCGCTCTTCCTGATGATTCAGCACTTCGGCACGCTCAACTTTGCGCAAGTCTTTGACAAGGTGAATGGCCTTCCGGCGGAAACTGCGGGCGCGGGGCTACTGACCGCGATCGGTCTGTTGCTTCTGCTCGGCGCAACCGGTAAATCGGCGCAAATTCCACTCTACGTTTGGCTGCCGGATGCGATGGAAGGTCCGACGCCGGTCTCTGCACTGATCCATGCCGCAACCATGGTCACCGCCGGCGTGTACATGATTTCGCGCTCGAACGCCGTCTTTAATCATGCACCGATCGCGATGGGCGCCGTGGCAATCATCGGCTGCGCTACTGCCTTCTTCGCCGCGACCATCGGCCTGGTGCAGCACGACATCAAACGCGTGCTGGCGTACTCCACCGTGTCGCAACTCGGCTACATGGTGATGGCCTGCGGCGTCGCGGCATATTCCGCCGGCATGTTCCATCTGATGACGCACGCGTTCTTCAAAGCCCTCCTCTTCCTCGGCGCTGGTTCCGTCATTCACGCGCTCGGTGGCGAACAGGACATGCGCAAGATGGGTGGTCTGCGTAAGTACATTCCCGTCACTTTCTGGACGATGACCGCCGCAACTCTGGCGATCTCCGGTTTCCCCGGCTTCTCAGGATTCTTTTCGAAAGACGAGATTCTCTATCGCGCCTACCTGCACGGTTCCTGGGGATGGATCCTCTGGCTCGTCGGCCTGATCACGGCCTTCCTGACCGCGTTTTACATGTTCCGCTTGTGGTTCCTGACCTTCTTCGGCGAATATCGCGGCGACCAAGGACACGATCAGCACGCTGGGCGCGAAGAGCATCACGGCCATGCTCCGCATGAGAGTCCCAAGGTAATGCTGATACCGCTGGTAATACTCGGCATCCTGTCAGTAGCCGGGGGATGGATTGGGATTCCGAAAGTAATGGGCGGCAGCAATCACTTCGAACACTATCTCGCCCCGATCTTTGAGCAGCATGCGGCGACCAGTGCACAAGCCGCAGAGGCCGAACCGACTGCCGAACCCTCGGGACCACCGGAACTGCTCTTCAGCGTTGCCGCGACGCTCACCGCTTTCGCGGGCATCGGGCTCGCTTGGCTCTTCTACTACAAGCGCCGTGACCTTCCCGAGAAGCTTGCCGCCGGCCTGCATGGCGCTTACGTCACCCTGGAAAACAAGTATTTCGTAGACGAGTTCTACGGGGCGGCTGTCGTCAAGCCAATCGTGCTTGGTTCCACTTACCTGCTCTGGAAAGGAATTGACGTTGGCATCATCGATCGTACGTTAAACGACAGTGCCGATGCGGCGCGCGACGTCTCCCGAGGATTCCGCCACATGCAGTCCGGCAACATTCGCTCTTATGCGGGCTGGGTAGCCGCCGGAGCTGCCGCCGTTGTGGTCTTCATGATCTGGAGGGGGGCGCGATGAATACCGCTGTGATCCATCCCTTCATCCTCAGCCTGGTAACCTTCGTTCCGCTCGGTGGCGGATTGCTGTTGCTGGCCTTCCCGCGCCGCGATCGCGACATCAAGGTCTTCGCGCTGGTTGTCTCGATCCTCACATTCATCCTCTCGCTGCACCTGCCGGTGCATTTCGTGCCCGGCCAAGCGGGCTTTCAATTCGAGGTCAACGCACAGTGGATCACTTCGCCGAACATTCACTACCACATGGGTGTCGATGGCTTCTCCATGTGGCTGGTGTTGCTGACCACCTTCCTCACGCCACTCTGCGTGATGATGTCGTGGCGCTCAGTTCATGGTCCGGTCAAGGAGTTCTTCATCCTTCTGCTGATCCTCGAATCGGCGATGATCGGCGTCTTCGTTTCGCTTGACCTGTTCCTCTTCTACTTCTTCTGGGAAGCGACTCTGATCCCGATGGCGCTGCTGATTGGCGTTTACGGCCATGAACGCCGTATCTACGCCGCGGTGAAATTCTTCCTGTACACCATGATTGCATCGGTATTCATGCTGGCAGGAATCTTGTGGCTCTATGCCCACACTGGCAGCTTCGATTTCACCGTGATCCAGCATGCGATTCAGAGCGGTTCTCTGCAACTCGGCAGTGCGTCGAAGTGGCTCTTCCTTGGCTTCTTCATCGCGTTCGCGGTGAAGGTGCCAATGTTCCCCTTCCATACCTGGCTGCCTGATGCGCACGTGGAAGCACCAACCGCCGGCTCCGTCCTGCTGGCAGGCGTCATGCTCAAGATGGGCACCTACGGAATGTTGCGCTTCAACCTCGGATTGTTTCCGGAAGAAGCGCACCGCAATGCACCGTGGATCGTCGCCCTCGCGATCATCGGAATCATCTTCGGCGCGCTGGTCGCGATGGTGCAGCCGAATATGAAGAAGCTGATCGCCTATTCCTCGGTCAGCCACCTCGGGTTCGTGGTGCTGGGAATTTTCAGCTTTACCACGGCAGGTATCGTCGGCGCGGAATTCGTGATGCTGGCGCACGGCGTTTCTACTGGCGCACTCTTCACGCTGGCAGGCATGCTCTACGACCGGCGGCACACCTACGAGATCAGCGAGTTTGGCGGACTCGCTACCTCCATGCCCGTCTACTCTACTTTCTTCCTGGTGACCACCCTGGCTTCGATCGGGCTCCCGCTGCTGAACGGCTTTGTTGGCGAGTTCCTGGTTCTGAGTGGCGCATTTCGTGCAAATCATATCTACGGAATTCTGGGCGCAACGGGCGTGATCTGGAGCGCATGCTACATGCTCTGGATGTACCAGCGCGTTTTCTACGGAACCTTCAGGAACAATGCCAATCGCGCCCTGGTTGATGTGAATGCTCGTGAGCGCGCCACCCTCTGGCCTCTTGTGGCGGCTGCACTGATCATGGGCGTCGCGCCCTTGATCTGGACGCGCGCCATCGAACCCGCCGCCCAGGCCTTTGTTTCCAATGACAACACCGCCGCCCACATGCTTCCGGGTACGCCTGCGACCAGGAGCCGCGCGGCACAAGCATCGCTTGAACTCCATGAATCGCAGGTAAGCGGACAATGATTCCGAGCACAGACTACATTCGACTTCTGCCCGAGCTGATCCTTATCGTCTTCGGCTTGCTCGTCATGCTGATCGAGCCGCTCCTGGGCGAACACAACAACCGCAAAGGATTGGGCGCGATTGCCCTGATGGGCGCCGTGCTTTCGATCCTCGCCAGTTTCTACCAGACCGGATACGAAGGTGCCGCCTTCTTCGACATGATCCATGTTGATACGTTCAGCATCTTTTTCCACGTACTGATCGGGTTGATTGCAGCGGTCGTGATCCTCGCCTCGTTCGAGTATCTGAACCTCCAGCAGATTCGTTACGGTGAATACTATGGCCTGATTCTGTTGAGTTCCGTCGGCATGATGCTGATGTCCTCCGCCGTCGAACTGGTCCTCATCTTCATCGCCTTGGAAATTTCCTCCATCGGCACGTACATCCTCGCGGGATTCCGTCGAAATGCTCCCATCAGCATCGAGTCGTCGATGAAATATTTCCTGCTCGGCTCATTTGCGACAGCGTTCTTCCTCTATGGGGTAGCGCTGATGTTCGGCGCGACCGGATCGACCTCGGTGTATACCATCGCCACTACGCTTGCTCAGGGAGCCACTCCGCTCGCCTATGTCGGCATCGCTTTGATGTTCGTCGGACTGGGATTCAAGGTCGCGTCCGCCCCTTTCCACATCTGGACGCCCGACGTGTATGAAGGCGCACCAGCTCCTGTGGTCGCATTCATGTCGACTGGACCGAAAGCCGCAGCATTCGCCGTTCTGCTGCGCGTGCTGTTCGCGACCGAAGCTCCCGGCTGGTTCTGGCTGATCTGGGCTTCTGCAGTTCTGTCGATGACACTGGGCAACATCGGCGCGCTCGTGCAGAACAATGTGAAACGCCTGCTCGCCTACTCTTCGATCGCGCAAGCCGGATACATTCTGGTCGCGTTCGCCGCTGCCAAGGATATCGGCATTTCGGCGGTCATCTTCTATGCTGCGGCTTATGCTGCCATGAATGTCGGTGCCTTCGCGGTTGCCAGCCATTTGGCGAACGTCGGCGAGAAGTACGTTACCCTCGACGACTACGCCGGGCTGGGCCGTCGCGCACCCGGCCTGGCTGCCGTCCTTACCATTTTCATGTTGTCGCTGATCGGCATTCCTGTAACCGGAGGATTCCTGGCCAAGTTCTATGTTTTCCAGGCAGCGATGCAATCGCACCTCACCGGGCTGGTTATCATCGGCGTAATCAACAGCGCCGTCGCCGCGTACTACTATTTGCGCGTGATCGTTTACATGTACATGCGCGAACCACAACGTGATGTGCCGGTACTGAAAATGCCCTTTGCGCTTGGCGTCTCCTTGGCCGCCTGCCTGGCAGCAACCATTTATTTGGGTGTACTCCCCGGCCGCATACTTGACTACGCAATGGCTTCGGCGCGGGTGTTGGTGCGGTAAGGACGAAAGTGGCGCTTTAGAGTCTGTCTGAGCCCACAAAAGGGTAAATGCGATTTGAACGAGCGGGTTCATCGGCGCCGCTCGCCGCAAGATCCGTAAATCTTGCACCCGTTCCCAAACTCGTGCATCATCTGATTAGTGCATTCCAAGCTCTCCACGGCTTTTGCCTTGTCTTTTATCGTTGCAGCCTTGGTGTGCGCATTTGCGCTGGCTGGCAGCGCATCGCCTACCGTTGCTCTTCCGCCTTGTCATGAGCACGCGCGGCAAGCGCCGATTCCTCCGCCCGTCAGCCACAACTGCTGCGAGATGGGACATCAGTTTTCCTCGATTCCCGCTATTCCCTTCGTAGCACCGTCTCTTACGGCAATTGCCGTCGTAACGGACTCCGCCACCCTATGCATGAACGAGCGGGCCACCCTTGCGGAAATCGTCTCGCCAGATCCGCCCGACCTCGTACCTCTTCGCATTTAGCACGCATTCCCCCGCTCGGACCTTGGCCGTAACGCGGCTTCGTTTTTGCAAGTCATCAACCCAAAGAAGAGGAATGTGTGCGCGCAATTGTGCTCGTCGTAGTGCTCTACTCTGCCGTTCTCGTTATCGCCCAGAACTCCATGCCCGACATGCCAAGCGTGCCGAACCCGAGCACCAATGCGGCGACTCCGTCCAACGCGTTTATCAACATGCTTGAAGATCATTCCACATCCGGCACGGACGCCCAGCCTTCTTCTACACCGACCGAAATGTTCATGACCTCCCACTCCGGATGGATGCTCATGTTTCACGGAGTGGCATTTCTCAATGACGTCCAGCAGAGTGGGCCTCGTGGAACCGATAAGCTTTTCTCGACCAACTGGATCATGCCCATGGCGCAGCGCAAACTCGCTCGCGGCACTCTCACATTGCGCACCATGCTGAGCTTTGAGCCCGCAACGGTGACCGCCGAACAATACCCCGAATTGTTTCAGCAGGGAGAAACTGCATACGGCCGACCGATTGTGGACGGTCAGCACCCTCATAACTTCTTCATGGAATTGGCAGCGATGTACGACTACTCCATTTCCGAGCACACGGTCCTGTCTTTCTATGGAGGTCCGGCGGGCGATCCTGCTCTGGGACCGCCTGCGTTTCCGCATCGGGCGTCAGCCTCTGAAAACCCTGTTGCTCCCCTTTCACATCACCTGCAGGACTCGACTCATATCGCCTATGACGTCATTACTGCCGGCCTAACATATCGTTTCGTGCGATTGGAGGCTTCGGGCTTTCACGGTCGCGAGCCGGATGAGTACCGCTGGGACATCGATTCAGGCGCAATCGATTCCTGGTCCGCGCGCATAACCGTGAATCCAGCGCCCAACTGGAGTCTCCAGTATTCCATTGGCGAGCTGCACAGTCCCGAACAACTGGCTCCCAGCGAAGACGTGCGCCGCATGACGGCATCGGTCATCTACAACCGCCCGCTCTCCCATGGAAACTGGGCGTCGATGCTTGCCTGGGGCCGCAACCGGAGCCTTGCGGACCGAAACGTCGGAAACGGATATCTGCTCGAGTCTACGTTGAACTTTCGCTCGCGGAACAATCTCTGGACTCGGATAGAGAATGCTGATCGCACAAACGAGCTGCTAATCGGCGAAAATCCTCTCCCGTCCGGCTTTACCGAGCGCTACTTCACCCGCGTACAGGCGTACACCGCGGGTTACGACCGCGAGGTGGGACAGGTTCCTCGTCTCTCTGTTGCCATAGGCGGCCAGTTCACCTGGTATGGAGTCCCGAACGTGTTGCAGCCTGAGTATGGAGCCCATCCAGTTGGCGGCGCCGCGTTCGTGAGATTTCGGTTGAAGTGAAAACGTTTCCGACGAATCCACCTGTTAATCTAGTGCCATGGTACGTTTTTGTTGCGCGGCAGAGATGCGATTGGTAGTCCGGCGATTTGTCGCACGGCCGATTGAAAATAGAGACAACTAGTCCCGTAGAAACGGCTGAAATTCCGAGCGAATGACCAAGATCTACTTGATCAACATCTCCGGCCAGGACAAGCCCGGCCTTACCAGTTCCCTCACCAGCATTCTTTCCAGCTATGACGTTCGCATTCTCGACATCGGGCAGGCCGTCATTCACGACACGCTTGCGCTCGGCATGCTGATCGAATTGCCCTCTGGAACGGAAATCTCACCCTTGAAGAAAGATCTGCTGCTGCGCGCGCACGATCTCGACCTTACGATTCGCTTTCAACTGATCACGCATGGCGCCTTCTCAGAGTGGGTTAGTAAGCAAGGCAAAGACCGCTTCATCATCACCTTACTGGGCCGCATGATCACCGCCGAACAACTTTCGCGCGTGGCCGGCATCATCGCTCTGCATGGGCTGAACATCGACCGCATAGAGCGGCTCTCAGGCCGCAAGTCCCTGTCGCAGTCAAGTCCGGACACCCGCGCATGCGTGCAGTTGAGTGTCAGCGGCGCGGCGGCTTCCCCTGATAAGATGCGCGCCGACCTGATGGAACTCACGCACGAGCTGCCCATCGACATTGCCTTCCAGCGCGAAAGCATTCACACACGAAGCCGGCGACTGGTGGCGTTCGACATGGACTCCACTCTGATCCAGGGCGAGGTGATCGACGAACTGGCAAAACTGGCGGGAGTGGGCGAGCAGGTCGCAGCGATCACCGCGGCAGCAATGCGCGGCGAGTTGGACTTCAAGCAGAGCTTCGCAAAACGAGTTTCGCTGCTGAAAGGGTTGCCGGAAACAAAGGTCAACGAACTAGTCAATCGCATTCAGCTCACCGGCGGCGCCGAGCGCCTGATCACGACTCTCAAAAATCTGGGCTACAAGACCGCGATCCTCTCCGGTGGCTTCAACTTCGTAGGCCGGTACTTGCAGGAACGATTGGGACTCGACTACCTCCACGCCAACGAATTGGACATCGCCGGTGGCACGGTCACCGGGAACGTGATTGAACCAATTGTGGACGGCGCTCGAAAGGCGGCTTGTCTTCAAGAAATCGCCGCGAAAGAGGGCATCAGCCTTGATCAATGCATCGCGGTGGGTGATGGAGCCAACGACCTGCCAATGCTCAACATTGCAGGCCTTGGGATTGCTTTCCACGCTAAGCCGGTGGTCAGACAAACGGCAAAACACGCCATTTCGAATCTGGGGCTGGATGGCATCCTTTATTTAGTTGGCGTGCGAGATCGTGAGACAGAAAAATGAAAAATTCAGATTTTTCGATGACAGTCGCACCCAGCCGTCTGTCCTGCTGTCCTGTCGAGGGTAGCAAGACAACGCTATTCCTGACAAATGTCTTCAGGACATAGTGGTTTCCTCGCGTGCGGCTCGGAATGACAGTCTAGCTTTTTGGCACTCTCGTGGTCGTGATACTCGCGCCGGCCCTCTTCTGCAACATCGGTGCTCACTTCACTACGACCCCGACCAGCTTCCCCTTAACAACAATCACCTTCACAGGCGTACGCCCTGCCAGAATGGTGACGATCTTCGGATCGTTCAATGCAGCTTCTCTCACCTGATCTTCCGACGCATCCGCGGGTGTGGTGATATGCGAGCGCACCTTTCCGTTTACCTGCACGGCGTACTCGATTTCGTCTTCTTTCGCCAATGCGGGATCGAATGCCGGCCACTTCTCGCGGACTAGCTTTGAGGTCTCGCCCATCTGTTCCCACAGCTCATGTGCGAGAAACGGGGCAAATGGCGATAACATCAGGACGAGCCCCCGTTGCAGTTCGCGCAAGAGCGGTTTCGGGATCAAGCCTTTGTCGATTGCGCTCTGCGCTGCATACAGCTCATTGACGTAGCTCATGATCGACGACACGCATGTGTTGAAGTGCCAGCGCCCCTGCAATTCATTTGTTATGCGCTTGATGGTCTGGTGCAGCACCCGTTGTAAACGGCGCGCTTCGGGCGAAATTGCGCCTGTACCGTCTGAACTCAGCGCAACTTTGCTGATCCCGATGCCGTTGCGCATAACAAATCGGTACACGCGGCCAAGGAAGCCATAGACGCCGTTGATTCCAGCATCTTGCCAGTCGAGGTCGCGGTCAGGCGGGCCGCCAAAGAGCGTATACATGCGTGCGCTGTCTGCACCATAGCGCGCGACCATGTCGTCGGGGGAAACAATGTTCCCGAGGCTCTTCGACATCTTCGCGCCATCCTTGATAACCATGCCCTGCGTGAACAGCCGCGTTGCGGGTTCGGAGCTCGAAATCAAGCCTATGTCGCGCATGAACTTCGTCCAGAAGCGCGAGTAGATCAGGTGAAGAATGGCGTGCTCCACCCCACCGATGTACTGGTCGATTGGAAACCAATAGTCTGCCGTTGTTTTTTCGAAGGGAGCGCGGTCGTTTTTCGGATCGGTGTAGCGGTAAAAGTACCACGACGAATCGACGAACGTGTCCATGGTGTCCGTCTCGCGACGCGCCGGACCTCCACATTTGGGACAGGTCGTATTCACGAATTCCGGCAACTTGGCCAATGGCGAGCCGCCCTCTAAAGTGATATCTACGTTCTCAGGTAACAAGATCGGTAACTGGCTCTCCGGCACTGGCACCACGCCATCTTTGTCGCAATAGACCATCGGAATGGGGGTTCCCCAGTACCGCTGGCGTGAGACTCCCCAATCCTTCAAGCGATAGGTTACAGTTGCCTTGCCAAATCCATGTTCCTGCGCATAGCTGGACATCCGCTCCAATGCCCGGTCGACCGATAATCCATTCCACGGTCCAGAGTTGATCAGCAGGCTTTCGGTGCCGGTGTAAGGAAGAACAGGAGTCTCCTCTTCATCGGAAGCGGGAATTTCGCCTTGCCGCCTCGGCATGACGACAACGCGAATGTCCAGCCCATATTTCTTGGCGAATTCGTAATCTCGATCGTCATGCGCCGGCACAGACATAATGGCTCCAGTGCCGTAATCCATGAGGATATAGTTCGCCACCCAGATGGGTACCTTCTCGTCATTGAAGGGGTTGATCGCGTATGCGCCCGTGAAAACACCGTGCTTTTCAATCGCGCCGACGTCTCCTACTTCCCTTGCTTTCCTTTGTTCTGCCAGTAATCCTTCAACTTTTGCTAGAAGTTCAGGATTGTTGGCAATTAGGTCCGTAACGATCGGGTGCTCAGGCGCAAGCTGCACCGAAGTCGCCCCGTAAATGGTATCGACGCGCGTGGTGAAAACCGTAATTTTGTCTCCCGCTGGACCCTGCGCCAAATCCAGCTTGAAGTCGACAAGCGCACCTTCGCTGCGGCCGATCCAATTGCGCTGCATCGTGCGAACTTTTTCCGGCCAGCCTTCAAGTTTGTCCAAGCCATCGAGCAATTCCTGGGCGTAGGCGGTGGTGCGTACAAACCACTGCTCTAACTCGCGCTGCTCGACAACCGTGGTCTCGTGCCGCCAGCAACAACCATTCACCACCTGTTCATTGGCCAGAACCGTCGCGCACTCGGGACACCAGTTGACCTTGCTCTTCTTCCGATACGCCAGGCCGCGCTCCCAGAGTTTCAGGAAGAACCACTGATTCCATCGATAGTATTCAGGGAAGCAGGTCGTGACTTCCTTCGACCAGTCGTAGCCGAAGCCCAGTCGGTTCATCTGCTTCTTCATATTGGCAATGTTGGCAAGCGTCCACTGCTTCGGTGGAGTGTTGTTCTTGATGGCGGCGTTTTCCGCCGGTAGGCCGAACGAATCCCAGCCCATGGGATGAAGCACGTTGTAACCCTGCATCCACATGAAACGCGCCAAAGCATCGCCGATCGAGTAGTTGCGTACGTGTCCCATGTGGAGCACGCCGGACGGATACGGCAACATCTCCAGAACGTAGTATTTCCTTTTGGCCCGGTCGGAGTCGGCCCCGTAGAGGGCCGAATCTGCTTGCCAGCGCGCCGCCCACTTTTCTTCGATCTTCTGAGCCTCGTAGCGGATCTCGTCGCGATCGCGGATCTCCACGGCAGCCCGAGGGACATGCACGTCATCGCCGCTGCTGGGCATCGGAGGCTCTTTCACGCCAAATTCGGCCAAGACTTCGCGTAAGTCTTCCTTTACCTGCGCCACAAACTCCTTGGCTCGTTCAGCTACATTCTCTACGGTCTGCTCGACTCCATTATTCTTCTTATCAGACATGTACACACTTTGGATGTGGACCAGTGGTGAAAACCTTAATTTTACAGGATGCTTCGATCGTGCAACCGATTCTGCGACCCGGTTTCGTAAGTTTAACCACGAAGGACACGGAGGACTACGCCATAAAGTCGTGAACCGCAGGGACCGTTACCGAAGAGGACACATGAAGGATCTGAGTTTTGCCTCTGTGTCCTCTGTGGCTAGCCTGTTTTCCTTGTGTCCCGTGTTTAGGCTTTTTTGCCACGAACTTGAAGCCGTTCTCGCCCTTGCTGCATCCGTTCTCAGGAAAACTCCACAGGGGGGTGATTGCAATGCTCGTGAATTGGAAGAAAGATGCCGATGCCGCTCTGGCCGACGCTGAATCCAGCGGCAAGCCGCTGCTGGTCGACTTCAGCGCCGCTCCCGCTTGAGGGGCATGTGCCCGGCTGGAAGCCGAGTCATACTCCGATCAAGAAACAGCGAATTTTATTAATCAGAACTTCATTCCCGTCGAGGTGCATATCAAGGAGAACCCGTCCGGGTTCCATCGCTTCGGCGCCCTATGGACGCCATCGGTGCTGATTCTGGACTCCGATGGCAAAGAACGCCAGCGAATTGAAGGCTATCTGCCCAAGAAGGAATTCCGGGCGCAATTGGAACTCGCATTGGCCCGCCTGGCTTTCGTAGATAAGCGCTTCACAGAAGCGGAAAAAGCCTATGGTAACGTGGCCAGGCAGTACCCGAACTCTGCCGCTGCTCCGGAAGCGTTGTACTGGGAGGCCGTCAGCCACTACAAGGGCACGAAAGACCATACATCGCTCGAAGCAGTCGTCGAAAAGCTGAAGAAATATCCGCATAGCATCTGGGCCGAGAAGGCGATCCCCTGGGCGCACTGATTCCTTATGACGCGCACATCCCATGCGCGAAACCGCGTTGAACGTGTTTAATTTCTGCTACATTGCACGTCTTGTTGATGGAGGTGCGGATGGGCGAAACGAGCAAGAATGTCGTGGTGCGAACGAATATTTCCCCGATGCTTTCGGTGCGGCGAGGCACCGAGGCAGTGGAATTCTACAAAGCGGCGTTCGGGGCGGAAGAACTCTTCAAGATCGAAGACAACGGCGCAGTGGTCGCTCAACTGGGTGTTGAGGGCTCGGATTTCTGGGTGGCCGACGAATCGCCTGAACACTTCAATTTCAGCCCGGAAACGCTCGGCGGAGCCACCGTTCGCATCGTTCTAGTCGTGGAAGATCCCCACAAGATGTTCGAACGTGCGCTGCAGGCCGGAGCGAAAACGGTATGGCCGGTAGAAGATCAGCCATATGGCTGGCGTCTCGGTCGCGTCGTCGATCCCTATGGCCATCCTTGGGAGATCGGCAAACCGCTGGGCTAGGCTGCACCTTGCTTCTTAACCAGCGACTTCAAAGTCTCGACGTTCCGCAGGTCATCGCCGGGATCATCAATGGGAGTCTCGGCGATGAATGCTGCATGCTTGAATCGCGGATCATTCAGCAACCGGCGAAACGGGTCCAGGCCAATGGTTCCCTGCCCAATATGTTGATGCCGATCCAGCTTCGATCCGCGCCCCGCCTTTGCATCATTGCAATGCCAAACACGAACGCCGGAAATGCCGATCGTAAGCTCGATCTGCTGGACCGTGTCGCCATAGCCGCCCTCGCTGACTATGTCGTATCCGGCAACATGCGTATGACAGGTATCTAAGCACGTTGCAACCGGAACTACACCACGCAGGTAATGGACCACCTCTGCCACCTGCTCGAACGAACTGCCCAGGGAAAATTCAGCTCCGGCCGTGTTTTCGATCAGGATCGTCAAATTCCCTTTCTCCAGGTCCAAGCCTTGCGTCGCGACGTCGATGGCGGCTGCCGCCCGCTGCAGTCCTTCCTGCCTGCTCATTCCGCGATAGGATCCGGGATGCAAGACGAGGTAATCGGCACACAGAGCTAGCGCGCGCTCCACTTCCGCCCGGAAAGCCAGTATCGATCAGTATCGATTTCTCATGAAATCCCGGATTAATCGCCGCGATGTTCACCAGGTAGTTAGTGTGTATCACCAGCGGAGTCAGGCCGTACTTTCGCCGCAAGCCGTTCATCGACTCACATTGCGAAGCCAGCAACTCATACGGTTCCCATTGCCGAGGACTGGAGGAAAAGATCTGCAGCGTGTTGCAGCCAAGACGGTAGGCGCGTTCGGCTGCGTTCTCCACGCCTCCAGCCGTCGATGTATGAATTCCGATCCGGCGTGAAGTCAGCTTGGGCGGGTGCTTTGGCGGTGGTTGCTTCAGGATGTCTTTTTCCGGCTTGCTCGGCATACGGGCGGACTGTAGCCGAGTCTAGCACGTGAAAATCATGGGCTCTTCCACAGCAAAATCGCTAATTGCCGAACTGTGCTTTTCAGGGCAAACTAGCAGTTCACAGCCACGTACCTCGAAGGTGGCAATGCATCCGACAGGAATATCCATGACTTGGACGGAAACCTTCAGCTGTAATGTCTGCGGTAAGCGCAAAGGTGACGTAGATCACTGGTGGCTGGCCTGGGTCGAGCAAATCCAGCCCAGCGATGACGAAGAACCGAAGCCGAAGTTACAGGTAATGCCTTGGTCCGAGCTGATGGCGCGTTCTCTTGAGGTCGTGCATCTTTGTGGAGCCGGTTGCGCTCTGAAAGAAGCCGAGCGCTGGATGACATCGGTAGCGCAAAATAAGCGGGCCGCCAGCAGTGCTGCCGATTAGCCGAAAAGCTCGTGGTTGCCGCAGCCTTCCTGCGCAAGTAGACTGTTTAGTTTGCGAGGTTTGCCATGTTAGTCGTCATGAAAGCGCACGCCTCCGAGACTGAGGTCCGCGATGTCTGCGAGCGCATTCAAAAGCTCGGGTATCGCGCGCATGCCATCCCCGGAGCGCAACGCACAGCCATTGGAATCACAGGTAATCAGGGTGAGGTCGAAATCGGCACGCTCGAAGAAATGTCGGGTGTCGCTGAAGTCATCCGCGTTTCCAAGCCGTATAAGCTCGTCAGTCGCGACGTAAAAGATACCAATACCATCATTCGTTTCCCCAACAGCGACGCGACGATCGGCGGAAATGAAATCGCTGTCATGGCCGGCCCATGCGGGGTGGAAAGCCGTGATCAGGCGTTCGCAGTAGCCGAGCGGGTGACCAGAGCAGGCGCAAAATTCTTCCGCGGTGGCGCTTATAAACCGCGCACTTCTCCGTACGCATTCCAGGGACTTGGCGTCCAGGGCCTCAAAATTCTCGCAGAAATCCGTGATCAGTTCGGGCTACTGATCGTCACTGAAGCCGTCGATCACGAAACCCTCGACTACGTCGAGCAGTACGCTGACATCATTCAGATCGGCGCGCGTAACATGCAGAATTTCTCGTTGCTGAAACGCGCCGGACGGGCCAACAAGCCTGTGTTGTTGAAGCGTGGTATGTCAGCGACGTTGGAAGAACTGCTCATGGCGGCTGAGTACATCATGAGCGAAGGCAACTACAACGTGATCCTGTGCGAGAGGGGCGTCCGCACTTTCGCCGATCACACCCGCAATACGTTGGACCTGAGCATTGTTCCGGCCGTGCAGCGACTGAGTCACTTGCCTATCATCGTTGATCCCAGCCACGGTACCGGCAAGCGTAACAAAGTGACGCCACTTTCACGTGCGGCGATTGCAGTCGGCGCGTCGGGGCTGATTATTGAAGTGCATTGTAATCCGGATGAGGCGCTTTCCGACGGACTGCAGTCGCTCTATCCCGAGCAGTTCGATCAACTCATGGGTGAGATTCGTCAGATTGCTGCCGTTCTCGGCCGCGAAGTTCCCGGGCCGATAACAGGCGTCCTTCCCAACGTAGTCGCGGGAACTGTTGCAACGACGGCCAATCCACGTTGAGATCGACAACTCGCTTTTCAGCCGCGCTATTGATTGCTTGCCTGCTGGTTTCAATTGCCTGCAAGCGGCACGCGCAGCCACCTCCACCCGGCTATCACGAATACGCCTACGTTAGTAACGGTAAAGACGATTCTGTCTCGGTGATTGATCTTTTTCAATTCAAGAACGTCAAGACCATATCGGTCGGGAAGAATCCCACCGGACTTGCCGCGAACCCGCACCGGAATGAGATTTATGTGGTCAACACGCAGTCTGCAAATGTAAGCGTCATCGACGCGGAGACAAACCAGGTCGCCGCTGTGATCGGCGTGCACCATCTCCCCTACTTCATCGATGTTTCGTCGGATGGAAAACGCGGATATGTTGCGAATTCAGGATCGGCCAATGTCTCCGTCATCGATCTCGAAGGACATCGCGTAATCGCCACGATTCCCGTCGGCGGCGCTCCCGGACTGGCGAAGGTCTCGCCGGATGGCAAGATCGTGGTCGTCAGCAATCGGGCTGACAATACCGTTTCCATCATCGACGCGCAGCAATATCGGCTTCGCGCGACGCTTCCCGTCTGCACGAATCCCGAAGACATCGTCATCCTGCCCGACTCGGCGAAGGCATTCGTCGCCTGCACCGGCTCGCAGCAGGTCGCCGCGATCGACCTCGTTCGAGGAAAAGTTTTGGCTCTGCTGGATTTGGGCAAAACACCAATCCATCTCGCGCTCAAACCTGACGGCGGAGAGATATTCGTCAGCGACTACGATTCCGACGCAATTTCCGTCATCGAAACGACTGCGAATGAAGTCGGCAACACTTTCCTGATTGGCACACACCCGGTCCGCTCGGTTATCAGCTCCGATAATGTAATGCTCTACGTCAGCGACTTTGGATCTGACACTATATCCGTCTATGAAATCGACATAGGTAAGATGCTGGGGACAATTCCGGTTGGTAGTGGACCCGACGCGCTGGCGTTGACGTCGAATGAAAACTTCCTGCTCGTCGCGGATTCGAAGTCGGGCGATGTAGCCGTAGTGCGCACCACGAAACTTCCGGAAGGCTCGAAGATCAGTGCCGAACGCGCCCTGTTCACCATGATCCCTGTAGGTGCCCAGCCGAATGCCATTGTGATCAAGAGCTTTATGAAGTAGCCGAGTTTGTAGTGGAATCGGCCGACAGCGGAGTGGACTGGATCAAAAACAGCACGAAAGTTAAAAAGGAAAAGGGAGAGCCATAGCCCTCCCTTCGCTTCCTTGGGTTTTAGAATTGCCACCCGACTCTGACTATCTGCTGCCGCCGCTTGTGCCAGTTGTTTCGGTCGCGAATGCGTCCCACTCCTTCTGAGTGAGTTCCTTCTGTACGATCGCGGGACTTTGGAAGTGATCCGCAAACACCGTCTGCATCAGATTGGACCGGTCGACTGCCTTTGGCTCCAGTAAAACTGCGGGGACGTCTACGGTGCCATTGTTGATTTTGGTTTGAGCTGCCGGCTTCTTGCCCTGTGCCAATTCGATGGCGGCATCTGCGGCGAGTCTGGCCAGGGGAGCCAGTGGCTTATAAATCGACATCGACTGGGTTCCCTTGATAATGCGAACCACTGCAGAAAGGTCAGAATCCTGCCCGGAGATCACCGGCATGGGGCTCACTTTCGCGTCGAGCAATGCTTGCGTTGCGCCGGAAGCAGTGTCGTCATTGGCGGCCACTACCGCCTGAATGTTTCTGGTAACCTGCAGAGCCTTCATCATCTGCATGTAGGCTTCGGTTTCGCTCCAATCTTTCACCCACTGTTCGGCAACAATAGTGATCTTCCCGCTATCCGTTGCCGCCTTCAGAACTTTCATGTGGGCTTCGTGATAGATGGTGGCATTGTTGTCGGTGCTGGATCCCTCCAGGAGAACGTAGTTACCTTGCGGAGCCAGCTTCAGCAGATATTCGGCCTGCAATTCTCCGATGCGCTCGTTGTTATAGGAAACGAAGAAGTCGGGGCGGTGGCCCATGATGAGACGATCGTACGCAATGACGGGAACCTTATGTTTATGGGCAAGGGCAACTATGGCCCCGGCCTTGTCTCCATCAACCGGATTGACCACCAAGACTCTCGCACCCTTTTCCAGCAGCTCCTTGGCTTGCGCGAACTGGATGTCGGCATCGCTCTGCGCGTCGCGGGTCATAACCGTGGCATGCAGCTCGATTGCACGGTTTGTGAACTGGTCAATATCCGTTTGCCAGCGCTCATGGCGCAGGTCAGAGACCAGGAAGCCGACCTTAACAGTTCCTTTAGCGGCAGATTTGGCAGGTGCTGCCTGCAAAAGAGCGGAAAATGCGATCAGGACCAAAATGACAAACGCCGGGTATTTCAAACGCCCCATGGCACGACTCCTCAGGGACACCGCTTCCTTGTGTCGATGGCGGGACAAGTTATCAATGGGCAGGTAACCAGACAAGATTACCTTGGTTAGATGGACCTCCGGCGTAACTGGCAAACCCAGCTGATAGCCAACAAGACCGCCGGTTGACGGCGGCCCCATGGATGCGAACTTACACCTGGAGAGCTGATTTTTGGCCGCAGAATCGATCGAACGTGCGCGTCAACTCGGCAGCAAGATCGCCCGCGTCGCGATGTTCGATATCGCTCCGCTGCATCAGGTAAACCAGTTTGCCGTCCTGCAGCAGGGCAATACAGGGGGAAGAAGGTGGATAGCCGCTGAAGTAAGAGCGAGCTACTTCAGTTGCGTCGCGGTCCTGGCCCGCAAATACAGTGCCGATTCCGTCCGGCAGGTTGGTGTGTTGCAAGGCAGCCCGCACCGCTGGGCGCATGCGGCCGGCCGCACATCCGCAAATCGAGTTCACCACGATCATGTTGGTACCGGCGCGCTTGACGAAGCGTTCCACATCTTCCGGGAGACGCAATTCTTGAATTCCCAGGCGCGTCAATTCTTCGCGCATAGGGATAACCATCAGTTCTGGGTACATTCCGTTCCCACTCCTCGTTTTTGGGGGAAGTGCAAACATTAAACACCAAAAAGACCAGAATCGAAAAGTCCCATTGATGCCAACAATGAATCAGGGGGCGCTGACTGCTAAGATGGCAAAGATCGATGCTGATCCAGGAAAATGTTCCACTGGCGCCGTTCACGACCCTGGGTGTAGGAGGTCCGGCGCGCTATTTCGCGCGAGCGCGCGGTGTGTCTGACATTCTCGACGCATTGGAATTTTCCGATTTGCGGCACGTGCCAATTTTTGTGCTCGGGGGCGGCAGCAATCTCGTAATCGCTGATCGCGGGTTTCCCGGGCTCGTCATCAAGATCGAGATTCGAGGCGTTACGTCGCAAGCCGACGGAGAGTTTTGTGTTTTTGAAGCCGGCTCCGGGGAAGATTGGGACACGTTTGTCGCCCACACGGTTGATCAGAACTGCGCCGGCCTGGAATGCCTGAGCGGTATTCCCGGGACCGTGGGCGGAACTCCCGTACAGAATGTAGGAGCTTACGGACAGGACGTATCCCAAACCATACGGAGTGTCGTCGCGATCGAGATCCGCACGGGAGAGATCCGCGTCTTTTCCAACCCCGAGTGCGGCTTCGCCTACCGCTCAAGCATTTTCAATGACGGCAGCCGCGATCGATACATTCTGACCAGCGTGTCTTATCGTCTGCACACCGGTGGAGCGCCAAGTATCTCGTACCGCGATTTACAGCTCCATTTTGCCGGACGAGATAACCCCACCCTGGTAGACACCCGCAACGCGGTTCGTGAGATTCGCCTGTCCAAAGCCATGCTTATCGTGCCGGGAGATGACGATGCGCGCAGCGCCGGGTCCTTCTTTAAGAATCCGGTGGTCGATTGCAAAGCCGCAGAATTTATCGCTCACATCGCCGATCAACGAGGGCTCCCTCTTCCTACCTACGCTGCTGCGGACGGGATGGTGAAGCTTCCTGCCGCCTGGTTGGTCGAGCAGTCTGGCTTCGGCAAAGGATTCTGTGCAGGTGCGGTCGGTATTTCCCGGCGACACTCTTTGGCGATTGTCAATCGCGGCGGAGCGACAGCAGAAGAAATCATTGCTTTGAAGAATCGGATTCAGCAGGCAGTATTTGATCAGTTCGGGATTGAGTTGAAACCGGAACCGGTGTTTGTGGGGTTCGAGCGCTAATAGGTATTTTTCTTGCTTGCGGTGTACGAAATCTCCATGTATAACGCTTTTCCATCGGGGCTCGAAGTATTGCGCGCTCTCCCCGTTTCCTCCCCCGCGCAGTAAACCTTCCATTTGTTTAGCTGCTGAGTATTGTTCCTGCGTCCTCCCAACGATGGCTCAGAATGAAGGAGTCAGTATGGCATTTAGAAATGTCGGAACACCCGTCTGGATCGCTCCCAATGCCGTGCAGTCCTGGTGGTACGGCTGGGGTGATGACCACGGACAAGAGTTCGCGAGCGCGGACATGAAAACGCCTGGCGCTGAAATGGTTGTAGTAGCGGAGTCGGAGCGCAAAGAGACCAGCGGCGCAGTCACGTACTTAGTTACTTTCAAAAACAACGGCCCGCAGTGGTGCTATTACAACCTGCAAGGTGGAGGTGCTGTATGAGAGTTCACATCATTACTGAAGGAGCCGCGGTCGTGGGATACCAGGTAATCGAAAACGCCAATCCGGCACCGGGACAATTTCGGTCCGGCCTGATGGCGGGTCCCGGACAGAAATTGCATGAGGTGGAACTCCCGGAGGACTTCGCCACCGTTCCAGGTCCTGAGGAAATCCATAAGAGGCTGACTGCCTACATCCAGAAGAAGGCCGCAGCCTAAAGAGAAAATTCCATTGGGCCACACCGGAGCACGACATCTAGGTGTGGCCCTTTGTATGTTGGGTACACCGGTTACAACAGTTCGCGCGAAGTGCGCTGCAGTAAGTGGCAGGAATACGTCTTGATGACAAGCCACACCCTCTTCCCCGCCACCAGTTGCAATGATTCTTGCGCCCCAGGCGTGAGATGAACTTCGAAAAGAATTCCACTGTCCACTTTCGCGATCAGCATCGCGTCTCTGCGCTCTATTGTCTTCAATTCGCCCTGAAGTACGTTGCGAGCACTGATGCCTTCGGGAACTCTGGTTGCAATCAGGATTTCACCTGCCCCAATACCGACACGAACCCTGTCCCCCGCTGTCGATCTGCCTAGAGGAATCTCCAACTCGGGTCCGGCACCGGCGGCACTCGCGAGCCTGCACAGCATGGTTCCCTGCTTTTCATGGAGTGCCAGAACCTCTGCATCGAAGATGTTCTCCAAACCCATCCAGCCGGCGATTGCCTCTGTTCGCGGCGCGCTCAACACTTGCAGCGGAGTTCCCTCCGCCACAACTCTACCCTGCTCCAGTGCGATTACCCGTTCTCCCAACGCAAAAACTTCTTCGCGGCTATGAGTGACATAAAGGACTGGAATGCGATGTTGTTCGTTCCAAGCACGAAGATCATCCATGATCCCGGCCTTGGTCGCGGCGTCCAGGGCGGAAAGCGGTTCGTCGAGCAAAAGAGCTTTGGGCTGAGTAACCAGGGCACGTGCCAGGGCGACCCGCTGGCGTTCCCCTCCGGAGATACCGCGTGGGCGCCGATTGCGCAAGTGCGCAATGTGAAGGCTATCCAAGATGGCGGCCGCACGTCGCCTCCTCTCTGCGACAGGCAACTTGAACAGGCCGTAGTGAATGTTCTGTTCCGCAGTCAGGTGCGGAAACAAGGCTAGGCTCTGAAAGACGTATCCGATCCTCCGGATCTCCGCACGAATGTTGATCTGCACTGCCGACTCGAAAAGGGTTTGCTCGGCCAATTCGATTCTGCCGGAGTCCGGTGAGCGGACGCCGGCAATGCAGTCGAGCACAGTCGTCTTTCCTGCCCCGGACGGCCCGAACAGCATCGTGATCCCACTCGGGACCCTGAAGTTCACATCCAGGGAAAACGTAGCGTCGCGATCGCCTCCGCAGTACTCTCTTCGAATTTGGACATGGAGGGCACTGTCGAGCGTATTCGCTTCGAGTTTGGACGGAACGTCGAATTTCACTTGAATGGGTACACCGCCCAGATTCGCCGGTTCAGTGCATAGACGATTGAGAGCACCGCGAAAGCGAAGATCAACAAGACCAGCGCCGTTTGGTTTGCGCTGGCGTATTCAATCGCCTGCACGCGATCATAAATATCGATGGAAACGGTACGAGTCACGCCAGGTATGTTGCCGCCGATCATCAAGACCACACCGAACTCACCCACCGTGTGTGCAAAGCTCAGCACGACTCCCGTCACTACACCTGGCACCGACAGCGGTAGGATTACCCGCCAGAAAGTGTGCCATCGTGAAGCGCCCAAGGTAGAGGATACCGACAGTAACGCCGGGTCAACTGCCGCAAACGATGCTGCGAATGGCTGCACGGCAAACGGCAAACTGTAGATTATGGAGGCGATCACGAGTCCCTGAAACGAAAACGCAAGCGTGTGTCCGGTAATCGATTGCCACCACTTCCCAAACCAACTGCCACTGCCGAATGCCACAAGGAGATAAAAACCTAGCACAGTGGGCGGCAACACCAGCGGCACCGAGACCAGCGCTTCAATGAGAAACTTCCACCGCCAGCGACTGAAAGAGATCCAGTACGCGATTGGCAGTCCGACCAGCACAAGGGCGCCGGCAACGATCATAGCCAGACGTCCAGTCAGAGCAATGGCTTCCCAATTCATCAGAGTACTTGAGCGCTCTGATTGTATTCGGAAGCCCTTAGTCGGTGAATTGCTTTGCTTGAGTTCGTTCCTCTCCAGGGTTCCCCACTGGTGCGGGGTAATACCTTG
>Ga0070738_10002512_pt1 | contig 27919 bp, 23 predicted proteins | sample Coa_R2_2_FD_66446 | JGI IMG/M metagenome (GOLD analysis project Ga0070738, IMG submission 66446) | Surface soil microbial communities from Centralia Pennsylvania, which are recovering from an underground coalmine fire - Coalmine... | ecosystem: Environmental > Terrestrial > Soil > Unclassified ...
GAAGATAACATACCAATAATTTTGCTCTGAATAGAAATGGCTCATGGCTTCACGATACCATTCTACACAGAGCAGCTGATAGTGTTTTTATTTTCTAGTCTTAAACACCACTTCCATGAACTGCCAACTGCATCTTAACCGCACTTAGCGCAACTTGGTGAGCCTTTGCTGCTTCACCGTACCAATGAAGTGCTGAGTTATAGGCAGCTCGGTACACGTCTTGATATGTTTCAGATAAACGAGTACGAATTTCTAAAGGCAAGTCTTGATTTGACTTGTATAACATATTGTTATTTTCCTGGTTCGGCTATTTTAATAATATAAAAGTTCTAAGCAGTTTTTCCCCCTATCTCAAGACAGAGCTTTTTATAGCCAACTACAGGAGAGAACCTTGGTAAATACCACGATTAAAACCACAAAATCACAAGAAATTTTTGCTGCTGCCCAAAACTTAATGCCAGGCGGGGTCAGTTCGCCTGTCCGAGCTTTTAAATCTGTGGGTGGACAACCAATTGTTTTTGACCATGTCAAAGGTGCATATATTTGGGATGTCGATGGCAACCAATACGTAGACTACGTAGGTAGTTGGGGACCAGCAATTTGTGGTCATGCCCATCCAGAAGTGACTGCCGCACTACATGAAGCCTTGGAAAAAGGGACTAGCTTTGGTGCACCTAGTGTATTAGAAAATGTGCTGGCAGAAATGGTAATTGATGCGGTCAAGAGCATTGAAATGGTAAGATTTGTCAATTCAGGGACAGAAGCCTGTATGGCAGTGCTGCGACTGATGCGAGCCTTTACAGGAAGAGACAAAATTATCAAGTTTGAGGGTTGCTACCACGGTCATGCTGATATGTTTCTGGTGAAGGCAGGCTCAGGTGTGGCAACACTTGGCTTACCAGATTCTCCAGGTGTACCAAAATCAGCAACTAATAGCACTCTAACAGCTCCTTTCAATAACTTAGAAGCAGTTAAAACTTTATTTGAAGAAAATCGCGACGAAATTGCTGGGGTGATTCTAGAGCCAGTAGTCGGTAATGCAGGGTTTATTCCTCCTGATGCAGGTTTCCTAGAAGGACTCAGGGAATTAACTCACGAACACGGAGCACTGTTGGTTTTTGATGAGGTAATGACTGGTTTCCGTATTGCTTACGGTGGTGCGCAACAAAAGTTTGGAATTACCCCTGATTTGACAACCTTAGGAAAAATTATTGGTGGGGGTTTACCTGTGGGAGCTTATGGTGGTCGTCGAGATATCATGTCGATGGTTGCACCTGCAGGCCCAATGTATCAAGCTGGAACGCTTTCTGGTAATCCTTTAGCAATGACAGCTGGAATAAAAACTTTGGAATTATTGCGGACCCCTGGTACCTATGAATATCTAGATAAGATCACGAAAAAACTAGCAGATGGTTTAGTGGAAATTGCGCACCAAACTGGTCATGCAGCTTGTGGTGGTCAAATTAGTGGCATGTTTGGTCTATTCTTCACCGCTGGACCAGTTCATAACTATGAGGATGCGAAAAAGTCAGATACAGGCAAATTTGGCAGATTCCATCGCGGTATGTTAGAACGTGGCATTTATTTGGCACCATCTCAATTTGAGGCAGGCTTTACCTCTTTAGCTCATACCGAGGAAGATATTGAGCAAACTCTACAAGCTGCAAGACAGGTAATGTCCACTTTGTAGAGAGTTAGGAGTTAGGGCGCAAGGCATTGCGCTCTAACTCCTAACTTTATTCACGCCCGCTTTATGCAAAGCAAGTCTAACTTTAGCAACTCTTCAACAGATCTACCGCAAAAACCACCAGGTAAAAGTGTATTTTGGGCTTAATAATTAAGATGAACAGTGCAATGCTTCTTATCATCAATGCAGTGAGTTGACAACGCATGAGCTACTGCTTGAATCCCGTGTGTCCCCATCCAGCAAATTTGGCATTCAGTCAGAAATGTCAGTTTTGCGGTGCGATGCTGCTTTTAAGAGATCGTTATCGAGTCATCAAAGCTTTAGGTCAAGGTGGCTTTGGAGCAACTTTTTTAGCTCATGATGAAGCCTTACCTGGTGAACCCAGTTGTGTGATTAAGCAATTACGTCTCTCAGTGACTGCACCACACGTACTACAAATGGCACGGGAACTCTTTGAACGAGAAGCCGTAACCTTAGGTAGAATTGGCAATCATCCTCAAATACCAAGGTTGTTAGACTATTTTGAAGAACGTGAACAATTTTACTTAATACAGGAATATATTAGCGGTTCAACTTTACAGCAGGAGGTTAAACGTACAGGAGTTTTTAGCGAAATAGCACTGAAGCACTTTTTAAGTGAGATTCTGCCATTGTTGCAGTACATTCATCAGCACATGGTGATTCATCGTGATATTAAACCAGCAAATTTGATTCGCCGCTCTCAAGATGGGAGGTTAGTTCTTATTGACTTTGGCGCTGTCAAAAATAAAGTAGAGCAAGTAACAAGTTTGTCTGAGCAGACGGCATTTACGGCATATGCGATCGGTACTCCTGGTTTTGCGCCTCCAGAACAAATGGCAATGCGTCCAGTCTATGCTAGTGATATTTATGCACTAGGAGTCACATGTATCTACTTATTGACTGGAAAATCTCCTAAAGATTTGGAATACAATCCCACAACAGGTGAAGTGATGTGGGAAAAAAAGGTAGAAACTATCAGCGATCACCTGAAAGCAGTGCTAAGGAAAATGTTGGAAATTTCCGTTCACAATCGTTATCAAACAGCCCAGGAAGTCCTCAAAGCACTGGAATTAGAGTCATACGTAGACAGTTTATCACAAGGGTTACTTATAAAAGCACCTACTAGTAGTCAAGAAAAAATACATAATGCTCTTCAAGAATCTGGTATTTTTTGCAGCACTCCTTCTGCCAATATCTCAACTGCGGGAGTAGCACAGTTAGCAGCAGCAATTCGAGCTAGACGAGCAAGGATAGAACAAGGCAATGGTCTCTATGCAAGGGAAGGAAAATCAGTTTTAACGTCAAAATCCACAACTTTAACCAGCAGTCATAATGGTTCCTCTCAAGCACAAAAGCCTTCAGGATTGCGTCAGATGGATTCTCAGGGTTTACTAACAGCTTATTTAAAGGGAAGGCGAGACTTCGCACTGTACAATTTAAGTCTACTAAACCTCCAGGGTGCTAATTTGTCTGAGACTATTTTCCATTGCTCACAGATGCAGAGAACCAATTTCCAAGGAGCTAATCTTCAAAATAGCGACTTTGGTCGAGCTCATCTCAAACAGGCCAATCTTAGAGATGCAAATTTGAGCAAGGCTTATCTCAACCACACAGATCTTGAAGGAGCGGATCTAAGAGGATCTGACCTCAGCTATGCTAATCTCACTGATGCCAATCTCCAAGGTGCTAATCTCTGTGGAGCTAATCTTACTGGTGCCAAAATATCTGAACAGCAGCTAGCACTGGCTAAAACTAATTGGATGACCGTGCGTCCCAATGGTAAACGTGGCTTACGGTGATTTTTGCTCGTAGTAGGCGTTTAAGCACTCCCTACGAGCATAAGGAAAAACTGAATTTACTCTTCCTCTAACTCTTCAAATTCTTCTTCATCTTCGTCACTGGGTTTTCCTACTGAGTTAGCAGAAACAACAGCTCCCATTTCAAGCTTGTCACGTACCTGCTGTTGAATCTGTTCAACAAACTCAGGCTTTTCTTCTAGATATTTAATAGCATTGTCACGACCCTGAGAAATATTGTCACCGTTGTAGCTGTACCAAGCTCCTTTACGGACAAGAACGCCAGTTTCTTCTGCGAGGTCAACAAGACAACCCAAAGTAGAAATACCTTTACCAAAAATAATGTCAAATTCGGCAATTCTAAAAGGTGGCGCTACTTTATTTTTGGCAACTTTGACTTTAACACGGTTCCCAAATTCGTCTGTGCCTTTTTTTAGGGTTTGAATCCGACGAATATCTAGACGCACAGACGCGTAATATTTTAATGCATTACCACCAGTGGTTGTTTCTGGGTTACCGTAGGTGACACCAATTTTTTGCCGCAACTGGTTCAGGAAAATAACTGTACATCCAGATTTACCAATATTACCAGTAATTTTGCGTAAAGCTTGGCTCATTAACCTCGCTTGTAAACCAACATGAGCATCACCCATATCGCCTTCAATTTCAGCACGAGGAACCAATGCTGCTACTGAGTCAATCACAACAATATCAACCGCAGCAGAACGAACAAGCTGATCAACAATTTCTAAAGCAGCTTCCCCAGTATCAGGTTGAGAAACAAGCAAATTTGCAGTATCAACACCCAATGCGCCAGCATAAGCTGGATCAAGAGCGTGCTCAGCATCAACATATGCAGCAATGCCGCCACCTTTTTGGACTTCGGCAACTGCATGCAATGCTAATGTTGTTTTACCGGAACTTTCCGGACCATATATTTCAATCACCCGTCCCTTGGGCAAACCGCCACCTAAAGCCAAATCTAGGGTAAGCGCTCCACTAGGAATAGTCTCCACCCGCATTCGAGTAGCGTCGCCCAAGCGCATGATTGTTCCTTTGCCAAAGGTACGCTCTATTTGGTTAAGTACCATATTGAGCGCTTTTTGCTTGCCAGCATTATCAGTGGTGATAGCCATTCCTACCTCTATATATATTGATGGGAGTGTTGATTTGGGAGTTTAAAATGAGAGTTCAGTTTTCGATTGATAGACAGCTCTACTAACTCGTGTAACACTAAATTTAACTTGATTTGACAGGACGCCCTACCTTTACCAAAGGTCAAGCTTACTAGCCTAGGATATCTAGAAAGTAGACATACGTAATATGAGCAAAATTTTAATGATTTTGCTCACCCATGCCGACTCTAGAAATATAGTACATACATACTAACATCGAGGAAAGACAAAGTGAATGGTCTGCACTGTTTAACTATAATCTGAACCTTAGTGAGGTTTTATGATACTGTGTCCCTTGATATGCATGTAGTTGAATGGCCCTTAGGTTGGAGATCTCTCGCTCCGATGGCTTGTGTCACAACTCTATGCCTACGTAAATCTATTTAGTCTCAGATTCTTATAATACATAACTATAACAACGATATTAAACCTTTCACCATTCTACTAACTGTTCATTGGGGTCAGCTTCAAGCTTAATTTTTTAATTGTAGTTTATTATTAGAGGCATGTATTAAAAATATCTTAACCGTCCATGTTCTCCAGTAGGACAAATTCTTAAGCTTTTTTTTACAAAAGTTCATTACCTCATGAACAATAATCCCCCTTAGCAGTTTTCCATCAATCAGTGAAGCTTTACCATATCATCACCCAGCCTGACACAACTAGTAGCTGAATTCTGATGCCTGAGTTCTTTCTGATTAAACTAATCGTGATAAAATACACTAAAACTTATAGGTAATTTTGTGTTCAAAAAGTACACAGCTTTAGAAGCGAAACTGCCGATTTGTTGAAAGTTAAAAAATAACACAATATTTAATAACAGTTCACTTGAGGCTCTTTTAACAAATTCTGCAGAATCCAAGAGTCTGTTAGAAGGTGGGGTAGTTCATAAAAGTATTAAAACAAGGAATAAGAGAGTAAAATCACCAAAATTCTGGGATATCGGCCAGTCGTAAGAAGAAGTAAAACATAAAGATGAATTTTGATATTCCTGTCTCTGGGTTTCCTGATACAGCGCTTTCAGTGGCTGGATTAACTGACTACATTCGATTTCTTTTAGAACAAGATGAGCAGCTACGACAAGTGTGGGTCGAGGGAGAAGTTTCTAGTGCGCATCACCATCGGAGCGGTTTATTTTTTACACTACAAGATCCAGATGGAAGTGTAGCAATTAAGTGTGTAGCCTGGAGTGGCCAATTAGCAAAATTGGTACAAGTGCCGACTACGGGGCAGCAGTTAATTATCTTGGGTAGTATTCGAGTTTATCCTCAAAGGGGAGAATATCAGCTTTCAGTTTGGCAAGCTTTACCAGCTGGTGCTGGATTACAAGCGTTGCGCTATCAACAACTACGCAACCGTCTAGAAGCTGAAGGGCTGTTTGATCCACAAAGGAAGCGATCGCTTCCCCCCCATCCTCAAACTATTGCTGTTGTCACCTCCTCCACAGCAGCTGCCTGGGGTGATATCCAAAAGACACTTAAGCAAAGGTATCCTGGATTACACGTTTTATTTTCTCCTGCGACTGTGCAAGGTGAGCAAGCACCAGAGTCTATTGTTAAAGCAATACAAAGGGTAGAACAAGATGGACGTGCCCAAGTACTCATATTATCCAGAGGAGGTGGTGCTGTTGAAGAATTAGCCTGCTTTAATCATGAGCATGTGGTGCGAGCAGTTGCCAATTGTTCTATTCCCGTTATCACTGGCATCGGTCATCAAAGAGATGAATCTTTGGTCGATCTAGTTGCAGATGCTGCTGTACATACTCCTACTGCTGCAGCTGAACGGGTTGTCCCAGCGCTTACAGAACTGTATACTGAGCATCAACAGCGTGTTGCTATATTGCATGATGCAGTCTATCACCAGTTGGACATGGCACAAAACCGACTGCAACAGATGCAAAATCGTTTGCGGCGTTTACGGTTAGATCGACAAGTCCAGCAAGAAATACAAACGCTTAGTTGGAAACGTCAGCAACTCATCCAAACAACAAGTGGTCAGTTGCAGCATGCAACGCAACAACTAGAGATTCTTCGCCAAAAGTTGGCAACTCTTGATCCTAAAGCTGTGCTGCTGCGGGGTTATGCAGTGGTCAGACGGGAAAATGGTGCGATCGCACGTTCTGCTCAAGAGTTATCTGTAGGGCAGGAGTTAAGCATACAGTTAAGTCAGGGTGAGGTTAAAGTAAAAGTTGTGGAAATTCAAAATGACTAAACGTATGAGTGCTTCTAGTTCTAACTCAGGTGATCCGATCCTTGAAAAGGGACGGAGTTATGAGGCAAAGGTTGCTGAGGTAGAAAGAATCATTGCTCGCATTGAAGGGGGTGAGTTGGAACTACAACAGGTATTTGATGAGTTTGCAACGGCTGTTGAGTATTTGCGTGAGTGTGAAGCGTTTCTGCACTCTTCACAACAGAAAATAGATTTGCTAATTGAGACTTTGAAAGATGATTGAGTGACCTATTTTTAATTTGTTTCTACAGTGACAGTATGATGTAGTGGCAAGATGACAGTGAAAGTTGTCCCTAAACCTACTTCACTTTCTACAGATATTTGACCTCCGTGTAATTCCACTGCATTTTTAACAATAGTCAACCCTAATCCAGTACCAGGAAGATTACCTATATTGCTACATCTAAAAAAAGATGTAAATAACATTGGCTGTTCTTCTTTAGGAATACCAATACCTTGATCTTGTATTTGGAAAGTAACACTTTCTAGATCACAAACTAAATCAAATAGAATATTGCCACCTTGAGGTGAATATTTAATAGCATTGGAAAGCAAATTTGTTAGAATATATCTTAATAATTTTTCGTCCATTGAGGGCAGTCTATTTGCCTTGCAATTGTAAGAACAATGACTAGTAAAAACAATATTGTAATGCTCACCAGCAACAATTTGTAGTTGTTCAACCAAATTAAAGCAGAATTTTACCAAATCTAGTGGGATTGGATTAAACTCGACTTTTCCTGCTTGTGCCCTATTGATGAGGAGAACATCCTCTATAATTTGATCAAGATGTTTGACGCTAGACTTAATCAGTTCAAAATATCTTTGTTTCGTGTCTTCAGATAGTTTGTGATTGTGATCTCGTAAAAATTCACAGCATAAAAGAATACTAGTTAATGGTGTACGAAACTCGTGAGAAGTCACGGCAATAAACCGAGATTTCAGTTCATTAATTTCTCTCTCTTTTTCCAAAGCTAACCGTGTTTCTGCAGCCTCTTTACGTTCTATTTGAATTTTTTCCACCAATTGATAAAATGTCTGATCGCTGTGCCAAAGCATTTCCTGTAATCCATGCTTTGATGATCGTTCTAACGACAATTGAGCACTAGTGACTTTTTGGCGAATCTCCCACTTCGTCAAACTATAAACAGCATGCCTGAGGAATTGGCCTAGTCTAGCGATTGTATCTTTCCCTGGCAGTTTAGGAATTTTGAGTTGTTTTTTGCCTTGACGAATGTGCTTAACAGCTACTGCATAGACATGTCGCGGCGAGTTAAGAGACATGGCTACTATTCTATAAGTCATTGCCACTCCTACCAACCTAATTCAGAACTCAGGACTTAGAATGTAGTCAGGTAGGGATTCAAAACACTACAGTTCATACAGACCATCCTCACGAATTCACCCGCAGAGTCATACGGAATTCCATAAGAATCCTCAGTTCTGAGTTCTCTTCAAACACATACACATTTCTTAAGTTTACTCACATTTTTGTAATATAACTGTTCAACTTGCCATCTTTAGATAAGAAAATCTACTCCGGTTTAAAATATGTTGCTAAATGCTGGATTTTTATTCTTGGGTTTTTTCTTGATTCAAAACGGCATACACTTTGTGGAGTGAAGCTGATTAACAGAGGTAGCTGTGACTCAATTCCTCTTCGTAACTGATCTAGATAACACTCTTGTAGGCGATGATAAGGCATTAGCTCAGTTAAACGAGCATCTGCAGCAACATCGTCAAGAATACGGCACTAAGATTGTTTATGCCACAGGGCGCTCACCGATTCTGTATCAAGAACTTAAAGAACAAAAAAACCTTTTAGAACCAGATGCACTCATCCTTGCTGTAGGAACGGAAATTTATACTCATGGTAGTCCAACTCCAGACCCAGATTGGTCGCAAATACTTTCACCAGGATGGGACCGCGATCTCATAGTCTCTATAACTGCTAATTTTCCTGATTTGGTTTTGCAGCCAGACTCAGAACAGCGTTTGTTCAAGGTGAGTTTTTTCCTCCCGCAATTAGCCGCTGCTACAGTCCTAAGAAAACTAGAAGCAGATTTGCACAAATCTAACTTAAATGTAAAGTTAATCTACAGCAGTGGTCAAGACCTAGACATCGTCCCTCGTAGTAGCGATAAAGGTCGGGCAGTACAGTTTCTTAGTCAAAAGTGGGAATTTGTAGCAGAGAAGACGGTTGTTTGTGGGGATTCTGGCAATGATATTGCTTTATTTGCCGTTGGCGTAGGAAGAGGAATTATCGTTGGTAATGCCCGTCCAGAATTACTTCAATGGCATAATGAAAATCCCAATGACTACCACTACCTGGCTAAAAATGTTTGTGCAAGTGGAATTATAGAAGGTCTGAAATATTTTGGTTTCTTAAGATGATCAGTTATTTAAAAGGTATTGTCGCTGGTATTCAAAACAATAGCGGTAATCGCTATACTCTCACTGTTGAGGTCAATGGATTGGGGTACGATTTGCACATCCCTGCAAGGCTGGCACAACAATTGCCAAACTTGGGAAGTGAAGTCCAAATTTTTACCCATTACCAAATTCGCGAGGAAGTGCCATTACTCTATGGCTTTGGTTCCCCAGGAGAACGAGATGTGTTTCGCCACTTGTTAAGTGTTAGTGGTATTGGTGCAGCTTTGGCGATCGCTCTATTAGATACATTAGAATTACCAGACTTGGTTCAAGCCATTATCACAGCCAACACTCAATTGTTAATTCAAGCCCCTGGTGTTGGTAAGAAAACTGCAGAACGCCTTTGTTTAGAACTCAAAAGTAAGCTGATAGAGTGGCGTAAAACAGCAGGCTTTTTTGTTGCAACAGGCGGTCCAGCACCTGGGATCTTAGAAGAGGTGCAAATGACCCTCTTAGCACTGGGTTACACCGCAAATGAAGTCAGTCATGCCTTGCATGTGGTCAGTGAAGAAATTGGATTGTCTAAAGATGCGTATGTAGAAGACTGGATTAAACAGGCAATAACACACCTGACAACTGAGTATAGTCAATAGATTTAAGATTTTCGTTCAAAATATAGTTCCTTTTTTTCATGGCAACTACGTAATATTGTTACTGAACCAGTTGTGAATAACAGCGCACAAAAATGTCCACAGATCCCTATGCTTGGATAGAAGAATCTCTGGCAACCATCCACCGTGCCGATTGGTATCGTTCAGTACAGACAATCTACGGTTTACCAGGTGCTACAGTCCTTTTAGCAGGACAAGAGATGATTAATTTTGCCAGTAATGATTATTTAGGACTGGCTGGAGATGAAAGATTGATTCAAGCTGCAACTAGTGCTATCCAAACATATGGTACAGGGAGTACTGGTTCTAGATTACTTAGTGGGCATCGAGAAGTACACAGAGATTTAGAAAAGGCGATCGCATCCCTCAAACAAACAGAAGATGCTGTGGTGTTTAGTTCAGGCTATTTGGCAAATTTGGGTGCGATCTCTGCTCTAATAGGCAAACGAGATTTAGTTGTATCTGACCAATACAATCACTCCAGTCTAAAAAACGGAGCAATTCTTAGTGGTGCAACCATTATTGAATACCCCCATTGTGATGTTGCAGCACTACGTACGCAGTTGAGTCAGCAACGGCAATCCTATCGACGCTGTTTAATAATTACCGATAGTGTTTTCAGTATGGATGGTGATGTGTGCCCATTACCAGCACTATTAGAACTAGCTGACGAATTTAGTTGTATGGTACTTATTGATGAGGCTCATGCCACTGGAGTGCTAGGCAAAACTGGCGCTGGATGTGTAGAACATTTCGATTGTCCAGGACAGCAATTAGTACAAATTGGAACTCTCAGTAAAGCCTTGGGTAGCTTAGGCGGCTATGTTGCGGGAAGTGCAAGCCTAATTGACTTTTTACGGAATCGTGCACCAAGTTGGATTTATACAACTGCTCTTTCACCTGCAGATACAACAGCAGCGTTAGCTGCAATTAGCATAGTGCAGCAAGAGCCACAACGCCGCACCCAATTGTGGCAGAACATAGCTTATCTCAAAGAATCATTGCAAAAACAACTACCTAACCTAAAATTGCTTCCATCTGAATCTCCTATCCTCTGCTTTCAATTGCCAAGTGCAGCAGATGCATTAAAAGCCGGACAACAACTAAGAAATGCTGGTATTTTTGCACCAGCAATTCGTCCGCCTACTGTTCCCACAAGTCGAATTCGGATTTCTGTCATGGCAACTCATGAAACAGTGCATATTCAGAAATTAGTAGTTGCACTTTCTCGTGCTATCTACTAGAGAAATGAGGCTTCAAGAATTTCCATCTTTTAGGAATTTGTAAATGACCATTTAACCTAGTCAAGCTATAAAATCTTGATGTCCTAATAATTACAAGATTATGCACATTTTTCAGGGTAATCGCCGCTGGGTATTTCTGACTCTTTTTCTCATTTCATTGATCGCAGCATGCACCATTCTTCCTGGAAAACGTGGTCAGCAAATATCACAACACAATGTTGTAATTTTCGTTGCTGATGGATTACGACCAAGTGTAATCAACAGCACTGATACTCCAACATTGCAAGAGATTCGGGAACGGGGAGTTACCTTTACCAACACCCACTCTCTATTTCCCACCTTTACCACTGCTAACGCTTCGGCCATTGCCACTGGGCATTACCTAGGCGATACTGGTGATTTCAGTAATACTATCCAGGTCAACACTCCGGTTAAAAGTGCTAAAAACAGCTTGGTCCCCTTTTTGGAAAATAATGCTGTTTTGAGAGAAATTAACAAACAGTTTGGTGCTAACTATCTTCGCGAAGAAAGTCTACTGTCATCCGCGAGAAAAGCAGGTTTCAGTACGGCTGCAGTTGGAAAAATTGGACCAGTTTTTATTCAGGATATTACAAATGAAAAGGGTGAACCAACGATTATTGTTGATGATGCTACTGGTTCACCGACCGGAATTCCTCTGAGTCAAGAACTGACTACATTGCTTTCCAAAAACTCATTGCCTTTAGCATCTCCATCTCGAGGAGACAATGGCAAACCAGGCGATAGCAAGACTCCTGGTACCAAAGTAGCCAATACAGTCCAGCAGCAGTATTTTGCCGATGTCACAACCAAAGCTATCCTGCCACTATTTAAGCAGCGGCAAAAACCATTTGTGTTGATTTATTGGTCTCGCGATCCTGATGGTACCCAGCATAACCACGGTGATAGTCTCAACCAATTGACTCCAGGGATTAATGGTCCTACAACACAGGCTGCTCGTCAAAATATGGACAAAAACCTGACACAAATTCGTACAGCACTCAAAGATTTGGGTTTAGAAGAAACTACAAATATATTTGTTACCTCTGATCACGGCTTTTCAACTATTAGCAAGGAAAGCAAAACTAGCTATGCAGCACAACTTTCTTACCCAGATGTACCTAAAGGTTTTTTACCACAAGGTTTTGTGGGGATCGACTTAGCGCATGCATTAAAGCTATCTCTATTTGACCCAGACAACAAAAATGCCTCAGTAAATCCTACACAAGGGCAATCGTCTAAAAACAGTTTTCTGGGTAAAGACCCAACAAAACCAGATGTTATTGTTGCTGCTAATGGCGGTTCTGATTTGATTTATCTACCTAATAACACTAACAAAAAAGCCCTTGCTAAAAAGATTATAGATTTTCTTCACAAGCAAGACTATGTCAGTGGTTTGTTCGTAGATGATACTTTAGATGTGTTTCCTGGTACTCTACCTTTTAGTGCGATCGCCCTTCGCGGAGTAGCACGTACACCCAAACCAGCGATTCTAGTAAACTTTCGCTCCTTTGATACAGGTTGTAGCGATCCGACAGCATGTGGTGTAGAAGTGGCAGATACACCCTTACAGCAAGGTCAGGGAATGCACGGTAGCTTTAGCCGTGCTGATACTTTCAATACAATGGCGGCTATTGGTCCTGACTTCAAACAGGGTTATAAAGACCAGGCTCCAACAAGTAACGCAGATGTTGCACCAACTGTAGCAGAGATACTGAGGTTAAAATTACCTGCTCAAGGTAAGTTAGTTGGGCGAGTCTTAAGTGAAGCATTGAATGGTAAGCCTAACAGCGTTACATTCAAGTCTTTTCAACTCCAGTCTCTGCCTGCTTCAGATGGTTTAAAGACCATTCTCAAGTATCAAACAGTAGGAAAAACACGCTATTTTGATACAGCAGGTTTTCCTGGTCGGACTCTTGGCTTGTGAGCACTTTGCACGCGTGAGTAGTGACCGCAATATAGCGACCTCAGTACAACTACTCACGATGGCAATTATTGTTAAGATTGACCAAGAGACTAAAAGCCAAGGTGTTTTCTGTATATCTTATAGTTAAAGGCGCTGATGTCAGAAATCTTTGCCACAACTGGAACAATTGTTGCGATCGCGACTGCTGTTGTCCCTCAGCAAGGTAGCGTCGGTATTGTGCGAGTATCGGGAACCGAGGCAATACACATCGCTCAAACCCTATTTCATGCACCTGGTCGTCAAGTTTGGGAAAGCCATCGCATTCTCTATGGCTATATCCGCCATCCTCAGACGCAACAACTTGTAGATGAAGCACTTTTGCTGATTATGAAAGCACCTCGTTCCTACACCCGTGAAGATGTTGTAGAGTTTCATTGCCACGGGGGAATTATGGCAGTCCAGCAAGTGTTACAACTGTGTTTGGAAAGTGGGGCAAGACTGGCACAAGCAGGAGAATTTACTCTCCGTGCCTTTTTGAATGGGCGATTAGATCTAACTCAAGCAGAAAGCATAGCTGACTTGGTAGGGGCAAGATCACCCCAAGCAGCAGTTGCCGCACTAGCAGGTTTACAAGGAAAATTAGCTCATCCAATACATCAGTTGCGTGCCAATTGTTTGGATATTTTGGCGGAAATTGAAGCTCGAATAGATTTTGAGGAAGATTTGCCCCCTCTAGATGAGAACGCAATAAAATCAGCAATTGATAAAATCTCTACAGAGATCACAAATTTAGTGGCAACTGCTGACAAAGGCGAACTCCTCCGTACAGGTTTGAAAGTGGCAATTGTTGGGCGTCCAAATGTTGGGAAATCCAGCTTGTTAAACGCCTGGAGTCGGAGTGATCGTGCTATTGTCACTCCCTTACCAGGCACAACTCGCGATGTTGTTGAATCCCAACTTGTTGTAGGTGGTATTCCTGTACAAGTACTTGATACAGCAGGTATTCGAGACACACAAGATCAAGTGGAAAAGATTGGAGTCGAGCGATCGCGTCGTGCCGCTGGTGGAGCTGATCTCATCTTATTCACCATTGACGCTACAGCAGGCTGGACAGCAGCAGAGCAAGAAATTTACGAACAGGTGCAACACCGTCCATTAATTCTAGTGATCAACAAAATTGACTTAGCATCTCCAGTTAGGATCAATTATCCAACAGAGATTAAGCAAGTTGTTAGAACAGCAGCAGCCCAAAATCAAGGTATCGAAGCGTTAGAAACTGCGATTTTGAAGACAGTGCAAATAGGTAAAGTGCAAGCCGCCGATCTAGATTTAGCAATTAACCAACGACAAGCAGCAGCTTTAGTAAAAGCAAAAACATCCTTAGAACAGGTACAAGCAACAATCACTCAGCAACTCCCTCTTGATTTTTGGACAATTGACTTACGAGGTGCAATTCATGCGTTGGGAGAAATTACAGGGGAAGAAGTGACTGAATCTGTACTTGACAAGATTTTTAGCCGATTCTGCATTGGGAAATAAATCATATTTGATAGTCTAAGAGAATTGGTATATATTAATACATATTGTTTACTGAAGATATTTTAGTTCTAAATGCAATGTCTTTTCTAAATGAAAATAATCAGCTCAATGCATTGATTGTAGGAGCAAGCCAAGGCATTGGTCTTGGTTTCATCAAAAAAATTCTACAGGATATCCGAATAGCCAAGGTTTATGCAACCTACCGTCATCCAGAATCAGCGACGGAGTTATTTACTCTCAAAGATGAACATTCAGACAGATTAAATTGTCTTCCAGTGGATATTACTTATGAATCACAGATTATAGAGTTTGTGGAACAGATACGGACTAAAATCGACAAACTGCACTTAGTTGTCAACTGTGTAGGGCTACTGCATGAGGGTAAAGTGCAACCAGAAAAAAGCCTAAAACAAATCAATCCAGAACATTTGCTGCACTACTTTCAAGTGAATAGTATTGGGGCTGTGCTACTTGCTAAGCATTTATTACCGCTATTCCGTCATAGTGATCGTAGTGTTTTTGCCACTATTTCAGCTAAGATTGGCAGTATTGGCGACAACACACTTGGTGGATGGTATGGCTACCGAGCTTCTAAAGCAGCGCTAAACATGTTTATGAAAAATGTGGCGATTGAGTATGGCAGAAGTAGCCCTCAAACATTGGTTGTAATGTTACATCCAGGGACTACGGATACACGCCTTTCGCGACCTTTCCAGCGAAATGTACCTGCTGATAAATTATTCCCCATAGAGCGCACCGTTACTCAGTTGCTAGCTGTAATCGAACAACTTCAAGAAGGCGATAGCGGACAATTTTTTTCATGGGATGGTAGTAAATTACCTTGGTAGGAAGCTCAAAACAACTATATTATTTGCCAAAGGTCAATTCTCCTCTAAGAAAGGCTAGATGAAAATCCTTGAGCCTGTGGTTAACTACACTGGGTTTCTCAAGGATAAATTGAGGTTTTCAGACTAAGGATTTGGTACCAGACTCGTTTTTGATACAGGTGCAAACAAAATATCAGATATGCTATTCATATACACCTAAATATTGAATACCCTGAGCACTTAAGATATCTTGAACACTCTGGATTTCCTGGTCTGTACCATCTGCTATCAGTAAATAATCACCTTGAATTAGGCGATCGCTGTAGACTCTAGCTCTTTCTTCTGGAATACCTAAATGAGTGAGTGCATTAATGAGATTATGAGTAGCAGCAGATCCTACAGCAATTCCTGCGACACTGCTGACTAATGCTACACCAAGAGAACCAGCCGCGAGTACCACTCCTATACCGGGGAGGGCTAAACTAGTTAGACCTACTAAAATACTACCCCAAAAACTTGTAGTCAGAGTGTCTGCGACCACTCCTGTAGTAGTATTTACACTTTGATTTTCTAGGTGATCGCTTGTTTGGACTCCCTGAAACTCTTTGTTTTGGTCTAGGTCTTTAGCAATAATTGAAACCTTTTCCATAGGAAAGCTTGAAGCTTGCAATTCTTTGAGACTTTGTACTGTTGCTTGTTGATTAGAAAAGACTCCAACCACATGTTTTTGATTAGTGTCTGTCATATCTTCTTTCTTCCTTGTTTCTACAATTTATTCAACATTTATTCGTCTAACTGAATACATCACCCAAAACCTTAATGAGCGCCCGCTGTGGCTCCCGCTTTCACCTTTTTAGTAAAAAGTAGGGTAATACCACAGACTAACAGTGCTATACCAATGAAGTAAAAGCAATCATTAAAAGCCATCACGTAGGCTTCACGACTAATAACATTGTTGATACTTTGAAGGGCTTGATTATGAGCACTGCTAGGATCAGCGCCGCGAGTGATAAAGTACTGAGTCAATTGATCAATTCGTTGCTGAGTTTGAGGGTCATATAAAGAGATAGCTTCTCCCACACGTTCAGAGTGAAATTGCTCCCGTCTAGTTAGCAGTGTATCTAAAGCTGCAATTCCAACTGATCCTCCTAAGTTGCGCATCATATTAAATAGACCTGAGGCTGAACCTGCCTGTGCTGGTTCAATATTTGCTGTAGAAATAGACGAGAGTGGCAAAATCATCAAGGGTTGTCCTAATGCTCGAACCAGCTGTGACCATTTCAGCTCTTGAATCGCTGTGTAGTGAGTCATTGTCGAGTTCATAAAACAGCTGAGGGCAAAGATGCTAAATCCTACTGCAGCCATCCAGCGAAGATCAAAGCGTTGCATGAGTTTGGGTACAAATGGGATCAGAAACAGCTGTGGTATACCCGACCACATGATCACCTCACCAATTTGCTGAGGGCTATAATTTTGAATTCGCGCAAGATACAGGGGGATCACATAAACTGTGCCGTATAGACCTAGTCCAAGTGCTAAACCAGACAGACTTCCGATGCCAAAGTTGCGACGAAGCAATAGACGTAGATTGATAAAAGGTCTTTTACGTGTTAGCTCAATCCATATGAAAATAGTCAGAAAAATAACAGCAATAACTGACAATTGCCTAATTGCTGGAGAACCAAACCAGTCCCATCGCTCACCCTCTTCCAAGACCACTTCTAGAGAGCCGAGACCAATCGCCATCGAAATGATACCCAACCAATCTCCCTGCTTCAATCTATCGAGATGCAATGGTTGGGGATCAATGGCGTAGAAAACTATGGCGACTAGCATCAACCCCGGAATGATATTCAAGTAGAAGTTGTATTGCCAGCCAAAGTTATCTGTCAACCATCCCCCTAGAGTTGGACCAATCGAAGGAGCAAAGGTGGCTGTAACCGAAAACATTGCTAGTCCAATAGGCTGTTTAGCTGGTGGTAAGGTCGTGAGTACGATTGAAAACGCCATGGGAATCAGGACTCCTCCTGTGAATCCTTGCCCAGCACGGAATACAATCATCTCACCAAGACTGCTAGCAAAAGCACAACATATGGAAAAGAAGATAAACAGTATGGAATTGACGATCAGATACCACCGTACAGAAAACACTTGTGATAGCCAACCAGTCAATGGAATGGTGACAATCTCTGCTACTAGATAAGCCGTGGAGATCCAAGAACCTTCATCTATTGAAGCACCAAGTGCTCCTGCAATTTGTTGAAGAGAAGAGTTCGTAATTTGGATATCCAACACAGCCATGAACGCGCCTAGCATCGCTCCAAAAAGACCAATCCAAGTCTTGAGAGAGACGTAATCAGATGCAGGAGGAGAGTGGGATGAAGATTGTGTTTGCCTTTGTTTTATGGGGTTTTTAGTCACCGTGCTGCTCCTGTTGGAGTTTGTAGTTGGGCATTAGGATCAAATCTCAAGGACAACTACAAACCCCGCAAAAATTATGTAACAACCATTCCTAAGTGCCAGAAACAGAGGGTACCCGAGAGAACATCTCTAGCATTTCTCGATTGAACGCTGGAATATCACTAGGTTGGCGGCTTGTCACCCAGTTGCCATCTACAACCACTTCGCGATCTACCCAATTGCCTCCTGCATTGCGAATGTCGTCTTGAATGGTGTAGTAACTGGTTAGTGTCCGTTCACGCACTAACCCCGCAGAAACTAGTTCCCAGGGAGCATGACAAATTGCAGCAATTGGTTTACCTGCTTCTTGAATCCGGCATAGAAACGATTGAACTGCTGGTCCCATTCTGAGAGTATCAGCATTTAGCGCACCCCCAGGTAACAGCACACCATCATACTCTTCAGGTTTCGCCTCATCCAACAACCGATCAACATTGACTGTAATACTTTTATCGTAATGCCGAAATGCCTGGATTTGTCCTAGCTTGGCTGACAGAATATCTACTTTAGCACCTGCTTCCTTTAAAGCACGTACAGGTTCAACGAGTTCTGATTCCTCAAAACCATCAGTTACAATGACCGCTACACGTAAATTTGATAGCTCACGCATAATACACACATTAAGATTCACGTGGAGAATTTATCTTATGTGAATCTTAGATAGTGATAAATTGTTCAGCCTCTTACTTATGAGGTGAAGGATAGTTGCAGCCACTCTACCACCAGGATGACTTCGTCGTCATTAAACTAACCCTTGTGTAAAATGATCTTCCTTTAGAGAGACATTTTCTGTATTGTTATTTTTAAACGTACACAACAATAAAAAAGTGAAAAACGTTTATGAATTTAAATCAGATAGGTCAGGTTGCCATTTCCCTGCTAACAGCGTTCGGATTTCAACTAATTGGAGCGATCGCTCTTTGGATAGTTGGTCAGAAGTTAATTGATTTTGGTGTCCGTCTATTGAGACGTGGCTTTAGAAGCCAAAATATTGATCCAACAATAGTTAGCTATCTTATCAATATTCTTTCAATCACACTCAGAATTATTCTGGTGGTTGCAATTCTTGGCTTTTTCGGGATTGAAACCACTTCTTTTGCTGCTTTGTTAGCTGCAGTTGGTGTAGCAATCGGTGCAGCTTGGGGTGGTTTACTAGCGAACTTTGCAGCAGGTGCATTTCTCATTATTTTCCGACCTTTCACAGTTGGAGACTTCATTACAGCTGCAGGTGTCACAGGCACTGTAGTAGAAATTGGGCTGTTTATCACCAGTATTAATACACCTGAGAACGTATTGACAATTGTCGGCAACAATAAAATTTTTGCCGATAATATTCAAAACTTTTCTGCCAATCCTTACCGTAGAGTTGACCTAGTTGCACAACTCCCTCACACTGTCAACCACAATGAAGCTATTAGCCTTTTAAAACAGAAAATTAGCCAAATTCCCAACGTACTTACAGAACCATCACCAGAGGTAGAAATTCTAAATTTCACTTTGGCTGGTCCAGTGTTAGCAGTACGTCCTTTTTGCAGTAATGCCAACTACTGGCAAGTATATTTTGATGCAAACAAAGCTATTCGTGAGGCATTTAGTGAAGCTGGCTATCCAGTTCCTGAACAACACTACTCAATTAATGGACTAGCCAAAGAAGCACTGATGGCTAATTTCACGTCATCACCATCCATCAACAGTTAAAGCAAAGCGCCTTCTTTACATACCACAAAATTTTTGCAATCGTAGATTGGTTTACGCTGATACGTAACTCAATCTACGGTGTTTTAATTATCAACCTGGTTTTTCTAGTTTGGTTGATAATGGTGCAATGTCTGAATTTACATACATTTCTGTGTCATTACCTATTGATTGACAACGGTAGAAATTTTTTAGTTCATTACTTACTGTTGTAGTACTGATGCCTAAAATACGAGCAATATCACGAATACTTTTCCCTTTAAGATTCATTTCTACAATTTGTTGTTTTACCTCTGGAAGCCATCCTCTATAAGCAGGCTTTAAGATAAATGTATGACAGGAACATTCCTTATTCTTACAGTAAAATCTCTGCTTCCCTTTAGAAGTTTTGCCATATTTAACGATATCTATACTCTGACATTTAGGACATTGAACAGGTAGTAAAACCATAATAATCAAGGAGTTTTCTGAAGATTTTCAGCAGACGAGAAAGTACAATTGATAAAGATAAAAATTATTAATTCTATTAGTTTAATACGACTATCTCATTAAATTGGATTTCTAGAATTATGCCTATGGTTGATATATAAATTAATATTAATCAATCTATGTATTAAAACTATTGTTAGGAAATATAGAACTCAATCCTATATTTAGTTTTAAAGCTTATAAACACAAATTTAAAACATAAATACTATTATTTGTTTAAATCTAAGATACCCATTTATTACGTATCAACTGTGTTGAATCAAATCAACAAGATTAATTTGGAGAAAAAGTAAGAAATAGTTGCGCTATCTGGAAATAACATAGAGACGTTACAGAGCAATATCTTCACTGATGAAAATCTTTTACCAATTACCGTTAAGCACATAGTATGAGGGAGTTTCATTCATCTTTGGCTAAAGACAAAGGACAAATGCATATCTCTAGGATTTTGTAGTCATGCTCAGTAGCTCCGATCCAGACAAACTCCATTTAGTTCAAGACAATGAGTTTATCCCTACTATCAGTTCATGAATAATTGTAGGTTGAGGAGTTATACTTAACGCTATTGGTACAGCAGTTAAGCTTGCAATTATATCTGCACAAGCTGACTTGGTTGATACTCAATGCAACTATACCGACATCTATTGTACCTGCCTCAATTTTCATCGCACTACCAGAGTAGACTTACTAGAGAATTTTTCTCTTCATCTCTTAGAAGGAAAAGTGATCGCTCTAATTGGTCAGTCCGACTGTGGTAAAACGGCACTAGCAAAGCTAATAGCTGGTCTATATCAGCTGCAATCTGGCTATATCCACATTAGTTCTTATAATTTGCAAGACCTTTTCTTCGATTGCTTGCGGCAATAAATGATTTAATTACGTCAAGAACCTCACTTTTGCTGTCAAAGAAGATCAGAGGAATTAGAAAACTCCGAGTTTCTTGTCTTAATATGTGTCTTTTCTCGTATTATTTTTGGCTTTTTGTTTATAAGCAGTATCAAATTGATATTCAAATGATAGATCAATCCTAAATTATTTATAAATGTGGAAAAGCCTGATTTTTTTTAAAAAATGGGTTTAGTGGAACTGACAAATTTGTTATTCAAATAGTATTACTATATTACTCTATTTCATTAAAAATTAGTATTCTCTATTCAACTATGATATTCCCATCATAACTGGATATCCAATTGAATTGGGAGATTGTTCCCATGATTCTAAAGTAATGATTAATGATGAAACTTTAAAATTAGGAGGAATCAAAAGTTGAACTATAACACTTCCTTGCGCATCAGCATTAAACTGTCCCCAAGTTATTTTTTTTCCATTCATAACTGACCGAAGTCGGTATATTTGACCTTTAGGCAGACTAGGAAGTTTTTGTATGACTAATGTAGCTTTTGGATTACCTGGCGTTATCACAATACTGCCAGAAGCAGCAGAGGCAATGTCTATACCTTTAAGTGGCATTAAATAAGTTTTAGGTTGGCACAGCATATTAATGAGATAACGTTCCCCCACTTCCTTGGCTTGTAAACTACTTACCTGTAAATAGCTATTGTACAAACCTAGTAAACTTAGACTTATAACTAGTAGTGCAGCTATACCACTTGCAAGATGATACCATTGCCAAGAAAACTGTTTTCGTCTGAAGCCATAACCTATTTTGGCATTGGTCGTTTCAAAAATTTTTGAGCGAAGATGGAATGGAGGTTCTTCAAAAGGTAGTGCATAAGGTATTAGCCCCAAAACTTCCTGTAAACCGTACACTTCTGTCATAAGCTCAGGATTTTCAAAGAGCATTTGCCTGAGATGTTCCAACTCCTCTGGGGATAGTTCGCCAAGGACATAACCTGCAAGCAATTCATTTATATGGTCAGGGGGCACAACTTCAGTCATAGCGAAACTATTTGATGTCTTGGAGCCCTTGTCTTAGCTTCAATAAACCTTGGCGAGCTCGAGTTTTAATTGTTCCAAGTGGAACATGCAACCTTTGTGCAATTTCGGATTGAGTTAAACCTTCGTAATAAGCCATTTGTAATACCTGACGCTGGTCTTCTGAAAGTTGTTTGAGAGCATTCCGAACTCTTTGAGAGCGTTCTGTTAAGGAAGCTTGCTCAACAGGTGTGATAAACGAAGATGTTTCTGTGTTCATTGTTTGACACCAGCGCTGAAGAAATTTGAGATTCGTGTGACGTTCACGAAGTTTGTCAATCGCACGTGAACGAGTCATGATTGAGATAAAGCTGCTGAGAGAACCACGATTAGGATTATAAGTGTTTCTCTGTAAGAAAATGAGAAAAATTTCTTGGGTTAGATCTTCTGCTTCTTGAGGATTTGTTAAAATTTTTAAGGCTAGACTATACACAAGACTGGCATAGCGATCATACAGAATACCAAGAGCAAAAGAGTTTCCAGTCTTAAATAAGCTAAATAACTCTGCGTCTGTTTGCTGTGCTAGAGTTCTTTGCTCATGATTGGTATTAACAACATCAGAATGCATCCGTTTGAAGAGTAGAAGTAGTATTATGGTACAGGTTGTAAAGTATCTTCTAAACCAAAAGCTTTGAAGTTGTTCTAAAAAATGCTTTTAGAACTATATTCATATTTTCAATCTGTTCATAATAACCTCTTTGTTTTTAAATCAGAATAATTGCTGTTTTTTGCTATTTATCTGTACTTAGAAAACGTTAGAATCGAAAAATAGATTGAATAAGTTCTCAAGTAAAGAAATCTAGTCAAAAATGATGAAAATGGCCTAGTAAAGGATATTAGTCTGAGTAAAACTAAATATAGCAATCTGAAGCCAGTCATCTAATAGTAAACTTGAAATTGTACTTCTGCATATCTTCACTAGTTAGAGGAATAAGTTTCTTTATAATTACTACGTTCAGCAGCTTAATTTGGATGTCATCGAAAGTATTAAGTAGCCTTATTTTTTAAAGGAATATACTGCTTTATTGCGATTATTATTCATGCTTTTTAACAATACAAATACTGCTTTAACATACGTTTTTTTCAATTTTATTGAATATGTATTTTAATTTTAAGAATCATAATTTGAGAATTGACAGCATCAAAAAATAATATATTTATATTATGAATATTGAGTATATCAACTATCTCTTCATGATCTAAAGTTACTACAAAGTAAGAATTTTTACACCTCACTAATATTGAAAAAGATAGTTTAGAAAGAAAGTATTAATAATCAGACATGTTAACCTATTATGATTAGCAACATGTTGAAGATTATTAATACCTATTAAAAAATATACTTGAACTTATTTAGCTTTCAAACATTTAAGAATTGAATGGGCTAAATACTTTACGGTAGAATCCGAAATCAGATACCATAAGATATCTATATTACAAGTAAAAAGAAGGATTTGAGAGCTTTATTTCTTTAAAATAAAAAATAAAATTGAGGAAAATATGAGGATATCTTTGATATTTTTTAAAATTGTTTTAGTTTTCTTATTACTTTTTATTCTCTTTTAAGTGCTTTATACACATTGGACTTTATTCTGAAGCATATTTGTTAATAGACTCAAGCCATATTCAGCTAGTAGAAGCCTTCTACTCACCCAAAAAGAATCATGGGACAAACAGTTGCTACAAATCGGTCATTGCCAAACGCCAATCGTCTCCAACTGTCATCAATATCGTAGCAACGCTAGAAGCCTACACCTGCTCTACTGGGTTGGTGTAAGTAATTCACGTAATTCTGTTGCCCTAAATATTGCTCAGCAGTAGGATAAATACATTGTTTTAGCACTATCTTATTGTTTTAATAATTGCCAGCATTCTTGAGCGATCGCCCAATCTTCTTCAGTGTGAATCACTAGAACTCGCACTGTTGAGGTAGGGGTAGCAACATCAATATCAATGGGTTTTTGCTTGTTTTTTTCTAGATCAAGTTGTAGTCCCAAAAATCCAAAGACTTCACAAGCTGCAGCGCGAGTGTCGGGATCATTTTCACCTACGCCTGCAGTAAATACTAAAACATCTAATCCTTCTAGACTAGCAAGCATAGCACCAATATAATACCGCAAGCGATGGATATAGATATCCCTAGCAAGTTGGGCACGAGAGTTGCCCTGAGCAATTGCCTCCTTAATCTGCCGCATATCATTAGATATGCCCGAAATTCCACGTAAGCCAGAAAATTTATTGAGCTCATTGTCTAACTGGTCAGGAGAGTAACCGAATTGTCTTAACAGGTAAATAAGAATGCCTGGGTCAACAGATCCAGAACGGCTACCCATCATTAGTCCGTCTAATGGTGTGAATCCCATTGTTGTTTCAATACTGCGGCTATTTTTGATAGCAGCCAAAGAGCAACCGTTACCTAAATGACAGGTGATCAATCGTAAGGATGCTAAATCTTGATTGAGAAGATGAGCCGCACGGTGAGCACAGTATTGGTGACTGATCCCATGAAAGCCGTAGCGACGGATATCGTGCTTTACCCACTCATAAGGACCGGGATAAATTGCTGCTGCATCAGGAATATCAGCGTGGAATGCCGTATCAAAAACGGCTACTTGCCTGACATTTCCTAAATGTTGCTCAATTGCTTGTATACCTTCTAAATTTACAGGATTATGTGCAGGGGCAAGATTGGCAAGACGAGTGATCGCGTCTTTGACATCCGCATTAATCACCACACTTTCTCTGTAATCTTTTCCTCCGTGTACTACACGATGTCCGACCCCATCAATTTCACTAAGTTGACTAATGACCTTAGTCGGTCCCTGGCATAAGGTATCTAGCATATGGGCGATAATTTGCAGCCGCGATGTGACTGAAATTTCTTCTTGCAGTTTTTTACCTGCGGATGTTTTTACCTCAATTTCTGCCTTTCCTGGATGGTGAGTCCAGTCCAGTTTCGCTTCCCAAAGAGGTTGAGAAGGTTCTTCCAAGAGAGCTTCTCCTTTAATCTCATAAAGACAACTCTTTTGGCTACTCGACCCGGCATTGAGTACCAGTATTTTCATGGTCAACAGAGCTAAATGTTCAGGGTGGCTAAGACAAACAATCACAAACTATTATGCTATGGTTTTGCTGAACTATGACTATTTTATTTATGGATTTTTTAAGGCTAGAGCTAGCTCTCAAACTCTATGAGAGATTTGGCTTTATTCTCTATCAAGAATCTAAAGATAATACCTAGGGAAGACCTACTCATTCATAAAATGTTTAAGTTAAATTTAACTGGAAACGGAGAGATGAGGAGTGAGTGGATATTTAGGAAACAGAAAACTTATACCTTTAGATATATGCTCGACGCTGGTAGACGAAATACTATATCACTGTATATTAATTTCTTTATACCATGTACACTATGAAGTAGTTGCGTTATTTTATGTAAGTTTAGTGTAAGTTTATTATTTTCTTAATAACAGATTATGAACTAGTTGTTAATATTTCAAAAAATTTAGATTGCTACAATAGTTTTCAAAATTAGTGTTTTTCATCAAAATATTTTTTTAGAGAAGCATAGTTCCTATAATCATTTGCTTTTAATAAAAACCCTATTTTTTTGAAAAAACACTAAAAATACTAGATTGAAATGATAGCAAAAAAGTTTAATAGCTTATTTAAATATCAGCATGTTTCTAAGATTAGGAATGTTATTTTAAAACAAATGTATTTACTAAAATTCTGAGGTAACCACTGTGACTACAACATTATCTATCCCTAATTTTATTGAGTCTCTTCTAGGTAAAGAAGCAGAAAACTTGCTCACATATAAAGCAAAAGTTTCCAAAGATTTACTACATTTACCAGGGCCAGACTTTGTAGAACGAGTTTGGCTTCAAACTGATCGTAATCCCCAAGTTTTGCGTAATCTCCAGCAACTCTATTCTCATGGGCGTCTTGCAAACACAGGCTACCTTTCCATATTGCCTGTTGACCAAGGGATTGAACACTCAGCAGGTGCATCTTTTGCACCTAATCCTATTTACTTTGACCCAGAAAATATTGTCAAACTTGCCTTAGAAGCTGGTTGCAATGCTGTTGCTACGACTTTGGGTGCTTTGGGAAGTGTTTCACGCAAATACGCCCATAGAATCCCCTTTATTGTCAAAATTAATCATAACGAACTACTCACGTACCCCAATCAATATGATCAAGTCTTATTTGCTGATGTGGAACAAGCTTGGAATTTAGGTGCAGCTGCAGTGGGTGCAACTATCTATTTTGGTTCAGAACAGTCAACGCGCCAAATCCACGAAATCAGCCAAGCTTTTAAACGCGCTCATGAACTGGGGTTAGTCACTATTCTTTGGTGTTACTTACGTAACAATGCCTTTAAGCAAGATAAAGACTATCATCTTGCTGCTGATTTGACAGGGCAGGCAAATCACATAGGTGTGACGATTGAAGCTGACATTATTAAACAAAAGCTACCTGAAAATAATAATGGATACGGAGCAGTTGCTAAGGCAACTGGTAAGAGCTACGGTAAAACTGATGAGCGAGTTTATACAGAATTAACGACCGACCACCCCATTGATTTGACTCGTTATCAGGTACTGAATTGCTACTGCGGACGCGCTGGGTTGATTAATTCTGGCGGAGCCTCTGGTAAAAATGACTTTGCAGAAGCTGTTCGTACTGCTGTTATCAACAAACGTGCTGGTGGAGCAGGTTTAATTTCTGGACGCAAAACGTTCCAACGTCCATTTGAGGAAGGGGTCAAGCTATTTCACGCTATCCAGGATGTTTATCTATCCAATGATGTCACCATAGCTTAAAACTGTTATTCAGTTATCAGTGAACGGTTTTAGCAGTGTTAACGATAAATGTTCAAAACCTCACTTTGTATTGATACATGTAATCGATCTAGGGGAGGACGTTCGCTTTGTATACGTTGCCTAACATTCAGAAGAAGTCTGAGCGCTGAGTCAACAGATACTCAGCAATTCAGTACTGAATTTACAAAGCAACGAGGTCAATTCCACAATGTTGGAAATTAACAAAAGATTTGGTCAATTTCGCCGCAAAATGGCAATCATCATGTTGGCTGGCTTACTGTGGCTAGTTAGTATACCTGCGGCTTCAGTTCAAGCCGCAGGATATTTTTCGGGAGATTATTCAACCAAAGATAGTGTCTGGCAAAAGGGAGGAGGCAAAGCTTATGCGAAAAGAGAAATTGATAGTGAAAATTACTTAAAGAGTCGTAAGCATGCAGGCGAGCAGTCAAATAACCTTCAGACTCAACGACGTGGTTCAAAATATTACGACCGTGGTTCTCTTGAAAAAGAGCGAGAGCGGAATAGATAACAGTGGCAGAGCAGGTTTGAAAGTGCTTTAGCTTCGACACCTTCAGAACACTTTGCAAAGCACATAGGATAACAGTACAGTGACATACTCCCGACGCTCATGCTGACGCATAGAGCGCGGGCTTCTCAGTGACTCCTGCTATTGCATCGGACGTTACCTGAGCTTTACCGACGGAATGCCCTACCGCCAGATATTTGATATTGATTGCTGCATTGTGGTCACGGTCTAGTGTCAGTCCACATTCAGGACAGATATGAATCCTGTCCTTCAGTTGTTTTGGGACTTTTGTACCGCATCCCGAGCAGTTTTGAGAAGTGCCGTTTGGATTCATTGCAATTGCAAGCAACCCGGCTCTTTCAGCCTTGATTGAGAGAATTTGCAGGAATTGACCCCATCCAACATCATGAATTGATTTTGCCAATCTCGTCTTGGCGATTCCTTTGATATTCAGCTTTTCATGTGCAATGTGCTTTCCTTGCTGTAAAAGCTTGTTGGC
>Ga0070738_10002513_pt1 | contig 27919 bp, 23 predicted proteins | sample Coa_R2_2_FD_66446 | JGI IMG/M metagenome (GOLD analysis project Ga0070738, IMG submission 66446) | Surface soil microbial communities from Centralia Pennsylvania, which are recovering from an underground coalmine fire - Coalmine... | ecosystem: Environmental > Terrestrial > Soil > Unclassified ...
GCGCGGCTCGCACCGCAAGAGCCGCGGTAAATTTCATCCAAGCCGGCTCAAGGGCGACAAGGTGATCCTCACCTATACCGGCCTCGATGGCCGCGTGCGGGAGACGCAATTGCGTTTCGCTCCGATGCCGAGGGACCTCAATGGCAATTGCGCAATCTTCGATTTCGAGCTCGAACCACTCGGCACCGCGGCGATCTTTATCGAGGTGCGGTGCGAGAGCGGGGAGACGGAGGTGCCGGTCGATCGGCTCTATTATGCGTCGCTGCGCGAGTCTCGGCGCGCGCTGCGCCGCTCCGCCTCGCGCGCTACGGCGATCCTGACTTCGAACGACGTCTTCAACGTCGTCGTTCAGCGCTCGATTTCCGATCTCTACATGTTGGCCACGGATCTTCCCGAAGGCCCTTATCCCTATGCCGGTATCCCCTGGTTCAGCACGGTCTTCGGACGCGATGCGCTCATCACCGCCTTGCAGACGCTCTGGGTCGATCCGCTGATGACGCGCGGCGTATTAGGCCATCTCGCCGCAACGCAGGCAACCGCCAAGGACGACGCCGCGGATGCCGAGCCCGGCAAGATCCTGCATGAGGCGCGCCATGGCGAGATGGCTCAACTCGGCGAGGTTCCATTCCGCCGCTATTACGGAAGCGTCGATTCGACGCCCTTGTTCGTGATGCTCGCAGGCGCCTATCTCGAGCGCACCGGCAATCTCGACGAGATTCGCCAACTCTGGCCGAATATTGAAGCGGCGCTTCGCTGGATCGACGTCTACGGCGACCGCGACCGCGACGGCTTCGTCGAATATGGACGCAAGTCGAAGGAAGGTTTGGCCAACCAGGGATGGAAGGACAGCCACGATTCGGTCTTCCACGCCGATGGGAAGCTGGCCCAAGGGCCGATCGCGCTGGTCGAGGTGCAGGGCTATGTCTTCGCCGCCAAACGCGCTGGCGCCCTCATGGCGCGTCGGCTCGGGTTCGCTGAGCGCGCATCGACGCTCGAGCGCGAGGCGGAGGAACTGCGCGCCTTGTTCAATAAGACCTTCTGGGACGACGATCTCGGCACCTATGTTCTGGCGCTCGATGGAGACAAAAGGCCGTGCCGTGTGCGCAGCTCGAACGCCGGGCATGCTCTCTTCACCGGTATTGCTGCCCCCGATCGCGCCAGGCGGGTCGCCGACGAGCTCATGCGCAGCGCCTCCTTTTCCGGATGGGGCATCAGGACGATCGCCGCTTCGGAATCGCGCTACAATCCGATGAGCTATCATAACGGCTCTGTCTGGCCGCATGACAATGCGCTCATCGCGCTCGGCTTTGCCCGCTACGGAATGCGCCGCTACGTCAATCAAGTGTTCAAGGGCCTGTTCGAGGCTTCGACCTACATCGAGCTGCGCCGGCTTCCGGAACTGATGTGCGGCTTCGTCCGGATGCGCACGCAAGGTCCCACTTCTTATCCGGTTGCCTGTTCGCCGCAGGCCTGGGCGGCGGCAACGCCGCTCGGCCTGTTACAGGCCTCGATGGGCCTGCGTTTCGATCCGGAGAACCGGCACGTGATCTTCGACCGGCCGGTGCTGCCCGGATTTCTGAACGAGGTGAAGCTCACGGGGCTCGCGATTGCCGATGCGAAGATCGACGTTCAGCTCCTGCGCACCGGGACCGACGTGGCAGTGAACGTCATCTCGCGCAAAGGCGACATCTGGGCGACATCGACAAGCTAGGGTTCAAGTGGCCGAAGCGGCGGCTCCGGCATCGGAAGCTGCGTTGAGATCAGACAGTGAGTGCGTAGACGGGCGAGCCGGCGACTTCCTCCGGAATATTCGCGCGGCGCCCGTGGATCTCCCGGTGGATGAATTCGTTATAGCGGCCCTCGGCGGTGATGAGCTCGCTCGGCGGGCCGTCATGGATGATCTGGCCGCCCTTGAGCACGACGATGCGATCGAAATTGCGCAGCGTGGAGAGCCGATGGGCGATGGCGAAGACGGTTCTTCCTTCCATCAGGCGGGCGGAGGCTTCGCGGATCTGCTCTTCGACCTCGTAATCGAGCGAGGAGGTCGCCTCGTCGAGGAGAAGAATCGGCGCATCCCTCAAGAAGGCGCGAGCAAGCGCAATGCGCTGGCGCTGGCCACCGGAAAGTTTCAAGCCGCGGTCGCCGACGATCGTGTCGAAACCTTCGGGAAGCTGCTCGATGAATTCGCAATGCGCGGCAGCGGCCGCCTTCATCACTGCCGCATCATCCGCGTCCGGTCGGCTATACCGGATATTTTCAATGAGCGAGCGGTGAAAGAGACAAATATCCTGCGGCACGACGGCGATCGCGGCGCGCAGGCTCTCCTGCGTAATCTGCGAAATATCCTGACCGTCGATCAAGATCCGTCCGCCTTGCACATCGTGCAAGCGCTGCAACAGGGAGAGAAGGGTCGACTTGCCCGCGCCCGAGGGGCCCACAATGCCGACGCGCTGGCCCGGTTCGACGTGCAGATTGAAATTCTTCAGAACAGCCCGGCCGCCCCGATAGCGGAAGGTCACGTCCTTGAAGGTAATGCCGCGCGCGCTCTCGAGCGGCTTGGCGTTCGGATGATCGTGCAGTTCGTGCGGGACGAGCAAAGTCTCCACGGCTTCCGAAAGCCGCGCCAGATGCTGCGTGACATCGACGAGGGCGACGGCGAGATCGCGCGTTGCATGAAGCACCGAAAGGCCGAGCGTGCAGACGAGCACGACTTCGCCGGTGGTCGCGGCGCCCTTCTGCCAAAGCAGAACGCCCCAAGCGAGCAGACAGACGATCAGCACGACGGTTATGGAGGCGTGCAGGATCCGCAGCTTCTCGAGATAGCGTAGACTGCGCCGTCGGGCCGTCATTTCGCCACGGACCGTCGCATTGAACCGGCGCCGCTCCTGGGCGAGGCCGCCGAAAGCCTTCACCAGCAGAACATTGCCGACGACATCGGCCATCTCTCCGTCTACGGCTGCGGCCTTGCTCGCAAACTCATGATGCAGCGGCTTGCCGTTGGCCGCGATCTTGAACATGGCCACGATGAGGATCGCGGCAATGATCAGCAATCCCAAGGCCATGGGAATACTGACTGTGCCGACGAGCGCAATCGCCGTAGCCGTCGCCACGCAGGGCGGCAGAACGTTCCAGATGAACATGTTTTCGACGGTGAAACAGGCATTCGAGGTCGCCGTGACGCGGCTCGTCAGCATGCCCGGCAGCCGGTCGGCGAAATAGCTCGGCGAATGGCCCATGAGGTGTTCGAAGAGATCGCGGCGCAGATCGCCCGTGACGCGCACGAATGTGTCGCTCGCGATCCAACCTGCCACGCGCCAAAAGAGGGCATCGCCGGCGATGAAGCCACAGACGCAAATGAAAGCCGGCCAGGGATTGGCAGTATCCGGTGCGCCTTTCGAAAGCGCATCGACGAGGAATTTGATCGCGTATTGTGTGCCGACCGAGAAGCCGACCGCTGCGAGCACGCAGGTCAGGATCGTCGCGTGAGCGATGGGTCTCGATCGGATGTAGCTGAAGAGGAAGGCGAGCGGGCGATGTGCATATCTGCAAAGGCTGTCCATGGACTCTCCCACTTCGACCTCAGGAAGCCCCCGTGCGATCCTGTCGCGTGCGAGCTCCGCTGCAAACGTCGAGATTGTCGCGTCAGTTCCTACTCTCAAGCTTTCGCTCTGCCTTTTGGTCGAACCACATCGCGTTCGCGCGATCACGTTTTCTGAACAAAATTGACCGCATCGTGACCTGCGAACTTCGCCGGCGTGCTCTGCACTGTACGATGCGGGATCGCAACTCTTGCTTCTACGAAACAGAATAATCATCGCGCGATTCAAAACCGCGCAGCATGAATTCGGCATGAATTGCGCGCTCGGAAAAATTGTCGCGGGGCGCACCGCTGCGCCATCTCGCGCCATAAGGCTCAGGCCAAGTAAGGCAACGTTCGTGCTGCGCCTTGTCTTTTCAAAGTTTGCGCTAAAACTAAGAAGGGGCCTGATCTCGATCAGATTCCGTCGTCGCTCAATCGACCTTCACATTCGAAGGAAGTTTTTCCATGCGTATCGCACAAGTCGCGCCTTTGTTCGAAGCTGTTCCGCCGAAACTCTATGGTGGCACTGAAAGAGTCATTTCTTGGCTGACCGAGGAACTGGTGGCGCTCGGCCATCAGGTCACGCTGTTCGCCAGCGGCGATTCGGTCACTTCGGCAAAGCTCGAAGCCATGTGGCCCCGAGCCTTGCGGCTCGACGGTTCCGTACGCGAGCCAACCGCGCTGCATATCGCGATGCTCGAACAGGTCTTCAGGCGCGCTTCAGAATTCGATCTCATTCATTTCCATCTCGATCATTTGCCCTTCTCGATGGCTTCTCGCCTTGGAACTCCTTGCGTGACGACCCTGCACGGCAGGCTCGATCTTCCCGAGCTCCAGCCGGTGTTCGCAACTTTTCCCGATGTTGCGCTCGTCTCTATTTCCGACGCGCAGCGGCGGCCCGCGCCGAATGCCCCTTGGATCGCTTCGATCCACCACGGCATGCCGAAGAACCTGCTGACCCCGCGTCCCGTCGAGCCGAGCTATCTCGCTTTTCTCGGTCGCATCGCGCCGGAAAAGCGGCTCGATCGAGCCATCAATATCGCCGCGCGCAGCGGACTGCCGCTGAAGATTGCCGCCAAGGTCGACGAAGCCGACCGCGATTATTTCGAGGAGAATATCCGTCAGCGTCTCGCCAGCGACGATATCGAATATATCGGGGAGATCGACGATGGACGGAAGTCCGAATTCTTGAGCGGCGCCTATGCCTTGCTCGTGCCTATCGATTGGCCCGAACCTTTCGGCCTCGTCATGATCGAGGCCATGGCCTGCGGCACGCCGGTGATCGCCTTCAACCGGGGCTCGGTGCCGGAAGTCGTCGAGGACGGGGTGACCGGATTCATCGTCGAAGACGAGACGAGCGCGCTCGGTGCCGTGCGCCGGCTCCCGCAATTGTCGCGCGCCCTCATTCGCCAGCGCTTCGAGGAGCGGTTCACGTCGCGGCGCATGGCGTCCGAATATCTCAATGTCTACGCCGGCCTCATCAAGGCGGCGGCGCCGCGGCCGCGCCTGGTCTCCCAATGAGTCTTGTCATTGCTCTTCGTCCGGGCGGGTTTCCGGCATGGTGAGATAGACGAAGACAAGCGCAAAAGCTGCGACGGCGGCCAGGGCGAGGAATGCGGTCTGGCTGCCGTAGCGATCGGTGATGAAACCGGCAAAGGACGTGCTGAGAGCGGCGCCAATTCCGACCGCTGTCCCGATGAGGCCTTGCGCCAAGTTGAACCGGCCCGTGTTGCGGGCGAGATCCGCGACGACCAGGGGCACCAGCACGCCCAGTGCCGCCGCCGAAATGCCATCGAGCGCCTGAATCGCGACAACGAAATAGAGGTTCGGCGCATCGGCAAAGAGGAAGCTGCGCAGGAGCAGCGCGGCAAAGCCGAGAATGAGGAGCGGCCGGCGGCCCCAGCGTTCGGCCTTCCGGCCGACCCAGGGCGAGGTGATCGCCACGACGACTTGCGGCACGATGATACAGCTCGCGATGAGCACGGACGCCCAATTGGCCGAACGCATGGTCATCACGCTGCCCATCAAAGGCAACATGGCGGCATTGGCGAATTGAAAGAGCGCATTGGCGCCGGCAAAAGCCAGGAAGCGCTTGTTGGTGAGGAGGCGCCGCAGGCCTCTGCCGAAGTCCGGCGAAGGGGCCGCCAGCCCGCCATGCGCGCGCGCCGTATCGATCTCCGAACCGCGGATATTGGCGAGCGCGATGAGCGTCGGCACGACGAGCGCCGCCGTCATGAGGAAGACGGCGCGCGGCGCGAGAAAAAAGCCGCAGGCGCCCATTCCGGCGGCCGTGAGCGCCGTTCCGAGCGATTGGAAGGAAGCATTGCGCCCGAGCCTTTCACCGATCGCGGCATAGCCGACGAGACCCAGGCTGATTGCCGCGATCGCCGGGCTCAGAACGCAATTGGCGCCCGCGAACAAAACGCTCGAGAGAAACACGGAGGGAAAAATCGGCCAGAGCGCCAGCATCAGTGCGCTCGCCCCGACGCAAAGCACGGCGGCGGCCGCGGCAAAACGCTCGGAGCGCACGGCATCGACGATTGCGCCGCCGGGCACGCGGCCGATCAGCCCCACGACGCTCGCGATGCTCAAAATCAGGCCGATATCGCCCTGCGTCCATTTCTCGGTCGTGAGATAGACCGAGATGAAGGCGCCGAAGGCGGTCTGCACGTCGGCGAGACAGAAAGTGAACCAATCGAGGCCGATGAGGCTGCGGCGCGATGGCGTCGTCGAGACCATCTCGGCCTCGTCTTGCTCGGGTGCCGGCCATTCTGCGATGATCGTTGCTCTACCCGCCAAGTCGGCGCGTGCGCTTGCCATTCGGACGTGGGCCTATTTCGAGGGAACCGCCTGGTTTCCCGGCGTTCCGGACGCCGGCGGCCTTGCCGGTTTCGCCGGAGCGACCGCCGTTGCCGGAGCGGCAGGCGATTGCGCCCCCAAGACGACAACCGGTTCGCCGGGCTTATATTCGGGCGCCACACGCACTTGATCGCGGCTGAGCGAGAGGACGATATGGTCGGATTTTCCGTCCGGGCCGAATTTTATCGCTCGCCAATCCACCGCGATCTTGCGGGTGCCGACGCCCAGGAATCCCCCGAAATCAATGATTGCCGCACGCACCTGCCCAGAATGATCGACGAGGACGTCGACAATCTTGCCCATGTCCTCGCCCGTATCGCTATAAATCTCGCGCCCGAGAATGGTCTCGACGTCCTTGTCGTCGAGCACGACCGCGGGTGTCGCACCCTTCGCGGGGCTCTGCTGTGCCGGTTTGGGCGGCTCGGCCGGAGCGGCGGTCGGCGCGGCGGCTGCGAAGTCCCAACTCGAGGCGAGAGCGAAGATTACGGCCGCGATCCGGTCGAGCCGGACGAGCTCGGCTGTGCGGCGAGCAAGAGCCATTGCGGTTCCTTGGTGACCCAATCCTTAGGGAGGCAAACCATGTCAAAATATAGTCGGACGCACCGCGGCCCAGCATTTTCTGCCCGCCACACCGCGCCGCTTGCGCTTCGCTGATCGGGCTTGCCTCGGTGAAATCAGTGGCCTAGATGGCGCAGGCTTGACTTCAATTTTCTCCCTCTGCGAACGGAGGTCGCATGGCTCTCGGTGCACATGGCGCGCTCCCGGCCTGGCTGCCGCTCTCGGTCCTCACCTGGATCGTCATGATGGCCGTCTATCATGGGTTCGGGCTGGCCTTCGAATATTGCGACCGCACCGGAGTCCTGGGCAGAGCGAAGGTCCGGCGGGCGGACCGGCTCGGCTATTTCGATCTCCTACCGCGCGTCCTCATCAATCAAGTTTTTGTGCTGCTTCCTTGCATGATCGCCGTCCAATGGGCGGGTCTTGCCTATATCGGCGCGGCGCATTTGGCCGCCTGGCGCTTCGCTCTCAATCTGGTGCTGATGGCGATCGGCCACGACGTCGTGCAATATGCGACGCATCGCTATCTGCTGCATGATCCGCGGCTGATGCGCAAGCTTGGTCACGCGGTGCATCATTCGACCGGAGCGAGCAAGGCGATCAGCGCCTGCTATATGAGCGCGCCGGATTTCTTCCTCGAAATCGTCCTGCCTTATCTTCTGCCGCTCGTGCTCGTCGGCGGCGGGGGGAGCGACATTTTCTTCCAGCTTTCGGTCGCGGGACTCGGCGCTTTCGGCGGACTCTACGAACATTCGGGCTATGATTTCGCGGTGCCCTTCCGCGAAACGAGCTTCTATAAATCCGTGCCCTTGGTCGGTCGCCTCGTCGCGCTTGCCATTACCAGCAAGGCGCACGGCGAACATCATCGCCGCTTCAACGTGAGTTTCAGCGATGGATTCGGCAGTCCCGGCATTTGCGATACGATGATGTCGACGCGCTGGGACAAGGTCGCGGACCCGCGCGCGCCGCGCCCGCCCGCTCAGAAAGGCTCGATCACCTCATAGGGCGGGACATTGTAATAGGGCGTCTGCTGCGGGATGAAATAGACGCGCACGGGCACGACCGCATTTAGTCCTCGCACGTAATCGAGCGTGCGGACCGAAGGGACCATGGGCATGCCCCAGGGAATATGTGCTGTATAGTTCGGGTAAGGATGCCAGCAAGGCACGAAATAGCCCGGATATTGGTCGACATAGCTGCCGGCAAAAGCCGGCGTAGCGCCGAGAATGGCTGCCGCAAAGGCGACTGACTTCAGCATCGCGAGCCCTCGTTCGATCGATTTCGAAGATGCGATCGGTCGGGATGGGCGGCAAGGCCGGGCAGGGATTTTGTCGCAAACGTGGTTAGCGACAATCGGCGTCGGGATCGAAGCCTTCGAAAATGACCTGATCGGCCCAAATCCGGGCGCGTGAACACGATGTTGCATCGCGCAATGTCCAAGCAAGCAGCGGCACGTCGCAGTTCTGCGGCAGAGGATGGGGGAAATCGGGTGCGCACCATGCGAGAAAATCGGGCGAGGCAGCGCCGAGATCGAGCGGCCGGGGCGGCATCTCTTTGTCTTCTTTGTCTTCGGAATTATTTGCCTGCGCCACGAGCCCAAGCGGGCAGGCAAGGCCCAATGCCCGGCATTGGGCGAGCACGCCGGGATCGAAACTCATGATCGCCATCGGGCCGCAATACGCGAGCCGCGCGATCCGTGCGGCAAGGCGTTCATCTCCATCGAATCGGCTTTTGACTTCGACGAAGACCGGCACGCGGCCACCGATTGCGGCAAGAAAATCGGAAAGTCTCGCGATCGTGCCGGGGCCGTCGCGAAAGCAAAGGCGCATCGCTTCGGCCGCGGTGAGTTCGCCGATATTGCCTTCGGCGAACGTTACGCGATCGAGCCCGACGTCGTGAAAGACCACTGCCTCTCCGTCGCGGGTCGATTGGACGTCGCATTCGATCGCATAAGCCCGGCCGATCGCCTGCTCCGCCGCGGCGAGCGAATTTTCGGCAATTCCGTTGCCGTGCAGCCCGCGGTGGGCGATCGGCCGTGCGGTGAGCCAATCGGGCGCTCTCTCAGGACGATGCAATCTCGAACAAAGCCTCGACTTCGACGGCGCAATCGAGCGGCAGCTCGGCGACGCCGATCGTCGTGCGCGCATGCCGGCCCTTTTCGCCGAGCACTTCGACCACGAGGTCCGAAGCACCGTTCATGACCGCCGCTACTTGCGAAAATCCCGGTGCCGCATTGATGAATCCGCCGAGCCGTACGCAGCGCCCGATTCGTTCGAGGTCGCCGAGCGCCGCTTTGGCCTGGGCAAGAATATTGACGGCACAGAGCCGGGCAGCGGCTCGCCCCGCCTCGATCGTCAGGCTGCCGCCAACCTTCCCCATGTGGTCGGGATCGAGCTTGCCGTCCGGGCCGAGCGCCAATTGGCCCGAAATGACGAGCAGCGAGCCGGCCACGACAAAGGGCACGTAATTGGCGACGGGCGGCGCAGCCTTCGGCAGGACGACGCCAATGGCAGCAAGACGATCTTCTATGGCGCTCATGGATAACTCCGGATCGAGGAACGGGCACCAATGTCCCATCGCAGTGACGAGCGCAAGACGAAGGATCGGTTCGGCACACCCGGTTCCCGCTATAATTCTTGCCAGGCGCGCCGGAGCGATTTAACACTTCCGCCTCGGGGGCGCGGCGCAGGAGCGGTAATTTATGGTCGAGTTCCCTGTCCGGAAGAGGAACATCGTAAGGCCGTCTTTTGTCATCGGCGGTGCTGCCTCGCTCGCGCTCGCGGGCTTCGTTTCGGGGCCGCTTTCGGCAGGCGATCTGAACCCGGATGTGATCCCGGCGGGCATTCAGGCTTCGATCAATGCCATGCCGCTTGCCTCGCACCGCGCGGTCTATGATCTCACGCTTCTGCGGGCCATAGGCTCGAAAAGCCCGACTGAAGCGCATGGGCGCATCGCCTTCGACTTCAGCGGTTCGCCCTGCGAAGGCTATGTCCAGAACTTCCGTCAGATGACCGAGCTGCAGCCCGCGGAAGGCCCCACGCGCGTCTCGGATATGCGTTCGGCGACATTCGAGGACGGCAACGGCAAGAGCTTTGCCTTCAAGACGCAGACCACCGTCGACGACGAGCAATCGGACGAGGTCGATGGTCGCGCGCAGCGTGCGGTGCAGGGCCCGGTATCGGTCGATCTCGTCAAGCCGAAAGAGGCGAGACTCGCATTCGCCCGCGATGTTTTATTTCCGACCGAACATCTGAAATTTATTCTTTCCGCCGCGAAAGCCGGCAAGAGTTCGCTCGAAGTCAAGGTCTACGACGGCTCCGATACCGGCGACAAAATCTATGAGACGACCACCTTCATAGGCCATCCGATCGATACGCCGGCGCAAGAGGCCGCGGCGCAAGCGCTCAAAAATATGCGGCGCTGGCCGGTCTCGATCAGCTATTTCGATGTCGGCAAAAAGGATGAATCGCCGAACTACACTTTGTCGTTCGAGCTTTATGAAAACGGCGTCTCGCGGGCGCTGCGCCTCGACTACGGCGATTTCGTTCTCGCCGGCGAAATGAAAAGCCTCCAGCTTCTGCCCACACCGCCATGTCCGAAATAGGCGCCGCGTTGAAGAAATAGGCTGCGCCTTAAAGTTGTGCTCTTTGCTTACCGATTGCACGTTCATTTCGAGCGTTTGATCGCGCATGACCTTGCACGCGCGTATATGCGCCCCTGTCGGGCTAGGCCAACAGCCCGAACCTGATCAACTCCTGAATTTCGTGGAAGATAACAAGCCGACGCTCCGCTAGGGTTAGGTGGGCTGCAAGGCGCAATTGCCTTCAATAAGCGGCGAGGGGGGAAGAATGCGCAAGCCCGCGGGACGAGGCGGAGATCGACCGTCTGTCGAAGATGCCTGCAGGGAAGAGCAGCTCTGTTGGGCGGGCGGCTCGGTGCTGATGCGGACGCAGGGCTCGCAAACCTGCCATCGCAAGTTCCTCTGCAACGATGTTGTTATCGGGATCGTCCTCTTTGAAGAAACCGGGAGCGAGGTGAGATGGCGTGTCGATCATAGGCTCGCCATGTACAAGACTTGGTCGCCGACGATCGCGCCGCACGATCTGATCATCGTTCCGCCCGGCCATGAATTCGAATCCGTCACGCGCGGCAGCGGGCAGGCCTTGTGGCTCTTCATCGACCCCAAGACGATCACCGACGACGCACGCGTGAGATCCTTTGCGCAGAGAACCACTCTCGACAGTTCCTGGTCGAAGGACCGCTTGCTGTGGACGATCATTTCCGAGATCAGAAAGGAATGTTCGAACGGATTTCCGCGCGGGTCGGTATTTCTCGAGCAGGCCGCGATGGTGTTCATCACTCAACTCGCCTATTTTCTCGCCGGCCCCGGGCCGCGGCTCGAGCCGACGCGCGCGCTCTGCGACGACAAGTTGCAGATGGTCATCGATTATTTCCGCAGTAATCTCGATCGCAACATCACGCTTTCCGAAGTGTCCGGCCTGGTCGAATTGACGCCTCGATATTTCTGCGCCGCCTTCAAGAAGGCGATGGGCCGGCCGCCGCACAAATTCCAGATCGAGCTGCGCGTAGAACGCGCCAAGATGCTGCTCGCAGATCCCAATCTCACTCTCGTTGACATGGCGCTGATGCTGGGGTTCAGCAGCCAAAGTCACCTGAGCGATTGTTTCCGCCGCATTACGGGCGTAACGCCCGCGCGGTTCAGGGCGGAGATCCGCGCCAAAGCATCCGGGTCCGAACCGCGCGCGAAAGCGCGGCCTCCCGCATGGGCAGGAATATTGGACGAAGTCGCGCCAGGGCCGAAGGCGAGCGATGCCATCGCCTATCGACCCGAGGCGGAGGGACCGCATCACGTGTAGAGCTTTGATCCTTCGCCTACCGCGAGCCAGACTCGGCGGTTGCGCACGCACGCGCGCTTTCCCGATTTGAAACCAATGTCAAAAGCTTCGCCGAAAGCCAGACGCATCAGCCGCTTGGGCACAGCGGCGGATTGTGGAATTTTGCCAATGGGGCCCTGATTCTTCGGTGGGGTTTCCCTTTCATAAATTTCTATCTGGTAGCGCTTGTCCTATGTTTGGACCGCGCGGCTGCGGATGGTCCGCCGCCCCTGGGCGCAACAGGTTCAAGACATGCAAAAAAGCGTTCTGATCGTCGAAGACAACGAGCTGAACATGAAACTTTTCAACGATCTGCTCGAGGCGCACGGCTACAAGACGGTGCAGACGCGCAGCGGCGTTGAAGCAGTCGAATTGGCGCGCACGCACAAGCCTCATCTCATCCTGATGGACATCCAGCTCCCGGAAGTTTCAGGTTTGCAGGTCACGCAATGGATCAAGGACGACGAAAATCTGCGCCACATTCCAGTGATCGCAATCACCGCTTTCGCCATGAAAGGCGACGAGGAGAAGATCAGACAGGGCGGCTGCGAAGCCTATCTCTCAAAGCCGATCTCGGTCGTCAAATTTCTCGAAACGGTGCGCAATTACATCGCCGATCAATAGGTCGCTCTTAAGCGTAAGGACGAGTTCGTATGACCGCTCGGGTTCTGGTTGTCGACGACGTCGCGCCCAATCTGAAACTGCTGGAAGCGCGGCTCACGGCCGAATATTTCGACGTCACGACAGCCACGAGCGGCGCCGAGGCCTTGTTGGCGTGCGGACGCGATGATTGCGACGTCGTCTTGCTCGACGTCATGATGCCCGGCATGAATGGATTCGAAGTTTGTCGCAGGTTGAAGAAGGATCCGGCGACTGCGCATATTCCGGTCGTGATGGTCACCGCGCTCGATCAGCCGAGCGATCGGTTCAAAGGGCTCGATGCCGGGGCCGACGATTTCCTCACCAAGCCGATCGATGAAGTCGCACTTATAGCGAGGGTGCGCTCGCTCGCGCGGCTCAAAATGGTCCTCGATGAGCTGCGCACGCGCGCGTCAACCTCGGTCAGCCTCGGCATGCCGGATCCCTTGGTCCATGCGCTCGCCGAGGACGGGCTGGGCGGCCACTTGCTTCTTGTCGAGGATCGCGCGAGTTCGGCCGATCAGATCAAATTCGTATTGCGCGACAAATATACGGTCGATGTAGAGCCGGATCCGCAGGAAGCCCTCGTGCAGGCGATCAGCGGCCGCTGCGATCTCTTCATCGTCAGCCTCGGCCTGCACGGCTTCGATGCGCTACGTCTCTGCAGCCAAATCCGGTCCCTCGAGCGCAGCCGCCAATTGCCCATTCTTTGTCTCGCCGAATTGGAAGACCGGCCACGGGTTCTGCGCGCGCTCGACATCGGCGTGAACGATTTCCTGACCCGTCCGATCGACGCCAACGAGCTTACGGCGCGCATCCGCACCCAATTGCGCCGCAAGCGCTATGCCGACAAGCTGCGTGACAATGTTCAAGCCTCGATCGAACTTGCCGTGGTCGATCCGCTGACCGGGCTCAACAATCGGCGCTATTTCGAGACGCATCTTTCGGCGCTCGTCGGCCAGGCGGCTGACCGCGGCCGACCGCTGTCCTTGATGGTCCTCGACATCGATCATTTCAAGGAAGTCAACGACACCTACGGGCATGAAGCAGGCGACAGGGTCCTGCGGGGATTTGCCGAACGGGTCCGCCGGGTGATCCGGGTGCCCGATCTCGTCTGTCGCCTTGGGGGCGAGGAATTCGTCATCGTCATGCCCGACACGCATCTCGACGTCGCGACGAAAATCGCCGAACGTGTCCGGGCGGAAGTCGAAAGGGAGCGGTTCGTGGTCGCCGAGGATGGATCGCGGATCGCGGTTACGGTTTCAATCGGGCTCGCCGAGCGCGGCCACGACGGGGAGCCGGAGGGGCTTTTCCGGCGCGCCGATCGGGCGCTCTACCGGGCAAAGTCGAGCGGCCGCAACCGGGTTTCGGCCGAAGCGGCCTAGAGCGAAATGCAAAAAATGGACACAGGTTTTTCGTATGACTCCCGCCGAGATGGTCGGAATTGGCCGCGTTCATTGCTTTTGGATCGGAGTGATCCAAAGGCACCGTGATCTAGGGTAAACTGTCCTTTGATGCCTGTTTAGGTAAATAAAACTTTGTCGGCCGCGGTAAGAATTAATCTGTTTTCTTTTCAATGGCATCGCGCTAACGTTTCGATCCGCGGCCATCGAGGGGAAATCGATCTCGCCGCCCGGGATGCGGATTTTTAGCAGATTCAACGAGATACCCTGCGGAGTGCTCAGGTCCGCCGCATCTCCTGGGTCCGTAGGGTCGGCCGGCGCGCAAGTGGTTAGGAGTGGCCTCCTCGAGACACCACTTGCCGCCGGCCACCTTTCATCAAAACGCAAAAAACGCTTTCTGCTCCGCCGGCAGCGCCGAGCGGCTGAAACACGCCCTCAGATTTTGGCTGCAAATACCTGAAACGACGGGTTTTTCAGCAAACACGCGGTCACTTGATCTTGGTTTCCTTGAACTCGACGTGCTTGCGGGCGACCGGATCATACTTCTTGAACGACAATTTCTCGGTCTTGGTCCGCGCGTTCTTCTTGGTGACATAGAAATAGCCCGTGTCCGCAGAGGACAGGAGCTTGATCTTGATCATGGCGGCCTTGGCCATTTCATTCATCCCATAAATTCAAGCGCGCCGGCGCCGCGCTGCGAAAACATAAGTCTGCGGGGCAGATTTGGCGCGCACCATAAGGTTGGCGCCTGCCTTGTCAAGAACGGCGCCACAACGCGAGACTGAAATAAGCAAAAAGGAGCGCAGCAAGGGCGATGAAGAGGCCGGCGGGCGCAAGATCGAGCCCCAGGCCCATGAGCGGCGGCCCTGCAAGCATTCCGGCCGAGTAGAGCGCGATGTAAGCGGCATTGCCGCTCGCCAATTCCGCGCCTTCGTAGCGCGATCCGAGTTGCGCCAGACCCAGAGCATAGAGGCTGCCGACGATTCCGCCCCAAAGGAAGAGAAGGCTCGCAAAGGCGCCTAGTCCGGCTGCGCGCGCCAAAGGCAGAAGAAGCGCGCCGATTGTGCTGGAGCCGGCAACGAAGAGGAGGAGCCGGTGACGGTCGACGCGATCGGATATGATCCCGATCGGGGTCTGAAGGACGCCATTGCCGAGCGCGAAGATCGCGACGAGAAAGGCGCCGGTCGCAGGATCAAATCCGCTGCGCAGCGCATAGACCGGCAAAAGCCCCATGCCGGCCGTCTCCACGGCGCCATAGACGAGCGCCGCGCAGGTCGCTGCCGGCATCGCGGCGACGAGCGAGAGAATAGAGCGGCGCGCGGGCGCTTCCAATACCGGCGCATGTGATCCTGCGATCCCGACCGGCACGCCCGCGAGCAAGAAAAGTCCTATGGCGATCAGAAAGGGCGTATTACCCTCGCCGGCAAGCGGCAACAATATCGGGCCGACCGCAACCCCGATGGCGAAAGCGGCAGTATAGAGGCCCATGACGAGGCCACGCTTTTTTGGTGCGGCGGCCGAACTGATCCAGAATTCGCTCGTCGCAAAGAGCACGGTCAGCGCCGCGCCGAACAGGATCCGCAAGGCGAACCAAGGCCAATAGCCGTCGAGCGCAGCAAAGCCGCACAGGCAGATCGCTCCTGCGAAAAGCGAAAGGATGAGCAGCGCCCTTACTCCGAGGCGGCGCGCGAGCCCCGGAACGAAGGGCGCGGAGGCGAAGGTTGCAAGACCCCCGGCTGCCGCATTGAAACCGATCGCGCGGCCCGAGTAGCCCGCCTGCGCGAGCCGGACGGCGAGCAAAGTCATCGAGAGGGAGAGGCCGACCCCGGCAATAGCCACGGCGGCCGTGGCCGCACCGACAGCGGCGTGGGCGGTGCGCTCGTCCGAGAGCTTGACTGCGCTAGGAGGCGCAGCCGGAGACTTCGGCGGCAGATTCGAAACCATGCATGCGCAGCGCCCATTGATAGCCGATCAGCGCGCCTTTGAACGCGGGCAGAAGCGCAAGGCAAAGCGCCAGCGTCAGGGTCGGCCAGATCAGAACATGATAGAGGATCGGCAGGTTGGGCGCGAGTTCTTCCACACTGAGCATGAGGGCGCCGATAATATGGCCGACGACCAGGATCGTAAGGTAGGGCGGCGCGTCATCCGCGCGCTGATGGAACAATTCGGTGCCGCAGACAGGGCAACGATCGTTGACCTTGAGATAGCCGCGGAACATTGCGCCTTTCCCGCAGCATGGACAACGGCCGACAAAGCCGCGTCGCAGAGCAAGCCAGGCGTTGCGGGGCTCAACTTCGTGGCGAGCCGCGGTCTCCGAGGGGGCTGCCTCGGTCGCTTCGATTGCCATGTTCTGGCCTTTCGTTTCAGCCCTTTGCACGTAATCTTGCGCGCCCGGTTCCGCCACCGGACCTCTTGTCGCGGCGGCTTGCCCTTTTGCCGCCGGCAATGCCGCCTCTGAGGCTTTTTCCTTCGCTGAGCAGTTCGAAGCGCAGCGCCCCGGCGAAGGGAGCCGCTTCGACGAGCCTGACGGTCACGTCATCGCCGAGCCGATGCGCGGCCCGGGTCTTGTTGCCGATGAGCGCATGCAAGCTTTCTTCGTAGCGGAAATAATCATCGCCGAGCGTCGCCGCCGGAATGAACCCGTCGGCGCCGGTATCGGTCAGCCTTACGAAGAGGCCGACCTGCGTGACCCCGGAAATCCGTCCGGAAAAGATCGTCCCGACTTGCTCGCTCAGATGAAGCGCGATCAGGCGCTCGACCGTGTCGCGTTCGGCCGCCATGGCGCGCCGCTCGGCTGCCGAAATCTGCGCGGCGATCTCGGCCAGTTGCTCAAGGCTCATATCGGGCAGGCCATCGGGCCCGAATTGCAAAGCGCGGATCAGTGCGCGGTGCACAATGAGATCCGCATAGCGGCGGATCGGCGAGGTAAAATGCGCGTAGCGGCGCAGATTGAGGCCGAAGTGCCCGTAATTTTCGGCGACATATTCCGCTTGCGCCTGGGTGCGCAGCACGACTTCGCTCACGATATTTTCGTGTTCCGTGCCCTTCACGCGTTTCAAAATGCCGTTGAACTGTCGGGCGGTGAGCACCTGGCCCTTGGCGAGCCGAATATCGAGCGAAGCTAAGAATTCCGACAGCGCATTGAGCTTTTCGAGCGTCGGCTCGCCATGCGCGCGATAAATGAAGGCTTGGCGATGCGCCTCCAGCGTCTCGGCCGCAGCGACATTGGCGAGGATCATGAATTCCTCGATCAAGCGATGCGCCTCGAGCCGCGGCGGCACGATGACGCGATCGACCGTCCCGTCCGGCTTCAAGAGAATCTTGCGCTCCGGCAGATCGAGGTCGAGCGGCGCGCGTTTCTCCCGCGCGCGCTTCAATGCGGCGTAAGCATCGAAGAGCGGCGCCAGAACGGGTTCGCGGATGTTCCGCGTCTCGGGTCCCGGCATGCCGTCCCAAGCGGCTTGCACTTGCGCATAAGTGAGTTTCGCCGCCGAGCGCATCATGATGCGGTGCACGCGATGGGAAAGCACGTGCCCGTCTTTGCCGATCACGATACGGAAGGCGAGGGCCGGGCGATCCTCCCCGGCTTTCAGCGAACAGAGATCGTTCGAAATGCGCTCGGGCAACATGGGAACGACGCGATCGGGGAAATAGACGGAATTGCCGCGTTCCAGCGCGTCGCGATCGAGCGCCGAGCCCGGCCGGACATAGGCTGCGACATCGGCGATTGCGACGAATATGACGTGGCCGCCGAGATTGTCCGGATTGGAATCGGGCTGTGCGAAGACGGCATCGTCATGATCCTTGGCGTCGGCCGGATCGATGGTCACGAGGGGAAGTTCGCGCCAATCTTCGCGGCCGATGCGGGCAGGGGCGCCGGCGCGTTCCGCCTCGGCGAGCGATTCAGGGCGAAAGACATTCGGGATGCCATGTGCATGAACGGCGATGAGGCTCATGGCCTTTTCGCTCGACATATTGGCGATGCGCTCGCGGATCTTGGCGCTCGGCGGACCCAAGCGCGCGGAACGGAGCACATCGACAGCGACGAGATCGCCGTCGCGCGCGTCTCCCGGTTCCGTGACGATGAACTCGCCGCGATTGATGTTGCGCTTGTCGACCGGAACGACCCTGCCGACCCCATGCGAATCCATGCGGTAGATCCCGAGGATTTGCGACTTGCCACGGTCGAGCAGCTTGACGATGCGCCCGGAATAGGCCGGGTCGCGCGGCCCAGCGTCACGCCGCAGTTCCGCGCGGATAAGGGCGCGATTGCCGATGCCGGGCACGGCCATGCCCGGACGCCGGCGGCCCGAATGGATCAGGATTTTCGGTACGGGACCTTGCGCCTGATCCCATTCGACCGGAACGGCGATCAATTCGCCATCCGCATCGCGGCTTTCGATGTCCGCGAGCACCACCGAGGGCAATTGGCCGGGCTTGTGCAATTGCTTGCGGCGCCGCTCGATGGCGCCTTGCTCCTCGAGTTCGCGCAGCAGGTTTTTCAAGGCGACGCGATCGGCACCTTTGATGCCGAAGGCGCGGGCGATCTCGCGCTTGCCGATCTTGGCCGGCCTTTGCTCGCGGTCGAGATAGGCGAGGATTTCTTCACGCGAAGGCAGGCTTGACGCCAAGGACGACTCCGCTTTTCTTGGATCGCGACCGACGGCGGTTTCCCGCGCGGCTTTTTTCACGCCCGCTTGGCCTTCCTGGCAGATTTCGTTGCAGCTTTTGCGGCCGGCGCAGCCTTGCCGGCGCGTGCTGCGGATTTGGCTTTGCCTTTCGCAGGACCCCGCTTGCCTTTGGGTGCTGCGCCTTTCTTGTCGTCGATGAGCCTGATCGCTTCCTCGAGCGTGAGCGTTTCGGGCGTAAACCCGTCCTTCAAAGTCGCATTGACCTTTCCGAGGCTCACATAGGGTCCGTAGCGGCCGTTGCGCACCAGGATTTCTCCGCCGTCCGGATGTTCGCCAAGAACGCGCTCGGCGCCGCTCTCGCGCTTGGCGGTGAGCAGGCCGAGCGCCTCTTCGAGCGTGACGTTGGCGGGATCGGCATCGCGCGGCAAGGTCGCGTTGATCTTGCCCCAATTGACATAGGGCCCGTAGCGGCCGGATTTGATGGTCACCATGCCGCCTTCCGGATGTTCGCCGAGCTCGCGGCTCGCGCTTTCCTTGCCGAAACGGCGGGGGCTGGTTTCCTTGGCGACGATGAGATCGACGGCGCGATTGCCGCCGATCTCGAGAATATTCTCGTCCTTGCCGATATTGGCGTAAGTCTTGCCGTGCTGCACGTAGGGCCCGAACCGGCCGATCGCAGCGACGATCGGCTGTTTCGTCTCCGGATGAACGGCGACTTGTCTCGGCAGGCTCAAAAGCCCGAGCGCCTGCTCGAACGTGAGCTCGTCAGCCGAGAGCGGCTTTGGAATTGAAGAGCGTTTCGGCTTCTCGCCTTCGCCCAATTGCACGTAGGCGCCGAAGCGTCCGTGGCGCAGCGTGATCTCTTCGCCCGTATCGGGATCGATGCCCAGCACCTTGGCGCCGTTGCCCTCGCCGTTTCCCTCACCATTGGCGAGCGTGCGCGTATACGTGCATTCGGGATAATTGGAGCAGCCGATGAAGGCGCCATATTTGCCGAGCTTCAGCGACAATTGTCCTGTGCCGCAGGAAGGGCAGGTGCGCGGATTCGAGCCATCTTCCTTCGGCGGGAAAATATGTGGCGCAAGGAGCTCGTTGAGGCTGTCGAGCACTTGAGCGGTGCGCAGATCCTTGGTCGCGGCGAGCGCGCTCGAAAAATCCGCCCAGAAATGACGTAGCACTTCCTTCCAGTCGATCTCATGATTGGAGACATTGTCGAGCTGTTCTTCGAGCCCCGCGGTGAAATCATAGCCGACGTAGCGGGTGAAGAAGCTTTCGAGGAAGGCAGTGACGACGCGACCCTTATCTTCCGGAAAGAGCCTCTTGTTTTCGAGCCGCACATATTTGCGGTCTTTGAGCACGGCGAGCGTCGAAGCGTAGGTGGAAGGGCGGCCGATGCCGAGCTCTTCCATCCTTTTGACGAGCGTCGCCTCGGTGAAGCGCGGCGGCGGCTCGGTGAAATGCTGGGTCGCGTCGATCTTTTCCTTGGTCAGGGGATCGCCGGCGGCCATGGGCGGCAGGCGGAGAGAATCTTCATCCTCTTCGTCGTCCTTGCCTTCTTGGTAGAGTTTCAAAAATCCATCGAAGCGGATCACTTGTCCCGTCGCGCGCAGATCGATTTTGCGCCCGCCGGCTTCGGCGACAATATCGGCGGTGGTGCGCTCGAGGTCGGCAGATTCCATCTGGCTTGCGACGGCGCGCGTCCAGATGAGCTCATAGAGCCGGGCCTCGTCTCTTTCGAGATGGCGCCGCACGTTGGCCGGCAGAAGGCTCATGTCGGTTGGCCTGATCGCCTCATGCGCTTCCTGCGCGTTCTTGGCTTTCGCCGTATATCTGCGCGGCGCGTCCGGCACGTAGCGCGGACCATATTCTTTTTCGATGACACGGCGCGCCGCGGCGATCGCCTCGGGTGCCACGTCTACGCCGTCGGTTCGCATATAGGTGATGAGGCCGACCGTTTCGCCGCCCAGATCGGCGCCTTCATAAAGCCGCTGGGCGATGACCATGGTGCGCGCCGGCGCAAAGCCTAGTTTTCGCGAGGCCTCTTGCTGAAGGGTCGAGGTCGTGAAGGGTGCCGCCGGATGACGCTTGGCTGGCCGCGCCTCGACCCTCGCAACTGTGAAACGAGCGTTCTCCAGGGCCCGTTTGAAGGCTTCCGCCTCGCTGCCCGAGCCGATGTCGAGGCGAGCAATCCTCTTGCCGTCGGCGCCGACCAGACGGGCGAGGAACGGCGCGCCGGCCTTGGTTTTCAGATGCGCGACAAGCGACCAATATTCCTGCGGAACGAAGCTTTCGATCTCGAGCTCGCGGTCGCAGACGAGGCGTAGCGCGACCGATTGCACGCGCCCGGCCGAACGCGCGCCCGGCAATTTGCGCCAGAGCACCGGCGAAAGATTGAAGCCGACGAGATAATCGAGCGCGCGGCGGGCGAGATAGGAATCGACAAGCGCTTCATCGATCTGGCGCGGATTTTTCATCGCATCGAGGATCGCCGCCTTGGTGATGGCGTTGAACACGACACGCTCGACCGACTTGCCTTTGAGAACCCGCTTGGTCTTCAGGACCTCGAGAACATGCCAGGAGATCGCCTCGCCTTCACGGTCGGGGTCGGTCGCAAGGATGATCTTCTCGGCGTTTTTGGCGGCGTTGGCGATGTCGCTGAGCCGTTTCGCCGCTTTCGAATCGACCTCCCAAAGCATTTTGAAATCGTCCTCGGGATCGACCGAGCCGTCTTTTGCGGGCAAATCGCGGACATGGCCGAACGAGGCCATGACCTCGTAATTGCGGCCGAGATATTTGTTGATCGTCTTGGCCTTGGAAGGCGATTCGACGATGACCAGATTCATAAGAACAGGAACTCCGATTCTAAGCGGCTGAAAAATCTCACGTTTTTTGGAATTCGGCGGGGGCCGTCACAGCTGCGGCGCGAGCCTCGGCGGGCACTCGTTGCCGCGGAACATGGGGTAGGGGGGCCCAAGTGTCAAATGGCAAGGGCTAACTTTGTCCTCGAATAGACCCGCAAGCCACCCTTGCCGAGCGGGCGACTTCGCCCCTATAGAAGTCTTTTAATGTCCGAATTGCGGCCCATTCAGAAATTCCGGCACCGGCATCTGCTCGGGATAGAAGGGCTTTCGGCGGCGGACATCTTAACCTTACTCGATAGAGCCGAAGAGGCGATCGAAGTCTCGCGCCAGATCGAGAAGAAACGCGCCACTTTGCGCGGCCGCACGCTCATCAATCTCTTCTTCGAAGCCTCGACCCGCACGCAAAGCTCGTTCGAGCTCGCCGGCAAGAGGCTCGGCGCCGATGTGATGAACATGTCGGTTTCGACCTCCAGCGTCAAAAAAGGCGAGACGCTGATCGACACGGCGATGACGCTCAACGCCATGCGGCCCGACATTATCGTCGTGCGCCACGCGCAGGCGGGCGCCGTTCACCTTCTTGCCAAGAAAGTTGATTGCGCTGTGGTTAATGCGGGAGACGGCGCCCACGAACATCCGACCCAGGCCCTTCTCGACGCTCTGACGATCCGGCGCAACAAGGGCCGGATCGAGGGCCTGACGGTCGCGATCTGCGGCGACATTCTCCACTCGCGCGTCGCGCGCTCGAATATTCTGCTTCTTTCGACGCTCGGCGCGCGGGTGCGCGTCGTCGGGCCTTCCACGCTGATGCCGGTCGGGATCGAGCGCATGGGCGCCGAATGTTTTCTCGACATGAAGAGCGGGCTCGAGGATGCCGACATCGTCATGATGCTGCGCTTGCAGAGGGAGCGCATGAGCGGTGCCTTCGTGCCGTCCTCACGCGAATATTTCCGCACCTTCGGTCTCGATGCGGAAAAGCTTCGCTATGCCAAAAAGGACGCGCTCGTTATGCATCCGGGGCCGATGAACCGCGGAGTCGAGATCGATTCGAGCATTGCCGACGGACCGCAAAGCCTCATCCGCGAACAGGTCGAAATGGGGGTCGCCGTGCGCATGGCGGTGCTTGCGGCGCTTGCCGAACATCTGCCGAATGATTGAGATGCGATGAAAACCTTGCCCTCCATCGCGCATCAGCCGCTCGCGCTCGTGAACGGGCGCTTGCTCGATCCGGGTGCCGGCCGGCAGGCCCGTGGCGGAGTGCTCATTATCGACGGCGTCATTCGCGATTTGGGGCCTGCCGTCGTTGCGGACGCGCTGCCTGCGCACGCGCAAGTGATCGATTGCGGCGGCGACGTGATTGCGCCTGGGCTGATCGACATGTGCGCCTTCGTCGGCGAGCCGGGTGCCGAACATCGCGAGACGATCGCTACCGCAACGGCCGCGGCGGCGGCCGGGGGGGTCACGACCATTCTCGCGCGACCCGATACGAATCCGCCGGTCGATGAGCCCGCCGTCGTCGATTTTCTTCTGCGCCGTGCGCGCGATACGGGGCTTGTGCGCGTTCTGCCGGTCGCCGCGCTGACGCGCGGCTTGCAAGGCGCGGAGATGGCCGAGATCGGCCTGTTGAAGGAAGCCGGCGCCGTCGCCTTCAGCGATGCGGCGCAGTCATTGCGCAATGCCCAAGTCATGCGCCGCATATTGGCCTATGCGAAGGATTTCGATGCACTCGTCATGCATCACACGCAGGATCCGGATTTTTCGGAAGGCGTGATGAACGAAGGGGAATATGCAACGCGCCTCGGGCTCACGGGCATTCCGCGCGAGGCCGAAGCGATCATGCTCGACCGCGACATAAGGCTCGTGGCGCTGACCGGCGCGCGCTATCACGCCGCACTCGTCTCGACTTCGCTCTCGCTCGACGCGGTCCGCGCCGCCAAGACAGCCGGCCTGCCGATCACCTGCGCGACGTCGATCAATCATCTCACGCTGAACGAGAACGACATCGGCGATTACCGGACGTTCCTGAAGCTCTCGCCGCCGCTGCGCAGCGAAGGCGAGCGCCAGGCGCTCGTCCAAGCGCTCGCCGAAGGCGTGATCGACGTCATCGTCTCGGATCATAATCCGCAGGACGTCGAGACGAAGCGCCTTCCTTTCACCGAGGCCGAATATGGCGCGATCGGGCTCGAGACGATGCTCTCCGCCGGCCTGCGCCTGGTCCATGCCGGCGAAATTTCACTCGCGCGTCTCGTCGCTGCCATGTCCTTGCGTCCGGCCGAGATTCTCGGCCTGCCGCAAGGCCGGCTCGCCATTGGAGCGCCCGCCGATCTCATCCGTTTCGATCCCGACGAGCCCTATGTGCTCGATCCGCTGAAGCTTCATTCGCGCTGCAAGAACACGCCCTTCGACGAAGCGAAAATGCAGGGCAGGGTGAAGCTCACCATGGTGGCGGGCGAAGTGGTCTGGGAGGCCGCATGAGGCCCTGTCGCGCGTTTACATCTCCCCATAGCCGCGCGCCATGGCCGCGGCGAATGCGGGCAGAAGCGCGAAGAGCGCCAATTCGATCCAGAGGAATCTTTGCGCACGCCCCACTTGCGCATCGCTCGGCACGGTCTTCGCGCGGCGCCAATTGATATAGTCGATCGTCGGCGGAACGGAGAGAAGGCCGACAACGACGAATGTGCCGATCTTCGCCCAGAAAAACGCATTATGGGAATAATAGGCCCAGCCTTTTGCGGCGAAGACCGCGCGCGAAAAGCCGACGGCGATAATGAGCCCGGCGAGCACCCCATACCAGATATCGATGAGCCCAAGGCGCTTGACCGCCTGCCAGTCCATGCCGCGGCGCACGAGAATGAATTCGGCAAAGAGAATGCCGAAGATCGAAAAGACCAGCAGATGATGGGCGATGGCGAGCCAGAGATCGAGCATCAAAGCCTCCGATTATTTCGAGCGTGATCCGAAACCATGCGAAGCGGTTTCCTGGATCCCGGCTCGTCGCTTCGCTCCGGCCGGGAAAGTGGCCTTAGCCCGATTTACTAGCGGACGTGAAAAGCGTCGATCCGCCATTTCTGCGAAAGAGAGATCTCGAATTCGGATTGCGGCTGTTTCAAGCGAAACGCGAATCGTGCACGCTTGGTGCCGGATGGGCCGGCCCGGCCGGCGGCGCCGATCGTATCAAAAGCCCGAGCGTGAAGGCCGCGGACATCAAGATCACGATCAGGGCCACCGAGACCTGAAATTGGCGGCGGGCGGCTCGCGCATCATAGGACCGAACGAAGCCCAAATCCGGCGCACGATCGAAATGGTCGGCGATCGACATGGTTCTCTCTCCTGAATTGGACCGAACTCTCTCGACAGCGCGGCAATTCCGCGCTAGAAGTTGACACTGTCAATATAACCCAATATGGGCAGTGTCAACATCTTTTGGAGCTGGCATGTCGGAAATTCGACGCGGCGATACACGGCCCTATCATCACGGCGACCTGCGCCGCGCCCTCATCGATGCCGCATTGGACCTGGTAACCGAAGAGCAGGACTGGACTTTTTCTTTGCGGGAAGTCGCGCGGCGCGCCGGCGTGAGCCACAATGCGCCATACAATCACTTTTCCGAAAAACGCGACCTGCTTGGCGCCGTCGCTGCGGCTGGCTTCGAGACGTTACGCGAGCGGATGCAGGGCGCGGCACTCCGGGCCGGCGATCCGCGCGCCGCGTTTATTGCTTCCGGCAAGGCCTATGTGAAAATGGGAGTGGAAAACCCGGCGCTCTACCGGCTGATGTTCGGCCCGGCACTCGCCGCAGCGAACGGGCCCGCGGGCCGCAATCTCGAGGGCGAGGCCGATCGTCCGGCCGAAGCACGCGCGGCCGGCGCGCGCGCCAAGGCCGTGCTCGATGAAATCATTTTACGCGGCGCTGAGACGGGCGCCTTTGCTGTTTCTCCCGACAATAAGGACAATAAAAAGGAGCGCGCCATCGCCTCGCTTTCGGCATGGTCCGCCGTCCACGGCCTGACCATGCTGATTATCGACGATCTGGCAGCGCAGGATCTCGCCATCGACACGCTCGTCACGCGCGTTCTGCACATTATGCTCGAAGGCCTCGTACCGCGGAGGGGCCAATGAGCGGCTTGGCGTGACGCGCGCCGAGACCGCGGCGGGACTTCGATCGTTCCTCACGGCATGACAAGAAAATGACCTCGCCGGTGCTCGGAAAGCGGCGCGTGCATCGGGTCGAGAAGGATGTTCAAGGCAGGAAATGGCCTCAAAGCGGTAGACGCGTCGGCCCGGGGCAGCTATCTTTGCGGCCGAAGAAGCCAATAGTTTCAATACCTTTGATCTTGCTATTTCAGCAGGAATTTCCGGAAGGGCCATGGCCACGTTCCGCACTTTTTTCCACGGGCCGCTCACGGGCTACGAAATTACCTGCCTCAAATCCTTTAAGGACCACGGTCATCGTGTCATCGTCCATAGCTATGATCCGCGCAGCATTCCGGATCTGTTCGAGGCGGCCGATGCTCAAGAGATTCTGCCGCGCGAGGAATTGTTCTGTTACCAAGACGGTCCAGGCAAGGGGAGCGTCGCGGCTTTCGCGAACATCTTCCGCTACGCGCTCTGCGCCACCTTCGGCGATTGGTGGATCGATTGCGATGTCCTCTGCCTCTCGCCGGACTGGCCCGAGGATTTTGCGCAGATCATCGCAGGCTGGGAGCGCTCCGATTCCATATGCAATGCGGTGCTTCGCCTGGACAAAGGGCTGGCCGCGACATTGGAGAACCGGGCGAAGGTTCTCGGCAAAGAGGTCAAATGGGGCGAAGCCGGACCCGTTCTGCTGACGGAATTGGTCAAGCAGGAGCGCAAGGAAAGCGAGATCCTTGCTCAATCGGCATTCTACGCGATCCCGATCGATCATTGGCATTGGTTCTATTCGGATGACCGCTGCAATGATGTCCTCCTAGAAACTCGAGACTCGCTTGCTGCGCATCTCTGGCACGAGTACGGGCGCCAGAACGGGTTCGACAAATCCGTTCTTCCGTCCAAGGATTCCTTTTTCGGGCACATCGTCGCAAAGCACGACACCGCACGCTTTTTCCGAAGCGAGGCTCAGGCGAAGCCGGAGCGCTCGATGACCCCGACCATCCCGATGGGTGCTGCGCGGAAGCTTCCTTTGCTGAGCTTCGTCATCGTCAACTACAATTACGGGCGGTTTCTGCGCGCTTGCGTCGAATCCATCATGACGCAAACCTACAGCAACATCGAATGCGTCGTCGTCGACAATGCCTCGACGGATAATTCGATGAGCGTGCTGGAGGATCTGACGCGCCGATATCCGCCTCTCAAGCTTCTTCGCAACGAAGAAAATATCGGCCAGACGGCGGCATGCGCGGCCGGGTTTGCGCTGACGCGGGGAAGCTATGTTGCATTCATCGATGCTGACGATTTCCTTCTCCCGAATTTCGCTGCGACCCATATCCGCACGCATCTGATCTTGCCCTACGGCGTCGGCTTTACATCCGCCGACATGCTGGAAATGGTCGGTGACGCGATTGTGCTCGGCCATCCATCCTATCTCGGCAAAGAGAAGTGCAAGCCGATAGACCCGGGAAGCCTGCGCCAAGTTCGCGACATCAGCGCCGCTTTGGCGACCGATGAGCTGGAATCCGGTGAATTAGATGCAAAGCTCCGCAAGGTGGCCAAGTCGAACATTCATTGGGTCTGGTCGCCGACTTCGGGAACGGTCTATCGACGAGATGCGGTAAGTCTTTTCGTGAACAACCCACGATTGAGAAATCTCAGGTTCGCCGCCGACTGCTACTTCAATTATCCGATCAATGCCTTGTCGGGCAGCGTGCTGATCGAGAAGCCGCTCGCAGTGTATCGAATCCATGACAGCAATAATTTCACCGAACGAGCCAGTCTCGGCGGAATGGCCGGATACAAAAAGGAGGTGGAGGAAGGACGCCGAGCAGCGTTTTTCGCGCTGGAACATATGGTCGTCGAATTCGACTCCTTTTTTGCTCGGTCGCAGGATTTTCTGGATCTATGGGGCGCTATGCGGACGTTGCGGAGAAAGTCCGGCACTTTCAAATGGGAATTCGGCGAGCGCGCCTTATCTTTCGTCATGAAAGGCTATTTCCAAGGCGCCGTCAGATATCTTGGCAGACGATATGGATTGCGCTCCGACCGCCGATAGCGCGATGCCGTGCGGCGGTCATGCAACATGCCCGAAAAATCGCTTTAACGAGCGGATTCGTGCTTGCCGAATCCGCGCCTGCGGGTTTCTTTAGGCGCGTTCTTATTGGTCGATTACTTCAGTCATTTCGGCATCCCAATGCATTTCGAGCTGCGCTCCTATTTTCGACTACGCAGAGTGTGCAAGGCGCGCCGAAGCAAGCGACAATTGGGCAGGCGGGCAGCGCGTCGCTTTTTGCCGAGATTTGCGGTGCCCGCCTTGTTCTTCGCACAATCGGCCCACGCGGCGGACCTGCCGAATTTGAAAGAAC
>Ga0070738_10002515_pt1 | contig 27905 bp, 23 predicted proteins | sample Coa_R2_2_FD_66446 | JGI IMG/M metagenome (GOLD analysis project Ga0070738, IMG submission 66446) | Surface soil microbial communities from Centralia Pennsylvania, which are recovering from an underground coalmine fire - Coalmine... | ecosystem: Environmental > Terrestrial > Soil > Unclassified ...
TACCGTCCTGGTTAAGGTGTTAATCCTTCCAACTTCCCTATTTGTCCCGATATCCGCATTCGTGGAGGCAACGTCCCCCGGCAGCTCGGAACTGATCTGGCCCGCTTCTGACATTTCCTTCGCGGCCTCACCGTAAAGCTCTGACCGTCGCGCTCGCTGTTCATCGCGACCCCGCCGCTTCTTCAAGAAGTCATAGTATCTGTCGATATTTACCTGCTGTGTGCCGATTTTTTGTATCTCCTCCGCCCTTGCAGCCTCAGGTGACAGCAGGCCATAAGCAGCCGTGTACTTTGCCGAGAAAACGGAACTATCCCAAGGCCCCATCTGACCGCTCTGGTACGCGTCAAGTTCATCAATCATCTTGTTGCGCTCATCGATTTCCTTCCTTGCAGCCTCGGCGCGCCGCTTCAGATCTTCCTCGGTTTGATTATCATCCTCAGCGCTCCCGACCTTTATGCGCCCAGCTGCGGCAGCTTTCAGTTGCGCGTCCAGTTGGAGGTTGGCTCCGCGCCGGGCCTTTTCATTCAGCGCGTTCTTCTGAGATGATTCGTCGATTTTCAGGCCAGCCGCCGCGTAGCGGTTCTCTATCTGCAGCCGCTTGGATTCATACTCGCCTTCCGACATTGACCCCTTAGCGCCCTCAAGTTGAGCCAGCTCAAGTCCTTTGTTCGCATCCAAAAGCTTTTTCTGACGCTCGGTCTCTTCGGTCATTTTTTTGGCATGCCGGTCGGCGGCCGCGTCGACCGACTCGTATGCCTCGGCAGCTTTCCTGATCTGTTCCCCGTAGTTCTTCCAAGCTTCGGCCGCCGCATTGACGTGGCCTACTTTGGTTGGAGTGATATCGGGAAGTTCGACATTTCCAAAAAGCGCGGTCAATTCCTTCATCCGGTAATTCCAAAGCGCGAAAGCCGCCGTGATGCCGGCCACGACCAACGTCAGCGGATGCAGCGCCATGTGCGCGATGTGGTACAGCTCCGGAAATTCCATCCGCAGACCCTTGACGATCTGCCTCAGCTCTGAATGCTTAAGCCCGCTTTCCCCCGCGCCTTTGGCAATCTCCTGATGCGCCTGCGCGCCAGCCTTGCCCATCTCACCGAGGGCCGCTCCACCCTCCTGGCTGGCGCTCTTAATGCCGGCCGCGTCCCCCGTAATAAGGATCTTAAATTCCCGATCAGCCATTCGAAACACCCAACCTTTCAAAAATGCCGTTTGTGGCGCTCAAGACTCCTTTCAGGAATGCTCTGAAGCTTGCATTACAGCTCTGAACAACCCTGTTTGGTCGCTTCCTGCTACCTAGACACCCCCCAAATCGTCCTGGGGCAAAATAGAGGGGTTCGGCCAATCGACCGGATTGGGTGTCCTGAAGCGTTTTAGGGGAATTCACAGTAACCTCCGATCGCGAATGAAATTGACCACGCTGGCAAACTCGAACCTCGGGGATCCCAACGGGCCCGGACCATGCGGGGTGCCTTTTACAAACCGGATTTCCCCAGCCCGTCCTAGACTTATAATGTGATCCGTCCCTGTGTTGAAAGAACGAGCGATTTTTGCGGCCGTGATTTCCGGGCCGTCTTCCGGGAAAATCAACGGCAGAACGCGGTTGAATTCATCTTCGTCGGAAGAGGCGAACGGGCCGGGCTCACCGGCCAAAAAAGCGTTAACCGACTCTGCCAATACTCGAACCTCCCGGTTTCGCGGGCTCAAGCCAATATTCCAAGCCCAAGCCAGGGATCCGTCCTCGATAAGGGCAATGACATCCTCCTGGCGGCTTACGGGAATCAGGGAGAGAACCGTGGACGCGCAAAGCAGGGGACGTCGAAAAGTGACCTTCTGGAAATTACCCGGTCCGCCTGGTGATGATGGGCAAATCGGAAACAGTTTCCCTTTTGTCATCGCCCATCCTCCAGCGTGCTGAGCAATCGACGAAGCCGCCCGCCCTTTGCTTTTATTTGGAGCCTGGCCTTGTGAAATTTGCGGATCTCCAACCGCTGCGTACGCGACAACGCACGATAGAAGGGGTGGACGCTTAAAGTTGTGCTAAGCCGGCGATGTGCCGCTTCCATTGAGAATATTCCATCGGCCTGACACTGGCTCACGAATTCAGCCAGTAGGGCTCCGGAAGCTTTGGAATGCTTCTTATAGTAGTGGAGAATGAGAGCGTTGTCCCCGTCTCGCCGCCAGGCGTAATACAAGCCAGCCAGCCTGGAACGGGAAAACCGAATGGGCTTTCCTTCGCGGTAACGCCTGAGGGTCCACCGCACCGGAACAGCCCGAATCGCGCGGCGTACCGGTACCCCTGCCTTAACCTGGTCTTCAACCCAATTGAAGATGCGCTGCAGTCTGCTGAGTCGGCCGTCTTTTCGACTGGAAACGGTCTGCGCCGACCTGGTGGAGCCCGCAGTTATTGCGCCAGGATCGCCACAACTGCAAGCAGCTGGGGCCAGATCGGTTCCGCGATTCTCGTTGGTGCTTTGCATTGGCGGGGCAAACCCATCAAAGCCAATGTGCTTTCGATAGCCTCGTCAGGAACACCATTTGTGCCCGCTGCCTGGCCAAGGCGACACCAGCGGGACCAATAGCCGCCTTGGCGGTTTCACATTTGGTGTGTACTCTGACGAAATCATCCGATGGTAAATCTTATGGGATGGACAGCTGCAGGGTGGCAAACCACGTGGTTTCCCTCGCATCAATGCGACCGCGATTGATGAGCCGCACCTGGCGAACGTTCTTGGCAATCTGGCTAACATCAGAAGCCATGATTTCGATGTCCTCATGCAGCGCTACCAGGTAGCCCTCCGGCGCGCCAAAAGACGCGATTTTCTGACCGGGAGCATCAATACCAGGGGCCTGAATGGCCCACGTAACGGGAAAGCCGACAAGTTCAAATTCCCCTTCGGTTTCAGCAGGCGTTTTCAGTAAATATTTTGGCCCCTGCCCATCCCTCAACATCATCAGCTTTGGCAGAAATGCCGGCGAAATAGTCCAGCGCGGATTGCGAGTCAGGGCAGAGGGTGCGACGGCGGCAATAACCCCAATGAAGTCGGCACGGGTAAGGCCGGCAATGCTGTTCGCCACAGCCATAGAGCTTGCCACATTCGGATTCTGGAAAATGCCGACCTGGGCGCCGTTTGTCTGATCATTTACCCCATTGCCTTGGAACAGCGCATAATCAACAGCCCGGCCGTGCCCCTCGATCATTGCCCGTAACAGGGCTTCTTCGAAAGTGACTTTGCCGTCCTGAACAAGTTCCATTGAGACCTCAACAAGACAGGCGATGGTGTTCGACAATTCGGTGACCTGGGCGCCGCTAATGCTGGTGTCAGCCGGCAGTTGCGTGTTTCCCTGCGCAGACGGGGTGATAAACACAGCGCTGGCCGGTTGGGTGATCTTCGCATACCCCATCGTGATCCCGCGCAGAACGCGGACGGCGGCAGCGAATTTGTAGGCCGAGTAATCGTAGCTGGCGTACAGGATATACTCGGACACGTCTTTCGCTATGACCAATCCGGTTCCAAGGCCGCTGTCGCCAGGCGCGACGCCAACAGTAAAGGCCTTCTCCATGCCATGCGGAATGCCTGGTTCCCGATGATTTGTCGTGATGCGGCGGGCCAGCGCTTTGATAATCTCCGCTTTCTCAGGATCTGCAAGGATCGCCGCTACAGGATCGACGCCGCGTGCCATGGCCATCGCAGAAAGCGAGGCGCGGCGCACCTGATTAAAATCGCCGCTTCGTCGTGAGAGTTCGAGTCTATCGAAAACTCCTTTTGTGGTCCCGGTGAGATTTTCAAATTGAGTGAGGAATGATGCAGATTTCATAATTGGCTGTTTGGTGGTTTGGCCGTACGCCCGATCGAGCCCGTCTTTTTGAGCGTCGTATTGCTCGGGAGTCAGTTTCCCCTCGGAGCGGAGCTTGTCTAATGCGGCGATCAACGTCTCGTAAACCTCAAGCGGGGTCATTGACTTCGTTGAACTCGGGGAAGAAAGATCGAACGATCGTTTGCTTCGATCGGCCCATTGGCTGGTTTCCATTACCACGTCATCGAGCGTGTAGTGATCTGTCCTCATGAACTCACGCCAGACCGAATGAAATTGCACAGGGAGGTCAATTTCATCACGCTGGCCAAGGCCGGAAGCGATCTGGCGATTGCCCCACTCCATGAAGTCATCTTGTTGGCCGTGGTTGCCGGCAGTTTCTGCTTTCTCGAACAGAAACTGGGCGAACGGGTAGATAGTTTTGACGCGGATCTTCATATGCGGGCGAAATTCAAAGCTTTTCGAAAAATCGCGCCAGCGCGTTGTATTGAGCCTCTTCAATCTCAAGCTCCTCACCGGCCTGGAGTAGCCGATCAGGATATTCCCCAAGAGAGGCGAGACTCATCTTTGGCGCCTTCTTCGTATTCTTTAGGTTCAGAGCGGGGAGCGTTACGTCGTTTAGCACGCGAACCTTGATTTTCTTCAATGTTGCCTCTGATGCGGCCGGCCGCTGCTCTACAAAGCTCTCCGCTTCACGCTCATCCCATCCGAACAATCTGCACTGCTCTTGGCAGTGGGAAAGAAACCGCTGCGCCAGCGCGATCCGTTGTTCGGCACGAATGCGCCGATAGTCCCCCAGCTCGAAGAAAGCCCGTTGTGTTTCGGAAACTGCGGGGATGTGCTGACGCGCGAAATCTCGCCTGGTGAGCCGCTCCTTTTCAACGCCTCCAAAAAACGGATTAACGGCCACGATGAACCGATCGAAGGTAGCATCCGCTTTGTTCTTAACAAAGCTGTTCCACCTGCGGACATCGTCCCGCAGCTGGTCGCTAATCTCCTCCTCAACAGTTGTTAGCTCCAGGTTTAATTGAGCCAGGCGCTCTGGAATGAGACCTGAGCGAGTGGCGATTTTCCCTAACTTATCGAGCTCCTTTTCGACGTTGCCGCTCCTGACAGCGGCGCTCACTTGTTGAGTAGAGATTTCCTTTAACTGCTTGGCCGCTTCAATCTCGGACAGCAGCCGCGGCCGGTTTTCTAATAACGAACGTAGTTTCATGGTGATGTGTGTTTGGATTTTGATGTGCGCCGGCTGCTTTTGCCCTGGACCACCTCGGCGCCGGTCTTTGTGAAAATATTCCTCCCCAAAGCACGGTTTATCGCTGCCTTGCCCTGCCATGCAGGGTATTGAAGAGTCAGAATATTTGTTACGGTTGCTCGTTTCAGGCCCGTTTTTCGAGCCAGATCGTTATGTGACCACCCCAGCACTGCAAGCAATGCCCTGGCCTGGGCCGCCTGGCTCCGGTCCAGCTGGGATGGATATCTATTGTTCATGGCTTCGATGCTCTCTTCTTGATGTTCCGCACTATGATATTTGTCATGTTCGGCGGGAGCATAGTTCCATGAATCCGACAACGCAACAACGATCTTTCTGAGTTTTCGCCAGGTCGATACCATTGCGGTCGACGATGCCGCGAAAGACGCCTTTACCCGAAAGCGAGAGAATTATTTGCGCTCGGGTGCGAAACTTTCGGAGGGAAGTTTTGCAACTTTCCCAAACCGTCGCGGCTAAAAGGCTAGGGATCGACAGCACGCGCTTGGCGTCTTATGAACATGCCCGAGTTCCCATCCGGTTTGGGTTTGCTGAGAAGTTCGCGTCTACATTTAATGTTCGTTGGGGATGGTTGGCTGAAGGAACATCGCCAAAACTCCATTACTGCAAAATTCCTCGTGAAAAACGGTCGATTCTGCAGTCTGAAGCGCTTTTTTCCGAAGTCTGGAAAGAGCACCTGCGCCCGATGTTCTCAGAATCGGAGAGGGAGATGTTGCAGCAGGCTATTGCAATTGCCAGCAAACCACCGCCGGCTTTGCCAAGCGAGAAAGAGACGCGCGATCTGCTTCTGTCGGTTCAGGAAAGAATAAAAACAAAATTCGAATCGATGGACCGTTCTATGCGATGGTCGTTCATTAAATCCCTGCACGTTTCTATCAGTGAATTCCTGACGGAATCCCAGTTTCCCCAAGAACCCGACGATGATTGGCAAGAGAGTGAAAACTTCGGCATTGACGAAATTACCGCATCCGATAACAATGCCGATGTGAAGTCACCAATGAAGAATCTGCTGTGGCGGCTTAATAGGGCTACAGCCGAGCGTGGAATGAAATCCAAGCTCGCCAAAGTAATGGGGGTTCCTCTCGCGAATGTTTCACAATGGCTGTCTGGTGAAAGAGAGCCAGGCGGCGAAACCACGCTCAAACTGCTGGACTGGGTCGACCAGCAAGAGCGTCACCAAAAATAAATCCCCGGCCGTGCGTCACCACGGCCAGGGCTAAGACCCATCCTCCGGAAATCAAAAGTTCATATGAAAACCAAAGGGCGAATCTTCTTAAATAGTAGCGCAAAAAACGGTGTATCGCAACTTCCAAAGGGCACCATGGAAGGGGCCGTCTCCCAAACGCCTCGGCTAGTTGATTTCACTGGCGGCCGCGCTCCGGAACGCAAATGGACCCAAGCCGAGATTGAAAAATATCAACGGATGCGCCAGAGGAAACTCAACAATCCTGTGGATTTTGAACCGACTGGAATTTGGTTTCCGGAGCGTTCGGATGCTCAGTTGCTTGATTTCATCAGCCTGGTTGTGGTGGACAACGAGTCGACCCTGAGTACCGTTGTTGACGCCGCAGCTTCAAATGATAATCGGTTCTGGGCTATCGGACTGGCCGAGGCTATTACGGCCGCGAAGGCTGTTGCCCGCCGTGCTCTCTATCACGGGTTGCGCGCAGCTCCAGGGATTGAAGATGAAAAGGAGGGGCGTAGACGGGAGCCAATGCTTTTGGAACTGCACGGATTCTCTGGGCTCATGGCATACGACGACACCAGGCTTCTCCATCACATCTGCTCTGTGCTTTGTCATTTTCGGGAAGAGATCCTGCAGATTCAGAAAACGCTGGCGGGCGAGCCCGAGCTTCGGATGGCCGAGACTATGGCTATTGCTGAACTGGTTGAAGATCGCGGCCGCGGCCTGGAGGAAGTTGAAAAAGCGGAAGAAACCGGACACCCCACTACTCTTCAACAGCTGGTTTTGACCTGCAAAACGCGCTCAAGCCGCGTTAAGGGGCTGAAACCTTTTTAAAAAGGGACAGCGCGACCTATCAAAAAAACGCCGGGGCCTTTTTTGGGACCTGGCGTTTTTTAGTGCCCCGGAAAGATTTGCAACTGTTGCAAAAGTTTTGGGGCTCCCACGGGTTACGCGAAGAAGGCCCCCAGTACCGTCGCATTTTGTGGGGGGCGGTCTCCGGATTTCTTTCTAACCCCTTCGTTTAACTTCCCTGAACGACGGCTGAAAGCCCGTTTCCGCCAACTAAAACGACCTGGAAAATTGCACTGTCGGCATTCCTTACACTTAACCCGATAACGTTAAAAACAGGTTCCAGGTTCCACCCCTCCAGAGCGGCGGTGATTCTGTCCGGATCGCTGTTCCAAATGTTTGGCATCAATGACTTACGTTTGGAACTCGGAAACCGGACAACACACAATAAAACCGGACAGAATCGCTGGCTGTTTTTTACGTAAGTGGCTGAAACACGCGCTATTTCGGGCTATTCGTCCCAATTATGGGAAATCCGGACAACATTGCCGCCGTCTCTCAATTTCCCTAAAAAAATGGTGGGCGAGACAGGACTTGAACCTGCAAGGGTTTCCCCACGTGGTCCTAAGCCACGCGCGTCTGCCATTTCGCCACTCGCCCCTCAACTTCCCTCAAAAATGAGGTGCTTTGTACTAGCATCCAGATGAAAAAATTGAAATGAAATTTAAAGCTCGGCTGAACACGCCCCTTCGGCAATCTCAGTGCAACATTTCCGATCGCTTATCGCTCCGATGCAGCGCATTGGCTCAGTAACATACGGTAGGTTTGCCGCGCGTGTTCGTACGCCGCTTTGGCGTCGGCCATTTCATCGGCTTTGATAAAGCGCTCCTTTTGGTGCCAGCAGCGGTCAACTCCGTCCAGGCACCATTGCGCGCTCCGACGTGAAGCCCGGATGGGTTTTTGGTCGACCAACACAAAAATCGGGTTTGTATGCGAGGAAGGCAAGATACGCAAGGCGAGCCAGCTGCTTTGGTCCAACTGCGCGTCGAACGCGATCGGCTGCATGGTGCCGTCGGCTTCGATCGTCTTGCGCGCCACGGAGTATCCATTCACGATCAATTCGACGGGCACCTGCCGCGACTCGCCGATGCGCGCCCGTTCAATGTCCCAGTAGGGCTTATCCGTGTAAGGCTTGTGACCCACCTCCGGATGCGGCTCCTCATCCAGCAACGCCGCCACGGTTGCCGTAACACGCACTTTGCCGGGATGGTCCAAGCGCAATTCACTCTCCTCTTCCCCCATCAGCACGCCATTGACTTTGAAATCAAACAGATGACTTCGTCCGTCCCCGACGTAATTGCGGCCGTGCCGGATGCCTTCGCACCAGGCTTCGTAAGTCAACTTGTCCTTCAGCCGCACATAAGAGCGCCCCAGCCCGACGCGTTCTCCATAAATGCATGGAAAATCCGTTTCACCACTGATCCGGGTCCGGAAGCCCACATTCAAAGTGTGATACCACATGTTGAGTTCCCAAACGCTGGGAGTGTCGACCATGGAAAGGAAATCCACGGCCGGCACCGGCTTGCCATCGGGCCCTGGCACGTTGTGAGTCACATCCACAATGTATTCATTTGCGCCAATGCCACTGTAGGGCGGCACCACAAAATTAGGCAGTTCTGACGTTTCCACTTCCAAACCCCATCCGGAGTGCGCCGGCCCGCAAACGGCGCCCTGTTTTTTAGCCCAGCGCAGCGTGTTTAGGCAAAGCGTCGGCCAATGTTTGTCGGAATCGCCGCCGGGATAGATTTCATCCTTCAAACGCAGCAGCACCAGGTGTCCCGATTGGTGCGAGCCGAACCCGGATACCTCGATATCGTAGTGAAGCAAGTAAGGATATTTTGAGACGCGATCGTCCGCGCCTGTGAAAAACTGCTTTTGAAAATCGAAACACGGTCCCCAGGTGAGATTGCAGCCAATTTTCAGATCTTCACCCTGGCAATGCCGGTACATGTCGGCGGCCAGGACCCCTTCGGTTGGTTGGGTATAATGGGCGCAGCCGGCGGCATGGATATGGTGGTCACCCGACCACCAGCCGAGCTTTGAGGGATCAATCCATCGACGCAGCTTGAAAGTCGCATCCTGGCCGGAAGCGGTGACTTGCAGGTCTTGATGTTGGACCACGTATTCCGGGCCACGGGTGAATTCGACGTCGAACCGGCCTTCGGGCAGGCGCACGGACTCGCCATCGGCGCGATATACCTGGGGATGGAACGCAAAATCGGGCGCCAGGCGTTTGGCCTGCGATGGATAGACGCGCCGCTGTGGATCTCGAATGATGAACATAGCGGTGGTCGCTTCCCCGTTCTCATCCAGCACGTGAAACTTTACTTCATGCGCCGGGGCGCCATGAAACAGGATATCCACCTCGCTGCGGAACCCCAGGTCCTGCGTGCCCTGGCCCACATCGAACACGAGCTTTGCTTCACGCTGGCCGGCGTCTTTGCTGTAGAATGACGCAATCCTGTACTCAAGACCCAGCCCGCTCAGGTCCTTGCGCAAGGGTTGTCGCGTGAAGAGGTCCAGGTCCAGCCAGCGCTGGTTTTGCGGCAGCTGTTGGCCGGCCTTGTCGTTTTTGCGGTAATACTTGTCAGACGCGCTTTGTTGCCACGGGGAATCGTGAACGGATTGGGCTTGTGGACTAACCAGGCGCAGTTCAGCGGTTGCGCCGGCGTCGTTTTGGACTTTAATCAAGAAGGTCCGCCAGCCGTCGGCCAGGAGTTCCGGCTTGGCCGGTCCCTGCGCGGCTTTAACACGCATTTCCGGGTTGATTGTCACACCGACGAGGCAATGCTGATCCAGAATTTGCTGAATGGCTTTGCAACCGGCGGCAGCGTCGCTGGCATCCATCGCTTCGTTCAGCGCTTTGCGCTCCTCGGCTGAAAGCGGGGCGCCCGCCAATTCCAAGGCTTCGACCACGCGTTTGACCTGCGCCGCCAGGGGCTGCAATTCGACTCCTCGAACCTCCGGGAGATCGAGCCCCTGGGCCATTGAATGCCTGCCGCCAATGATACCAACGGCCAAAATCACGAACCCAAGCGGGAAACTGGTCAGAATACGGAACTGTTTTTGGTTCTTCATAGAGGGCGTTGCCCATAGAGTAGCAGTTCGCGGCCTGGTGCCAAATTGCAATTTTGCAGTTTTGTTCATGATCCGTATAATCGCCCTCCATTTATGGCACCAGCTCAAGCTCAGGAAGCGCACATCCCGAAGCCGCCGCGGCTTTTCACCAAACTCATGGCCGCCAACCGCTCGGAAATTGCCATCCGCATTTTCCGCGCCGCCACCGACCTCGGTTTAACGACGGTTGCCATCTACGCGCAAGAAGACCGCTTCAGCATCCACCGGTTCAAGGCCGACGAGGCTTACCAGGTCGGCGCCGGGAAAGGGCCGGTTGCCGCCTACCTGGATATTGAAGGTATCGTCGCCATCGCAAAAGAAGCGGGCGTGCAAGCCATCCATCCCGGGTACGGATTTCTGAGCGAGAACCCGCAGTTCGCGAAGGCTTGCGAGGAGGCCGGTATTCTTTTCGTGGGGCCACGGCCCGAGTTGCTGGAGTTGATGGGCGACAAGACCGCGGCACGCACCCTTGCCAAACGCATCCAGGTGCCCACGCTGCCGGGCACGGAAGAACCGCTGAGCGACCGTGAAGAGGCGCTCAAGGTGGCGCGGCAACTTGGGTTCCCGCTCATTATCAAGGCGGCTTTCGGCGGCGGCGGCCGCGGCATGCGCGTCGTCCACAAGGCAACCGATATCACCCGGCTGCTCGACGAAGCCCAAACGGAAGCTGAGCGCGCCTTCGGCAATTCAGCGGTGTTCCTGGAAAAGTATATTCCACACGCCAAGCACATCGAGGTGCAGATTGTCGGGGATCAGCATGGCAACGTCATTCATTTGCACGAGCGCGACTGCTCCATTCAGCGACGTCACCAGAAAGTTGTTGAGGTGGCGCCCAGCTACGGGCTTCCTGAAGCGGTGATTCGCGAGTTGTGCGATGCGGCCGTGCGCATGGCTCGCGCAATCAAGTACGACAACGCGGGCACCATCGAGTTCCTTTACGACCTGGACACTCACGAGTGGTTTTTCATCGAGATGAACCCCCGCATCCAGGTCGAGCACACCGTCACCGAAGTGATTACCGGCCAGGACCTCGTCCGGGCGCAAATTCTAATTGCGCAAGGTTACCCGCTTCACAGCGCGCAGGTCGGGATGCCGCACCAGGACAAAGTCCCGCGGAACGGTTACGCGATTCAATGCCGGCTGACGACCGAGGACCCCGAAAACAAGTTCATGCCGGATTACGGCAAGATTCTCGCGTATCGATCGACCGGCGGCTTTGGGATTCGCCTCGACGGCGGAATGGGTTATGCCGGGGCGGTAATCACTCCGTTCTACGACTCGCTGCTGGTCAAGGTCGTGGCTTCCGCCGATTCGTGGGAGCTAACGCGCCACCGCATGGATCGGGCATTGCGTGAATTCCGGATCCGGGGGTTGAAGACCAACATTCCCTTTTTGGAAAACGTCATCAACCACCCGGTGTTTGCGGCGGGCCGGGCGACGACGACCCTGGTGGACAACACGCCGGAGCTTTGCGCCTTCAGGCCGCGGCGGGATCGGGCGACGAAACTGCTGAACTTTTTGGGAAATGTGATCGTCAACGGCAACCCCCAAGCCAAGGGCTACAAGCCCCCAAAACCGTTCGACGTTTCCAAACCGCCTGTATGCAATCGCCAGGCGCCGCTGCCCAGGGGCACTCGAGATCTGCTGCTGGAAATTGGGCCCTCCAAATTCGCGGAGTGGACCATGAAACAAAAGCGGTTGCTCATCACGGACACCACCTTCCGCGATGCGCACCAGTCCCTGATGGCAACCCGCGTGCGCACCTACGATATGCTTGCCTGCGCCGGGCCGCTGGCGCACAGGTTGGGCTCGCTCGAGACCGGGTTGTTTTCGCTGGAAATGTGGGGCGGCGCGACCTTCGACACCGCGATGCGGTTCTTGCTCGAAGATCCATGGGAACGTTTGCGCCAGTTGCGCGCCGCGATTCCCAATGTTTGCTTCCAGATGCTGTTCCGAGGATCCAACGCCGTCGGTTACTCGAATTACCCAAGCAATGTCGTGGCTGGTTTCGTCAAGCATGCCGCCGAATCGGGCATGGATATTTTTCGGATTTTTGATTCGCTCAACTACCTGCCGAACTTGCGGGTCGCGATGGAAGCGGTGCGCGAAACACGCGCGGTGTGCGAAGCGGCCATTTGCTACACCGGCAATATTCTCGACGAAAAAAGAGACAAGTTCTCTTTGAAATATTACCTGAAGCTGGCGCGTGAGCTTGAAAAAATGGGGGCGCATGTCATTGCCATCAAAGACATGGCTGGTTTGTGCCGTCCGGCTGCCGCCAAGAAACTGGTTCAAGCGCTCAAAGAGGAGCTCGGGTTGCCCATCCATTTCCACACTCACGACACCAGCGGGATCAGCGCGGCCAGTGTCTTGCGAGCCGCCGAGGCCGGCGCCAACGTGGTGGATCTCGCCATCGCGTCCATGTCCGGCAGCACCAGCCAGCCCAATCTCAATTCCATTGTCGCCGCGCTCCAGCACACGCCTCGCGACACCGGGATCGACTTGGACACGCTCAACGAGTTTTCCGATTACTGGCAGAGGGTCCGCGAATATTACGTGCCTTTCGACATCGCGCCGCGCACCGGCAGCGCCGAGGTCTATCTGCATGAGATGCCCGGCGGCCAGTATACCAACCTTCGCGAACAGGCTGCCAGCATGGGCGTCTCGCATCGTTGGCCCGAGATTGCGCGTCTTTATTCCCAGGTCAATCAGCTGTTCGGCGATATTGTAAAGGTTACGCCTTCTTCAAAAGTCGTTGGCGACATGGCGCTGTTTCTGTTCAGCCGCGGCATTCATCCGGACGACGTGCTGAACCTCGAGCCTGGAGTCACCCCGTTCCCGGAAAGCGTTATCGGAATGTTCAACGGCGACCTCGGCTGGCCCGATGGCGGCTGGCCCGAACCCATCTGGCGTGTCGTTCTCGGTGAAAAGAAATTCAAAGAAGCCAAAGCCCGATTTGAGCGCGCGACCCGCAAAGGGCTCGCCGCAAACGAAGCCGAGCTCGAACCCGTGGATCTGGATAAGCTCCGGGAGGAACTCTCCGCAAAGCTCAAGCGCCCCGCCTCCGAGGACGACCTCTACTCCCACCTGATGTACCCGGACGTATTCGCGAATTTTGAGAAAGTCCGCCAGGATTACAGCGACCTGAGTGTGTTGCCGACACCGGCTTTCTTTTACGGGTTGCAGAATCGCCAGGAAATCAGCGTCACGATTGAAACGGGCAAAACTCTGATCATTCGCCTGGTCAATGTTAGCGAGGCCGAAAAAGACGGCCGTCGCACGGTCACAGTCGAGCTCAACGGGATGACTCGGGAGACATTCGTGGCCGATAAACAACTGGCGCCAAAGGCGAAGCTGCGTCCCAAAGCCGACCTGAAAAACCCGCTGCAAGTTGCCGCGCCGATCCCCGGGTTGATTGCCTCCATTGCGGTCAGCGTCGGTCACAAAGTGGCGAAGGGCGACAAGCTGCTCATGATCGAGGCGATGAAAATGCAAACAACAGTTTCAGCGCCCAATGACGGTGTCGTTGAAGAGATCCACGTGGGCCTGAACGAAACCGTCGAAAGCAAGGATTTGCTGCTCACCCTCCGGTCCCATTAGGGGCGGAGTGCCGGGCAGCAAGTTATCGGCGCTGCAAACCTGAGCCGGGTAATCTAATAACCTAGACCAACCCCTCGAGCACGCTGGGGAGGCGTTCGAGGCTGCGGTCGAGTGAAGCCCGGGCGATGGCGTGTTCGGCCTGGCCCGGCTTCGGAAACAGCACATGCCAGCCCGAAGCGGCCATGCATTGGTCGCGCGTGACTTCCACGAAGTTTCCGCTGCAACCGATTTTCGCATTGCGCAGCAGCAGATCCGCGATTTGAACGGACGCCACGAGACCACGATTTTCCGGGGCATTCTCCGGCTGATGATGGAACCGGGCCGATTGAATCATCACCTCGGGCAAATGATGGTGTTCGAGGTAAATCGCGCCCACCTCGCCGTGGTCGAGTCCGAGGATCTCCGTCTCAATTGCGACCAGGTCCTGCAGGCCGGCGCTGGCTTGCCGGTGGATCTCCGAGAAATGCTCCGGGAACGACCACGCCATGATGATTTTACCCACGTCGTGGACAAGGCCCGCGACATAGTCCGATTCGTCATTGGGTGCCTGCACCGACCCGATGATTTCCCGGGTGATAATCGCCGTGCCGATGCAATGCTGCCAAAACTCCCGCCAGGGAAAGGCGCACTGGTGAGTCAGCCTTTGGAAGTCTTCGATCACCGGAGTCACCATCGTCAGTTGGCGGATCTGGCGGACCCCGAGGTAAAAAACAGCTTCTTCAATGTTGTTCACTGGCGAGCTCAGGCCGTAGTAGACCGAGTTAACCAGTCTGAGCAAGCGCGCCGTCAGGCTGGGATCGCGCCGAATGACTTCGGAAATCTGCGTTGAAAACCGCTGTTCAGCGAAGAGCAAGTCTTGAAGTGCTTTGCTGATGCTCCCTAGCGAGGGCAGGGCGGGGCAGGAGGTGACCTTTGCCTGGATCGCTTTTGGATCCAGCTTCTTCAAACTCGTGTGGGCCAGCACTTGCATTCTTTAAGTCACTGTAAAAGTCTGATTTTATATCGGTTACAAAGCCTTGGAACTTAAGCGCAAAAGCAAATCTCAAGTGCGCGGGCCTTTTGCCGATAATCAGCAGGATGGAACCCGCAAAAAAGCGATCTCCGGTATTGGGCAACCGGCCTTTAACCCGGAAACCGCTGCAACCGCAGCATCTTAGAAATCCTGGCTCAGGCAAAATCTTTGCCTGGACTACGACCCTTCTCATCGCTGTTGCGTGCTTTTGGGCTCCCCTGTTATCGGGCTCGGAAGGTTACCTCGCCAGGCTCGGCCCCCCACCTTTGCGATTCGAGGTCTCAACCCAGCCAAAAGGCCAGTTTTCCTGGCCTGTCCCACTTTCCCGAACAAACTCAACCGCGGGCAACGCGGTTGCAATGCCGCCGCCAGCTGGAACTGACACCAATTCCGAGTCCATTAACTCGTCGAGCTCGGCTTATTCGACTAACAACGCACCCTCCGACACGGCGGGAATTGCTCAACCGGGTGTCATCCCGCCGCCGGGAGTTGATACAAACACCTTTTCGGCAAGCAACTTGCTGAACGTTACCCCTCAGATGCTTGCTGATTACTTTAAATCCACCGTCGATAACGCCTCGCGGTACTCGACCAATTCTGTGAATGGGGCTGAGATCCAGTTCAACCCGCCCTTGCCGCCGGTCAAGCCTTCGAGCGAAGCCATCTACAGGGTTCGATGAGTCTGAGTGCGCAGCCCGCATCGAAACTCACATGATGAACCCGCGTCAACTCAACCCGAACACCCCGGTGAGGAATCCTCGCAAGACCGGCCCTGGGTTGAAACTGGCTCTCGCATATGCCTGGATTGCCCTCACCTTCCCCGGGTACGGCGACATCGTGGATGCGAGCAAAACACCAGCCATCCAAGGCACGAATGAGGTGTCATCTGCAGCTCCCACGCTCGATCCAGCCGCAAAAACAAACCTCACCACTGAAAACCCGCTCAGCGCGGAACGAATGCCGTCCGAGCAGTTGTCGGCGTCCGAGCTGGACCAGCAATGCCGCAAACAGTTGGAGTTGGCTCGCCATTACCGCCACATCCGCTTGCCACAACAGGCCGAGCCGGTTCTGGTGGAATTATTGAACAGCAACGGTCCGGAACCGCTTAAGCAGCAAGCCATGCTCGAATTGGCCATGGCTACCAGAGATGCGGGAGACCTGCCGCGGGCTCAACAAATCTATGCCCAATACCTCAGCCGTTGGCCGGGTGATATGCTGGTGCCGGAGATCCTTTTACGTCAGGGCCAAATCTTCCGCGACATGGGTTTGAACAACCTCGCGTTAGCGAAGTTTTATTCGGTCATGACTAGTTCTCTTGTGTTGAAAAACGATAAGCTGGAATATTATCAGCGCCTCGTCCTTTCAGCTCAAACTGAGATCGCTGAGACGCACTTCAAAGAGGGCAAATACGCCGAAGCTGCGGACTTCTTCTCGCGCCTGCTTAAGCAGGCCAACCCCGCTCTCGACCGGATCAATGCCCAATACCGACTGATCTGCTGCCTTTCGGCCCTCGAGCGCAATGACGAGACCGTGGCCAATGGCCAGGAGTTTCTGACGCTCTATCCCGATGCAACCGTGCAACCCGAGGTGCGATTTCACCTCACCCTTGCGCTCAAACGCATGGGACGCAACGGGGAGGCCCTTCAGCAAGTGCTTTCTTTATTGAAAGAGCAAAAGGAACGCACCAAGGAACACCCGGAATTGTGGGCCTATTGGCAACAACAAGCAGGCAACGAAATTGGGAATCAACTGTACCGCGAAGGTGACTATGTTCGAGCTCTGAGCGTCTACCTTGCCCTGGCGCAGTTGGATCCGCAACCGGCCTGGCAAATGCCGGTCAGTTATCAAATCGGCCTTACCTACGAGCATTTGGCCCAGCCGGTAAAAGCCCTCGAAAATTACCAGGCCATTTTGAAGCATGAATCCGAGCTTTCTACCAATGCGCCCCCGGGAACGAAGGCTCTGCTGGAAATGGCACGGTGGCGCGCCGACTTTGTGCAGTGGCAGGCAAAGGCCGAAACGCGCACTTCGATGGCCAACATCGCTACCCCGGAGGTCCGAAAGTGATGGACGCCGAAGCCAGGACCGAGTTCGCCCGCGATCTGGAAGCATACCAACGGTTATGCGAAGAGGTGATGGCGCTCACGACCAGAGAAAACCAGGCGCTAACAGCAGACTGTGGCTATGCGCCGTTTGAGTTTTACCAGAACAGAAAGAACTTGCTGCCTCGATTGGAAGAGTCCTTAATGGCGCTGCGAAAGTGGCGTCACCGATGGCAGCAAGCCAGCCCTGCGGAGCGCGCGGATTGCCCCGATGTAAAGGCGCTGTTTCAGTCCGTACAAAGCTTGCTCATGAAAGTGTTGTTGCTGGACCGGGAGAATCAACAGGCGCTTCTGCGGCACGGGCTTGTGCCGGCGCGCCAGTTGCCTTCCACAGCCGTTCAGCAGCCTCATTGCGTTGCGGATGTCTATCGGCGCCATGCTCGCTCGTGAGCTATGCCCATAGAAAAAGTGATCGTCCTTGAAGACGATCAGATTGTCCGCAAAAACCTCGAAAATTGCCTTCGCCGACGCCGCTACGATGTGGCCTCGGTCGGAACAATTGCCGCCGCCCAGGAATGCCTCGCCAAGGACAATTTCGACGTCATCTTCCTTGATGTTCGGCTCCCCGACGGCGATGGCACCGACCTTCTAAAACTGCTTCAATCCCGTCCGCAACGTCCCTTGGCCGTTGTCACCACAGGCTTCGGCAGCGTCGAATCGGCTGTCGAATGCATGAAAAACGGGGCGTTTGATTACTTAATCAAGCCCTTCTCAAACGAGCAAATCGAGGTCACTCTCAGAAAAGCCGAAGAATTCACCCAGATCCTCAAGGTCAACCAATACCTAAGCCGGGACAACGAGGAAACCAGCCAGGAACTGCTTGGGCAAAGCGCCGCAATGAATGAGCTGCGCCAACTCATCCGCAAGGTGGCGCGAACCCAAGCCACCGTGTTGATTCAAGGCGAAAGCGGCACCGGCAAGGAACTGGTGGCCCGAGCTCTTTATCGAGAAAGCCCACGCGCAAGCGCCCCCTTCATTAAACTGAATTGTGCGGCAATTCCAGAGAACCTGATTGAAAGCGAGTTTTTCGGGCACGAGAAAGGCGCATTTACCGGCGCGTTAAATAAACGCGAAGGCAGGTTCGAATTGGCCCACGGCGGCACGATTCTACTGGATGAAATCAGCGAGATTTCACCCACGGTCCAGGCCAAATTGTTGAGAGTTCTCCAGGAGCGCGAGTTGGAAAGAGTAGGGGGCAACCGCACCATCAAGGTCGATGTGCGGGTCATTGCTACAACCAATCGCAACCTTGAGCAGAGCGTAGACAAAAAAGAATTCCGGCAGGACTTGTTTTTCCGGCTCAACGTCGTTCCCATTCATGTGCCGCCGCTGCGGGAGCGGCGCGAGGATGTACCCTTCCTGGCGGAAGATTTCATGAGGCGTTTCTCGCGAAAGCACGGCGTTCACGTCCGGGGCTTTTCCGAAGAAGCTCTAAAGCTGCTCACTGCTCACAACTGGCCGGGCAACGTTCGGGAATTGCAGAACGTGGTTGAAAGAGCCGTGATTCTTGCCAATGAAAGCGGCGTTATCGAACCGGAACAGCTGGGCCTGAGCAAGCAGCCTTCCCCTGAAGCGACTGTGGCCGGCCCCTCATCGGCTCCGCAAGCGTCAGGCGCGTCAAACCCGCCCACAACCCTGGCCGAGATCGAAAAACGCCACATCCTGCTGACCCTCGAACAGTGCAAAGGCAATCGGACCCAGGCCGCGAAAGTTCTCGGAGTGAGCATTCGTACGTTGCGCAACAAGCTCCACGAATACAACGGCTCACAACCGGGCGGTGATTTCGACGAGAACGAGGCCGCCGAAAAGCCTGAATAAGCCGCTGCTGGACGACTTGCCCCTTGCTCGCGCCACCCTGAATCGACGGTTCTTCCCCCCCGCTTTCTGTTGAAGGGCTCGCGATAACTCTTGCCTAGTCCATAGGTCGGCAGGGGTAAACTTTTCCTCTTCCTTCAAGCGGACACCCAAAAACCCCTGGTTTTACCGCAATTTTTGCCGATGGCATCCCTGGTGCTCAGCAGGGCTCGGAAAATTGTGTATGGTCGAAGCACTGTTTAACGAGCCGAACTACCTGGCCGCCAAGAAGACCCTTGATGCGGTTGCTCTTCGCCAGGAAGCAATCGCCAGCAATATCGCAAATCTCGAAACACCGGGATACAAGCGGCTCGACCTTTCCACCTCCTTCGAAAATGAGTTGGACCGCGCCTGTGCCAGCCGGGATCCAAAACAGATTGCCGCCTTACAACCTTCCCTGGCACCCGACCCCACCGCCATGCCCAATGGCCGTGACGGCAACACTGTCAGTCTCGAAAAAGAGATGGCGCAACTGAATCAGAACGCATTGGCTCACAGTCTCGAGACCCAGCTCGTCTCCAACATGCTCCTTCGGCTGCGCATGGCTATCACCTCCAAACCAGGCTGATTTTTATGGTTCAAATTCTTACCGGCATTCAAAGCACTACGGCCGCACTCGACGCCGAACGCACTCGGCTCGATGTCATTTCGGAGAATATCGCCAACTCGCACACCACACGCGGACCCGACGGCAAACCGTACCAACGACAGGTCGTCGTGTTCGAATCTGCATTGCAACAGGCCCTTGGCGGGGAAGCGCATTCTTCGGTTCCCACCCTCAAAGTCGCGCGCATAGAAAAAGATAACCGTGCTCCCATCCTCGCCTACGAGCCAGGTCACCCGGACGCGGATGCCAACGGCATGGTGGCCATGCCCAACATCAATGTGAACGAGGAAATGGCCGACATGATTGCAGCTTCGCGGGCTTTCGAGGCGAACCTGGCGGTCGTGAAGAACTCGCGCGCCATGGCCCTCCAGACACTTTCCATCGGCAAGCATTAACGTTGAGCTCTCATGTCCCTGGCAATCGGCATACCCCCCCTCATCTCCCAATACGCGATCCGGCCCCCGGCCGAGGTCGGGGCGGAGGCGTTGCCTGAAATTCAGCGGTTACAGCCTTCAACCGGTATTGCCGAAACCAACCCGGCGCAGCCTGCCGGCGAATCCTTCTCAAACGTGCTGGGCAGGATGGTCCAGGAAGTCAGCGCCAGCCAGGGTGCGGCCAACGACGCGGTGGCTGCTCTTCAGAGCGGCCATAATGTTTCACTCCACCAGGCCGTCATTGCCATGGAGGAAGCCAACATCTCTTTCCAGTTGATGGTCGAAGTGCGCAACAAACTGCTTGATTCCTACCAGGAACTCATGCGCATGCAGGTCTGATGCTGCCCATTTTGAATGAACCAAAATCTGTCAAAGCTCGGCGCGCAATTGCGCGACATTTGGAATCAGCTGGGAGGTGCCCAGCGATTGAGTGTGATCTGCGCGACTATTGTCCTTCTTGGCGGACTGGGGTCGCTCGCCTTCTGGTCCTCGCGCGCTGATTATAGCCTCCTTTACGGAAGGCTCTCGGACGGCGAAGCTGCCAAGGTAATCGCCGCACTGGACGACGCGAAAGTTCCTTACAAAGTCGGTTCCGGCGGCAGCTCTATTCTCGTTCCTGCCGATAAAGTCCACCTCATGAGAATGCAATTGGCCGGGCGTGGCATCCCGCGCGGCGAAGGGGTCGGGTTCGAAATCTTCGACAAGCCCAACTTCGGGATTTCTGATTTTGTGCAGCGAGCCAATTATGTCCGGGCTGTCCAGGGAGAACTGGCCAGGACCATCAGCCAGCTGGATGAGGTGGAGTCCGCGCGAGTCATGATCGTTCTTCCGGAGAACCGGCTGTTGCTCGACAAAGATAAATACGCAACCGCCTCGGTTTTTGTTCGCGTCCGGGGCAATTCCCAGCTTCAGCCTCAATCGATCAATTCGATTCGCTTTTTGGTGGCCAACTCCGTCGAAGGCCTCAAAGCCAACCACGTGACGGTGATCGACAACCTGGGCAATGTCCTTTCGGAGAATTCGGACAATGATTCCCTCAGCGGCCTGACCAGCACGCAACTGGCCGCGCGAAGAAATCTCGAGCAGTACCTCGCCAAAAAAGGCCAGGACATGCTCGAAAAAGTTCTCGGACCGGGCCAGGCAATCGTCCGCGTTTCCGCCGAAATCAATTACGACACCACAACGCGCTCGGAAGAAAAGTTCGACCCCGAAGGTCAGGTGCTTCGCAGCCAAACCAAGACCGACGAAAATACCGATGCAACGACTTCGACGCCGACGACACCCGTCGGCATAGCCGCGAATACCACGGCCGATACCAACGCCTCCGCATCCGGGGCCACGAGCCCACTGAACTCGACCAAGAACAAGAAAGCCGTAACCACGGTTCAATACGAGATCGGCAAATCGACCAGCAGCACCATGCAGGCTGCGGGCGGGATCAAGCGGCTTTCAGCCGCTGTCACTGTTGCCGCCCAGTTTGAGGGCTCCGGCGCGGACCGGAAAGTGGTGAATCGCTCGCCCGAGGAGTTGGAAAAACTGCGCCGAATTGTGGCCAGTTCGGTTGGGATTCAGACCGGCGCGGATAATCCCAGGGGAGACACGATTACCCTGGAAGAAATGCCCTTTAATGATCAGCTCGCGGCGAGCGTGTCGCGCGAGTTTGATCAACAACAGAAACACGATCTGTGGTGGGGAATCGCGCGCGGGGCGCTTTATCCCGGTTTGGCCCTTGTTGCGCTGCTGATTTTATTGCGTGTGTTTAAGAAGACGCCGGTGCCGGAGATTCAGCTGGGAGTGCCGGTAGGCCGTTTGATGGCGGCCCAGAAAGCCGCGGCGGCGGGCAATGGTCACGGCGCAGGAGGCCCCTGGGGTGACGCCGGGCCGGGCATTGTCAGTGTCGACGTTTTGAACCGTTTGATTAAAGAAAACCCGGCCAATATGACCCAGGCCATTCGCGAATGGATGGACAAGGGCCGGGGCGCCAACCCTTAAGGCCATGTCGGACGATACTGAAACATCACTGGACGGCGCGGCCTCCGAAAGTGGCGCGCTCAACAAAACACAAAAGCTCGCGGCGTTGCTGGTCATGCTGGGGCCCGAAAGCGCCGCGCTCATGCTCAAACGTTTCGAGGCGCGCGAAGTGGAAGCCATCGCCCGGGAAATGACCCGCGCGACTTTGATTACCAGTGAGCAGCAGGAGGAAATTCTTCGGGAATTTTCCGAAGTCGCCATTGCCGCCAGCACGGGTGTTTCAGCCGGGCTGGACTTTGCCCGCAGCACCCTGGAAAAGGCGCTCGGCAGTTTTAAAGCCAGCGACGTCCTGGGGCGGGTCGTCACCATGCGCGCCTCCAGCGGAGCGATGCAAGCCATCGCGGAAATGGACCCGCGCCACATCCTGAATCTCATTCGTGAGGAACAACCCCAAACCGTGGCCTTTGTTATCAGCTATCTTGCGCCCGAAAAGGCGGCCCAGCTGATGGGGATGCTCAGGCCGGAGCAACGCGACCAGGTGGTCGAACGCCTTGCCACCCTGGCCCCAACCCCGGTCGAGGTCGCTGAGAAGGTGGTCGACGTTCTCAACGCCAAAATGGGCGTCAAGCAAACCAGGGCGCTTACTCAGACCGGCGGTGTCACAACCGCGGCAGACCTGCTCAACGCCATCGACAAGACTCTCAGTCGCACGCTGCTGACTTCGCTCGAAGAGCGCAACCCGGAGCTCTGCCAGGCCATTCGCAAAAAGATGTTCACGTTCGAAGATTTGCTGCGCCTCGACGGCACCACCATCCAGCGAATCATGCGCGAGACCGATATGCGCGATCTCACGCTCGCTCTCAAAAAAGCCAGCGAACCGCTGCGCAAACTCCTCCTGTCGGCCATCTCGCGGCGCGCCGCCGAAACCGTGCAGGAAGAATTGGCCTTCCTCGGCCACGTCAAATTGCGCGAAGTCGAAGCCGCGCAGTTCCGAATCATTGACGTTGTCCGCAAGCTCGAAGCGGAAGGTGAAATCGAACTGGATTCCGCCCAGGCGAACGAATATGAGCTGGTCTGAGACAATCCATTTTGACCGGCCGTTAAGCAATGTCTGTCTGCTGGCCGAAGCTCCGCTGGAAAGCTGGGAGCAGATCCTGCGCGCCCGTGAGGAATTCGCATATCAACGGGGCCACCGCGATGGCCAGGCCGCCTTGAACCGGCAGCTGATTCAACAGCGCTCGGAAATCGCCGAGTTGCAACGCGGCATTTTGAATGCTCTCCAAAGCGCGGTTCCCCAGGTCATTCACGAGAGTGAAGCCGCGTTAATCACACTCGCGCTCGAAGCGGCCAGGCGGGTTGTGGCAGATCTGCCCATCGACGTGCGGCTGGTTGAAGAGGTCATTCGTGAAGCTCTCCGGCAGGCCGAGGACACCGCTGAAATACTGGTGCAGGTCAATGCCGACGACCTGGCTTTACTGCGCAACAACGATGCCGCGCTGCTGAACGGGCTGCCGGACAAAGGCCCGCTGCGATTCGTCGCCTCGTCGGAGGTGACTCGCGGGGGATGCGTCATCCAGACTCGGTTTGGCGTCATTGATGCCCAGCGTGAAACCAAGCTGCAGCAACTGGCTGAAAGCGTTTGCGCATGAATTCAACCGGCACATTGCCCACCGGTCGGCTCGAGACGGCGCTGCAACGCGTCCGACAGGCCCGCGTAACCGAAGTGTGCGGGCGCGTCGTTCAAATTATCGGATTAGTGATCGAGTCGGAAGGCCCGGCCGCCTCCCTGGGCGAGGTTTGCCACATCCACTCAGCCGAACGGGACGAAGTGACCCTCGCCGAGGTGGTTGGTTTCAGAAACCATCACTTGCTTTTGATGCCTCTCGGTGAGGTTCACGGTTTGCACCCGGGCAGCGAAGTAACCGCCACGGGCAAACCGCTTCGTGCCGCTGTCGGCCACGTTCTCAAGGGCCGTGTTATCGATGGCCTGGGCCGCCCGATTGATGGATTGGGATCCTTGGTCGCCGACCATAGTGTCAGCCTGACATCACCCCCTCCTCACCCCTTGAAACGACAGCGCATCGCACAGGTTTTCCGCACGGGGATCAAAGCCCTCGATACCTTCGCCCCATGCGGACGAGGACAGCGCCTTGGAATTTTTGCCGGCAGCGGCGTCGGCAAATCCACCTTGCTCGGCATGATGGCGTCGCAAGCGGAAGCGGACGTAAACGTGATTGCCCTGATCGGGGAACGGGGTCGCGAAGTGCGTGAATTTTTGGAACGCGACCTTGACGCCGCCGGCCGAAGAAAATCGGTCGTGGTGGTGGCGACTTCCAACGAGCCCGCTCTCAACCGGGTGAAAGGCGCCTTCCTGGCGATGGCTATCGCCGAATATTTCCGGGACCAGGGTCAGAACGTGCTCCTGATGATGGATTCGGTGACGCGTTTTGCCATGGCTCAGCGCGAGATCGGGCTGGCCGTCGGCGAACCGCCCACCTCGCGCGGTTACACCCCCTCGGTTTTTTCGCTCCTGCCGCAATTGCTGGAACGCGCTGGGACAGGCGAGAAAGGTTCGATCACCGGCCTGTTCACCGTCCTGGTTGAGGCAGACGACATGAATGATCCGATCGCTGACTCGGTTCGTTCGATTCTCGATGGCCATGTTGTTTTGACCCGGGAACTGGCGACTCAAAACCACTATCCCGCGATCGATGTGCTTGAAAGCGTGAGTCGTTTGAACCGGGATCTCCTGGCCCCGGCTCAATTGCAGTTGACCGCCGCCGCGCGTGAATACCTGGGTATCTACCGCAAAAGCCAGGATCTGATTAACATCGGGGCCTACGCGTCCGGCACCAACCCGTCGATGGATCGAGCCATTGCTCTGCACGATCCGCTCAACAAGTTCCTGAAGCAAAATATCAACGAAGGTTTTTCAACCGAGCGCAGCTGGGCCCTGTTGGCCGAAACCTTGGCCGCCTCACCTTCCGCCAAACCCGTTGCCGCGGCTCCCAAGCCGAGTTCGGCGGTCCAACCCGCACGCCTCATCAACTCATGAAAGATCCTGAACTATGAAATCATTCCGATTTTCGTTGCAGCCGATTCGCGCGCTCAAGGAACAAGCCGAACAAACGGCGCGCGAACGATACGCGGCGACTCTGCGCGCCTGCGAGGAAGCCGCCGCCCGCGTGCAAAGCGCGAGTGTCGAATTGACCGAATGTTGGACGGGATTGTGCGACAAGCTCGCGGCGGGTGTTGAGAGCGGTGAACTGCTGCGCGCGCGCGCCTGGTGCAATGTCCTGGAACTACGGGTTAAAGAGCGTGCCGCCGCGCTCGAAATCGCGCGCCATGCTGTCGACGCCGTTTGGAAAGAACTCATGCTGACCACGCGCGAACGCGAGGCGATGGACCGTCTCCACGACCGCCGCCGCGCCGCTTACAACAGGCAGGCCCAGGCCGCTGAACAGAAGACAATGGACGAACTGGCCCTGCGACTCGCTAATCCTGCCGCCTCTCCGCGGGTGCTTGCCAGCCCGGGCGCGGAACGGTTATGAGCCGAATTCTGAAATCTTCATGGACCGTCGGCCTGGCCGGCGGGCTGATTTACCTTGCAACGACTGCGGCTCTGCTGCGGCCGGGCAGGTTTGAGACTGCCGCAATTGCGGTCGAGGAATCCACCACCTCGGCCAGCAATGAGCCGTCGTGGAACTTCCGAAATCCGGAGTTCGAGCAATGGGTAGAAGAACTCAAGCGCGAGCGCGAGGCGGTGGCTCAACGGGCGCAGCAACTGCAAGAACTGCAAAAGCGCCTCGAAGCCGAGCGCCAGGAGATCCTGACCGTGACTCAGACCGTCCACCAGCTCCAGGCCGATTTCGACAAGAATGTGGTCCGCATCAAGGAGCAGCAGCTCGATAATCTCAAGCGCCAGACCAAAATCATCGCTTCCATGTCGCCGGAAGGCGCTGCGGCAATGCTCAACGAAATGCCGGAAGACCAAACGGTCGGCGTCCTTTTTATGCTCAAGCCCGAGGCCGCCAGTTCTATCCTCGATACCCTGAGTAAAATGGGCAAAACCGAGGCAAAGCGCGCCGCGGAATTGACTGAACGGCTGCGTTCAGTCCTGCCTCCCGCCAATGCCGCGGCGGCCACCGCAAATTAAACCCTATGGTCCCGCTTATCTCGCAACCCTCCGCAGCCCCAGCTGATCCGGAGGGCGGTTCTCTACTAAAGTCTTGCTCCGCAAAGGATGCGCAACCTTTCGAATCGGCCATCAAAAAGGCCATCGACCAGAAAAGCTCAAGGCCGGCCACTTCCGGTTCGAATCCGAAACATGCGCCGGATGTGCCGGCGCGAACCGAAGAAAATGTCGAGGCCGGCCCGGACCCGACCTCAAAACTTCAAGGCCGGCAGCTCGTCTCACCTTTATCAGGACAGCCAAAAGGGCGCGATGGCTCGCCCGTGAATCGAACCGCGCCGCGGCAACTTTCCGGCAAGTCTGACCAGAATGACAACGGCCAGACAGCATTGAATTTGCTAGTGACGCAGAATTTGGCCGCTAGTTCGGCAATCGTTGTCGTTCCCTCGCCCACCCTTTGTATCGTCGGCGCGGAGCCAAGTGGAACCTGGCCCGCGGCCTTGGGGAGTGCGCCCAGTCATGAGGGAAGCGATTCGTTATCGTCGGGCAGCCCTGATCGGCAGAGTTCGGTCGCGCAAGAAAAAGTCTCCGTTCCGATCGAGAAGATCGCGCCCGGGCTGGAGCCTTCAGAAAAGCCTCGCGTCGTGGAGTCGCCGCGAAAAACAGCGCCTCCCACCGAGTCTCAACCGCAGGAACAATTGCCGGGAAGCACTTTGGGTTTCGAGAGTCAGAATCGAACTGCACGGGTGCATGATCTGTTAGGGGTCCAACCGTTTTCAGGGTCGGGTTCATCTCCGCCCGAAGCGGGCCCAACCAAGGAACTGGGTGCGGCCTCATCTGGATCGGGCCCGCCCACAGATACTGGCAACGATGGCCAAACCCTCATTGGCATATCCGTTGCTCAATACGAATTGCCGATGAAAAAGGCCGAGAAAACGCTAAAAGTTGCCGAGGTCCCACAGCAAAATCTGCCGGGGGATGCAGCGATTTCTGCCGGTAAGCTAGAGTCGTCGCAAGACGCGGCGGCCGCTCCGGTGACAACGGTCGGGCACGTTCAACCCGGCGACAATCGGACCGCGGCTGTAGAACGCACCCACGACCTGGTCACCATGCACGCGTTGCGCTTGAGCCAGTCCGGGGGTGAATCGATGCGCGTGGTCATCGAACCGAGCGCGGGCACGCGTTTGTCGCTCGAGTTGCGGTTCAACAATGGAACCGTTGATGCACAAGCAATCCTGCATCGTGGAGATTTTGAACTTCTAAGCAAACACTGGGGTGAGTTGCAACAACGCCTCGAACCTAAGGGCGTGCAACTGGGTTCGCTTGAATGCTCCAACCCGTCCCTGGCTGACCAGCGCCAATCTCACCGCTCCAACGGTCAATCCGCCGAGGATGCTCCTCCGCGGAGCGCGTTTGCCGAGTTTGCTCTGGACGGCTCTGTCGCCGATGCCGAGAAACGTTCGGCTGCTCGAACCAAAACACACCGGGGATGGGAAACCTGGGCTTAGCTCCTAAAATCATGCCAACACCAACTACTCCAGTCAGCGGAACACCGATGTTGCCCCAGGGAAATGTGGTCGACAATCCTTTGTCAGGCACGAAGGCGCCAAGCAGCACGTTGACCCAAAACGATTTTTTGAAACTCCTCGTCGCCCAGATGTCCGCGCAGGATCCGCTCAACCCTCAATCGAATACAGATTTTGCGGCGCAGATGGCGCAATTCAGCGCGTTGCAGACGTCCCAGGCGACTCAGAGTGACATGTCCGTGCTCCAGGCGAGCCAATTGGTCCAACAGGCAAACTCTTTTATCGGCCGGACCGTAACCCTGGCCGCCCATGACGGCAGCACTCCGACAGGGATCGTAACGTCGGTTCAGATGGTTTCGGGCGTTCCGAAAGTTGTCGTAAACGGCTCGTTGTATGACCTGAACCAGGTGCTTTCGATCAGCGCACAAGCAG
>Ga0070738_10002517_pt1 | contig 27900 bp, 13 predicted proteins | sample Coa_R2_2_FD_66446 | JGI IMG/M metagenome (GOLD analysis project Ga0070738, IMG submission 66446) | Surface soil microbial communities from Centralia Pennsylvania, which are recovering from an underground coalmine fire - Coalmine... | ecosystem: Environmental > Terrestrial > Soil > Unclassified ...
CCGTCCGCTGTCAATGTTGCTACTGGCCCCTTACCGAGGCGGGCGTGTAATGCGGCCTTTCGGTATTGCCTGTTCCAAAGTCGATGCCAAGGACAAGGTAAACCTCGCCTCGAGGGGCGTCGTGGGTGCAACCGGCCAAAGGAGCCAAATCGATATGCAGACGAGGCCTGGGACGCCACTGAAGACTTGGGCCGATCAAAAACGCGTTAAGGCCTTGACCGCCGATCGCTTTTTCATGGTAATACTCCATTTCTATTCCGGCCCCGAATTTCTGATCCACGAGTGAATAACTGATTCCCTGGCTCACAGCCAACTCCGTGTTTTCGGCCCGGCTCAACTCCTGCTCACACGCAAAGTTCAGGCCCCAGTGCCAGCGCGGGGAAAGGTCTGTCCCCAGCAATAGCTTGCCCTCAAGCGTATTGGCGGCGCGGTTATGCTGCGCGTATTCCAGGTACAGCGTCGGGTTCAACGGAACCTTGCCCCAGTCCGCAACAGCCCAGCGCACTTCAGCTGAATATTCCTGCTGGTTCGCTCGGCGATCCTGGTCAATCGCCCAGGTCTCGTACAAGTCGAGTTGGAAGCGGTAGGGCAACCCCAGTTCAAATTCCTCTTGAAACCGTGTCTCGGCAGTGCCATCGCGAAAATCTCGCAAACGCACCCACTGCTCGAAACCGGTGTTCCAGGGAGTTTGCTGCAAATAGACCCGAGTGCCCGGGAATCGCCGAGCAGTGGTCCATTCGGGTTGCGCATACGGCCCGACTGCTTTTTCTTCGGCCCGCCCTTCCAGCACTGCCTCTCCTTGAACAACAACGGGGGGCAAACGTACGGGCGCGTTTGTATCCTGCGCGAACAGCGGCCGAGCACCGCCGAAGCTGGTTGCCAAGAGCACGATTGCCAAAGCCGCTGAGCGTGGAGCGGTGAAAAACACCAATGAGAACTCATTAAGAGCCTGCGCTAAAAGCCGTGGGGTCATTTGCGAGGCGAGACTTTGCCAGAAGGCGTGACGTCAATCAACAAATCCTCATCATTGCTGAGACTGCTATAGCCAACCTCCAATGAAGCCTCAGTGACATTACAACGACCTGTTCGCAACAGTTCCGCAGCCCTTTCCCTGCGCAATTGCCTCCGCGTTCCCGGTTGACCCGCTTGATCTTGTCGCAAAAGAGCTCAGCGCCTGGGTCGGGCGTCTGATGGGCGCTCCTCCTTGCGTTGTTGTGCAGCCAATGGTGATGTCGTAGGCATTTGAGCGGATTCAATACTCGAATTGAGACACAATCTCATTCGATTTCAGGGAAGCAAAACGACGCGGTAGAACTGGTGCGTACCCGGGGTCAGAGTAACCGAAACCTGCACACTTGATCCGGATGAGACGACTGGGGTTCCAACGTTGATCCAAGCCTTGGCAACTGGAGTTGCCGCGGATTGCAGTTGATAGCTTCGGCCGGAAACCGAGGTCCAGGTCAGAAGCAGGTTGCCACTTGTGTTTTGCACGGCCTGAAACCGCGGCGGTGGCGCCGCCACGCTCAACGTCACAGCGATGCTGGTGGAGGTTCCGGCAGCGTTGCTCACCATCAACGAATAGGTTCCAGCGTCGGACAATTGGAGATTGCTCAACCGCAGCACGCGGTTCGTTGAACCCGAAACGGACATGCCGTCGAGCAGATTGGTGCCATCCTTCCGCCATTGAAAAAACATCGGGAAGGCACCGCTCACAGTCGGAGCAAAAAATGTCCCCTCCCCCGTCAGCCCGGTTTGGGACTTCGGCTGTTCGGTAATCGTGGGCGGCCCCGTAAAACTCAATCGAAAAACTGTCCCGGCCCCGCCTGGCCCGCCGGAACTGGTCACGCCGTAGAGGTTCCCATCAGGCCCACAGGTCAGGGCGCGCTTTGGGACCGCGCCGTCATTGAACCCATCGAACTCGACCAGCGTCGAAAAGGTCCCGTCCGGGGTGATCCTGAATACCGTCCCGAAGCCACCTGTGCCACCCTGCTGAGTCGTCCCATAGAAATTACCGTCGGCGCCCAAAACCAGACCAGCCGCCGGATACGAACCGTCGGTGAAATTGAGGGAGTAAAGCGTGGTCAAAGATCCATTCGTGTCCGCTCTGAAAACAGTGCCGTAGAATGAGAATCCGCGGATCGAGTTGGACATCGTCACGCCGTATAAGGCGCCGTCGTCGCCAACTGCAACCGCGCCCACCGGGACAAAGCCGTCTTGCCCGCCGGTAAAAGAATAGAGCGTTTCGGGTGTGAAACCCTGGTTGAATCGCAACAAGCTGCCGTGGCGTAAGAAACCGCCGTCGGGAGTGACGGCGTAAAAATCGTGACCGGGCAATTCAAGCAAGGCGCCCCCGGTGCCCGACCCGTCGGCTCCGCCGGTGAAAGAGTGCAACACAATAAACCCGCCCTGCGAACTCACACTGAACAGAGTTCCCTTGCCGAAGCCTCCCGCGCCGCGAGTGGAGCCATAAATGAACCCATCTGTTCCCTGGATGAGCGGTGTGTTAGGTATCGCCCCGTCTGTTGTCCCCAAAAATGGATAAACCAGCGAACGCTGACCGGCGGGAGTTATGGAATACACCGCACCCAACGCCGAGGAGCCGTTACCGGCCGAAGTGCCGTAGAAAACTCCGTTGGTCGAAAAGACCAGGCCATTAATTGGAAATGCCATTGGACCCGGGTCAAATGAAGCGAAGGTGACCAGTCCGCTGTTGGTTCCGATTTTGAAGGCGCTGCCGAGGAAAACGTCACCCCCGAACTCGGTCGTTCCGTAAAGGAAACCATCGTGTCCGTCCGTGAGTCGACTTGGATCGCCGCCGTCGCTGCCGCCGCCAAACGAATAGAGCGTGCTGAGTTTTGTGCCGGGCGCGCTGACGGGAATCACCGACAACACCGTCCCAACCGTGTCGGTTTGGCCCTGCGAATTTGTAATGGAAAGAACATAACTGCCGTTATCCGCCTCCGTAACATTCGTCAAAACCAGCGTATCACCGGTGGAACCGAAACGACTCGATGTATCGCTGATATTGGTATTGTTCAGCTGCCATTGGTACGTAAGAGGCATGTTTCCCGAAACCTCGGCATGAAGCACCGCAGTCGCGCCGGGAGCCAGCGTTTGATTGGTGGGTTGCAACAAGATTACAGGGGCCGAGTTGAGGATGCTTAGCGACGCGGGAATACTAACGGCAGAACCGAGCTCGTTGGTTACAATCACCGAGTACGCTCCCTGGTTCAGAGCGCCCACATTCGTTAAAGTCAGGACCCGCGTGTTCGAACCGAGGACGTTCCCCGAACTGACCAGGTTGGTTCCATCCTTTTGCCATTGAAAAAACAGGGGGGGCGCTCCGAAGCAAGCAACGCTCATACTCACAGTCGAGCCCTCATAGGTCGTAAGAGCAGCGGGTTGGCTGGTGATGTTCGGTGCTGAACCGGTTTGCAGCCTGAACAAAACGCCTTTATCAGCAGCCCCACCGTAGCGCGTCACCCCGATCAAGCTGGCATCGGAGTCCTCCAAAAGGGCCGCTTCCGGGCGCGCGCCGTTGTACCCGTCAAACTCCGCAATCGTGCTGAGAATCCCGCCCGGGCTCAGCCTGAATAAAGTACCGACGCCGAAAGACCCGCCGTCGGAGGCCGCGCCATAGAGGTTCCCATCGCTGCTTTGCATGAGGCCGGCCCGGGGGTGGCTCCCATTGCTAATGCCGCTGAAGGAAACCAGGTTGGTCAGCGTGTCACGCAGCCCGATTTTGAAAATCGTACCCAGGTTGAAAGCGCCACCATAAACTGTCGTTCCGTAGATCGCCCCATCGTTCGCCTGCACCAGGCTCGAAGCGGGGAACGCGCCGTTATTGCCGTCGAAGCTGGCCACCGTCGAAAACACGCCATTGGAGGAAATTTTGAGGACGGTTCCGTAGCCAAACAATCCGCCCTTGTACGTGGTCCCATAGAAACTGCCGTCGGCAGTTTGCAACAGACGCGCGCGAGGAAAAGCGCCGTTGGTATTCGCAAAATGCATTACGACTGAGAATTGGCCGTTGGTATCCAGCGCGAAAAGCGTTCCGTAATGGAAAAGCCCCCCTTCGTAAGCTGTGCCGAATAAAGACCCACGGTTCCCGGGAGTGAGGCCGGATGCGGGCAGGACCCCGTTGGTATGATCGAGCGTGAACAACGCAGTGAAGGTGTTGTTCGAGGACAGTTTAAAGACAGTGCCGAACGCGTTCGAACCGCCGCTGGATGCCGTGCCCAATATTGCCGCATCCGAAGATTCAATCAGCTCACCATTTGGATGTGCGCCGTCAGGCAGGCCTTGGAACGAATAGAGCTGCACGGGAACGCGCGCCGAAGATAATAAGAAAAGAGTCCCGGCGTCGTTCGCACCACCGCTGTGCGTCGCGCCGTAGATCCGCCCACTGGCTCCCCTTGACAAGCCGGTGGGATGGGCGCCATTGGTGCCCTCGAAGGAATACGCCAGGCTCTGCACAATCTCCGAACTGGTGAGCGACACCACTTGCAACGCGGCTTCGGCGGTGGTCTGGACCCCAAGCCGATTACTGATCACAACCGAATAGGCCCCTGCATCGAGCGCTGAAACTGAGTTCAAGGTTAGCGTATTGGTGGATGAGCCCCGACGAGTCGGTCCATCGAGAAGGTCAATTCCGTTCAGGCGCCAGCGATAGGAGAGTGGCGGGTCGCCAAAAGCCGAAACAGAAAAGCTCACCGGCGCACCCGGCAAAGCGGTCTGGCTTGCGGGTTGAGAGGCAATAAACGGGGGTGAGGACGTGAGTGTAAGTGTCGCTGCCGAACTGGTCGCAATCCCGGCGGCATTGCTCACCAGGAGTGAATAGGCGCCCAAATCAGCTGAACTGGCATCGCTCAAGGTCAAAGTGGATGAACTCACGCCTGCCACACGAGCGCTGTCCTGCAGTGGAATTCCGTTTCGAAGCCATTGGTAATCCAGAGCGGCATTGGGGGCTGTCGCGGCCGAAAACCGCGCAGTCGCCCCAAAAGGTAAGGTGAGGCTGGCGGGCTGGCTTGTGATGACCGGTGGTGTCACAATTGCAAGGGTGACCAAGCGAATTTGTGCGAACCCGGTATTGAGATTGGTAAACAAAAGAGTCGCCGTATAGCTGCCTGGGAGTAAATTGGACGCAGCAGGAGAGAAGGAAACTGTAACCAACTGGGGTGCGCCGCCCGGAGCATTAGTCCCTGACGTGGGGGTGACGCTGAGCCAGGATGGCACGTTCCCGATACTCCATGAGAGATTGCCGAGGGCGTTGCTCAAAGAAAAGAAATCAAAGGAGCTGCTGAAAGGTCCGCTTGAGGGGCCTGTGCCCATCAAAACGGCGCTCGGGGTGATCCGCAAAGAGTCGGCTGGGGCCAATAAGGCTTCAACCAAATTGCTCCCGTTGGGCGTTCCCCACCCGGTGCAGAGGTCATAGCCGTTCCTGGCAAAAAATCGCGACGGACTACGAGAGTTCGTGTTGTTTCCCGAGACAATGTCATGAAAAGCGGCGCCATAGGCCGGGCCCTGCGCAATCGCGTAAAGAGCGGGATTGAAAAAGCCAACGGGAGGCAATTGATTGCGCGCGGCCTGCTGGTTGACGAGGGCGGCGAACCCGGCCCACAAAGGTGCGGCAGCGCTTGTCCCTGAGGCCGTCCCCTGCTCACCGTTGTTGGCAACGACCCAAATCATGGCGTCAGCCAACGCGGAAACGTCCGGTATGTTGCGCATTGTGGAGGAGCCCTGGTTCGCGCTCATGTCGATCGGCCGCTGCCACGCGGGAATTGTGTAATTGGTGCTGACGCCACCGCCGCTGCCGGTCCACACCGATTCAGATTTCCATTCTCCACCTGCCGAGGCGGTAACAAGCGAACTGCCGCCTACCGAAGTAACCCATGGGTCGTCGGAAGGAGGAGCAATCCCCGCCCCGTACGCTCCGCCGTCGCCTGACGCGATGAAAAACGCCTGGCCTTGCGCGGCCATCTGCAGAAAAATTTGTTCACGAGCCGGGTCCTGGGGGTGACCAAAATTCCATGAGCAACTCAACTGGCGGGCGAGCCCATCCGTAGCCATGCGGTTCAACACGTCATTGGGATTGGTGCCCTCATAGACGATTACCTGGTCGAGCCCTGGCGCCATGGAAATCGCCATTTCGATATCCAACGCAACTTCGCCGTTGTTCCCGCCCGGCAACTGGTTGAACCCGTTTACCAGGATATTCGTCAATGGGACTTGCGATATCCCAGCCAGGTCCTCATAGGCGGCAACATCTCCGGGGAAATAGCTATCAAGCTCAAACAAGCCGATCGATTCGCCTGCGCCATCCAGGTTTAATCCAGGGGCGTAGGCAGCGCGAAAATCCCGGCCAAGAAAAGTCCCGGCGGGCCCTGAACCGGTTGCGTCCAGGCTTGCGTTCGGCTGAGGCCATCGCGACGAGGGCTGGCCTGCTCCATAGGGCGTGCCGGTCTCGGCGGAGAAGCGCAGGCTCGCTGGTCGTGGAATCACGAAGTTATCGAGCCCGGCGATGGACAGAACCGGCAATTGCGATTCGAGCAACGGGTCGGTCTCCGGAGCGAAAAAGGTTCGATCTACCTCGGGGTGCTTATACACAGAAAGTTTCAACCGGAAGGCGCGTTCGATATCGGCAGCGGAAGCGTTCACATCGAGGATCGCGCGGTTTGGATGGGTGCCCGTGACGATCATGTGGTTGCGCCGGGCGAATTCCATGACCTCGAGATAATCCTGCTCGGTCGGCCCGAACCGGCGCGCGAATTCCTGCGGCGAGAGAAATTTGTGGAAATCGAAACTCCCGGGATCGTACAGGCGCTGCAGGAGGTTGGTGAGTTCCTCCCGATTCCGAAGCGGCAGGGCTATGGCGAGGTCCAATCGGCGTGAACCCTGGAGAGGGGCGATGGATTTCAGCTGGGACAGCGCACGGGGCACATGTCCTGTTCTCGCCCGTAACTCAGAAGCGCGGCCAGGCGAAGAAAGGATCAGCCCGAAACAGAAAGCCCAAAGGAGCAACCGTCCACAATTCGACTCGCCGACTCGAAACGAAATACCTGTAGCCTTTCGTTATGACTTACCCGCACGGATATCATTAATAAAACACGGACCGTTGCAAGCTTCAATGTGGCTTGCTACTCGGCAATGGCTCCGCCCTGCAGCAGGAACACCCGCGAAGCCTTTTGCCCGAGAGCCGATTCGAGCTTAAGCACTTGCCCGTAGTCTTTCGGATCAATAATTGCCGGCCGCGTCTCCAGATCGTGAGTGAGCACAAACTTCCCCGGCTCGTTTTTGGCCATTGTCCGGGCAAACCCGGCGCCCTGCGGGGCGATCCATTCGCCGCCTTCAGGCGCGATGACAACCTGCTTGAACCCGGCAGGCATCTCGATCTCTGTGCGGACGGTGTTCTCATTCCGATGCGAAATGAACAAAGGCAATGTGCGATGGTCCGCCCCTACCGGCAGCAGCGACGGGGTGAATGGCAAGTCGAAATAGAGGTAGTTGCGATCCACGACCGCGTAGTTGTCAATTTGCACCGAGAACTGCTCGAGGCCGGGATAGGAATCAAAATGGGTCGTCAGGTCGCCTAGCGGTTGGGCTCCCTGGGTAACACCTGAAACAATTTCCTGGAAATAACGGCGCCGTTCCTCCGGCGGCAATTCAGAAAAAAATCTGCGCTTCGAGTTGTATTCGTTGCCAAAGTAGCGGCGTGAGATGTCCAACACGGTTTTTCCGTTGTCCGCCAGAGAAAGGGTGTAGACGGTGTCCGACTTGTCTTCGCACCCGGCCGCGGCGTGGATGGTTTCGATGGCCTGCGAAGCGACGAGCACGCCCAGGCGGCCATCGTGAGCCGTGGTGCCCAGCCTGGCATACTGGTCTGTGTCGTTCAGATAATAGGTCTCGCCGTCGGCGACTACTTTCACCAGCGGCGTTTGAAACACGTGCGGAAGTGGAAATGCCGAAGTGATGTTGGTAATCCCTGGGATGTCGGGGAGCCCTGAAGCGAGAACAAACTGCGGCTGCAGCCCGGCTGCTTTCAACATGGCGTAATAAAGGATAGCCCGGTCGGCCGCATGACCGTAACCGTCGGCCAAAGTCCTGTCCGCCGCGGAAAGTTCCGATAGTGGCAATTCGGTGAAAGAAGGACCCGCCAACCGGATCGACTTGGAGATGAAATCGCGAACCGCCTGGACCGTGGCAAGTTTGCTGCCGGCTTTGCTGGCCAATTGCCGGGCCTGCTCGGAAGCTTTTTCGCTGTTTTGAGCCCGGTCCAGCAACGTCTTGTCCAAATCCCTCCAATACGCTCCGACGTCTCCGGCAAAGTAACTGACGCCTCCGAGGTAAACCCATTCCGGCGGTACGGCCTGCTCCGCGGGCAACGCTTCAACATTCTTTGCGTCCCATTCAAAAATCTGCTCTCCCTGGGCAGAGCGCGATTGCTCGGTGATCAGTCCGTGAGGCCCGCTCACAAGCTTCTGAATGTGCAGCCCGGCCGGCGCTTTTAGGAGGACGGTCTTGTTTTCCAACTCATCCGGCAACTGGAACTGTTCGAAACCCGAAATGAACGGCTTGTTGTGCGTGGTTATTTGATATTCCACCTCGATCGTGGAACCGATATCCACTCCGGGCAGATTGGCGACCAGAATCTTGCCGCCGGTGTAGCGGTTGGCCGACGCATTCCATCCTTCGTCCATAACGTTCATTTCGTCCGCGGCTATCGACTGCTTTTTTCCGTCCCGGGACGTGACGGTTGCGCCCAGTATTTTCACGTCCTGGCAGGCGGGGTTGTAATCGATTTTGATTTCCGCTTCGCGTTTCTTGCCGGCGTAGTTGAGAATGACTTTGGAGTACCTGGCCTTGAGCATCATGGTGTGGGGATCCTGGATGTTAATCTCCTTGTGGCTTTCGAGGACCCTGGCGTCTGACTCAACTTTTGGCGCAGGCGTTTCGGCCAACGGCTTTGAATTTTTTGATGCTGAGCCGCTGAGGGTCAGAACCGGCGCTTTGCGCTCGTCATAATCAAGGACTTTGAGGGCCTCTTTGAGCTTTAAATATTGTTTGGGTGAAAACTCCACCGTCTTAAGTTTTAGCTCCCGCCCCGCTGTCAGAGACCCGTCTTTGAAATTGAAAGACTCCTGGTAACTCATTGAGGGATCCTCCAGGGGCGAACAGGACGGCATGGAAACGGAACCGGTGAAATCGGCAGTGGTACGAAGCGAAATTTCCTCCTTTAATCCGCATGCGACAAAAGTTTGGAGTGGATACTTGCGCTTATCCAGGCCGGTACCGCCGAGGATAAAGTTCACGATGCCGAGCCCTTTACCCACCCAGGGCATGCTGACCATGGATTTGCTATTGCCAGAGACCGCCATGCCGTCGGCGCTGAATTCAAGGACGGCGTGGACGGCTGTCGAAACGTCCATCATGTCGGCAGGGGTGAGCTTTAGGGATTTGAGCCGGGCTCCTGGCATGACCCGCTTGAGGTTGCGTTCAAAAAAACGAAGTTCATCGTCGGGTTTCATGTGGGCGAAGGCATCACGATAGCTGTTGTCATTGACGCCCTGGAACGAAATGTCCGAAGTGGCTTCGAGCACTCCCGACGCGTCGAGAGTCCCTGTGGTCTTCACCACCAGCATGTTGTCCTCGGCCGGCTTGATCGGGCTGATTCGGATCTGCTCCCCACCGGGGCGGCAAACCAGGTAGCTTTGGTCGCGGTCCTGCGCGGGCAGCAATTCTTTGGTGTTTTCATCAGTCGGATCCATCAGGAGGTAATCCCGTTTGCCCAGGTCTACGCTGACGATGGCGTGGTTGAAACCGGGGTTGGGACCGTCCGGATCCATCTTTGTTCCGACGTTGATGAGGACCGGGTAAGACTCGAAGCCGGCCGCGCGCAGCATCGACACCAGGAGCGCGGCTTTGTCCCGGCAAACACCGTACTGCTTCGAAAACGTCAGTGAAACATCGTGAGGTTCAAACCCGGGACGGTCCTTTTCAGGGGTCAAGCCCATGTAACGCACCTTTTTCGCCACGCTGTTGAATATGGTTTGAATCTTCTCCTCGTCGGTTTTTGCTCCGGCAATGAGCGTTTGGACGGCTTGCTTCATTTCGGGAGAGGTGGCGTTCAGGTGAGGTTTGCTCAGATCCCAGTACCACGCGGAAACCGTTTGCCAATCCGGGGTCGTGGTCACAAGAAGCCGCTGCAAAACGTTTTCGTAAGGCGGCATTGAAGGTTCGTCGAACATCCGCGAGACATCCTTAACCTCCCAGTGATGAACCGTAAGCGAGTCGCCGATTTTTTCCGCTCTGTATTGCACAGTGCCCTTGATCTCGTCTCGCAAGAGGATCCGCTTCAGCGGCTTCGCCAAAGGCGCACGGACCTCGTAGGACATATGCCGGATATACCCCGAGCCTTCGAATAACGTGAGGTCGGCAAATTCCCCTTCCATGACCGCGCGCTGGGTCGTGGTGCGGGTGACCGAATGGATCATATCGCCAACTTCAAGCGAAGGAATGTTGACACGCAAAACTTTGGAATTGGGGTCGTAGATGTTCGCCGCCATCTGGCTGTCATCAATGGTCTCCTTCGAATTGGCGGCAACATCCACCGGGATCACCTGGCCACTTGGCCGGATAATCTCCAGCTTCGATACTTCCACAGTGGAGTACGGCAGCGTGAAACTCAGCGAAATGGTCCGGTTTGCTCGCTTGCCTTTCTCCGTCAAAACCTTGGTGACGGTATCGTCCTGGCTCTCCCCTGTCCCGTCCGGGCGATAGACTCGCAACATCTTCTTTTCAACGGTCGCGTCATCACTGTCCGGGTATTTGTCGGCCGTAATCTCGGCGCCCGCCTGGATCATCTGCTTCGTGTCGAGCGGAGCCCAGTACGGGCCGTCATAATTGCCCGAGAGAGCCGGCTGCGCGGCTCCGGTTCCAACGAGACAGGCCAACAACAAAATTCGTGTGAGGGAATAAACCTCGGTTTTCATCGATGGGTAAGATGCCGCAGGCGAACGGGGTGTTCAACCCGGAAGTGACAAGTCGGCTGAATTCTCTACCTCATGGGTTCTGGCGCGAGCTTTGCCCAGTCCCGGGATCTGCGCCGGGGCTTCTGATGTACTTGTCGGCCCAGGTGAGAAACGTCGGCCAGTTCGGCCCGGTGGTATGACCACCTTTATGCTGGCGAAAAGCCAGTTCGCCATCGACGACAGCCGTTTCAAGTGGAGGAAACTCGGTCGTGCCCAAATCTCTTTTCCCGAGCAACCGATAGACGGGCCCTGCCGCAACCGCGGCCATGAAACTGCCTTTCTGGTCCACCCATGTGCCCTCGGCTCCCGGGCCCGAGGATGCCCCATAGCTGATGAACGTGGGACGTGGAGCGCAAAGAGCAATTAGCTCGTGCGAATCTACGGGCAGGTCCCCGGGCGTCAACGGGCCACCGTACCTAAGGAAGTTGCCGGCCATCCAATGATATTCTCCTGTGCCGGTCAGGTTCTCGACCAATTCCCCCCAATTGCGGCGGTGCAGCTTGGCGCCGCCTTCTCCCGAAGAACCGATGAAGCCAATAGCAAATCGCTGATCGTAAGCCATCGTCACCAGCGCGGCCTTGCCATAACGTGACAGACCTTCGATCCCAACCTGTTTTGCGTCCACTTCCTTCGTCGTCTCGAAATAGTCCAATGCTCGGCTCGCTCCCCAAGCCCACGCCCTGAGCGCGCCCCAATCGTCCGGTTTGCGAGGCTGCCCTTTGTTGCACAGGCCGATTATCCCCTTAGTCAATCCAGCTCCATTGTCCGCCTGGTAACTCGTAGGTACCAAAATGGCGTATCCCCAACCCTTGGCGAGCAACTGCTGTTGCCATGTTGGACCCGCGGGAACAGGTGGTGAAAAGCCCCGTGCAAAGGCATTCGAGCCTGCGGGTCCGTTGGTGCCCATTCTTGCTCGAAAAGGAAAACCGCCAAACCCAAACTCCATCATAACCGGCACAGGGCCTTTCGCCTCAGCGGGCGTCGTGAGCGTCAGTTGGATTTCGACTTTGATTGCCGGGTACGACGAGTTGTCCACATGCCCAGCCAATTGCTTCGTAATCGCAGCAAAGTCGCCGTTGTTGGTCCTGGATGTACTCGTAACCTCCCAACGGACCGACGGCACATTCCCGGGGACACGGCCATACACTTCCCGGTCGAAATCCTCCACGATTTCAGGCCGCCTTTGGTTCCACCACATCTCGGGCGTCGTCACCCGGTTCCCGTTCTTCAGAACCAACGGGTCGGGCAAATTTGGATAAGGGTTCGCCGTCGCTTCATTCGTGTTTTGATAATTCGGCAATTTCGGGTTGTTCCCCTCAGCGCCCCGCCGGAGTGAGGTGATGTGCAGAGCGTCCATCATCAATTGATGGTCCTGCTCAGCCGTCAAATTCAGTGGAGGCGCGTCGCCCTGTGCCTGTGCGCCCGCCGGGAATGGACTGCAACACCGGAGCGCCAGCGCATGGCAAAAAAAGGCCTTCAACACGAGCGCGCAGGGCGAACGACGAGGAAACATGCCGAAAACTTATGACTGTTTCGGACGACAAACCAGTCCGAAAAATTCTGAGTTCCGGCCACCGCCGGGGACCGCCGTTAGCGGATGGACGCTTGCACAAACTCATCTACGCAGGCTCCTCCGTTCAGAAATGTGCGGAAGGCACAATCCATGTCGCGCACCCCGGAAAATCTGCGCGTGGGGTAACGGCCCCAGGAAAAGTCAATGCAACTTCGATTCAAAAAATGCCAGTTTTACCGGTCGATTTTCACCTGTGTATAACTCGTGAACAACAGTTAATATGTTGTTCTCGTAACCACACGCTCCTTGCCGTAGAAGCTTAAGCCCGGCACCAAGCAGAACTGGTCAGTTAACGGAAGCCGGAATGTCACATGCAACCGCGAGCCAGCACAACAGTCATAAATAGCCTGATATCAGTCTCTTGCGATGTCACACACGAACATCATTTCGTAACATTCAAGGCTGTTGCCGCTGCTCGTGTCCCCCTCGTTCTCGTTTTTAGTCGCAGTACGCTCCGAAACTCTCGCCAAAACCCGCACCACCCGGTGCAGGTGAATAAAAACAGGTGTGAGAGCCTGAAAACTTCCCAAAAACTCCATGCAAGCTGCAGCCCAACAAACCTGGCATATCGCTCAAAATCACATCCGGTCCGCCCTGGGACCGGAGACGTTCAATCTTTGGTTTGCCCCCCTGCGGGCTCGTGCACAGAACAACAGCAGCCTGGTTCTCGAAGTCGGCGACAACTTTTCTGAAGGTTGGCTTAAAGACAACTATGGTGGCGTGCTCAAAGAAGCCGTCGCTCACGCATCCGGCAGACAGCTTGAGATTCAATTCGAGGTAAACCCCGCCGCGCAATCGAAGTGCCCCGCGGCCGCGACACCCCCTGCTCCGGCCCCGCCCGAGCCCAGCCCGCCCAGGAGTGGCCCGGCGGCTCACGCGCAATTCAATCCCACCAATAACTTCTCGACCTTTGTTGTGGGCAGTAACAACAATTTCGCGCACGCCGCCGCCCTGGCCGTGGCCCAGTCCCCTGGCAAAGCATACAATCCTTTGTTTTTGTACGGCGGCGTGGGATTGGGCAAAACACATCTGCTGCACGCGATCGGCCACCATGTGATGATGGCGAAAAAAGGCGCGCGCGTGGCTTACGTTTCTTCCGAGCGCTTTACCAACGAATACATCGAGGGCATCCAGAACAACCAGTTGGGAAAATTCCGGGCACGTTACCGCCAAAGCGACGTAGTTCTCATCGATGACGTGCAGTTCCTGGCAGGCAAAGAGCGAATCCAGGAAGAGTTCTTTCACACCTTCAATGCGCTCCACGAAGCGCGCAAACAGATCGTGCTCACGTGCGACCGCCCCGCCGGCGACATTCAGAACCTGGAACAACGGCTGGTGTCGCGATTCGAATGGGGGCTGGTGACCGATCTCCAGCCGCCCGACGTCGAAATGCGCCTCGCCATCCTGCGCAAAAAGGCCCAAATCCTCGGGCTCGAACTGCCGGACGAAATCATCAGTTTCCTGGCCACTCGGATTCGCACCAATATCCGCCGTCTCGAAGGCGCACTGATTCGAGTTGCCTCGTTCTCCACCCTGACGGGCGCCCGGCTGAATGTCGAAATCGTCGAAGGTCTGCTGCGCGAAATCCTGCACGAGGAAGGCCGGCAGTCGATTTCAGTCGAAGCGATTCAGAAGAAAGTCGCCGAGCACTTCGACCTTCGCCTGGCCGACATGACCGGCAAGCGCCGTCCCGAAAACATCGCTTTCCCGCGTCAAATCGCCATGTTCCTCTCGCGGCAACTCACCCAGATGTCGTTGGGGGCGATCGGGGAATCCTTTGGAGGGCGCGACCATGGAACCGTGCTGCATGCCTGCCGCGCCGTCAAAGACCGCATGGAAACCGATTCCCAGGTCCGCCAGGTCGTTCAAAAGCTTGAACTGCAGCTGACACGCTAGTTTTCCCAGGGCGGGCAGCGCCTTGCGGCTGCTGCCCGTCCATTGCCCCAGATTGCAGTCGTCCCCGGGGCCTCTCAGCCTCTCCGCTTTCAAACCTCAACTGCCGTTGAGTTGAATTCACCTCTTGACGGGTTCGTCGAATAGAGGAGCATAATCAATGAAATAAGCTCTATGAATCCGGCAGCTTCATGACCCCGCCACGCCATCCCTTCAGGCTCCAGGACAGCTTCCTGACACGACGCGATTTCCTGTCCCGGTGCGGGATTGGATTGGGAATGCTGGGCCTGGCGAACGTGCTGGGCCCGCAATTGGCTCACGCGGAGGGATCGGCCGATGCCGCCGCAGCGACATCCCCTCTGGCGCCACGCGCGCCTCATTTCCCCGCCCGAGCCAAGCGGGTCATCCACATTTTCGCGAACGGCGGGCCGTCGCACGTGGACACTTTTGATCCGAAACCTTCGCTGACGCGTTTGAACGGCAAACCGCTGCCAATGGACAACCTGGCGACGGAACGCCGCACCGGCGCGGCCTTTCGGTCGCCGTTTGAGTTTCGGAAGTACGGTCAAAGTGGGATTGAGGTCAGCGACCTTTTTCCGCAAGTCGCCCAGCACATCGATGACATCGCAGTGATCCGCTCGATGCACGCGGACGTGCCCAACCACGAACCGTCCTTGTTGCTCATGAACTGCGGGGAAGCCCGTTTGCCGCGTCCGAGTATGGGATCGTGGCTGACCTACGGCCTGGGAACGATTAACCAGAACCTGCCGGGGTTCATCACGATGTGTCCGGGCGGGTACCCGATCCAGGAATCGCAGAACTGGCAAAGTGCGTTTCTGCCGGGAATTTACCAGGGCACCTACATCAATACGCAGCACCAGGAGATTGAAAAGCTGGTGGAGCATATCCGCAACAAGTACGTCCTGCAGCAAGAACAGCGGGAGCAATTGGACCTATTGAAACAGCTCAACCAGGAGCACGCGCAACGGCGCTCTCAAGACGCCCAACTCGAAGCGCGAATCCAATCGTTCGAACTCGCGTACCGCATGCAAATCGACGCCACGGACGCCTTTGACATCTCAAAGGAGCCCGAGTGCGTCCGCAAGCTCTACGGACCCGGAACGCAAGCGCGGCAGTTGCTCATTGCGCGCCGGCTGCTGGAGCGCGGCGTGCGGATGGTGCAAGTCTGGCACGGGGCCGGCCAGCCGTGGGACAACCACGATGACCTCGAAGAAAACCATCGGCGGCTCGCGCGCGAGTGCGACCAACCCATCGGCGCGCTACTGGCGGATTTGAAACAGCGAGGAATGCTCGACGAAACGCTGGTGATTTGGGGAGGCGAATTCGGCCGAACGCCCACCGTCGAACTGCCTACTCCTGGAGCCAATGCGGGCAAAGTCAACGGGCGGGATCATAACCACCACGGATTCACAATGTGGCTTGCGGGCGGCGGTGTCCGGGGCGGCTATGTGCATGGATCAACCGACGAGTTCGGTTTCAAAGCCGTTGAAAAGCCCGTTCACATTCACGACCTTCACGCCACGCTCCTGTATTTGCTTGGGTTCGATCACACACGCCTGACGTTCCGCCATGCCGGGCGTGATTTCCGGTTTACCGACGTTTACGGCAACGTGGTCAAGGAACTGATCGCGTGAGAAAGCTGAGCATCGGCCGCGGCGTTCTTCTCTTTGGCATCGCAGCGTTCCGGGTCGCATGCGCAGCCGAAGCGGACCCAGGCCAGGCGGAGTTTTTCGAAACACGCGTGCGACCGATTTTTGCCGATCACTGTTACTCGTGCCACAGTGAAAAAGCCGAAAAACTGAAGGGCGGTCTTCGACTGGACACTCAGGAATACCTGTTAAAGGGCGGGAAATCGGGTCCCGCGATTGTTCCAGGGGAAGCAGACGCAAGTTTGCTCATCAAGGCGGTGCGTTACTCTGATCCGAAGCTGAAAATGCCGCCCAAAGGCAAGCGCCTAACCCCGGAGCAAGTGGCCGACCTTGAATCCTGGGTAAAAATGGGAGCGGCGGTTCCGGCGCCCGAGCCAGCTTCTCACAATCTAAGAGATGCGCCAACGGCCCGCGCAAGGCACTGGGCGTTTCAACCGCTTCGCAAACCGCCCATTCCTGTCGTTATCGACAAGGAATGGGTCCAAAGCCCGGTCGATGCTTTTATTTTAGCCCAATTGGAAGCCCGCCACCTGTCGCCTGGCCGAAAGGCCGATCGCCGCACGCTCATCCGGAGGGTGAGCTACGACCTGCTAGGCTTGCCGCCAACGGCGCAAGAAACAGAGGCATTTGAGAACGACAATAGCCCCGATGCGTACGCGCGCCTGGTCGAGCGGTTGCTCGCTTCGCCCCATTACGGCGAACGCTGGGGGCGTTATTGGCTCGACGTAGCGCGGTACGCGGATACGAAAGGATACCTGGCCGGCGGGGAGGAACGTCGCTACGCCTTTTCCTACACTTACCGGGATTATGTCGTCCGCGCTTATAACGAGGACAAGCCTTACGACCAATTCATCATCGAACAACTCGCCGCCGATGAATTGCCCCAAGGCGCCGACAAGGGTTCGCTTGCGGCCTTGGGATTCCTCACGCTGGGACGTCGTTTTCTCAACAACCAAAACGATATTATCGACGACCGAATCGACGTGGTTTCACGCGGAACCCTCGGGCTGACGGTCGCGTGCGCGCGTTGCCACGATCACAAGTTCGATCCCATTCCAACCAGGGACTACTACTCGCTGCACGGAATCTTTGCCAGCAGCCACGAGCCCGCTGAATTGCCCTTGCTGGGAGAATTGCGCGACTCGCTGGAATATCGCGATTTCCTGAAACAAAAGGAAAAAATCGAGGGCGAGATGTCCGAATTTAAGCGCAAAGAAATCGACAAATTCAAGAATGACTTGCGGCACAAAGCAGGCGATTACCTGCTGGGTGTGCGGGAAGCTCAGACAATTCACGACAAGAAAGCGTTCGACACTTTTGCCGGGGAACACAAACTAAATCCCGTGGTGCTACAGCGCTGGCAGACGGCACTGGAAGAACACGGCGATAACGAGCGGTCAATTTTGGGTCCGTGGGTTGAGTTCGCGAACTCAACAAACATCGCCGGCGACGCGCCGGCTTTGCTGGCAAAGTTCGACACCCAGCCCGGTTATAACAGCATTGTCATCCGCGGATTGCGGGCGGGCGCGCCAAATTCATTGCGCGAGGCCGCCAATATCTACACAAAGCTGTTCAAACAAGCCGATGACGACTGGAAGGCGGCCGTAAGCAAGGCGACTGAAGAGCACAAACCCGCACCGAAACAATTAGAGGATCCCGCGAGCGAATCGTTGCGACAACTGCTTTATGGAGACCACGCCCCAGCCGACGTCCCTGAATCGGAAGCTGAGTCGATTCTGGCACAACCGATCCGGGACGGCACGGCTCCTTTGCGCAACAAAATCGAGGAATTAAACTGGACACACCCAGGAGCCCCAGCCCGGGCCATGGCGCTGCTGGATGTGCCGCAACCACACAACTCGCATGTGCTTTTGCGCGGCAATCCGGGGTCCCCGGGAGAGGAAGTGCCGCGGCGTTTTCTGGAGGTCTTGAGCAACACAGCCCGCCCCGTGTTCACCAACGGCAGCGGCAGGCTGGAGCTGGCTCGGGCAATCGCGAGCCCCGAAAACCCTTTGACCGCGCGGGTGTATGTAAACAGGGTCTGGATGCACCACTTTGGTGAAGGCTTTGTCAAAACACCCGGAGATTTCGGCGTGCGAACGGAAGAACCGCTCCAACATGCTCTGCTGGACTTTTTGGCGGCGTCCTTCGTGGAACATGGTTGGAGCACAAAGTATCTACATCGGTTGATACTGCTTTCTTCCGCCTATCAGCAGGCCAGCGATTCATCCCCGGCAAACCTCGCCGCAGATCCGGAGAACAACCTGTGGTCCCATATGAACCGCCAGCGGCTGGATTTCGAATCTCTCCGCGACACACTGCTTGCGATTTCGGGAAAACTCGATGAACGGGTTGGGGGTCTCCCGGTGGATCTTGAGACCGAACCGTTCAGCGCCAGGCGCACGATCTACGGTTTGATTGACCGCCAGAATCTCCCCGGCATGTTCCGCACGTTTGATTTTTCAAATCCGGATACGAGCAGCCAGCGCCGTTTCAGCACGACTGTTCCGCAACAAGCCCTCTTCCTGATGAATAGCCCATTTGTCATCGAACAAGCCCGCGCGCTGGCCGCCTGCCGCGAAATTGCCGAGGCCAAGGACCACGCCCAACTTATTCAGGCCTTGTATCGGCGCGTGTTTCAGCGCGCGCCAATACCTTCTGAAATCCAACTCGCCCTCCAATTCCTACAAAACAAAACCAATCCCTCCAGGCTGACGCCGGTGGAAAAGTACGCCCAGGTGCTCCTGCTTTCGAACGAAGTAATGTTCGTAGATTAACGTCGATCGCTTTGCAGAATCAGACCCGATGCACTTCCAGTTTGCGCATCCAGCGCCTCGAACATACTATTTCCAAAAGCTTAACCACACTGCCCCATGAACCGCATTTTATTGCTCCTGACCGGCTTTTTGGCCGCAACTTCAAACCTCATTTCAGCCGAAGATCTCAAATACTCGCTCACTCCCCGTTTCTTCGATGAAAACCCCGATAACCAACCTCTCGGTCCATGCCACGGGGGCGCGGTGATCGACAAGGCCGGCAATGTCTATGTCAGCACCGACACGCCGCGCGGAATCGTCGTGTTTTCACCGGCAGGCAAATTCGTGCGAGCCGAGGGTCCAACGCGTATTCATTCCATGCAACTGGTGGAAGAAGACGGCACGGAGTACATCTACGCGGCGCGCCCCGCCGATCATGAAGTTCTGAAGCTGAAACTGAACGGGGACACCGAATGGTCCATCCAGTACCCAAAGGAAGCAGGCATTTACAAGGATTCGGATGGGTTCAAACCGTGCGCGCTGACTACGGGTCCCGACCGGTCCATCTACATTGCCGACGGTTACGGGGCAAATTATGTGCTCAAGTTCGACAAAGAGCGCAAATTTGTGAAGGCGTTTGGCGGGCCCGGAGCCGAGGAAGGTAAGTTCAACACATGCCATGGCATTGCCTTGGACACGCGCCAGGGAACGCCGCTGCTGTTCGTATGCAACCGGAACAACAACCGGGTCGAGTATTGGGATCTCGATGGGCACTTCGTTAAGATTATCCAAAAAGATATGCGCATGCCTGCGGCGGTTCATATTCGCGGCAATTACGCGCTCATCCCGGAACTTCAAGGCCGCGCATCCGTGCTCGATAAGGAAGGCCGAATCGTCGCCCAAGTCGGCGACAATCCGAATACCTCGCAACGCGCTAATTTCGGTTTGCCGCCGGATCAATGGAAGGACGGGATCTGCAATTCACCGCACGGCGGCTCGATCGACAAAGACGGCAACCTCATCATTACCGAGTGGAGCAAGTTCGGCCGGCTCGAGAGATTCGCCCGGCAGTAAGCAGAACCATTTGGAACCCACCCCATGAAACGGGTGAGGCGATTAGCGATTCGTGAATTCTCTTGCGGTGACGCGGCCGCGTTTTAAAATTGCGCGAATCGAAGCTCAGTGCGCCCCGCCGATCAACACACTCCCGAGCCGACATGCGCCCGGCCTGCTCTCGCGTTTCAGTCGACCCTCCTCACTTCCAGGCCGGTTGCGCTGTTTTGTTGCTTAATCGCGATCGGCCTTCCGCTGGCCAATGTGGCCCGAGCCCTTGAATGGGAGCAGGCCGGACCGGCGCGCCGTGCGAAACTGCCGGTGCCCAAAATCGGCCGAACCGGGTTTACCTCTCTGCCATCGGAACTGACGGGAATCACCTTTACCAACTGGCTGCCGGTCGAGCGGGCGATGACAAACATGAACCTGCTCAACGGGTCGGGCGTGGCACTCGGCGATTACGACGGAGACGGGTTGTGTGACATCTATCTGTGCGACCTTGGGGGTCATAACAAGCTGTTCAAAAACCTGGGCGACTGGAAATTCAAAGACGTCACAGCGGAAGCCGGCGTAGACTGCCCGGGCCAAACTTCCACCGGCGCGGTTTTTGCCGATGTCAACGGTGACGGCAAATTGGATTTGTTGGTGACCTCGATGGGAGGCCCCAACGCTTTGTTCCTGAACGAAGGCAACGGCCATTTCACCAATGTGACAGCCGCAGCGGGTTTGCTTTCCAAACTGGGCAGCACATCCATGGCGTTGGGAGATATCGACGGCAATGGCACGCTCGACCTCTATATCGCCAATTACGGGGTCAATTCGATCGTCCGCAGCGGCGGTGAACTGTCCTTTGCCTACGTGAACGGCAAACCCGTGGTGCGCGGCCGGTACGCGCAACGGATCAAAGTCATCGGCGACATGATGTTCGAATTGGGTGAACCACACATGCTCTATTTGAACGACGGCAAAGGAAAGTTTAGCGCCGTTTCATGGCTGGACGGAACGTTTCTCGATGAAAACGGGCAGCGCCTGACAGAACTGCCACGCGATCAGGGATTGTCGGTAGCCTTTCGCGACCTCAACGGCGACGGTTTCCCGGACATCTATGTTTGCAACGATGCCTTTACACCGGATCGTTGCTGGATCAATGACGGGCACGGTCATTTTCGCGCGCTTCCCCACCTGGCCTGGCGGTCGACCAGTTTCTTCTCCATGAACTGCGATTTCGCCGACATCGACCGCGACGGTTACGACGATTTCCTTGTCGTGGACATGCTCAGCCGCAAACACCGGCTCGCTTTAACCCAGATGAGCAACATGCCCCCGCAACCCACTTTCCCGGGCGATCTCGATACTCAATTCCAAATGCGCCGTAACACGCTGTTTCTCAATCGCGGCGACGGCACTTACGCCGAGATTGCCAATTACGCGGGGATTGCGGGCTCGGAATGGACCTGGAGCGGCGTTTTCCTGGATGTCGACCTGGATGGCTGGGAGGACGTGCTCATCAGCAACGGTTTTTTTTATAACGTCGACGACATGGATAGCAAGGAGCGGATCAAGCAGATGGGAAGCTTGTCGCTCGACGCCTCGCGCAAGACTATCCTGATGTTCCCCCAGTTGCGCACGCCAAACCTCGCGTTTCGCAACCAACACGATCTCACATTCCAGGAAGTCGGTCAGGCTTGGGGGTTCAATTCAACCGAAATCGCCAACGGAACCGCGCTGGCCGACCTGGACAACGACGGCGACCTGGATGTGGTAGTCAATTGTCTTAACGGCCAGGCACTGGTTTATCGCAATGAAACCAGCGCCCCGCGAGTTGCTGTTCGGCTAAAAGGCAAGGCTCCGAACACGCGAGGCATCGGGTCCAAAATCAAGGTGTACGGCGGGCCGGTAACGCAATCGCAGGAAATGATGTGCGGCGGGCGCTACGTCTCGGGCGATGACACCATGCGCGTATTTGCCGCGGGGCAATCGACCAACCTGACCATTGAAGTGGCCTGGCGCAGCGGCGCGCACAGCCGAATCACCAACTGCGCTCCCAATTTCGTTTATGAAATAGACGAAGCCACGGCTGACTCGTCCTCGCCCCCAAGTGCGCCAGCCCAAAATCCGCCGATGTTTCGAGACGTAAGCCAACTCCTTGGGCATCGCCATCACGAAGAACTGTTTGACGATTTTGCCCGGCAACCACTCTTGCCAAGGCGCCTCAGCCAGGACGGGCCGGGCGTGGCGTGGTTCGATATCGACGGCGACGGGCGGGAAGATCTTATCATTGGCTCGGGCAAAGGCGGCAAGATCGCGCTTTACCATAACGACGCGCAGAAGGGTTTTCAGCTTCAGACTGCGGGAGCCTGGAGCCAGCCGGCCGAGCGCGATCAAACCAGCGTGCTCGGCTTCTCATCCTCACCCGGGAAGGCTTCGCTACTGGTGGGGGCTTCGAATTACGAGGATGGGACAACCAATGGCGAGGGAGTGATGCGTTTCGACCTGGATGAGAACGCGCCCAAACGCGTTGCGGGTCTGCCTGCGCGCTCGGGAAGCGTCGGCGCGATGGCGGTGGCAGAGATCGCGGGCGACGGCCGCCTTTCTCTTTTTGCTGGCAGCCGGGTCATTCCAGGCAGGTATCCAGAGTCCGGCTCCTCTGCCATTTACCGGAGCAACGGCAAGGATTGGGAACTGGACGCCGAAAACAGCAAAGCTGTCGCGGCTGCGGGGATGGCCCGAGGCGCCGTATGGAGCGATCTGGACGGGGATGGTTTTCCTGAATTGATTTTGGCTTGCGAGTGGGGACCTATTCGTGTGTTCCACAACGACCACGGCCATCTCTCCGCCTGGAATGCTCCCCTGGCCGCCTCATCCGAACTTTTCAACTCTCGGGCCTCAACTCTCGACCAATTGACCGGTTGGTGGAGCGGAGTAAACACCGTGGACCTCGAGGGAAACGGCCGGCTGGACATCGTGGCCTGCAATTGGGGGCTGAACAGCCCTTACCAGGCCAGCGACGCGCATCCCTCGCGCCTGTTTTTCGGCAACTGGAATGATACCGCCGCGTTGGATTTGCTCGAGGCTCAGGATGACCCGGAACTGGGAATCGTGCCGATTCGGAACCTCGGCGCTGTGAGTAAAGGGCTGCCTTTCCTCCAGGCAAAATTCCGAACGTACGCATCCTTTGCGGAGGCCAACGTCACCAACATTCTCGGCGACAAATGGTCAGCGACAAAAGAAGTTCGGGCGACGACGCTGGCTTCGTTTGTGTTCGTCAACCAGGGCGGAAAATTCGAGGCACACCCGTTGCCGCGTGAAGCCCAGTTTGCTCCTGCTTACGCCGTGTGCGTGGCCGACGCCGACGGCGATGGCAACGAAGACGTCTTTCTCAGTCAGAACTTCTTCGCCGTAGATGCCGACGGCACAAGACTGGATGCGGGCCGCGGTTTATGGCTCAAAGGCGACGGGAGCGGGAAACTCAAGCCGATGTCCGGGCAGGATTCTGGCGTCAAGGCGTACGGCGAACAGCGCGGCGCCGCGGTCTGCGATTACGACGGCGACGGACGGCCCGATCTGGTTGTGACCCAGAACGGCGCTGAAACAAAGCTCTATCACAACGAGCAGGGCCGCCCGGGGTTGCGGGTCCGCTTGAAGGGACGTAAAGGGAATCCGTCCGGCATCAGCGCCCAGATTCGGCTGGTGTTCGAAAAGCGGTCGGGCCCCGTGCGTGAGGTTCATTGCGGCTCGGGTTACATGTCGCAGGATAGTGCGGTTCAGGTCTTGGCAACCCCTGAGCCGCCACGGGAAGTCTGGGTGCGATGGCCGGGTGGCAAAACCGCCACCTACCCGGTCCGCGCGCACGCAGCGGAGGTGGAATTGGACTGGTCAGGCGCGGCTCGTGTGATACGCTAACGCCCCAAAACGCGCTCTCGAATACCTCCGTTTTTTAAGCCGGAACTGGAACGCATCGCTGATCAACTAATCTCATGATCATTTCAAAAGCCTCATCCACATGCTTTGCCCTCGTGTTGAGCTTCGTTGTCCTGAACCCCATCAACCTGCCCGCCGCGGACCCAACTCCCGCGAAGCAACTCATCGATCCCTTCAAAATCAACGCCCGAACTCTCCAATACCTGGAGCAGGAGAAAAACAGGCAGGAAACCGAGGCGGCAAAGTGGCAGGTGTTCCATGATTTCCAGTTCACTGATCGCTACAGCGAGAGCGGAATTACCTTCGAGCATCGTGTGGTTGATGACGCCGCCAAGAATTGGAAACCCGCCCATTACGATCACGGCTCCGCCGTCGCAATTGCAGATGTTGATGGGGACGGTTTGCTGGACATCTATTTCGTCAACCAACTCGGCGGAAATCAACTTTGGCGAAACCTCGGAAATGGGAAATTTGAAAACATCACGGCCACGGCCGGGGTCGGGCTGGACGATAAAGTCTGCGTGGGCGCGTCCTTTGCCGACATCGATAACGACGGGCTTCCCGACCTGTTCGTCACCACGGTTAAGATGGGCAACGTCCTCTTCAAGAACCTTGGCCATGGAAAGTTCAAAGACATCACTTCGGAAGCGGGCGTCGGGTACGTGGGGCATTCATCCGGAGCCGTGTTTTTCGATTTCAACAATGACGGGCTGCTGGACCTGTTCGTCGCGAACATCGGAGTTTTCACCAGCAACAAAAAGGGCAAGGGCGGCTTTTACCTTGCTTACCCGGACGCGTTCACGGGTCATTTGTTTCCGGAGCGTAGCGAGCAGAGCCTGCTCTACATGAATTTGGGGAACGGCAAGTTCAAGGAAGTCTCAAGGGAAATGCATCTTCAACATCGCGGCTGGAGCGGTGACGCCTCCTTTTATGACGTGAACCAGGACGGCTACCCGGACCTCTACGTTCTCAATATGCAAGGCGACAACAAGTATTACGAAAACCAGGGCGGCAAAGGCTTTGTCGAAAAGACCGACGCGTACTTCCCCAAAACGCCCTGGGGCGCCATGGGCATTAAATTTTTCGACTTCAACAACGACGGTCTGATGGATTTGTTTATCACGGATATGCACTCGGACATGACGGACGTCCAAACCAAGGCGGGCAAACAAAACTACAACCGCTCGTTTGAGAAACGAAAGAGCGACGAATGGTGCTCGGTGGAATGGACCGATGCCTTCTTGCAGGGCGCGTCCAACAACATTTTCGGAAACGCCTTTTACCTGAACAAAGGAAACGGCGTGTTTGAAGAAGTTTCGGACAAGATCGGGGCGGAAACGTACTGGCCGTGGGGCATCAGCGTGGCGGACCTGAACGCCGATGGTTTCGAAGATGTATTCGTCGCGGCGGGAATGGGCTGGCCCTTCCGATACGGAATCAATTCCGTTTTGCTGAATGACAAGGGCCGCAAATTCCTGGACAGCGAATTTGTCCTCGGCGTCGAGCCGCGCAAAAACAACCGGTTCGAAAAAGAGTATTTCACACTCGACGCCTCGGGAGAAGACAAGGGGCATTCGCTGGCTTACCACAAAAAGGGCCTGCTAGGCGTAATCGGCTCGATCAGTTCCCGGTCGTCCGCAATTTTCGACTTAGATGACGACGGCGACCTGGACATTGTCACCAATGAGCAGAACGATCACCCGATGGTTCTGATCAGTAATCTGGCGCAAAAGAAACAGATCCACTACCTCAAGGTGAAGCTGGTGGGGACGGTTTCAAACCGGGACGGGCTGGGCAGCACAGTGAAGGTGCACTGCGGCCCCGCGACCTATACCCGTTACCACGATGGAAAATCCGGCTACCTTGCCCAAAGTTCAATCCCTCTATACTTCGGCCTGGGCGAAGCCGCCAAAGCCGATTCCGTCGACGTGAGCTGGCCTTCCGGCAAAAAGCAATCCATCACCGATGGAATCCCAGCCAATGGCCAATTAGTCATAACCGAGCCGAAATAAGGTCCCCAATGAACCCGAATGTTCACAGGGAGTAGCCGGGCCGTCGTAGCGCAGCGGAGACGCCCGGTAACGCCCTCATAAACAATCAGTCCGCACCAGGACGGGTGCCAGCAAATGCGGGCGGCGCATTATGGGCGTGCATCAAACGAAAATTCGCGCGCTGTTAGAACTCATCGCCTTGGCCTAAGGAACAACTCTGAAGAACCTTGCCCCGCTGGCAACGGGGAGGTTAGTCGGGTTCTGCGTCCCCACCTTCGCCCAGGTCGCTCCCAATCCGACGCTCTGGCTGGATTCCAATGCCGACAAAATGAAGGGCGGCGCCACCGCAACGGACTGCGACGTAAACTGGATGTCGTCCAGCAAAAGAGACTCGTCATTCACATGTGGCCTATCTCCAAAAATGGTGAAACTGAGTTGTTGGGTTTGACCTGCCCATTGGCTGACATCTGCCCCGTAGAGCGTATAGTTGCTACCGCCTCCAAGGATGGCCAGCGGTAATGCCTGCCCGCCAATACTAACGACAAACTTACCCGACGAAGCAGCTTTGAATTGAATCGATTTCGTGCCAGAAGGAACCAAACCGGTTTGCGACAGCGTCGTGTCGCTTACGTTTGTTGAGTACCCCAACCCTGATTCAAGCAGCACGGTATATCTGCCATCAATTACCTCCCCGATAAAGGGGCTGGCATTAGTGTCAATAAGACAGATTCCAGCGCTGTCTAAATACGTATTGTTGTATAAAACATTTGTGGAGAGCGGCTCTGAAATGGTTTGTGTCCAGCCCGGAAGCGCTTGAGCGAATGGAATCGTCTGCGGCGTGCCCCAAGCCGGCACCGAAGCCGATTCAAAATCAAGATTCACGAAGCTTTGCGAGGACGCACGGCCAAGAACGCGCATTGAAACGAATACCGTCCAAAAAATCCTTGGTAGCTTCATAAAGGTGTTTCAACGCAACTGTGGTTATGGTCCTTTAAGCCTGTGACCGGCCTGAAACATGGCATGGCGGGTGAGGGCTGAAGGGTCCGGCTTCGGCGTGCGGTTCATCGGGCATCCTCGTCCTTGTCCATCCGGCGACGCGCCATCAAGGGGCTGAAGGGTGAAACAGGGGAGTTAGCATACTCTCGCTCTCCGCAGTCATCCGGCCCCAGCAACTCAACTCGAACCAACGCGACATCGTGACGCTTGTGGTCGATAAAATACTCTGCCGCCTCTTCCTTTGAGGAAGCCGATATTTCGTCGTAATACATTTTGCCCCCATGCTTCCAATGCATTCCAAAGATGAATGTCTGCCACATAGGCCAACTATGCCGAACGCTCGGCGCCAATGGCTCCGCGGCTGCGGCGCCCGGCAGGAAAACATAAAGCGACCGCAGAGTCCTGTGCGGGGCCGGGATTAAGGGGCATACCGTTGCCTGCCCTGTACCGCGCACTTAGCCGAGACAAGAAAACCACCACGCAGGCGCACGGAAGACTTGGCACCAGCGCCACAACGAAGCCCAGACCCAAATCCAACCACGGTTCGCCAAATGGGTTGTCTGCGCCAATGTCGCTCATGACCCAATAGTAAAGCCCGATTAAGACGAGGGGGGCTAAAATCAGAGTGATTAGTAAAACACTCAAAACGAAAGACAGCCGCGGATATTCTTTGGCGTCCAACCAAGATGGTCCGCTGGCCATCGGGTGATCGGTCGTGAAAATATTCATGACACGCGCTGCCGCTTAAAATGATGCTCCCCGATTCGCCGATTAGGGCTTCGGACTGAGGCCCAGATGGGAGCGGCGAAGTGCGCGGAGACAATCTCAGCGACGTTCTCCAGCACCCTATGCCCGCCAGTTCGCGCTTTTCAAGCGCGAAGTTGGGTGTGTTTCCGGCAGGGGGGCAGGACAAAATAGTCACCATTAGGCGGCTTGGTGGGAGTCCTCGGCGTGTTCAAGAATGCGGAGGCGCAGATAATCACTTTGGTTGAGCTGGTCCCAAACCTGATCGAACTGGTT
>Ga0070738_10002518_pt1 | contig 27894 bp, 31 predicted proteins | sample Coa_R2_2_FD_66446 | JGI IMG/M metagenome (GOLD analysis project Ga0070738, IMG submission 66446) | Surface soil microbial communities from Centralia Pennsylvania, which are recovering from an underground coalmine fire - Coalmine... | ecosystem: Environmental > Terrestrial > Soil > Unclassified ...
ACCCGCTGCTCGGGGGACAAATAGCTGAACATCTGATCTTGCTGATGATCGTTTCCGCGCATGCTCTCTGGTAGCATGCCTGCGCTGTGGATTACGAGTAGTTTTTCAGCAGCCTGCTAGTGTGTTCCCCAGAGAAGATTGAACCTCTATTCAAAGTTCAATCTCAGAATTCGGTTTCAGCCACCCTTTTCAACAGACGAATAAGCATGTCACGAGCTTCCGGCGTCATTTCCTGCCGAAGTTTATCGTCGGCGGCACGACGAATCTTGATCAGATTCTCCCTGTACTTATTGCCCTTGAGTGTCAAGCGCACGACCAACGCCTTTCCCGCAGGCGCCTTCCTCTCCGATAACAGCCCTTCTCGCACCATCGATTTGATGGCGCGGTGCACAACCGTTCGGTCGAAGCCAAGCATGTTGGCAACCTGGTTCTGATTGAGCCCGGCACCACCTCGAAGGGCGTTCAGGATGAAACCGCGCGTGGCTGAACAGTGCGTCTTTCGCTCAAGCCGCCTGCCAACCGAGAAATACGCGGCCGCAATATGGGCCAGGACCGAATCTCGCAGAATGTCTTCGGGAACCTCTTTCTTTGGAAGCATATTCATAGGACGGTTACCGTCCCCTGGAGGGGTCTGCGCCACTGCGGTGGCTGAACAAAGGCGTGCGATCGCTTACCGACCGCAATCACCATGATAATGTCGTGATACCGACGGGATAACCCCAGATACCGAGACAGCCTGCGGCCATCGAAGCCTTCCATCGGACAGGTGTTCACGCCCAGCGCCTCGGCAGCGATCATCAGATTCTGGCAAGCCAGCGATGTACTCTTCGTGGCCCACTTGAGCAAGTCCTGATGGAACAGTGGCGGCATAGCGCTCGTCCTCCACAGATTCAACAGCCAAAATGCCACCCACTTTAAGGCGGCGAAAATACCGAATGGCCCAGGCATGAACAGGATCCGGCCGATCTTTGCCGCTCGCTCGTAGTCGTGGATCTTCTCTTCGCTGAAGTTGCTCGCGCGCATCCACACCAACTGGCCTTGTGTTGTCGCAAACATCGATCCGATGTCGGCCACAGCAACGACCAGCGCGGACGCAGTCTTCGCAGGTTGCTGTCCGAGGCACAATTTCGCCACTGTTGCCCTCTTCGCCGCGGATTCCACCCAATAGAACCGGTACGGCTGCGAGTTAAAGCTGGAAGGAGCAAGCCGAGCCGCATTAAGAATCTGCTCGCGCAGCCCTTGGGAGATTTCCATAGGCTCAAAGACCTTGACCGCTCGCCGTTGCAGGATCGCCCCTAAGGTGTTGTCCATGACTGCCTCAATGTTGCTATTACAACATGAAGATGTTGCTATTACAACATGAGTCTATCCAAATTTTACAAGTTGTTCCTCAGCTCCCGAGAATGCGACTTGAAGATCTGTATCGGCCGGCCGAGATGCGATGGCCATTGTAGAATGGTTCAAGTGAAGGCCGACCTTTTCAGATGATCGTTAGATTTGCGGACGACGAGCTGTTCTCAAGTTCGGATCGTGATGTTTGATTACCTAAACAAGTCTCTTGTTCGTATGAAGTGACTCGAGTTTTGGGCTGCCAGATACAGCGGGGCTCTTCACCAAATGGATCTCCGGTGAGCGCGTAGGCGCGTGCCCGTGACCCTCCGCAGACCTCGCGAAACTCGCAAATTCCGCATTTGCCTTTGAGATTCGAACTGTCGCGCAGAGCGACGAAGAGCGGCGAATTTCGGTAGAGTTCCGTCAGAGACTGTTTGCGCACGTTGCCCGCAGAGACCGGCAAGAAACCGCTGGGGAATACTTCTCCGAGGTGGGAGATAAACACAAAACCTTTGCCGTCATTGATGCCCCTGGGTGCACGTCCGATTCCGTCAGGACTATGTCCGCCGAAGGGAGGGGGTGCGGCAACAGTTTTGCTTGCTCGCTTCTCCTCTGCCCGTCGTTGAAGCAGGAAACGGCGATAATGTTGCGCCTCCGTGCTCTTGATGTCGAAACGAACTCGTTGCGAAGTCTCGTAGAGCTTTTCAAACACGGCCTCGAACTCCTCAGCCGAGATGAGGTCGACCGCCGAACCCCTCCCAGTCGGAACCAGGAAGAAGACACTCCACAGGACGATATCGAGCGTTTCAAGTAGAGCAATCATTGAGTCCAGATATTGAAGGTTATGGCGCGTAATCGTGGTATTGATTTGCACTGGAAGACCGATCTCGCGTGCCCAGCGAACAGCAGAGAGAGTCCAATCGAAAGAGCCTGCCACGCGGCGAAACGCATCGTGAACGTCAGTAGAGGGTCCATCCAGGCTTATAGCGAGCCGCGCCAAACCGCAGTCCTTCAGTTTCTGAATGGCTTCCCGGGTCAGCAAAAGGGTAGCGCTGGGAGTTAGAGAAATTCGCACACTCTGTCTGGATGCGTAGGAAACTAATTCAAACACGTCCGGCCGCTTGAGCGGATCGCCCCCTGTCAGCACGAACACGGGAGCACCTAACGCTTTGACTTCGTCAATCAGGCATTTTGCTTCGTCTGTATTCAGCTCTAGCGAACTACGCAGAGGCTGCGCACATGCACGGCAATGCACGCAGGCAAGATCGCATGCCTGAGTCGTCTCCCAGATAACAATGAACGGACGCTTGCTGAAGTCCAAACCTCGTTCCACGGAACTCCTCGTTTTACACAAAAGTAAGGATGACAGGGGCGTCACATGCTGCATGTGATGAAAGTCACGGGGTGGCGAAATCACACCTTCCACCTGCTTGGTTGTAACCGCATCTGTACTCTGGTTTCTTCGAGATCCGTGACTTATGTCATTGGCCAGCACGGTCGCTGCTTGCAACATTTGTCTTACAGGGTGAGAGTCTATGGAAACAGCAAAGATCACCAAAAACACCAGTGTTGCTGAAATCGTAAAGCGCTGCCCTGGGGCACGACGTATCTTCGATGAGCACGGGCTGCGCGGATGCGGGGGCGAGCATGGTCCCAACGAGTCGCTTTCGTTCTTTGCTGCTGTCCACCAAGCGAACCTGGACGAACTGCTTCGGGCGATCAACGCCGAAGTAGCAAATCCGTCCAAATCTTATGTCTATCGAGAGAGTCTGCAGGATCACATTTTTCGACGCTTCTTCAAGGCCGGCGTGATCATTGTTCTAACAGTTGGATGTCTCTGGGGTGCAATCGATCTCTTACAGATTGCTCTTAGAGGGAGCTTTCTTCAAGTACACCTCTTGCCGGCTATCCATGCCCATGCACACGCAATGATCTTTGGCTGGGTGGGGATGTTTGTGATGGGCTTTGCCTATCAATCGTTCCCCCGATTCAAGAACACCAGGCTTTGGGGTCCAGAACTGGCAAACGGTAGCTTTTATTTACTTGCCATAGGAATCGGATGCCGAGTAATTGCCGAAATTGTGGCGCCAGTAGCAGTCGGACTCGCACTGGGCGCAGTCAGTGCGATATGCGAGCTCTCAGCAGTACTCCTCTTCATGCTGGTGCTGTATCGAACGGCACGGCAATCGATTGAGCCACGGAGTCGCTACGAAAAGTTCATTGCCACTTCTGTACTTTGGTTTCTGTTGGGCACGATCGGAGAGGTAGTCTTCTTTTTCGCCAAAGCAACAGCGCATTCGCAACAGGTGCTAATTAGGCGCATTGCTCTGATCGACGGACCATTACGCGACATTCAGTTGCTCGGTTTTGCTGCATTAATCATCGCTGGCGTTAGCCAGCGTTTTGTCCCACATGTCTACGGACTTGGGAAGCCTGTACGCGATCGGCAGAAACTGATCTTCTGGCTGATGAACGGAAGCTTGATTCTAAACATCGCCAGCTACGTTCTGTTCCTGACCACGTACAACATTTATTTTGTGATCGGTCTTGAGTTCGCCTATTTGCTGATGCCTTTGTGGGCAGCACTGTTATGCGTCCAACTGGGTGTGTTTCGGAGGCCCTCGCAACCAGATCGCACGTTTAAACTCATTCGTGCTGCCTATATTTGGCTGCTGATTGCTAGCGGCATGATGCCGTTCTTTCCACTGTACAGTGCGCTCACGCATCAGATGTTCGCACACACATATATGGGCGCCCACCGTCACGCGTTCACCGTGGGTTTTATCAGCATGATGATCTTAGGTGTCTCATCCCGAGTCACGCCCATTCTGGCGGGGATCGACTCAAAACAAATGAACTCTCTCTGGGCGCCATTCCTTTTGTTCAACGCCGGTTGTAGTGGAAGAGTGGTGTTACAGGTACTGAGCGACTTCTTCCCCAAGATGGCATATTCCTTGATCGGAGTTACCGGATTTATCGAGCTGGTCGCGCTGTTGTGGTGGGGTATCGAACTCTGGCGGACGATGAATCTCGGAGCAAAGCGATCGAACCCGATACCGCTGTCACTTCCTGTGCCCGCCAACTAATCCGCAGGAAGCATTGATGTATTACAAAACTTAGATAATAAAAGTCACGGTACATGTGAAAACGTTTTCCGTTCTGAGTTGGTAGAAGAGGTATGTGGCCTGGTGATGACCTTTACCAGGATGGAGTTTTGGCGGCTGCCCTCCCATTGTGCTGATCGCATGCAAGAGTTTCCCTAAGGCTGCCTGATTTCTGCCTGCCGAAAACGGAATGCTCAAGCGACGGGTAACCTCCAAAAAAAATCGAACCAGCAGTTAAAGATCCTGCGAACACCAACCCGCCACGAGAACTTGCACATTTCCGGGGATCGAGCACCCCCGAATGCCCTGCCGCGCTGGAGCAGGAGACATTTGAGACATTTGCGGCTGTCATCGGAATGGCAGCATCTGATAGATGTCGGAGATGAAAGCTAGCACTGGCTGTGCGCTCCAGATCAACTGCAGAGGCTGTGCCATGTGTGCGATGAAGAATTCCGATAAGCCAATGCTCCAGGCGGAGGTCGGTGGCCGGGGCAGAGTCGACACTTGTGAAGGTCTACAGAGGCCCGGATACATGGTTCACGACTTCTCGCTCCCCACTATCAGCGGCAATCGTATTCGCATTTCGGATTATCGCGGACGCGCCAGTCTTGTGTTGTTCTTTCTTGGAAACTCATCCAAAGATAATGGATTCCTCAAGGAACTAGCGGGAAGAAAAAACGAACTCACAGAACAGGAAGCTATCGTTATCGCCATTGCTCCTCATATGCCCGGAATCGAATTGCAAAAGATGGCAGCCAAATTTGTTCTCGTCCTGGTTGATGAGGACACAAAGATCCATAGACAGTTCGGCGCTGTCGATCAGCAAGGACAACCTGCGTCGGTCATCTACATCACGGACAAGTTTGGCGAGGTCGTGTCAGTACACTCCGAGTTGAATCACAAGCAATTACCCAACATCAGTGAGATAGTGAAGACGCTGGAGTTCATCAGTCACCAGTGTCCGGAGTGTGAGCCCTCCGAGTGGCCGCGTTGAACTACTAGGAATCCCGATTAGGGTCAAAGTTGAAGTTAAGCACTGACGGGTTAGGATCTGTCGAGAGCGCATCGCTGCATGGAAACGTCTGCGCAAGGGTTTGATCCAGGCCCTTTTCCCGCTCGATGCGCATATGATCGATGGGAACCACATCCGTTTCTGAGGTCTCGCCATTCCGGGTTGTCCGACTTTTCTCGTAGCGGCGTGCGATGCGATGTTCCGGCCAGGCAATCGTAAGTAGAAATACACTGTCCGCCACGGCCACTACGTCATGCGCCAGCTCTTGATCGATTGTAGTAAGGGTGCCCGCCGGCATTTCGATGATGTTGCCTGGCGTGTCTATCCGTAGCAGACCCGAAAGAGTCTGAATCGAGATACGTCCGGCAGTTTTGTGCTCGTGAAGCCTGCCTCCGGCTTTTAGGGCGATGAGCACGATACGAAGGTCGGGATATTTAACGATTGTATTTGCAGTGTGTTCCGCTTGCCAGGGCTGCTCAGACTGCAGTCGATGGATCTCACGAAACAGATCGAAGCTCAGTGTAGGACCGGAAGTAGGGATTGGCTGGCGAATTCGACCGTCATGATGTGCGTACGCATTGGATGCCATCGTGTTCTCCTTTGTAGCTATCCGTGTGGCTGGGCAACTTGATCTGACACAAAGTCGCTATATTCCGTAATTACGGGAGACCGGCTCAGATAAAAAGGCTCCTCCACCGGTATTAGTTGAACGCCCTCGTGACTGTTGAATTTCAAGCGGAATTTGCGGCAACACTCCATACACATCCAGAAAAAAACAGTCGCTCGCGACGGTTTGTCACTGCAAATTGCATTAGGGACATCGACACAGGGGAGTTTGGGTGACCTGATCTCGAAGCGATACAATCGCCCACCTCGCAAGTAATGAAACGGCACGTGGCAATCTGGATTAGCGCAGTGTGAAACCATGAGGTGAGACTCCTTCCTGCAATTGATAGGTCATCGAAGTACTACTGTCATCCTGAAGGAGATAATTCGCAATGGTGCACCTGTACCACTCTCAAGGACGAGCATAACTGTTCGCTTCTCTGCTTATCGGAAGTTGAAGCTCTATATCAGCTTTCTCTGAATGGCATGCATAACCGCCTCCAGGCGATTGTGCGTGCGGAGCTTCTGATTGATGTGATGTAGATGATTGCGAACGGTCTGGGCACTAATCCCCAGCAGTTGAGTAATTTGCTCTGTTTCTTTGCCTTCCGCAAAGAACCGCAGGATCTGCTTCTCCTGATCGCTCAGAGCAATAGCTGGGGCCGGACGTCCCAGAGGCAGAGCCTCTTCCTCGTCGAGTTGCCGGGAAAAGCTGCGTATTTTCTGTACCAGTTGTTCGGTCTTCTTCTGCTCGGTAATGTCGTGCGCCAGATGTATTAGCAGGCGATGGCCAGTACGCTGATTGACATACACTAGCGTCGACATGTTGACCCAAATGCGCTCCCCGGAACGAACTCGAACATTGAGATCAAAATTCGGGATCTGACCCTTGCCTCCAGCGCATTCGAGCACGCTGCAGTTCTCGTGGCAGACCTGTGTTCCGAGGGGTCCCATACCCTCAAGTACCTGATAGCAAGTCCGGCCCAAGGCCTCCTTGGCCGAAAAACCAAAGAGTCCCTCCGCAGCCTTGTTCCACGAACGGATTTCGCCTTGCTCCGACACAGTGAAGGCTGCGTCGGCCGTGTTCTCCAGAAGCGCAAACACCTCGCTATCAAGCATTGGGCAGCTTAGTGAACCTCCGCGTACTCCTGATTGGTATGGGTTGCTCATTGCCGCAACCCACCGATCACATCAGACTAAGATACGAACAGAATTAAAGTCTGCGGCGACATCTGGGCACGACTTTTGTCACATCGCATCGCAGGACGACATGTAATTATAGCTTCATTCCATACATGAGTCCCGAGATCTACGTGGGAAGATAGTTCGGGACGGGGAAGATTTCCATGGCGACTCAAATCGAAGTACCAGAAAGGCTGACATTTCCTTCAAATTGCGAGACGGTATCGGCGGATATGAGAATTCCTGAACCATCGCTGGATGCTGCGCTCCTACGACGTTTGTACTCTTACATGCTCAAATGCCGCACTGTTGAAGAGCGTATCCGGAACCAGTTTCGGCAAGGACGCTTTTCCGGAAACTATTTTGCGGCGGTCGGACAGGAAGCCACGGAGGTTGGGGTCACGATCGATCTGTTGCCGGAAGATACAATCGCGCCATCCCATCGGAACTTTATAACGCACATCATGAAGGGTACACCGTTGAACCTGCTCTTTGCCCAGATATACGGCCGCAACACCAGCCCGGATCGGGGCCGTTCCTCTCCGGCACACTGTGGATACGCGGCGCTGAACATTATTACGCCGGCCTCGACCATCGCAGCACAACTCAACATCGGCACAGGAATAGCGCTCGCCTACAAGATGAAACGAGTGCCGAATGTGGTCGTGGCTCTTTCCGGCGAAGGTTCTACAAGCCTGGGCTTGTGGCACGAGGCAATCAACTTCGCCGCAGTTCATAAACTGCCGATGCTTGTCGTCATCGAGAACAACGGATGGGCCGAATCTGTTCCAGTCGCACTGCAGACGGCAGTGGCGGACATCAGCACCAAGGCGCTGGGCTATGGAATACCCGGAGCGACGGTCGATGGCAATGATGTTGTCGCCGTTTATAGGGCAGCACAGGAAGGTATCCTGCGTGCTCGCGAGGGGAAGGGCCCAACGTTGCTGGAGTGCAAGACTTACCGCTGGTACGGGCACTCGGAGATCGATCCTGCAAAGTATCGCGATCCTGCAGAGGTACATGAGTGGAAACGTCGAGATCCGATTCCACGCATGGAAGCGTATCTCGATCAACGCAAACTTTGGACAGACGAGTGGAAACAAGAGCTGTTGGCTGGTTTTGAGAAGGAAATTGAGGAAGCAATCGCATTTGCAGAAGCGTCTGCATTTCCTGAAGCAGAAGAGGCCCTTGATCACGTTTTCTCGTTCAGCATTCGGGACCGGGAACTTCATAGAAAAACATGGGAGCCGGTACTTGATCAGCGGCGCTGAGGCCTTCTGAGGTGGAGCTACTTATGGCAGTAATGACTTATATCGACGCAATCAATAGTGCCTTACGCGAAGAGATGGCGCGAGATGACCATGTATTCATCATCGGAGAAGATGTTGGAAAGATGGGAGGAGCGTTCAAAGCTACCAAAGGGCTCCAGGAAGAGTTTGGAGTTGAGCGCGTTATCGACTCTCCGCTAGCGGAAGGCGTGATTATTAGCTCCTCTATTGGTGCAGCTATGGAAGGAATGAGGCCGGTGGCGGAAATCCAGTTTGCCGATTTCATAACTCCGGCGATGGATGCGATTACACAGCAGGCGGCGAAGCTGCGGTATCGCAGTGCGGGCACTCAGACCTGTCCGCTCACTGTGCGAGTCTGCTACGGTGGAGGCGTAAGCGGTGGTCTCTATCATTCGCAAACGAATACGAGCTGGTTCATTCATACACCAGGTCTGATTGTGGTTGCGCCGTCAACTCCCCATGATGCAAAAGGACTGCTCAAGTCTGCGATCCGCGACGACAATCCGGTCATGTTCTTCGAGCACAAGAAGCTGTATCGATCGGTGAAGGAAGAGGTCCCGGAAGGAGATTACACGCTGCCACTGCTCAAGGCGTCGATTGCACGTCCAGGCAAGGAGGTCACTGCGGTCTCCTATGGATACACCTTGCAGTTGACGCTTCAAGCAGCTGAGAAGATCAAGCAGCAATTCGGGGCTGAAGTCGAAGTAATAGACCTGCGCACGCTGGCTCCGCTCGATAAAGACACGGTTTTAGAATCGGTAGCCCGGACAAGCCGGGCCGTGATTATTCATGAAGACAACCGCACATTGGGCGTGGGTGCCGAAATTGCCGCTTTGATTGCCGAAGAGGCTTTCGACTGTCTCGATGCGCCGATTATTCGGGTTACCGCACCCGACATCCCAGCAATACCTTTTGCGCCGCCTCTCGAAGAGTTCTACATGCCTTCGACGGAGAAGATCGTGACTGCTCTGGAGCAAGTCCTTCGCTACTGATCGCGTCTGGCTTGGAAGTTATTTCCAATCCCCGTGACCAAAGTCATCGGCAACGAAGTGAGGGCCAGATAGCATGGAAGCTTGATGGAGTGAATCATGAAATTGCAATTGGAATCGACACAGACAGTGGGAGAAGTCGCGGCTAGCTTCCCCGCCGCGACCAAATTGTTTGAGAAGATTGGTATTGATTACTGCTGCGGCGGAAAACAAACGCTCGCAGATGCATGCAGAACAGCAGGAATCGCTTACGACCATGTGGCACAGTCATTAGGTGAATTGATCGTGTCGGGCGCAAATGCCGAGGAGGACTGGAGGGAGGAGAAGCTGGCCACATTGATAGAGCATATCGTGGCCAAACACCACGCATTTATCCGCACAGAGTCGCCACGCATCGAATTGCTCCTGGAAAAAGTTGTCAGGGTTCATGGCGGCCACCATCCGGAACTCACGGACGTGCAAGCTATCTTTGAGGATGTTACGGCGGAACTGACTCAACATCTGATGAAGGAAGAACTGATTCTTTTTCCAGCCATCGTTCGAATGGAACAGCAAGGTACGGTTACTCTCGCGGCCAGCAGTTTTGGGACCATTCAAAATCCGATTCGGATGATGATTCTGGAGCACGACTCGGCCGGTGATGCATTTGCAAAACTGCATGAAATTACAGCCGACTTCACTGCGCCTGGGGATGGCTGCACCAGCTATCGCACTGTATACCGAGCGTTAGCAGATTTTGAAGTCGATCTTCATCAGCACATTCATCTCGAGAACAACATTCTTTTCCCGCGCGCAGTGAAACTGGAACGGGCGGGCTAGATGAATGACAGCTGGATTTGCAACTCGGGTTGAAGCACGCGCCGGACATCCTATGTCACCTCACCAGATCTTTGAGGTGACCAGCAAGCGAGAGATGGCATTGTCGCGTCTGCTGGTGGCATACGTCAGTGCCGGGCTTGTCTTTATGCTGTTGCCGGGTACCTTTCTGGGCGTCTGGAACCTGATCTCGATTAGCAACCAAAAAACTGCGCAAGCAATTTCGCCTGCATGGATACAGGCGCACGGGCATGCCCAAGTCTTTGGCTGGATCGGAAGCTTCATACTCGGTATCGGTTTCTATTCGATTCCGAAACTGAGGCAACTGGAACCGTTCGGCTTGGCTCGTGCATGGTTATGCTGGGCGATGTGGGTTGCGGGAGTATCGCTACGCTGGATTGCTGCTGTCTACTCGGTGTATTGGCGCGTTCTGCTTCCCTTTTCCGGATTGCTCGAACTACTCGCTTTCTTGATTTTCTTACGTACGGTTGCCGGGCACCGTCCGGAGGATAGCCGGAAGCCGCGACTGGAGTCCTGGACCTTGGTCGTGATCGCGGGGACCTTGGGCTTTCTCACCGCACTCTGCATGAACTTATTTGAAAGCATTCTCCTGGCGACCTCGGCGGCTACAGCGGCACTCACTCCGCCCTTTGATCAGAAATACCTGGTGGTGATCGCATGGGCCTTCATGGTTCCCTTTGTATGGGGCTTCAGCGCGAAGTGGTTACCAGTCTTTCTTGGCCTGCGAGAAACCGGATCCACCACTTTACTAGTGGCTGTGATTGTGCAGATGGCGGGAGTTCTGTTCGCCGTCATTGGAGCCTTGGATTTTGGCGCATTGCTGTTGTTGCTCGCGTCATTACTCGCGATCTGGGCACTGCGCTTGTTTCATAGAACGCAACAACCCGCAAAAATCAAGGGTCTGCACTGGACTTGGCCGACATTCATTCGGATTTCGTACGGGTGGCTAATCATGGCCGCAGTGTTGGGAATCTGGGCTTCTCTCGCAGCTAATCCGATCGGGGTGGCAGGCGCGTCGCGTCACGCACTTACAGTTGGATTTATCGCGGGCATGGTGTTTAGCATCGGGCAGAGAGTCTTGCCGGCATTTGCGGGGATGAAGAAGCTTTGGAGTCCGCGCCTTATGCTCCTAGCTTCTTCGTTGCTCACAATTGGTTGTACTCTGCGGGTTAGTTGCGAAGTGCTGGCCTACCAAGGTTATGCTCTCTGGGCGTGGAGAATTCTCCCATGCTCCGCAGTCATTGAGTTGAGCGCCGTAACAGCATTTGCGCTAGATATGGCCGTGAGCTTCGCGAGCAGCAAGGCTTCTACTCAGCAAGCCGGGATAGCGGTTCAGGCTTCTGCTTCATAGAATTAATGTCCCGCTATTCATGCTCATCTACGAAGGCGGCTAAGATCAGTTTCCAGCGAAGCAAAGGCGTGAGCGGCTTGTTCGCTTTCTGCCATATTTCGGCGCGTGGAACTTTTGTCACAGTCAGCAGCTCACACAAAGTAATAACTTTCTGAAAGTCAAAGAATGCAAAACACGCCCGTGTCCTATGACTAAAATAGGAAGCCGTTGGTGATGGAAATGCCTGCGAACACCAGAACGCCCAGTGGTCGGCACTTAGCTCTTGGTACGTTCTCCTTCACTGTCTGCTTTGCTGCCTGGGGTCTGATTAGCGCCTTTGCTCCTCACTTCCGGCAATTGTTTCACCTATCGGCTACGCAGACATCATTTCTCGTTGCGGTTCCGGTTCTACTTGGCTCGCTGGCGCGAATTCCGATGGGAATGCTTACCGATCGTTTCGGCGGTCGCATCATTTTCTCGGCCTTGATGCTCTTTGTGGCGCTGCCCCTTGTGCTTGTTCCTATGGCCGGCAGCAATCAAAACCTCATTATCGTGGCGTTCTTTCTGGGGATGGCTGGATCTTCCTTTGCCGTAGGAGTTGGCTATGTCTCGCGATGGTTCCCGATGGAACGGCAAGGCAGCGCGCTTGGCTTTTATGGGCTTGGGAATATTGGACAATCGGCAGCGGTTTTTCTTGGCCCCTTAATCGCCGCAGCATTTGGCTACAGCAGAGTGTATTACGCGATGGCGGTGGTCCTCGTAGTTTGGGCTGTTGTCTTTGCAGCATTTGCCCGGAATGCGGCTGGGACCACCCGACCGACAGGCATTGGCGAGATGTTATCAGTGCTTGCCCACGAGCGACTTTCATGGGCGCTATCAGCGTTTTACTTCCTCACCTTTGGCGGCTTTGTCGCTTTCTCGATCTACCTGCCAACTCTGCTGAGAGATCAATTTGGACTGAAGCCGGCAGACGCGGGTTTTCGCGACGCCGGGTTTGTTGTGCTTGCGACTCTCTGTCGTCCTCTGGGCGGCTGGCTCTCCGATCAGATCGGTGGATCCCGAGTTCTTTCGTGGATCTTGCTGGGAATTGTGGGATTTGCGCTACTGCTAGCCTCCCCCACAATATTGCCGTTTACGGTAGGCGCCCTGGGATGTGCGGCGCTGCTCGGCATCGGCAACGGAGCCGTCTTTCAATTAGTCCCGCGATATTTTCCGAAGCAGCGTGCGACTGTTACCGGATTGGTCGGAGCAATGGGAGGTATGGGCGGATTTTTTCCACCGCTGCTGCTGGGTGCTTTTCGTGACCGGATGGGAGTCATCTGGCCAGGCTTTCTACTGCTGTCGCTGACCGCTTTCCTCCTGTGGATGCTCAACCGTAAGGTCTTCCTGCCTCGCGAAGAAGAGTTGGAGGATCTACTTCCGCCGAAGTTCAAGCGCACTTCAGACCGGCTTCGTGCTGGTGCATTCGCTACGCTCTGGACTGGAGTGCTGGTCGCCGCCATCGTGGTTGGCTCCCGCAATCTGCAGAATTTTGATCCGGCCCTGGTGATCTACACCTTCGCTGTGATCTTCGCGGCGTGGGGTGTTATCTATCACTACACCGTCTGGATTCAGAAGCCCCCCACGAGAGTCTATTGGCACCGGGGCTGGCAACTCTTCTGGAGACGCGGTCCCCTGCGCAGCCTGGGGCACATCGTCGCTTTGAGCCTTACCCATATCTTTGGCCAGACTTTTATCGCCAAACGATCGGCCAGCCGCTGGGCGATGCATCAGCTGATTTTCTGGGGATGCCTGCTGGCGATTGCTATCACCTTTCCACTGGTCTTCGGCTGGATCAATTTCACCAGCGCGCCTGACGATCAGATGACGTATGTGACACACCTGTTCGGATTCCCGGCATTCCGATTCCACCTGCATACGTTCACTTCGGCGATGCTCTTCCACGGCCTGGATATTTCTGCATTCCTGGTTCTAGGTGGAATTGCCCTGGCGCTTTGGCGTCGCATGAGAGATGAAGGTGCCCGAGCGGTTCAAAGTGTGGGTATGGACTTTCTGCCGTTGATCTTGCTCTTCGCGATTTGCATCACCGGGCTGGCATTGACTGTGTCACAAATCTGGCTTCAGGGGAGTTTCTACTCGTTCCTCGCGATCCTGCACGCGATCACGGTTATCTCGGCTCTGCTCTATTTACCTTTTGGCAAGTTCTTCCATATCTTCCAGCGACCAGCGCAGTTGGGAGTAAAGCTATATCAGAACACAGGTGAGTCCGAAGCTGGCGCGATCTGCTCACGCTGCGGAGAGCGCTATGCGTCGCTCATGCACGTCCAGGACTTGAAGCAAGTACTTCCCGAAGTCGGTTTTGATTACAACGTGCAGGGTCCACTTGGAAACTGGCAGGAGTTGTGCCCCGCCTGCAAGCGTAGATCATTATCTATTGCACAACTGAGATTAAAAGAGGAAGCGAATGGCTAAGGCTCCACTTTCGGAAGAACTCCTGAAAGAGCAGTTTGGTCCGCACTTAAATTACGTTCCGCCAGGCGGATGGAAGAACGAATCTGTGCACCCGGCCGAGAAACTAGTAAAGACCCACTGCTGCTTTTGCGGGCAACAATGTGGAATCCAACTGAAAGTGCGGGAAAACAAAATTATTGGCTTCGAGCCCTGGGAAGAGTTTCCCTTCAATCGCGGCATGCTTTGCCCCAAAGGTGTAAAGCGCTACATGCAGGGTGGGCACCCCGATCGCTTGCTACATCCTCTGATGCGAGCTGAGAGCGGTTTCAGGCCTGCTACGTGGGACGAAGCCCTCGACGTCACGGCCCGTCGTCTACGCGAGATTCAAGACAAATACGGCAAAGACGCGGTTGCGGTCTATGGCGGTGCGTCACTCTCGACAGAAAAATCCTATCTTCTCGGGAAATTTGCACGCGTGGCGCTGGGCACCAGACACATCGATTACAACGGCAGGCTTTGTATGGTGTCTGCAGGAACGGCCTACAAGCTGGCATTCGGAGTGGATCGCAGCACAATTCCCTGGAGCGATATTCCGAAAGCCGAAGTTCTGTTCGTGATTGGAGCCAATGTTGGTGATTGCGCCCCTATTACTACCGATTACATTTGGCGCGGTCGCGACAATGGTGCGCGTTTGATCGTGGCTGACCCCCGGATGACGCCGATCACTCGCAATGCCGATCTCTATCTTCCACTGCGCCCCGGTACCGATCTCGTGTTGCTCATGAGCATCCTTCATGTCATCTTGCGCGAAGGTTTGCAAGATCGCACGTTTATTGATCGATATACGACCGGATTCAATGCGGTGGCGGAATCTGTGCGGGCCTACGATCCTCAAACAGCTGCCGAACAGACTGGTGTTCCACCCGAATCGATCGAACGCGCCGCTCGCTGGATTGGAAAATCAAGAAAGGTCGTATTCCTCCACGCACGCGGTCTTGAGCATCAGTCCAAAGGAGTTGAGAACTGTCTTGCTGTCATTAATATTGCGCTTGCTACGGGGAATCTCGGTCACGAAGGCTCTGGACCGACCATGATTACCGGCCAGGGCAACGGGCAGGGCGGTCGTGAACACGGGCAGAAATGCGATCAACTTCCCGGCCAGCGTTCACTCACCGATCCTGCCGCGAGAGAACACGTTGCCAAGGTCTGGGGAATTCGCCCAGAAGATCTTCCGCAACCGGGTTACTCAGCCGAGGAAATCATGGAGGCAATTCACTGGGGCGAGATCAAAGCTCTCCTCTCACTATGCTTTAACCCTCTGGTCTCTTTGCCTGACGCTAACTTTACGCGCGAGGCGCTGTCTCGATTGGAGTTCTTCGGTATCGTTGACTTCTTCTTGTCTGAGACTGCGCACCACGCAGATGTAGTTCTCGCCGGCAGTCTGCAGGAAGAAGAGGATGGCATCGGATGCAGTGCCGAAGGTCGCGTCATCCATTGGCAAAAATCCGTGGACCCGCCAGGAGATGCCCGTTGCGATTCCGCGATCATCGTAGATTTGGCTCATCGCCTCGGGAAAGCAGCGTTCTTCCCATTCGGAAATCCCGCCGACATCCTGGAAGAACTGCGCGAGGCGTCGCGTGGTGGTGTGGCTGACTACTACGGCATCACCTACCAAAAGATTGATGAGATGAAGGGGGTCTTTTGGCCTTGTCCGACACCTGAACATCCGGGAACACCCCGTCTATTCGAAGACATGAAGTTCTACACGAATGATCAGAAAGCGCACTTTCAGGTCACGCAGTGGCGGCCCTCCGGTGATCCTTTAGATGATCAGTACCCGATCTATCTCACTACAGGCCGCGTGGTCAGCCAGTATTTATCGGGGACGCAGACACGGCGCATAGGAGCTTTAGTGGATCAGTATCCCGAGCCGCGCGCTGAAATTCACCCCCGTCTCGCTCAGCAGCACGGAATTGCTGACGGCGACTGGGTCACCGTTCAAAGCCGCCGGGACCGCGTGACGCTCCGGTCTATGGTGGTAAAGACCATTCGTCCAGACACGGTGTTCATTCCTTACCACTGGCCGGGCATCCGCAGCGCGAATCGTCTAACTCATCGGACCCTCGATCCACGAAGCAAGATTCCGGAGTTCAAGGTGTCGGCCTGTAACATCGCCAAGGCATCCGGCCCTGACACGGAACCAGACGATCGCAACGCGGAGCATAGCGATGGCAAGGGAGGCGCCTAGTGTTCGGATACGAATTCTATGTTGATCCCTCGCGATGCATTGGCTGTCGCTCTTGCCTGCAGGCATGTGAAGAGTGTGAAACGCATCGTGGCAAGTCAATGATTAACTTCGACTTTATTGAGCGACGCGAAAGCATACGATCCGCTGCGTACGTCTGCTGGCACTGCGATGAACCAACGTGCGCGCAAGTATGTCCCGCCGATGCGATCAAGAAAGGCGAAGACGGCATCGTTCATTCCTCTTTAAAGCCACGCTGCATCGCCTGCAACAACTGCGTGCTCGCTTGCCCATTTGGCATTCCCAAGATGATGATTCCCGAGCAGCAGATGATGAAATGCGATATGTGCTACGACCGCACCTCGATTGGCAAACGGCCGATGTGCGCAACCGTATGCCCCAGCCAGGCGCTCGCATACGTAAAACCCGAACAGATTGCGCTCCGCCGTGAGAAGCCGACCAACACCTTTTTCTTCGGAAATCAGAAGATCACGACAAAGGTTTACATGATGGCGCCAGCACAATGTGAAGCTATCACACTCGACGTTGTCGATTACATGTGGGAGGACAGCGATGAACTGGTTGCGACGCGCGAGTAGCGAGCCACTTTGGAAAGACGAATTCTCAATCCACACCGCCGACGAAAAGTATGTCACGCGACGGCAGCTGACCAAGTTCCTCGTTCTTACCAGTCTCGGTATGTTCGTGGGCAACATCTGGATCCTCATTCGTTCAGTCTTCTATCGCTCCCCGCAATACGCAGAAATGGAGGTAGCACTCGCCAGCGAAATTCCTATTAATGGTGTGAAGCTGTTTGGCTACCCCACCGAGAAAGATCGCTGCATCATGGTCCGGACGACGGACAATCAATACGTTGCGTACAGCCAAAAATGTACCCATCTTTCTTGTGCGGTTTACTATTCGCAAGAAAACAAGCGCTTGGAGTGCCCTTGCCACGAAGGTTTCTTCTCCGTCGAAGACGGATCCGTTCTGCAGGGACCCCCTCCACGACCACTGCCTAAAATCGAGTTGGAGAACCGGGCTGGAGTCCTGGTAGCAACAGGTGTGAGAGAGGGATGACAAAGATGCGAGATCCAGCAGAACTGCCTCCGCAGAATCGGAGCTTAACCGCAATTGTCGGTGCAATGTCGCTGATCGCTGTTCTCTTGATCGTCCAAGTCTGGTTGCTGAGCGCAACGCTGGAGTCTTTTCTGAAGGGCAACACGAGGACAGCCATCCCCGGCGTTATCTTCTCCGGACTCATATTCATCCTATGCCTCGGACTGTACCTGTTCGTCGATCGTGTCGACTCGGACGTTCGCAGTGTGGCGAACAAAGGTTAGCCTGTGGCCTCAGATGCACGAGATCTTCAGCTCGAGGAAAAGCGTGCTGCTCAACACCTGCGGCAGAGCTCGTAGGACCACAGTGCATCGCAATTCGGTTGAGAAGTTCGACACCGACAGTCAGGGAGAGTTGCTGGCAAGCAATTGCATTGACTAGTGCTTCGAAGACACTTGGGAAACGTGGCGGCTTAAGTCCGCGGAACTGCTCGACCAGCAGAGCGAGACGGCGGTCCCTCAACGCAAGTTCATAAAAGGGCTCAAGATTAGTGCGCACCCCGAGTACACGAATTATGAGTTCGGTTAGGACTTTACGTACCTCGAAATCGGGCTGCCCGGCAACCGAAACTGTTAGGAACGGCCTGTGACTCGGTCCACTTTGGACTACTGCCGCCTCGATCGGCTTGCCATTTACCATGAACACACGACGGTAAGTCGAGCCGTCCCAACGGTCCACGATGTTCCGAGCACGACGCCGCAAAGCCCAGACAGTCAAATCAAGCCTGAACGGAGCAACCGGGCGTAGCCGAAAACTCAACGAGTTCATATGTGTATCGCCGGCGGCAACTGGCATTGTCGTCATCGCAGTGCGTGCACCGGTGTGCTAGTCAGTAATCTCATTATCGGTCGTGCGGCATATCCACACGATCGAGCATCCATCGCCTTCTCACAGCGCTGCTCGCATTGGGAAACACTATTCCTGTACCGCTGATGAACTGCTGCGCGGTGCACGCTCGGCACGCGAGGTCGTGCTCGTCATTGAGCCTGCGCTGGAGATCGTCGAACTGCGATCCGCCGCGTTCCGCGAGGACGCTAAGGCGTGGTTCTGTCTCTCGCGCAAGCGCACGATCCCGGCGCAGCCATCCACACGGCACGACTGAGATGGGGGTGCAGTCGGGCTCTCTGGTCCAAATGGCGTTTCGCCCACCAGTAGCAATCTTCGTAATAAGGACCAGAAGCTATCGCACGGTTGCAATCTATGAGAGAGAGACTTTGTGCGTACTGCAGCAGAAACTTCCTGCGCCTTCCCAAAACCTTCCACGTTTATCGAATGCCATTCACCCGTAGAACCTTCTGTTCCAGCGCGGGTGCGACTCGATAAACTGGACCCTCATCAAAGACGGGTGCGGCTTCGCCCCATTTGACTCCCGGCGGATATACGGCCGCCATGTCCCACAAGTGCCCACCGTTTTCACAGCAGCTAGGGTCGTTTCCATGAAACTCCCGCAACTGTTGTTTCACCTGCGCCGCGATCAAATGGCCCTTGTCCCAAAATTGCATCGCACGTGAATCAGAGACACGCTTCAGTGTCGGTCGAGTAGGTCGGTACTAGTCGCTTGGAAGCATCGGCTCCCAAACTACGAAGACGCGAACCGGTACAGAGCCGGCTCGTTCCAGAATGTGTTGAACTGCAGAGGCCCCCTGCAGACATTTTGGTCAAGTCGGTGACAGGAGGAGCACAACCCGAGTGTCGGAATTGGCCGCATTGAAGTCCTGCTGAAACTGGGAAACATTCGCCTGGTCCAACGAAACGAGGGGCGGCTGACCGGGCGGTGTGTGGCTCGAACCCCACAAATAGAAGACGAGTGCCACAAGTGCAATCGCTACCACCAACCAGAGTGCACGCTTTCTCGTCATCGCATCATCCGGCCAGCCAGTTCGCAATCACTTGCGGGAACACCGTCACGAGCAATACAACCACGACGGCCACCCAGAACAGCGCAACATTGACGCGACGACGGCGATAGGATTCCCGCCGTGATGAGGGTCACAGTTCGACGTGATCCCCTCCCGCCTACGATAATGACTCCCAAAGTGCTGTTTCTCTGTACCGGGAATTCCGCACGCAGCCAGATGGCGGAGGGCTATCTCCGTCATGCATGCGCGGGGCAATTCGAAGCCTTGAGTGCCGGCATCGAGCCGAAGGGGCTGAATCCGCTCGCAATCGAGGTGATGCGTGAGATCGGCATTGATATCTCCCGGCAGAACTCGAAAGACGTCGTCACTCTCCTCGGCCAACATATTCCCTACGTGGTCACCGTCTGTGACAACGCCAAAGAACACTGTCCGATTTTTCCCGGAACCTGGAAATTCCTGCACTGGAGTTTCGAAGACCCAGCGGCGGCCGAGGGTACGCAGGAAAATCGAGTGGCCGTGTTCCGCAAAGTGCGTGACCAGATCATCGCGCATATTGACCGAGAGTTCATTCACGGCGGCGTCGAACGAAGGCAAGCGTAATACCCCGGTATGCCTCCTCGCCAGGTTCTAGCTGTGGCGTTGTTGTTGGTCGCGCTCTGCTCCTGCAACACGCGCGACTCGTCATTTGATCGGGAATGCAGATCGGTGCAGACGGCAATTGTCTGCAGGCACAGCGCCCACGCAGTTCGGCAGTTCGGCGGCTCGGCGGCCAGCTCCAGCACGGCCTCGATTCGTCGCCCGTTCCGGCCACGTCGATCAGCTCGTCCACGACTAACAGCGATTGCTCGATCAAGTCCACCATGGGAAGCAACACCTGCCCGTACCGGCTGAGCGTTTCGTGGTCATTCTTGGTGATGGTGTGGGGCGAGAACCGCCCTCAACCTTCAACTATGGATGGGACACCCTCTTTTGCGTCGATGCATACCTAAAATTATCCATGCCGTTCGCACAGTGCTGGAGCGCACACCGCCGGAACTCGATGGTGACCTTGCGAAGGGCGGCATTGTCCCTGCGGGCGGTGGCGGGTACTAACGAACGCTTGACCCCGCATTCGCGAAGAACGTCGGCCTGCCCGTAGTAGTTGCGACTTTAGTTCTGCCGGCTCGAATGCATTTTAAGGAGTCTCTCCGTCTGTGCCAGAAGCTCGTTGGGTCGACGAGCTTATCAAGGAACTCGAAAGCGTGCCCTCGCTCGCGCGCTTGCGCAACGAGAATTGCTGCGTGTGGATCACCTGACATCAGCAGCACTTTGCATTCAGGCACCAGGTTTCGCACTTGGATGGCCAATTGAATGCCATTTAAATCGGGCATCATCACGTCCGACAGCAACAGGCACGGCCGCACCGACTGGGCGGCGGCAATTCCGTCGCCCGCACGATAGCGCGCCGTGACCAGGTATCCCTTGCTTCGGGAAATTGCGGCTAAAGAATCGGCGACTAACTGCTCATCATCGACGACGAGAAGTTTTGCACGATCTTGTCCGGACATGGCTCTCCTTCTATTCGCACATCAGCCACCGCTTATGGAGCAGCAACGCTTCAGACAGCAACTCAGAAAAAGAGTGCCTCAAAACGCCTGAACACCTGCTCGAATATCTGCTCAAATTCGACGAACGGGTCGAAGTGTTGTCTCGCAATGCTGGCCAGGGGACCAGGCTCTGGCGGCGACACAACGGGCGCTCTGACGCGCGGAGGAATTAACGACTCGGGGTCAGGGCGGCTCTCACGTAGCAGCTGCTGGTCATAAATCGCGCGCCGGTTGGGATCGCCGAGGGTCTGGTAGGCCTCTGCTACGGTCCGGAACTTCTCCGAAGACGAGCCCTCACCAGCATCAGGATGGTATTTCTGCGCGAGACGACGCACGATGAATGGTTTTCGCATCCGCATCGAACGGAACACCGAGAACGGCATAGTGCGCCATGCAATGCACCTCTACGAAAGCAATCGAGTTATCCGAATTATAGCGCGGCGATCCGGGCTCTTGACAAGAGCTCATGGTCGTTACATCATATTTTCTGCTAACACTACACTCATATTTGAGAATCCTCATGGAGGTGAAATGACTCATGGCGCGGCAGGCTAGTCGAGCAGTCGCTGAGTGGGATCCGTTCCGCGAGTTCTCTCTACTCCAGGAGCGGATGGACCGACTCTTTCGCAACGTATTTGATCGTGGTTTCGGCTTCCTCACTCACGAACTGGCGGAGGGGGAGTTCCTGCCCTCCGCCGACGTTTATGAGGACGACAACAACATCCACCTGAACGTGGAGGTCCCCGGTGTTGACGAAAAGAACCTGTCGATCAGCATCGAAAACAACGTCTTAACGGTCAAAGGCGAGCGCAAGCTGGAGAAGGACGAAAAGCGAGAAAATTTCCTCCGCCAGGAGCGGTCTTACGGGAAATTCTCTCGTTCGTTTACGCTGCCCGGTTCGGTAGATCCCGATCACGTCAACGCCAATTACGTGAATGGGGTCCTGCAGATCGAACTGGCCAAACGTGCGGAGGCCCGGCCGAAGCAAATCAAAGTAGGCATCGGCCAGAAGGCGCTCCCAGGCGAAGCGAAAGCTGCGTAGTTGTCGCAGCAGAACATTTACACAACCGATAACGACGTGGATGCGGGATGCAGGTAAGGTCGCCCGCATCCGCAGACGTGTCTGTGAGCGAAACCTATCAATCAGTTTTTGAGGAGGTGAAATCCAGATGTTGGCGATGAGTTTCGCATCATTCCTGGTTTTGCTGATAGTTGGGGCTGTGGTGGCCCTTGTTTATCACTACGTGTTCCGTTATCGCTTTCTTGAAGGATGGGATTCCCTTGTCGGGAAAATAGCTCTCGGTTGGCTAGGCGCATGGCTGGGCTCGCCAGTACTGGGGCATTGGCTATGGCCGATTGAGCAAGTCTATGTCGTCCCCGCGATCTTGGGAGCGGCGGTGGTGATTCATCTTAACGTCCTGTGGTGGAAGGCGACGGCCAAAGCAAATGAGAGCCGCCAAGTCGCCACCACGGAGCAGAGGCCCGGCGGGATGAAGACCGCCGCTTGAGGCGTCCCAACGAGCTGGGCGGGTGGTTTCCTGCCCGCCCGTTTTTTCGCAAAACGATTCACCTTCGAAGGAGGATTAGAAATGGCGGTGAAATTGACTCCACTACATGATCGGATTCTGGTGCGGCGTATCGAGCAGGAAGAAACGACGCGCGGTGGCATTGTCATTCCTGATACTGCAAAAGATAAGCCGCAAGAGGGCGAAGTCATTGCAATTGGCAAGGGCAAGATCAACGAAGAGGGTAAGGTCCGTCCTCTGGACGTCAAAGAGGGTGATCGAATCCTGTTTGCAAAATATGCTGGCTCGGAGATCAAGCTCGATGGCGAAGAATTCCTGATCATGCGTGAGGACGAGGTGCTGGGGATTCTCGCCGGCGTCAGAAAAAAGAAGGAGGAACTGGTAGGAGCTCATTAATGCCCATCGTTCAGTTGGAATTTGATTGGAGGTTTCATCGATGGCAAAGAAACAGGTCGTTCATGGAGAGGAATCAAGGCAAGCAATCCTGCATGGCGTCAATGTGTTGGCAAATGCCGTCAAGGTGACACTGGGTCCGAAGGGACGAAACGTAGTGCTGGACAAGAAATGGGGTTCCCCAACGATCACCAAGGATGGCGTAACGGTAGCGAAGGAGATTGAACTGAAAGACCCGCTCCAGAATATGGGCGCGCAGATGGTGAAAGAGGTGGCGTCGAAGACATCTGACGTGGCGGGTGACGGAACGACTACGGCAACCGTTCTGGCGCAGACCATTTTCCGAGAGGGCATCAGGACAATAGCGGCAGGTGCCAACCCGATGGCCGTTAAGCGCGGCATAGACCGAGCAGTCGAAACCGTTTGTGGCTCCGTTGACAAAAAGGCCGGTCAGAGGGGCGGTGCATTGGACAAGTATTCGCAAAATATCGCTGGCGATATGAAGAAGATTGCCGAGGTGGGCACTGTGTCCGCGAACAATGACGAGACAATTGGAAAAATTATCGCTGAGGCGATGAAAAAAGTTGGCAAGGACGGCGTCATCACGGTCGAAGAAGGCAAGTCGATGGAGACCCAGCTTGAGGTTGTTGACGGCATGCAGTTCGACCGCGGTTATTTGTCGCCGTACTTTGTGACCGACGCAGAACGGATGGAGTGCGTCACTGGAAGAGCCTTATATCCTGATTCACGAGAAGAAGATTTCGGCGCTTAAAGACCTCCTTCCGTTGCTGGAAGAGTTGGCCAAGACCGACAAGCCACTGCTGATCATCGCAGAGGAAGTCGAGGGCGAGGCGCTGGCCACTCTGGTGGTGAACAAACTCCGCGGCACGCTAAAGGCCTGCGCGGTAAAGGCCCCGGGGTATGGGGATCGCCGCAAAGCCATGTTGCAGGATATTGCGGTGCTGACCGGCGGCAAGGCCCTCACTGAGGACCTCGGCATCAAGCTGGAAAACGTGAAGCTGAGCGACCTGGGCCGGGCCAAGAAAGTAACGGTCGATAAGGACAACACAACGATCGTGGAAGGCCGGGGCGATACCGCGACCGTGCAAGGGCGCGTCAAGGAGATTCGCAATGAGATCGAAAAGACTACAAGCGACTACGACCGCGAAAAACTGCAGGAACGGCTGGCTAAGCTGGTTGGCGGGGTAGCGGTCATCAAAGTCGGCGCGGCGACGGAAACCGAGATGAAAGAGAAGAAGGCTCGCGTCGAGGATGCCATGCACGCGACCCGCGCTGCGGTTGAGGAAGGTATTGTGCCAGGCGGTGGAGTGGCTCTGCTCCGCTGCATAAAGGCGCTTGACGGTCTCAAGCTTGAGGGGGACGAACAAACGGGAGTGAACATCGTCAAGCGCGCGATGGAAGAACCGTTGCGGCAAATCGCCGAGAATGCCGGAGAAGAGGGAGCCATCGTCCTTGGGAAGGTGCTCGAAGCGAAAGATCCGAATTACGGATACAACGCCCAGACTGGTGAGTTTGAAGACATGGTCAAGGCCGGCGTGCTCGACCCCACCAAGGTCGTGCGGACGGCACTGCAGAATGCCGGCTCGATCGCGGGACTGATGCTCACGACTGAAGCGCTGGTGGCCGAAGTTCAGGAGGAGAAAAAGCCGGCTGTGCCTGCCGGTGCAGGTATGGAAGATTACTAACAGGATTGAACGGAACCTCAGTTGGACGTGAATCATGGCGAGAATCGAAACGATTCTCTCTGATCTTCCTCGCGCTCCGCCGGGACGTGCGGTGCGCCCAAGTACACGATGTGAGTGGCAGCATTTTGCGATTGACGAACCATCAAGTTCAAAAAGGGGAGGGCTCAGAAATTGATCCACGCCAGATCGCTGAGATTGATAGCTTACCAGAGGAGATTCGGCTTGAGGTACGAAAGGACAACTTTGTCCGGGCAGCCCACCTCGCCGTCCAGAGTGGCTTGGCTCGCGAGGTTATTCGGCGACTGCAGTGCAGCGCCTTGAGGCAATTCATTGAGGTGCTGCACAACTTCGAGGGTGCAAAACAACTGATAGCTAGCTACGACCTCAGCGCTGACGAGATACGAGAGGTTCTCCAGATTGTCATGAATAGTGAACAAGCTCGCACTGAGGTTGTGACTTGGTTCGACAAGAAGGGCAGAACAGTAACTACTACCCTTGCTGAACGGATCTTGAGGGATCCGATGTTTCGCAAATACCTCTGAAGCTATGTTCTGCTCAGAGTCCATTCGTAGTTAGCGATAGTGAGACGGAGGTGAAACGGACGGTGGCTGGTCTGGTGGGCAAAGCCCGCCAGCCCGGCCGCCCGTATATCTCCGAAGATTGATGGAGGTTGCACGATGAGTCCCAAACAACGCGATACGGGATTAAGCGACAGGCAGATCGAGGAGTTCAAGGCAAGACTGGAAAACTGGCAAACTCAACTTCGTGCGAATGCCAGCCAGATCACGAAGGAGGGACGCGAGATCATTAACGACTCCGCCCTCGACGTTGCCGACCGAGCGCTGAACTCAAGCACAAAGGAATTTCTTTTCATGCAGGCACAGCAACGTAATCGATTGCTGCAAGACGTGGGTAAGGCACTCAAGCGCATTCGAGAAGGCACGTTCGGCGAATGTACAGCGTGTGGAGGCCCAATCAGTAGCAAGCGGCTCGAAGTAATCCCTTGGACTCGATACTGCGTGGTGTGCCAGGAAAAACTTGAACGTGGAGAACTTGCGGACAGCGAAGAAGCAGACGGCCTGAGCCATTTTTCGGCTGTCGGAAAGCGCGCAGGTATGGAAAGACCCGAGATGCGCGTGGCATAGCTAAGGGAACGCACCATGCTTCACGAAGGAAACTCTTTTGTTCTGCTTGAGCGGGGGGACGGCGAGGCATGTTTGCGCCGGATTGCCGTCGTCGGCAACCACCTGCCGCGACAGTGTGGGATTGCTACGTTCACCACCGATCTTTGTGAGGCGTTGGCTTCCGAGTTTCGTCAAAGTGACTGCTTTGTGCTTCCGGTGAACGACATCCTCACCGGCTACGAATATCCGCCACGTGTCCGCTTCGAACTGCTTGAGAATGATCTCGCTTCGTATCAGCGGGCGGCGGACTTTCTCAACATCAACGAGATAGATCTGGTCTGCCTGCAACATGAATACGGGATCTTCGGCGGCCGAGCGGGAAGCCACATTCTGGCGCTTCTCCGTGAGCTGCGCATGCCGTTTGTCACCACACTCCATACTGTTCTGAAGCAACCGGATGCGCATCAGCGGCATGTCTTAAAGGAGATTGCAGAATTCTCCGATCGCCTGATTGTGATGAGCTCCCGCTCTCGGGAGTTTCTCCGGGAAGTTTACGGCATTGCGGAAGAGAAGGTGGATCTCATCCCGCACGGCATTCCTGACATGCCGTTTGTTGATCCGAATTTTTACAAGGACCGCTTCGGAACCGAAGGTAAGCTGGTGCTCCTCACCTTCGGCTTGCTATCGCGGAACAAGGGCATCGAGAACGTCATCCTGGCCTTGCCCGAAATCGTACGGCAGTATCCCAACATTGCATACATCGTGCTAGGGGCGACTCATCCTAATGTGCAGCGGCAAGAGGGCCAGCAATACCGCATCTACCTGGAAAGGCTAGTGCGCGAAGTGGGCGTCGAAAAAAATGTCATCTTCCATAACCGTTTCGTCAGTCTAGAAGAGCTTGTCGAATTTATCGGCGGAACCGACATCTACATCACGCCGTATTGCAACGAATCGCAGGCGGTATCGGGCACGCTGGCCTATGCGCTTGGCGCAGGAAAAGCCGTCATTTCCACTCCGTACTGGTACGCTCAGGAAATGCTGGCCGATGGTCGTGGAGTGCTGGTTCCCTTCAATAGCCCCAGTGCCATTGCTGAAAAAACGATCGAATTGCTAAGTAATGAGGCGGAGCGCCATGCCATGCGCAAGCGGGCCTATTTGTATGGGCGCGCGATGGTGTGGCGCGAGGTCGCTCGCGCTTACATGACGAGCTTCGAGAGGGCCAGGGCAAGCCGCAAGCACCAGCCACGCGCGGCATTCTCGGCTCGTACCCTGGACAAAGCCATCGCAGAGCTGCCCGTGCTCAAACTCGATCACCTGCGCCGAATGACCGATGATACGGGCATTTTGCAACATGCTGTCTTCACCGTGCCCGACTACAAAGAAGGCTACGCTACCGATGACAACGCCCGGGCCCTGATCTTCGCCGTGATGTTGGAGCAGTCGTCTCTGGACGTGCCGGAAACGGCCTTCGACCTTGCCTCCCGGTATTTGAGTTTCTTGTGGCATGCCTTCGATCCCAACAGCGGTCGCTTTCGGGCGCTGCTGAAGTATGAGCGCACCTGGGACGGAAGTACCTCTGAGGACAGCCACGGCAGAGCCCTGTGGGCACTGGGAACTGTCTTGGGGCGCTCTAAAATGCACGGCCTTCGTGGGGTGGCTAGCCGGGTCTTTGATCTGGCATTACCTGCGGTTACCGACTTCACCAGCCCGCGTGCATGGGCATTCTCGTTGCTCGGCATCCAAGAATATCTAAGCTGGTTCTCGGGCGATAGAGCAGCTCAGAACACACGAGCTACGTTGATTGATCGACTGCTTCAGCTATATCAGTCTCAGCGAAGCTCAGATTGGGTATGGTTTGAAAATGTGTTGGCCTATTCAAACGCTCGCATCCCGCAGGCACTGTTGGTGTGTGGGCAGCGCATGTCGCGCACGGATGCCACTGAAGTCGGTCTAAAAACTCTGGCCTTACCCATTCCTGTTATCCATTTGCCTCTTCGGGGCGTTCCTTTCCGCTCTTGAAATTCGAATGGGGAGACTTTGCACATGAAAAATCAAAATCTGTTGATTACTACTGTTGCTGCTAGCCAGGCTCCGAGCAAATGGTTGACTACTGCCGAAGCAGCCGCCTACCTGAGAACCAAACCGCGAACGTTATTGAAGTGGGTGCGCGAGGGATCGATCAAAGCGTGGCCGCTGCATGGAAT
>Ga0070738_10002520_pt1 | contig 27861 bp, 26 predicted proteins | sample Coa_R2_2_FD_66446 | JGI IMG/M metagenome (GOLD analysis project Ga0070738, IMG submission 66446) | Surface soil microbial communities from Centralia Pennsylvania, which are recovering from an underground coalmine fire - Coalmine... | ecosystem: Environmental > Terrestrial > Soil > Unclassified ...
CGGCGAACACCGGCTCGCGCTGCAAATGGATTTCCGAGACGGGCGTCGTGTAGCCCGCCTGGGCGAGCGCCTTGAGCACCAGCGCGTGGGCCTTCGCGGAGCGATAGTCGTCGCGGCCGGGCAGAACCAACGGAGTCACGCTACCCCACTGACGGGATTTGCGCAGGTATCGGTTAGTGATCGTGTCGGGGAACGGCTCTGTGCGCAATTCGGCGACGATCTCACCTGTTTTCTCGTCTACAAGCGGCGTGCCGGAAAGCGAGCGCACAAGATCGCGCGCGGCAGGATTTCCGCTTCCGAAGGGTTCGGCAAGCATAGCGCGACGGATGCGGCCCTCGCGGCCCTTAGCCGGCAACGTGGGCAACGCAATATAGGAGAAGCGATCGTTCTTGCCACTCTCGTCTTCGCCATGACCGCAGACAAAGCGTTCTACGAAGGCAGGGTCGAAGCCAAGCGCCTTGGCGCGTTGGTGCGCCGCATGACGCAGCCATGCGGCGACTTTGATGGCGAAGCGCGGATCGAAGGAGCGGAAGCCGCCGTTCCCGTTATCGAGCGAAAAGAGATGGACAGGCCGGCTTCTACTCGCGACGCGGCGAACATACCGAACCTCGTCGTAGACGGAGGGCGGCGCCGGCGCGGCCACCCAACTCTTACGGCCGCCGCCTGCAAGTTCGAGCCTCGATCGCTGGTCTTCATGGCGCAGCAGCAGTTCGTCGAGCGAGCCTTCGATCGTCACACGCCAGCCGATACCTTCTTCGGGAATCCACACTTCGCCCAGAAGCGACGCCTTCTCCGCGTCGGCCAGAATGCGGCCGCGGGCGGCCACGAGATCGATACCAAGACCGAGCGCATGAAGATGCGCCGCCTCGCCGCACAGAATTTCGGCATGGGGACGCGCCGCTGGCCATTCGGAATCCTCTATCGGCCAGAGAAAGCGGACCGTCGCATCACTGTCCAGCAGGTGGGAACGCAGATCTTTGTCGGTGCGGAGTTCGTTCGGCTGCTTTTCCGGCTGCTTGCCGGCTGCCCAGGCGCGCGCGACCTTGTCCAAGTCGTTGTTCGGCACATAGAGCCTGAGCGCGGACGCCGCGCATTCCCGCGGCGCGACGATTTCCGGTGCGGCGCGCCGCTCCAGCCATCGCAAAGCCTCCTTCTTCGCGTCCGAAAATTCCTTGCGGCGAAAGCCGAGATTTCCGGCGGCGACGAGCGCCTGGAGCAAACGATGCGGATTCGGCGGCCACTGCGCCGCTCTGCCGTCGTCGGCCTTGCCGTGATAACGGCCAGCGAGGAAATGCACCTCGATGCAGAGCCAGCGCATGTTACTCGTCCTTCTTGCCCTTCCTTCCTCTTGCCACCTTGCCGCGGATCTTTTCGCCGATGGCGTCGTTCGCCGCCTTCCGGTCGAACGCGACCTTCTGATCTTTGCCCTTACCGAACGCCTTCTCCGCCGCTTGCGCAAAAGCAACGAGCGCTTCGTGATCGGGTGCAATCGGCGTGCGTGTACCATCGTGCATGACCACTTCCCATAGCGCCGGCTTTTCAGGATCGCCCACGAGGAGACAGCCCTGGCGCAGATTGTGCTCGCGGTCGTAGGTCATGGCGAGGAGCGCGAGGCCGAGAATGTAGCGGCGAAGCGCATCCCCGTTCTCGCTCGCAGGACCGAGCGACCGCAGGGCGACGAGACTGAGGATCGCTTCGCGCCGTATTTCGCCGCGGACGATGACACCGCCATGCGTCCCCGCGGCCGGCGCGTGGCGGAAACCGAGTTCCGACGCAGTGTCGAGAACCTCCTTGTCGTCGGGGTTATCGAGCAGATCGAGCGCAACGTAATCGATGGGCGGGTTGTATTGCGCCGATCTGTTGAGCTTGACGACGTCATAGGCCCGGATTGTCGACGCAACGAGCCGCGGCAGCTTCGCCCCTTTGCCGCGCGAATCCCACACGCCAAATATGAGCGAGGTCGGCGCGATCCTGGCGAGCGCCGTCGCATCGCCAGATTCCTGATAGTTGTCGAACGCCTCGGCCAATTGGGGTCCCAGCGACGAATAGCGCGCGATGGCGTCGGCGGCACGATGCCCCGCATCGAGCAGATTGACCACCTTGTTCCCCACCTCGATCATGATCTGCGGCACCAGCCGCGAATAGTCCGTGTCCGCGCCGTTCACCCTCTTGAACAGCGGCTCCATTCTATTGGCCTGCGAACCGACCGTGTCGATGATCGCAACAAGCTGCGCGTTTGGCCCCTCGCCCACGGGGTCGATGTTGTAGCCCGCCTTCCCGCCACCACCATCGGGCGCAGCGAAGGTCGGCGGAAAGATCACTGCGTTGTGTCCCTCCGCCGGCATAAGCCATTGGCGGCAAGTGAGCGCCGCCGGCCCCTTCTCCGCGAGCATTTGCGACGCCAATTCGTCCCACGTTGTCATCGTGATTCCTCCATGGGTTTTGCCCAACCGAAGCTTCCGTATTGGGCATTGCGCATTTTCACCGGAAATTCGAAGGCCGGTCCCAGTGTCACCGCGCCGGCAGCGGCAGCGGGAGTAACGGAAATCTCGAGCGGCATCCGCCAGGTGCGATACGCGAACCACCGGCCGCGATCGCGGGTCCGCGCCGGCCGGCAGCGCTGAAGCCCGATTGCCGCCAGGATTTCCGTCGCCGGCGAGGTTTGCACGGGCATGTCCTGTTCGTCGGGGGAGAAGCCGACGTCCAGGGCTTCCCATGAAGCGGACGGGTCAAAACCAAAGCGGCCTGTCATCGGCCAGCGGCCGCGGAGCAGGCCGCACGGCGGCACGCCCGCGGCATGAGCATTGATATTCCGCCAGCAGATGCGGAGATCATTCAGCTTGCCCAAAGGCGTTTGCTGCCCCGCCCAGATCTTGAGTTCGGATTTCTCGGCGTCATCGCTATAGGAGTCGAGCCACCAGTCTAGACGAAGGCCAACCGGTTTCAGCATCAGCGGCTGGCGATCTGGCTTGTACCTATCGTGATCGTGGTCGAGCTCGGCCAGCGGTTCGGATCTGCACAGTATACGGATGATCTCTGCCAATGGGTCGTTATGCCCGCTTCCAGTCGAGATCTGGAACGTGGCACGCGGGCCGTTTGCCGCGAACCAACCTTCGCTTCCCGGCCAAAGGCGGCCAGCCAGTTCCAGCACGCCGCAGCAGGCGAAGAACTGGCCCGGATTGCGTAGGTCGACGCCAATCACGATGTCGGGATCGGGCAGGCGCATCAGCGCAACTCCTCGACGTCTTTGCCGCGTTTCGTCGCAATCACATCGGCACACTTCATCAGCGCTTCCAGCCAGGCGAGCTGCCAATGTCCGAAGCGGCGGCTGAGGCGGGCATAGCGGCGCACCGCCTCTGCCGCCGCATCGTTGTTCGCCGCAGACGAAGCCTGGGGGTCGAATTCGCGTTCTTCAAAATGCGGGCGCGCGCGGCCATGGTGACAGGCGATGAGGTGCAGGATGAGATCCTGTTCGGGATTTCCCCGAATGCCGGGATCGTTCGCCGCGTCGATCAGCGAGCCGAACTCATGTCGATATCCCGCGCAGACGCGGTTGTCGAAACGTCCGTGTCCGCTCTTGGCCAGAGGATGCTTCGGCTCCCTATTGCCGATGGCGCGTTGCCACGACTGGCGGTCCTTTCCTTGATCGTGCCAGCGCGCGGCCAGGACGACGGCGTCGCGGATCGCGATGTCGAGGCCAAGCCGTGCAACGATTGCCGCGGCGGCCCTGCAGGTCCAGTCGAGATGATTGAGAAGCGTCTGTTCGCTGCGTGCCGCCGCTGACGTATCGAGCGCGGTTTCGATGCTGCGGCTCTCGCCGAAGGCTACGAGCACGTGTACCTCATCTTCGTCTTCCCGTAGGACCAGCCGCTCCTTTTCCTTGAAGTCGAAACGTTCGGTGATTTTCGTAATGACCTTGTCGAGCAAATCCGTGACATCCAGTTCGGAGTAAATATTCGTGAGATCACCTTGACCGTCTGCGGATCCCAGAAGTTGAGCCTTCCAGCCCTGCTCCCCAATGCGCCAGATGCGCACGCGTGCGCGCTTCGCTGAGTCGGACTTGTCGGGAACAATATCCGCCACGTCGGTCGCATCCCTGGAATCGCCATCCAGCAGGCCATCGGAAAGACCCCCGGCTTCCTTCGGCAGGATGACCGTCGCGTTCGCGATAAGGCCGGCATCCGCGAGTTTTGCTAGGTCTTCGATCCGCTGGGTTTTCCTGTCCGGCCGGATGAGAAGAGCGCCGATGGGCGGGTCCCCTTCCTTGCGCCTTGCAGCCATCTTCTTGAAGCATTCCGCGGCGCGCGAGCTTCGGTCGCGCAGGCGTTCCCAGGCCTTGATGGGATGGACTTCGAGCCAGTCGTCGATGTCACCGCCATCGACCGCGTGGCGAACAAGATCGGCCACCTCTTCGCGCCAGGCAACGGCCGTTTCGGGCGGCTCGCCTTCAATACCGTGCAGCCAATCCTCGACCGGCGGCCGTCCGGGCATGTCCCGTACCGATGTGAGCGCCCATTTGTCGAGCAGGATGTCGGTAAGCCGCCGAAGGCGGGGCGTTTTCGAAAACGCCTCCTCCACTACAACTGAATCCGCCCCGACGATCGCTGCGAGCTCCGCCGGGCTTGCAGCAAAGGCGTCACCGTCGCGCCGCGGCAGTGATTTCAGGATGCTGCGCGTTTTGTCGAGGCGCACGCCGAGGTCGTCATCTTTCGCAGGCGCCACGCACACATCGACACGCGCCACGAAGTCGGCATCATCGCGGCCCAGGCGGTTCACGCGGCCCAGCCGCTGGATCATAGAATCGAGCGTCGTCAGGTCGCAAACCAGGTGATCGGCATCGAGGTTCACCCCGACCTCGCCGGCCGAGGTCGCGACAAGGAATCGCGAGGATTCGACCGGCTCGCGCTTGAGGCGCGCAATGAATGACTTGAACAAAGCCGTGCCGGCGAGTCCGTCGCGTTCGCGTCCGCGCAGCGTCCCCGTGAGCACCTCCACGGCTTCGCTGCCAACTGCTTTCGAGAGCACGCGACGCACCTCTTTCGCGTCCTCCGGCGATCGCACATACACGAGCACGCGCGCCTTGGCGTCACGATGCGCCAACGCAAGGTCCGCCAGGCGTTGCGGCAAAAGCTTGACGTCGGGCGCGTCGTGAAAGCGCAGGGCCTTGGCCGCACCGGTCCGGCGATTCACCAGATCTTCACCGCGATCCTCGTCTGTCAGGGGGAATATGTCCGCAGGCGCAGAATCGCGCACTTGCGCGGGATTCACCGGCCGGCGCGTCGCGGAGAGCGACAGGACGCGGAGGCGCCTGGGCTTGCCCTGCTGACCGTTCTCGATCTGACGAAGAAGCTCTCCGAACGCCGGCGAGAGCTGCGTCTCATCATGCACGATGAGCGTATCGTGCGCGATCAGCCCGGCGTTGAAGGCACGCATCTTCCAGCCGACGTTGCCATAGCTCGAGAACAGGAGGCGGCTGCCGATCATATCGACCGTGCCGATGACGATGGCGGCGCGCCCCGGGTCGGCCTGCCATTCGCGATTGTCGGCCAGCTCACCCCGAAGGGTACTGATGGCAAGCGGCGAAGCGTCGTCGTTATGGTCTACGCACAACTTGTCCAGCGCCCCTCGAATCCATCCGGCGGCACCGTTCGAATCGCGCGCCTTCAGCGTGTTGCGGAGCTTGAGCGCCTCATCGGTCGCCTGATCCACAACTGTCCGCCTATCGACCACATAGACCAGCCGCCGCGGCAGCCCCACCGCGCCGGCGGCGGTCTGCTCGGCGAGCGCAATCAGCCAGATCGCCATCACCGAGGTCTTTCCGAGCCCGGTCGGCAAATCGAGCGCGGCCGGAATATTTCCTTTGATCAACTGATCGAACAGCCGACTCTGCCATCGCATCGGCGAATAGCCGGTCAAGCTGTAGAAGCTATCCTGAAACGAAGGCGTGGCGGCGCTCATCACAGCGGCCCAAATCGAGGTAAGATCTCTGCGCAATGAGCAGTCGACGTCATAATCACTTCCCCTACCTCAAGAACGAACATCTCTAAGACAGCCCTTGATCTGTCCGTCCATTAGCCGTACATAGATAGCCGCGTTCTAGGTGCAGCTCAAGTTATACGAGATGTCAGGAAAAGCTACGACCAAAACGCGAAATGAGCGGCTGGAGGCGCGGGTCTCCCGCGACCAAAAGGCGATGTTCCAGCGCGCTGCCGAGTTGCAGGGGCGCACACTGACGGATTTCGTGATCGCGAGCGTGCATGACGCGGCCGTGCGCGTTATCGAGGAAACCCAGACCATCCGGCTGAGCGCCGCCGACAGCCGGGCCTTCGCGGAGGCACTCCTCCATCCACGGGAACCGAACGCTCGGCTCAAGGCGGCCTCACAGCGATACCTCAAGCTGACCGGCGCTGAGTGACCTCGACCGCACCGGCACTGTATACCGAGCCTTTGTCGGACCAGCACGATCGAGAACGCTTCAACAGCGGCGTCGAGCCGCTGGACAGGTATTTGCAACAGCAAGCGGGGCAGGATGCAAGGCGCCGGATCGCCTCGTGCTTCGTACTGGTCAGTGGCGGCGACCGCGTTCCGATCGGCTATTACACGCTTGCGGCGACCAGCATCGCTCTTGCCGAACTGCCCGGGCCGCTGGCGAAGCGGCTGCCACGCTATCCTGTCGTGCCCGCAACCCTGATGGGACGGCTGGCGGTTGATGCCGGCCATCGGCAACAAGGGCATGGCGAGTTCATGCTCTTCGACGCCTTTAGCCGCGTGCTGCGGAACGACATCGCGTCCTACGCCTTTGTGGTCGATGCCAAGGACGACAAAGCAGCGCGATTCTATCAACGCTACCGATTCAGATTTCTCATCGAAGGAGGCCGGAGGTTGTTCATCCCGGTGGCCGAGATCGCCAAACTGTTCTCGTAGCATTCTGAACATGGCGCCCCGCCCCGCTTGGCTCCATGACGGTCCAAATTATGGGTAGTTTCCTCGCGCTGCTCTGCGGCAACCTGCTTCAGCTCGGAACAGTGTGGCGCTTTCAGGTATCCCACTGAAACGCAATTTGGCCTCGCTGGAGTTTCGGATGAACGACCTTCCTCTCATTATCGGGACGCGGCCAAGTTCGATTGGAGAAGGGCGAGCGTCGCGCGCGGCGCCACAAGGAGGCCAAGGCCGATGACGACGAGATAGGTGCCCAGATAATAGAGGCTGAGTCTCGTTCTGCTCATGCCGGATGCATCTTCTCGTCGGGAGGCACGCGAAAGAGACAGGCGAATATGAGGACGTGCACGAGCAGCTCCGCCGGCACGTTCACCGTGGCGAGGTAGTAGGACGCACCGAGCTGGGCGGGATCGACGTGGTACTTGAATGTCGCGAAATTGGCATAGACGAGGTCGAGTGTGCCTTCGACGTTGAAGAGCCAGATCGCCGGCAGAGCCAAAACGCTCTCTGTGCGGAGAAGCAGGAGCGCGATCAGCGCGAGTAAAACGGCCGTTGCATCGCCGTAGGCCGTGGGAACGGCAAATGCCGAAGGAAGGTCCGGCGAAACGACGCCCGGCATCAGAAACATCAGCCCGTTGATGCGCAGACAGGAGTAGAGCAGCAGCGGGGAGAGCGCCGCCTTCGGAGGCCTGTTCCTGATGTTCGGCCATACGTACCATATGGCGATGAGTGCAAAGGCAATGAACGCCACGATGTAGCTGATCATGAAATGAATCATGTTGGCATTTACGGCAGGAAGACTCATGGCCTCAGGGCTCCGCAAATCCAATGATGAGACGCGCCAATTCTTCCGGCCGATCGAGCGACAGGAAGTGGCCGCCCGGCAGGGATTTGGTGAGCACTCCGGGGATAAGAGCAGCGGTGCGCTCGCGCTCTGACGGCCGAGACCAATCTTCGTCGCTCCAGATCAGCAAGACCGGGAGGGCGATGTCACGATAGTGCTGCTGCATGTCGGGCCAGCTCTTGGCGTTGCGCAAGAGACGCAGAAAGGCGCGGGCCTGGCCCGGCAGGTTTCCCGTGTCATAGATTTCCCGTGCGAGTTCCGCGGGCAGATGCCCTGCGTCGACGACGCCGCCGGCGAGAACGCGTTTGACGAGCCATTGCGGTGCCCGCGGAATGACGATTTCGCCCAACGCCGGCAGGCGCGCAGACTGCGTGACGACCCAGCCGAACAAGGAGCTTCGGGCGAGACCAAGCCCGCTGCCGTAATCGTAGGGATTGATCGAAATGACGCGCCGAATGCGTGGGTTATGCCGAGCCGCGAGAACGAGAGCGATCACCCCACCGATGGAAATGCCGGCCAGCGTCACGTTTTGAAGGTCAAGCCGCTCCAAGAACCCTTCGATAGCCGCCGAAAAGAATGGAGCATCGTAAGCCTCGTCGGGAGACTCTGAATAGCCGTGACCGGGATAATCCGGGGCATAAACGGAGAAATGTGCTGCGAGCGCAGGCAGCATCGGCGCAAAAATCTTAAGCTGCGTTTTAAGCGTGTGAAGAAGCACGAGGGGCGCTCCCGCGCCAGTTGCGATATAATGCAGCCGCATCCCCTTTACGTCCGTGAAGAGGACCGGAACTTCCGGCATATCTTTTGTCGGAATAGATTGAACGGCCAATCCCGTGTTCCCGCTGACCGAGCCGGTTTACGCCGGCGTTCCGACGCCAGAGTCGCGAGATCGAGCGGATGTTCAAGAACATCCTTTTTCGTCGCGTAAGTTCCGTGATCTGTTCGAGGAGGCAGGCTCGTGCCGCATGTACCTGAGCGCAAATTGGAGACCCGCGCACAAATCCTGCGCAGCGCGCGACGATTGTTTAATAGAAAAGGCTTCGCTGAGGTCACGATCGACGAGATCATGAATGATGCGGGACTGACGCGCGGCGGATTCTATCGTCACTTTAAAACGAAGGACGAGCTTTACAGCGAGGCTCTCCTCCAGTTCACCTGCAAGGATCCGCCGGAAACATGGCAGAGCAAATATGTCGATCCATGTGCCAAGGGTGTGCCGCTCGCCCGCATGGTGGTCGAGGCCTATCTCTCCCGCGAACATTTGCTCGATCGCGACGGCCCCTGCCCCACGGCCGGTCTTTCTTCGGACGTCTCGCGCAGCAGCTTGCGCGTGAAACAGGCGTTCCGGAAAGTTCTGGAATCGATGCTCGATGTCTTTGCCGGCAACATGCACGGGGAAGACGCCCGCGAGCGCGCCCTCGCCTTGGTCGCGCTCTGCGTCGGGGCAATGGCGGTGGCACGCGCCGTCGACGATCCGGCGCTCGCCAATGCTTTCCGGAATGCTGCTCGCAAACACGTCTTTGCGAACTCCGGCTGGGAGGAAGGTTGAGCTGCCGCCTTGCTGTGCCGCGATGCGCCGTCCGAAACCCGCGAGCTTTCGATTCAAAAACAAGATTAGAAGCGAACAGCAGCGCCGCTTCGAGACGCCGGGGCGGCGAGATGAATTGATGGAGCGGAACTCGGCGAGGCCGATGCGATGCCCTGCATAGGAGGCTCAAATGAATGGAGGCTCGAATGAATATTGCCGGAAAGATCGTCCCTGCTCAGTCCGTCTTTCGCTCCGCTGAGGAGTGGGTCGGAAGATATGATTGGACGGCGCTATCGTCCGAGCTCGGCGCCTACGGTTGCGCTGTCATGGAGAAACTGCTCACGCCGGAAGAATGCAAAGAGATCGCGGAGCTCTATCTCCATGAGGAGCATTTCCGCAGCCAGATCCATATGGCCCGCCACGGCTTCGGCAAGGGCGAATACCGCTATTTCAAATATCCGCTTCCCGATCTCATTGCCGGACTGCGAACAGCTCTCTATCGACATTTGGCGCGCATCGCCAATGAATGGAACGCGCGGCTGCGGCTCGATCAGCATTATCCGGCCGAGCACAGCGACTTCCTGAAACTCTGCCACGATGCCGGACAGAGCCGGCCGACGCCGTTGCTGCTCCAATACGCCGCCGGCGACTTCAACTGCCTGCATCAGGATCTCTATGGCGAACTCGCGTTCCCGATCCAGGTCGCAATCCTGCTTTCGGAGCCCGGCCGGGACTTTACCGGCGGCGAATTCGTGCTTACCGAGCAACGCCCCCGTATGCAAAGCCGGGTTGAGGTCGTGCCGCTCCGGCAAGGTGATGCGGTCGCCTTCGCCGTTCACAATCGTCCCATTCAAGGTACGAGCGGCAATTATCGCGTCAACCTGCGTCACGGCGTCAGCCGCATCCGATCAGGCCGGCGCCATACCCTCGGCATTATTTTTCACGACGCGCAGTGAACTCGCGCAATCCTTTCGCTCGCAATGACCGTCCTGCACCTATCGGCCGATAGGAGTGCCAAGGCCGCCGCGCTTACGGCGTAACATCGAGGCCCAGCATCAGGCCGAGGTTCTGGACCGCGGCGCCCGATGCGCCCTTACCCAGATTGTCGAGCTTGGCCACCAACACCGCGTGGCCCCGGGCCTCGTTGCCGAAAACCCGCAGTTCGAGGTTATTGCTGCCGTTGAGCGCTTGCGGCTCGACCCGCTCGGCGGAATCGGCCGGAACGATGCGGACGAACGGGCTCCCAGCATAATGCGCGGCGAGCGCGGCGGAAAGGTCCGCCGGCTTCGGCCGGGCGGGCAGTTCGTCAACGAAGAGCGGTATGGAAACGAGCATGCCCTGCGCGAATTTGCCGACGCTCGGCACGAAAATCGGCCGGCGCGCGAGCCTGCTGTACGTCATGATTTCGGGCACGTGCTTGTGCTCGAGACCGAGTGCGTAGAGCTCGAAGGGCGGCGCATCTTCCGATTCGTAATAAGAAATGTAGCTGCGCCCGCGTCCCGTATAGCCCGAGACCGCGTTGATCGTGATCGGATAATCGGCCGAAACAAGCCCCGCATCGACGAGCGGCCGCAAGAGCGCGATCGCACCCGTCGCATAACAGCCGGGATTGGAGACGCGCGTGGCGCTTCTGATCTTGTCGCCCTGCTCTTCGGCCAGTTCCGGAAAGCCGTAGACCCAGCCTTCCGCAACGCGATGCGCGCTCGAGGCGTCGAGAATGCGCGGGGCGGCATTGCCGAGGCCCGCGGCGAGCGTCACAGTCTCTTTGGCCGCCGCATCCGGCAGGCAGAGGATCACGAGATCCACCTGACGCAGCAGATCGGCTTTGGCAGCGGGATCTTTGCGCTGTTCCTCCGGTAGGCTCGCGAGCGCGATCTCCGGTATAGCAGCGAGCCGCTTGGCAATGCCAAGCCCGGTCGTGCCCGCTTGCCCGTCGATGAAAATACGTGCGCCCATCGTGCCCGCTCAGAATTCTAAAGCGCGATGACGATCCGGCGTGAAATCGCATCGCGCCTTGGGCTGACTTCCAGAGCCGCAGCGCGGCTGGCTGACAAATAATCAGCGCTTCGAGAATTGGAAGCTGCGCCGGGCTTTTCTCTTGCCGTATTTTTTGCGTTCGACGACACGCGCGTCGCGGGTCAAGAAGCCCTCGTGCTTGAGGACGGGCCGCAGATCGGGCTCGTAATGAGTGAGCGCCTTGGCGAGGCCGTGGCGCACGGCGCCCGCCTGACCCGAAAGCCCGCCGCCGGCGACGCTGACTGTTACGTCATATTGGCCGATTCTCTTCGCGACTCCGAGTGGCTGCTGGAGGATCATCCGCAGCACGGGACGCGCGAAATAAGTTTCGAGCGGCCGGTCATTGACCGTGATCGTGCCTGTGCCGGGCTTGATCCAGACGCGGGCAACGGCGTCCTTGCGCTTGCCGGTCGCATAGGCGCGCCCATGCTGATCGAGCTTCTGAACGTGTACGGGCGCGGGCGCCGGCGCTGCCGTCACCGCCTTCAGATCCTGGAGCGAGGAAAGAGTATCGGACATCAGCTTCTCGCATTCTTGCGATTGAGGCTCGCCACATCGAGCGGCGTCGGATTTTGCGCAGCGTGCGGATGTTCGGCGCCTTTATAGACGCGCAGATTGCCGAGCTGTTTGCGGCCGAGAGGCCCACGCGGCAGCATGCGTTCGACCGCTTTCTCGATGATCCGCTCCGGAAAGCGGCCTTCGAGGATGAACTTGGCCGAGCGTTCTTTGATGCCGCCCTGGAAGCCGCTGTAATGATGATAGACCTTGTCGTCGCGTTTGCGGCCGGTGAGAACAACTTTCTCGGCGTTGATCACGACGATATTGTCGCCGTCATCGACGTGCGGCGTGAAACTCGGCTTGTGCTTGCCCCGCAGTCTCAGCGCAATCAGCGAAGCGAGCCGGCCGACGACGAGGCCGGTGGCGTCGATCAAGACCCAGTTCTTCTTGATATCGGCCGTCTTGGTCGAGTGAGTCTTGGCAAACATGGCTGCTACTCAGGATAAGGCGAGGCCGTGCTTCTAGCGGCGCGCACCGATTTCGTCAATCGGCAAAAGCAAAAAGGCCAAGGAAACAGGCCTATTATGCATGTGGTATTATGATACCTTGAGAAGCCCCTGCTCTACCCTTTGCGAACCGCGGGACAGAACCTGCAAATTGACGGCCGCAAGCGACAGCACGACCATGGCAAAGGCCTGATGCAGGAGCCCGGCCCAGAGGGGAACGACCAGAAGAAGGGTAACAATTCCTAACGCCGCCTGGAGAATGACGATGAGCATAAAGCCGGTCGCCCGCCGCGCCGCGCCGCTTCCCGGCGAAAAGGCGATGAAACTGAGTGCCTGAATGAACGCCAAAGCGAGCAGCGTATAGGCGACCATTCGGTGCTGAAACTGCACCATGGCGACATTGTCGGTGAAATTGCGCCAGAGCGGCATCAGCGACAATAGGACATCTCCGGGTGGCGCGAATCCGCCGTCCATTTGCGGCCAGGTGTTATAGACTTTTCCGGCCCGCAGCCCGGCGACCAAAGCGCCGAGAAAGATCTGCGCAAACGTCGCGATCAGGATCAGAAGCCCGAAACCACGCTGCCAGAACGCCGTCGTCTCGGCCTTGCGGGTCGAGAGCGAGGTCGCAATCCAGATCAGCGCCGCGAATGTGAGCGATGCCAAAAGAAGATGGATTGCAAGGCGTTGCTGCGCCACTTCGATTCGATGAACGAGGCCGGACTCGACCATCCACCAGCCGACGAATCCCTGAATACAGCCGAGAGCGAGGACGGCCGAAAGCTTCACCTTCAGCGCGGGCGTGAGCGCGCCGCGCAGCCAGAAGAAGACAAGCGGTGCTGCAAAGGCAAGACCGATCAGGCGCCCCAGCAGCCGATGGCTCCATTCCCAAAAGAAGATGAACTTGAACCCGTTGAGATCGAGCGTCGAAAAGAGCGCCCTATATTGCGGGATCTGTTTATAGCGCTGGAATTCCGCCACCCAGGCAGCGTGATCGAGCGGCGGGAGCACGCCGCGGATCGGCTGCCATTCGGTAATCGAAAGACCGGATTCGGTCAGGCGCGTTGCGCCTCCGACAACGACCATAGCGAAGACGAGCGCCGCCACGCTCCAGAGCCAGATGCGAATGGCAGTGCGATGGACGGCAATGCCGGTGGTGGATGCCGCAGGCGCGAGGGCGGATGGGAGCGTGGTCTCTGTCATACTGCTTCAAATTGTCGAATTGGCGAAAGAGCCCGATGCAACCGGCGCGATTTTTATCCCGCCCGGCTCTTGGTTTCTTTAGCTCTTTGTTTGAGCATGATCTTTTCGGAAAAGGTTCCTTCTTTTCCGGATCCTGCTCTATAGAGCCAAGGCTTGCCGCAAGTCCAGGCGCGGCCTGTCGCAGATTGGAGAGATCATGGGCGGAAACCGGCGCAAATTTCTGGGCGCGGTCCTGATGCTCGCCTTCGTCATCGTCTATGCGCTGGTCGCCATGGCGCTTGCGCAAACAAAAGCCTTGCAGCAGGCCCCGGGCCTCGTTCAGGCCCTCTGCTACGGCCTCATCGGAATGGCCTGGATCCTGCCGGTGATGCCGCTCATCAAATGGATGGAGCGGCGGGATTGAGCGCGCCTTGCGTCATGCTACGCAACCTTGCGTCCGCGGTTCCAGATCGCGAAGGGCACGCCGGAAAGCAGAATTTCGACGAAGTCGAGCGATTGCCAATTGCCGTTGATCGAAAGCCGCGGCAGCGCGGTCCGACGCCGTGCGTGTTCTGGAAAAATCATTCCTGGCCGCGTCGTCACGGCGCTGGCAAAGCCCAGCTCGGCTGCGGCGGCGAATTCGCGTTCGCCCGCCGCAATGCGGATCCCGACCGGATAGGCGAGATGTTCCGCGGGCCGCCCGATATGGGATTCGATCTCCTTGCGGCTTTGCGCGAGTTCGCGGCGCATGTCGGATTCGCTCAATTTGGAAAGGCGCGGATGCGTCAACGTATGGACGCCGATTGTGCAGAGATCATGCCGAGCCACCTCTTCAATCCCCGCCCAATCGAGGCAGAGGTCTTCGACGATGGTGGCCGAATTGACCCCCGCTTTCTGCGCGAGGTCGCCGATCACGTCGCGCAAAATATGTTCCGGCCCGTTGATCAGGCGGCGGTAGATTGCCGCGAATGCGGCGTTCTTTTCTTCCGGCGTGGCGGTCGGCAATTCGAGCTTCTCGCCTAAAATCTCGATCTCGATCCGCTGCAAGAGACGGATCGATTCTTCGAGGTCGATCCACCAAAGCGAAGCGCTGCGATCGGCGAAACCGGTCGTGACGAACATCGCAAAAGGTGCGCGATGCTTCTCGAGGATCGGGAGCGCAAAATCGCGCGTGTCCTTATAGCCGTCGTCGAAAGTGAGGACCGCAAAAGGCTGCTCCGTCTCGCTCGCCATCCTAGCGAGCGCTTCATCGAGGCTCACGATCGAAAAGCCGAGCGCGCGAAGGCGGGTGAGAACCGCATCGAAAAATTCCGGCGTAATCTCAAGCAGCCGGTTCGGCGCAAAGCCGCGCTCAGCCCAAGGCCGTACTTGATGGAACATGAGGATCGCCCCTGCCCCACGCGTAAACGGGGATGCGAGACGATGCAGGCCTGTCATCTTGAAAAATGAAAAGCCGGAAGAAATCAGTCGATTTTTGGTGTCGATCACGAGAGGACTCCACGGGGGCCTTCATCTTGGCAAGAGGTCGTTGACCTTTGGTTGATAAACCATGTTCATAAAGCCCGGCAGATTCGCAAAACTCGATGCGATAGGAATACGGCGGGGCCTCGATCCGGGTTCATCGTGTCGATCGTAACGGAATACGCTTCATCCGAAAGCTCGTGGCCTATTTCGACCGCGCCGCAGGTCGTCGCGGAGGTTCATCGCGACCTCGCCTCGGTCCGCGCCGCCTGGGCCGAACTCGAGGAGGTCGCGCCGGCTTCCGTTTATCAGACCCGCGCCTTTCTCATTCCCTGGCTCGAAACCATCGGGCGGGCGCGTAAGATCGAACCGTTTTTCATTGTTGCGCGAGACCGCCGCGGGCGCGTCATGGCGCTTCTGCCTTTCGGCATCGAGCGGCGCGGCCGTTGGCGGCGCGCCCTCTTTCTCGGCGGCAAGGAATCGAATTTCAACCTCGGCCTTTTCCGACCCGGCGTCGAACTGAGCGGCCAAGATTTGCGCATGCTCCTCTTGGCAGCAGCCAAAGCGCTCGGGCCCGATGCGCCGCATGTCTATTCGTTGAAGAACCAGCCGTTCGAATGGGAGGGCGTGCCAAATCCTTTCGCCCTCCTGCCGCATCGTTTGAGCCCGAGTTTCGCCTATGCGACAAGGCTCGGTACAAGCGCCGAGAGCTTTCTGGCCGCTAAGCTTTCGAAGAATGCGCGTCGGCGGCTGCGCAAGAAAGAGGCGCGGCTTGCCGAGATGGGGCCGCTCGCGCTGGCCGCCAGCGATTCTCCCGGCCTGCGCTTCAAGATCCTCGACGCATTTTTCAGCGAAAAGATCGCCCGCTGCGAAGAACAGGCAATTGACGCGGATTTTTCCAATCCGTCGGTCCGCGATTTCTTCGAGCGGCTGACGCGGCCTACGACCACGGCCTCGTCTTGGCTCGAACTTTATGCCCTGATGCTCGGCGATCGCGTGATTGCAACCTATGCCGGCGCGGCGCATCGCGGTCAATTCAGCGCCATGGTCAATTCTTTCGATACGGATCCGGAAATAGCCAAGTCGAGCCCCGGCGATCTTCTGCTCATGAAGCTCATCGCCAGCCAATGCGAAAAGGGGATCGCGAAATTCGATCTCGGCATCGGCGAGGCACGCTACAAGAAGACCTATTGCGAAGAGGCTATACCTTTATTCGATGTCGTCATCGGCCTCGACGCCAGCGGCCAAGTCTATTCCGCCCTTTCCTCGCTGAGTTCGCGGCTCAAATCCACGACCAAAAGAAGTCCGCACCTCTTTGCGGCGTTGCGCGGAGGCAAACGTGTTGGCGCGCGCGTCTGGCGAGCGCTGAAGCGCTAGATCACGATGCTTTTGGATCGGATCGATTAAAACATTTAGAGCGGGATTTGCGCGAAAAACCGGTATCCACTTTTTCGCATCCCGCATTAGATCACGATGCTTTTGGATCTATTCGATCCAAAAGCATGAACGTGATCGATTCTAAAGATTTAGAGCGGGATTTGCGCGAAAAACCGGTGTCCACTTTTTCGCATCCCGCATTAGATCACGATGTTTTTGGATCGGACCGATCCAAAAGCATGAACGTGATCGATTCTAAAGATTTAGAGCGGGATTTGCGCGAAAAACCGGTGTCCACTTTTTCGCATCCCGCTCTAATGTTTTACAGGTCCGGCGATCTGACTTAATAAGCCCCGCACATTCTCGATCGGCGAAAGATACATGGCCAAGGTCGCGTTTATCGGACTGGGCATCATGGGTTATCCCATGGCGCGCCATTTGAAGGACAAGGGCCACAACGTCACGGTTTACAATCGCACGACTGCGCGAGCGCAAAAATGGGTCGCCGAAAATGGCGGTGCGCTCGCCAAGACGCCGCGCGCTGCGGCAGAAGGCCAGGACTTCGTCTTCTGCTGCGTCGGCAATGATGCCGATTTACGCTCCGTCACTTTGTTTGAAGAGGGCGCGTTCAAGGGCATGGCGCCCGGCGCTGTTTTCGTCGACCACACGACCGCTTCCGCCCTCGTGGCGCGCGAGCTTCACGCCGACGCGGAGAAGGGCGGCTTCGGCTTTATCGATGCGCCGGTCTCCGGCGGCCAGGCGGGGGCGGAGAACGGCACTCTGACGATCATGTGCGGCGGCGATAGCGAAGATTATTCCCGCATCGCCCCCGTGATCGCGGCCTATGCCCGGGCGCAGCGGCTGATGGGGCCGTCGGGTTCCGGTCAGCTCACCAAAATGGTTAACCAGATCTGTATTGCCGGCCTCGTCCAGGCGCTCGCCGAAGGGCTGCATTTCGCCCGCCGCGCCGGCCTCGATGTCGAAGCCGTGGTCGACGTCATTTCCAAAGGCGCCGCGCAATCCTGGCAAATGGATAATCGCCACAAGACCATGCTCGCGGGCAAATTCGATTTCGGTTTCGCGGTCGATTGGATGCGCAAGGACCTCGCGATCTGCCTCGACGAGGCGCGCCGCAACGGCGCGAGCCTGCCGGTCGCAGCCCTCATCGATCAATTCTATGCCGACGTCCAAAAGATGGGCGGCTCACGCTGGGATACGTCGAGCCTCATTGCGAGGCTCGAGAGCGAATAGAAATTAAGACCGCCACGATCCTCGCAGCCATTCGATTGACCGCTTTGCTGATCGCTGATTAGACTTTCGCTCCAATGAATAATCCGTGGGAGGTTATCCATGAAGGCGATTGTCCTTGGCTTGTTGCTCTGCATCATCGGCGGCATGGCGTTTGCGCAGACGTCGACCTGTAAGTCTCGGGCGGCAGAGAAGAATTTGGCTGGAGCCGCGCTCACGAGCTTCATGAAGAAGTGCGAGAGAGACGCGAAGACGACTTGCGATTCCGCCGCCGCGGACAAAAAGCTGCACGGCGCCGCGAAGACGAGCTTCGAGAAGAAATGCGTCTCCGATGCGGTGGGCGGCTGACGCAAGAGCGTTCAGCCGCAGTTCATCGGCCGCCTCTAACAACTGAAGCGTTGGATGAGCAGCGGCGATGTTCTACGCCTTTGATGAGGAGGGTCTCATGTTTCACTTTATCTGGCGGCCGGCCTTGGCATGCGCCGGCATCGCCTTGCTTGCCGGCCTTGCGGCGACGCAGGCCCAGGCAGAATCGGTCCAGAAGCAATGCAGCGAGAAATATCAGGCCGCCAAAGCAGCGAATTCGCTGAACGGTCAAACCTGGAACCAGTTTTATCATCAATGCGCCGCCGACTTGAAGGGCGGCGCGCCGGCGAGCAATACGGCCGCACCTGCAAGCAATACCGCCGCGCCGTCCTCTCCGCCCCCTTCGACGACGACGCAGGCTTCACCCCCGCCATCGACGGGAGGAGGATGGTTCCATCACAAGAAGAAGCAGGAAGCTACGGCCCCTGCCGAGACGCCCCCTGCCCAGACGCCCTCGGCCGCAGCGCCGGAACCAACCGGCCCCGTGGTCTTCCCGCCGGCCATTTCGTCCAAATATTCCAATGAGACGCCGGCCAAGCAGCGTTTCCACACCTGCCTCGATCAATATCACGCCAATAAGGCCACCAATTCCAACGGCGGCCTGAAATGGATCGAGAAGGGCGGCGGCTATTACAGCGAGTGCAACAAGAAGCTGAAGGGCGCTTGAAACGCCCCGGTGCCCTCTCCCCGTTTACGGGGAGGGGGTTACAGCAAGGGGCAAAGTGAATTGGCGTCGTCGCTAGACGCCATTCCCTCTGCCCCGGCCCTCACCCTAGCCCTCTCCCCATTTCGCTTCGCTCATGGAGAGAGGGGAGCGGCCCCGCAATTGCTTGCTATCCTAGGCCGGGCGAGGCAGACCGCCTCCGGCAAGCAATGCGGATGATCGCGTGTCCATTTCTGCCGCCATTCATCACGTTACCCATTACCGCTACGACCGGCCGGTCGGCCTCGGGCCGCAGATCATCCGCCTGCGCCCTGCCCCGCATTGCCGCACGAAAATTCTGAGCTACGCGCTCAAAGTCGAGCCTGCCGAACATTTCATCAACTGGCAGCAGGACCCGCATGGGAATTGGCTCGCGCGCCTCGTCTTCCCGGAGAAAACGCAGGGATTGAAAATCGAGGTCGATCTCGTGGTCGATCTTGCCGTCATCAATCCCTTCGATTTTTTCATCGAGCCCTATGCCGAACATTTCCCCTTCGCCTACGAGCCGGAGCTCAAAGCGGATCTTGCGCCTTATCTCGAAGCCGAGCCGCTCGGGCCGCGGCTTGTGGCCTATCTCGCCCATCTGCCGAAAGGCCAGATGCAGACGGTCGCCTTTCTCGTCGCGCTCAACAGCCAGCTCCAGCAGTCGGTGCGCTATCTGATCCGCATGGAGCCCGGCGTGCAGGCGCCGGAAGATACGCTGGCGCTTGGCTCGGGCTCGTGCCGCGACTCGGCCTGGCTGCTCGTGCAGCTCCTGCGCCATCTCGGCCTCGCAGCGCGCTTCGTCTCGGGCTATCTCATCCAATTGCGTCCCGACATCGAGCCGCTCGACGGACCGAAGGGCACGCAGCACGATTTCACCGATCTGCATGCCTGGGCCGAAGTCTATGTGCCGGGCGCCGGCTGGATCGGCATGGATCCGACCTCAGGCCTTTTCTGCGGCGAGGGCCATATTCCGCTCTGCGCGACACCGCATTTTCGCTCGGCCGCACCGATCCATGGAGCGGTCGAGCCGGCGCAAGTCGATTTCAGTTTCGACATGGACGTACGCCGCATTGCCGAGGCGCCTCGGATCACATTGCCTTTTTCCGAAGAGGCCTGGGCAAAGCTCGATGCTTTGGGCGAGCGCATCGACGCCGATCTTTCGGCACAAGACATGCGCCTCACGATGGGCGGCGAGCCGACCTTCGTCTCGATCGACGATGTCGAATCCGAGGAATGGAACACCGCCGCCGTCGGCCCGACGAAGCGCATGCGCGCCGACGATCTGATCCGCAGATTGCGCGAACGTTTCGCGCCGGGCGGCATGCTGCATTATGGCCAAGGCAAATGGTATCCGGGCGAGACCCTGCCGCGTTGGGCCTTCGCGCTCTATTGGCGCAAGGACGGCAAGCCGATCTGGAAAGATGCCAGCCTCATCGCGCCCGTGCCATTGACGCGAACGGGGGGCGGCCCGCGCGAGCATAACGAGATCTCCTGCATGGAAGCACGGACGCTGATTGAAGCCGTCGCGACGCAGCTCGGCATCGAGCAGGACTGCATTCTTCCGGCTTATGAAGATCCCGCAGTCTGGCTCGTCAAGGAAGGCAATCTGCCGGAGAATGTCGATCCGCTCGATCCGAAGATCGAGGATGCGGAAGAACGCAATCGCATGGTCCGCACATTCGCGCGCGGCCTGACCATGCCTTCCGCTTATATTCTTCCGGTGCAACGCTGGAACACAAAGGCCGACCGGCGCTGGACGAGCGAAAAATGGAAGCTCAGGCGCGGACGGCTTTTTCTTGTTCCGGGCGATTCTCCCGTGGGGCACAGACTGCCGCTTTCCTCATTGCCCTTTGTCCCGCCTTCCGCCTATCCCTTCGTCGTCGCGCAAGATCCCCTCGAAGAGCGCGGCGCTCTGCCCGGCCCTTCGGAAATCGGCCAGCGGGCCGAGCGCAGCGGTCCGAGCGCGGCGGCGCAGGAGCTTGTCGAACAGCAGATTGTCGAAGGCGCGGTGCGTACCGCGCTCTCCATCGAGCCACGCGAAGGAATCCTTTGCGTCTTCATGCCGCCGGTCAAGACACTCGAGGATTATCTCGAGCTTCTCGCCGCGGTCGAAGCCGCCGCCGCGGAAAAGCGCATGCCGGTTCACATCGAAGGCTACGCGCCGCCCTTCGATCCGCGCCTTGCCGTGATCAAAGTGACGCCCGATCCCGGCGTCATCGAAGTCAATATTCATCCCTCGGCGGATTGGCGCGAGGCCGTCGCGACAACGAAGGGCCTTTACGAAGACGCGCGCCGCGCGCGGCTCGGGGCCGACAAATTCATGACGGACGGTCGCCATACGGGAACGGGAGGCGGCAATCACATCGTCTTCGGCGGTCCGAGCCCGGCCAACTCTCCCTTTCTGCGCCGCCCCGATCTTCTGAAGAGCCTCATCCTTTATTGGCAGCGCCACCCTGCCCTTTCCTATCTGTTCTCCGGCCTCTTCATCGGGCCGACAAGCCAGGCGCCGCGCGTCGACGAAGCGCGGCATGACCAGCTTTACGAGCTTGAAATCGCGCTCGCCGGCATGCCGAAGCCAGGCGAACACATGCCCGGGCATGTGCCCCTCTGGACCGTCGATCGGCTCTTGCGCAATCTCCTTATCGATTCGACCGGCAATACGCACCGCACCGAGATCTGCATCGATAAGCTCTATTCGCCCGATGGGCCGAGCGGAAGGCTCGGGCTCGTCGAATTCCGCTCCTTCGAAATGCCGCCGGACGCGCGCATGAGTCTCGCGCAGCAGCTCCTCTTGCGTGCATTGCTCGCCTGGTTCTGGCGCGAACCGCAAGAAGGAAATTTCGTGCGCTGGGGCACGGCGCTGCACGATCGTTTCATGCTGCCGCATTTCGTCTGGCAGGATTTTCTCGACGTGCTCGCAGATCTCGCGCGTGTCGGCTATGGATTCGATTCGACCTGGTTCGAGGCGCAGCGCGAATTCCGCTTTCCTCTTTACGGCGCGGTCGAGCGCGGTGGCGTACGGCTCGAATTGCGCCAGGCGCTCGAGCCTTGGCACGTTCTCGGCGAAGAAGGCGCGATCGGCGGCACGGTGCGCTACGTCGATTCTTCCGTCGAACGGCTCGAAGTCAAAGCCAGTGGGCTCGTCGAGGGGCGGCACGTCCTTGCCTGCAACAGGCGTAGCGTGCCGATGACCTCGACCGGATCATTCGGCGAGACGGTTGCCGGCGTTCGCTACAAGGCGTGGAAGCCGGCGCGCGGCCTGCATCCGACCTTGCCGGTGAACGCGCCGCTCACCTTCGATATCGTCGATATATGGAGCGGGCGTTCGCTCGGCGGCTGCGTCTACCACGTCGCCCATCCGGGCGGGCGCAATTACGAGACCTTTCCGGTCAACAGCTACGAAGCCGAGGCCCGCCGACGCGCGCGTTTCCAGGATCATGGACACACGCCGGGCGCAATCGAAGTGCCGCGCGAGGAACGCTCAGCCGAGTTTGCCCTGACTCTCGACCTGCGCCGGCCATGTCCCTCTCCCCGCCCGCGGGGAGAAGGCTAGGCGAAGGGGCTCGGCAACGAGCCCCTCGCGCTGGACTTTTCTCCTGATCTCGCTCCCCGTGGGAGAAGGCCGGAGCCCTACCGCAATCCGCCGGACGCCACGATCCGTTCGCCGGTGATCCAGGCAGATTGGTCGGAGGCGAGGAAAACGGCGACGCGCGCAATATCGTCGGCCTCGCCGATGCGGCCGAGAGGCGTCTGCGGGATGATCGCAGCCTCGAACTGCTTGGCAGTTTCGCCCATGGCGGCGACGCCTTCCGTCGCCGTTAGCCCCGGCGCAATCGCATTGACCCTGATCTTCTTTGCTCCGAGCTCCGCGCCGAGGACCCGCGTCAGGGAATCGATCGCAGCCTTTGTCGCCGAATAGATCACCGAATTGGGAAGCGCATTGGCGCTCACGACCGAGGTCAGATTGATGACGCTGCCGCCCTGCGGACCGAAATGTTTCACCGCTTCCTGAATCATCAAGATCATGCCGAGCACATTGATATCGAACTCGCGATGGAACTCGGCCTCGGTGACATATTCGAGCGGCATGAACGAATAGACGCCGGCATTGTTCACGAGAATGTCGAGCCTGCCGTAATTCGCTTTCGTCTTCTCGAAAATGCGCTTGATATCAGCCGATTTGGCAACGTCGCCCTGAACGGCGATCGCTTTGCCACCTTTGGCGGCGATTTCGGCGACGACCTTGTCCGCGTCTACGTGGCTGGAAGCATAATTGACGACGACCGAGGCACCGGCCGCTGCGAGATGTTTGGCAATGGCTGCGCCGATCCCTTTCGACGCGCCCGTTACAATGGCAACCTTGCCCGTCAGTTCGCTCATGTTCACTCTCCCGTTCGGTTAGCCTTGTCTTCGCGCTAGATGCTCATTTGCCCGAAAGGGGAGTAGGCAGAGCGGCCAACTATGATATATTCAAAGGCCGCATGAATGACCGGTTTTCCGCCCTAAAGCTTTTCATCCGCGTTGCCCGTACGGGCAGTTTTTCGCGCGCCGGGCGCGAGTTCGGCCTTTCCCAACCTTCCGCATCGCGGATCATAGCGGCGCTCGAGCGTGAGATCGGCGCCGTTCTCCTGACGCGCACGACGCGCGCCGTCTCGCTCACCGAAGCGGGCGCCGATTATCTCGCGCGCATCGAACCGATCCTGGCGGAACTGGAAGAAGCCGATCATGCGGCGCGCGGCACGGGCGAGATCCGCGGGCTCTTGCGCATCGGCCTTTCTTCGAGCTTCGCGCTGCGCGAAGTCATTCCGCGCCTGCCCGCTTTCATGGAGCAACATCCGTCATTGCGCGTCGATCTTCTGATGAACGACCAGCAACAGGATCTCGTCAACGATGGCGTCGATGTCGCGCTGCGCTTCGGTGCGCTGAAAGACTCGAATGCAACGGCGCGCCGGCTCGGCACGACGTGCCGCGCGCTCGTCGCTTCCCCGGCCTATCTCGCCAAGGCCGGAATGCCGCGCGCCCCGGCCGATCTCGCCGAACATTCGCTGATCCTCGGGCCCGCAGGAGCAAGCGCGAACAGCTGGACCTTCCGGCGCGACGGACAGACCGTTTCGGTGCGCGTCGAAGGCCGGCTGATGATCTCGGTCCATGAAGGCGCAATCGCTGCCGCCGCCGCCGGGCTCGGCATCGCGCTCACCGGACAATGGGGCTGCCTCAGCGAGTTCAAGAGCGGCGCACTCGTCCGCGTGCTTCCCGATTGGCAGATGGATTCGGCCGAAGTTCACGCGATCTTCCCGGCCGGCCGCGCGGCCAAACCTTCCGCGCGAGCCTTTGCGGAACATTTGGCTCTCGAGTTCAGGGGACCCGAGCAGCCGCGCAGGTGATCTCGGCCTGTTCGTATTTTGTTCTGGACACGCTTCAGCTTCCAAGCTAGGATTTTTCTGCTGGCGACAAGGAAACGGGGATCATTGCGCCTGAGGTCTGCTCGGGCGCGAGGGGTGTATGTTGTTGCCCCTTGGCGAATCATTCCGCTGATCTTTCCAGACATCCGACGCCTGCGCTTCTTGGAGGCACGCATGGTGAAGTTCGGATCGCGGATGTTCGGATTGGCCTTTTTGGTTCTGACGTTTCTTGGTTCGGGAATAGCCTATGCGGAGTCTCAACTCCCGAGCAAATCGCGTGTCGTAGCGGCGCTTCAGAACATCCTGGCCTTGGAGCGTCCGGGCAAGACCGGCTACGCGACGATCTACGACGGCAACAAATATATCCAGTGCGGACGCAGCATGAATCACAGCCTGCGCTGCGAAGCTGCGGGGACGCTGATGCAGCCCTCGCTCGCACATGTGCTCGTTCCAGAGCGGCTGAAAAGACTCCTTGCGCTCGGCTGGCATCTCGATCCGCATTTCGGCAATTATGTGCAGGTCTTCCCTGCCGAAGTTCCGCCGGAGGGAGTCGCAGACAAAATCCTGCAGACACTCTCGCAAGCCTACAGCGTCGATTTGGACAATCTGCAAGAAAAGACGAAGTGGATTGAGAGCGGACTTTGTCCGCCGCGCAATGGGCCGACGCAAAATCTAGCGGGCATGATCGACGACGCGCCTGAGATGGCTTCGGTCGCGGTTCATGAATGCGCCTATACCGGACCTGATCTCGGAGACAAGTTCGAATCGACCGAGGATTTGATCGCGCACTATGGCAAGAGAGTCGCGGCTGAAATTCAAAGATTGAGGATCAATCCCGACCAGGACATTTTCTTCGTCTTGAGCACCGAGATCGGCTTCGTACAATGTGCACCGCAATCCGTTTCGGAGATTTTTTGCGAAGCCCAGTCGATCGATAGTTGGCCGGCGCTCGCGGCGGTTCTCACTTCCGATCGCATCGCCCGCTTGCACGCTGCCGGTTACGAAGATCCCGGCCGTTCGCAAAATTATAGGAAAGTCTATTCGCTCGACAAACTCGACGATATGGCGATCGCCCGTGAATTACTGGCGGTCCTCCACGACGCCTACGGCTACCTGGGATTGCCGGCGCTTAAGATAGAGACCGAGACCGGTCATTCATAGCGAGATTCTTCGACGCGCTTCGCTTCCGGTTCATTGCTTTCCCAACCGCGCATGATGGCCGCTACTGGTCGGCCGCATGATGCCGCAACATATATCCTTCTAAACCCCAAAGGCGCTCGACCGGAAAAACGATGTACGCAATTACGGGCATAACCGGCAGAATCGGCAGCGAACTCGCACGCCATCTCATCGACGCGGGCCTGCCTGTGCGCGCAGTCGCGCGCGATCCGAAAAAGACGGTAGAATGGGCAGCGCTCGGTTGCGAGATCGCTCGCGCGGATATGACCGATGCCACGGCGCTGACGGAAGCATTCCGCGGCGCGACCGGCGTGTTCATTCTGCCGCCGCCGGTCTTCGATCCGCAGCCCGGCTATCCGGAAGCGCATGCGGTCGCGGAAGCCGTTTTGAAGGCGCTCAATGAAGCCAAGCCCGGCAGAGTGCTGAGCCTCTCGACAATTGGAGCTGATGCGGCTCAGGACAATTTGCTTTCGCAACATACGATCATCGAAGCGCAATTGCGCAAAATCCCCCTGCCCTTGACCATTCTGCGGCCCGCTTGGTTCATGGAAAACGCGGCCTGGGATGTCGCGTCGGCGCGCGAGACGGGCGCCATCCAGAGTTTCCTGGCACCGACCGACAGGAAGATCGCAATGGTTTCCACGAAAGACGTCGGGCGCGTGGCCGCCGAGATCATCGAACAGGATTGGATCGGTACGCGCATCGTTGAACTTGAAGGCCCAAGGCGCGTCTCGCCCGAGGATCTTGCCGAGGCTTTTGCACATGCTCTTGGCAAAGGGGTGCGAGCGGTGCCGGTACCGCGCGAGTCATGGGAAGGTCTGTTTCGCGCGCAAGGCATGAAGAATCCCGAGCCGCGCATACGCATGCTCGATGGTTTCAACGAAGGCTGGATCGATTTCCAGGACAAGGGCAGCAAAGCCATCAAAGGGCGCATCGATATCGGTCCCGCGATCGCGGCACTCGTCGCCGACGCGGCGCATTGATCCAACATTATGGAGAATTGGATCTTGAAGAAGCGCAAGCTTGGAAAACAGGGGCTCGAAGTCTCGGAAATCGGGCTCGGCTGCATGGGCATGAGCTATGCTTACGGAGCACCGGACGATACCGAGTCGCTCGCCACGATTCATCGATCTATCGAGCTCGGTTGCACGTTCCTCGACACGGCGGAAATCTACGGGCCGTTCAAAAACGAGGAACTCATTGGCCGCGCGCTGAAAGGCCGGCGCAACGACGTCGTGATTGCGACGAAATTCGGTTTTGCGATCGAGAATGGAACGCGCACCGGAGTGAACAGCCGGCCGGCTCACATCAAGAAAGTGGTCGATGCCTCGCTCAAGCGCCTGCAGACCGATCGCATCGACCTCCTCTATCAGCACCGCGTCGATCCCGAAGTGCCGATCGAGGACGTCGCCGGGACCGTCGGCGACCTGGTCTCGGCGGGGAAGGTCCTCTACTTCGGCCTTTCCGAAGCGAGTGCCGCAACGATCCGCCGCGCGCATCATGTGTTTCCCGTCGCGGCCCTGCAGAGCGAATATTCGCTCTTCGAACGCGGCGTCGAGGATGAAATCCTGCCGACGCTGCGCGAGCTTGGAATCGGCTTTGTTCCCTATAGCCCGCTCGGCCGCGGTTTCCTGACCGGCACCGCAAAGCGTGCCGAAGAACTCCCGGACGAGGATTGGCGCAAAGAACACGATCCGCGCATCAGAGGGGAGAATTTCGATCGAAACGTGCGGATAGCCGAATTCGTCAAAGACATTGCGCAGGAAAAGCGCGCGAAGGCCAGTCAGATCGCGCTCGCTTGGATTCTGCATCAGGGCGACGATATGGTGCCGATTCCGGGCACGAAGCGGCAAGTATCTCGAGGAGAATCTTGGCGCCGCCGCAATCGAACTCGCGCAAGAAGATTTGCGCAAGATCCGCGACTTCCTCGATAGTCAACCGACGGCCGGCGCACGTTACGCTCCGGCGGATCTGGCGCGTGTCGGTCTTTGAGAACGATGCTCTTCTCGGGCGCAGGGCCATTGTCTGTTCGTCACGACCGTCGCCGGGACTGGATTCCGGGGATCGACCCGCAGTCGAAGCGCAAGCGGTCCGGTGCGGCGCCATTCCTCATGCCTCATTCGAGACCCCCGCGTATTTTGTCAGTCCCTTTCGGCAGACGTGCCAGCCATTTCGCCCGCAAGGCGGAGGGCCGCGCGGGATAGCGCTCGTCCAGAAATGTCGCGCTCATCACGCGATCGAGCCGAAAACTTCGGAAATCGTCCCTCAGCTCGCACCAGCCGATCAACACGCGGGCGGCCTCGAAATACCCGATCACGATCGGCCAGACGATCCGCTCTGTCTCCCGCCCCTCGCCATCGCGATAGATCAGAGCGATCTTGCGGCCGGCGCGCATAGAAGCGCGGGCGCGCGCGGCATCGAGCCCGTCCGGAGGGATTTTCGAGCCCGGCGGCGTGCGGGCGCCGGCATCGATGATGAGCGGGCGCAAATTTTCCGGCACAATGGCGGCGATTTTCGCGATCAGGTCATGCGCCGCGCGGGCAAGATCGGGATCGCCATGGCCTGCAACCCATTGGGCGCCGAGCACCGCGGCTTCGACTTCATCCGAAGTCAGCATCAGCGGCGGCAGG
>Ga0070738_10002521_pt1 | contig 27852 bp, 24 predicted proteins | sample Coa_R2_2_FD_66446 | JGI IMG/M metagenome (GOLD analysis project Ga0070738, IMG submission 66446) | Surface soil microbial communities from Centralia Pennsylvania, which are recovering from an underground coalmine fire - Coalmine... | ecosystem: Environmental > Terrestrial > Soil > Unclassified ...
GGTGAAGTGATCGACGTGCGGATTGCTCCGTGAGTTATACATGCAATCGGTCATGTCCCGCACCAGGAAAACATTTTGGCCCTGGTAAACCATTTGGCGGATTGAAAAGGGTCTTCCCAGCACGCACATGTTCTGGTGCACGCCCATGACCAGCACGTTGGTGATGCCCCGCTGAACCATGAGATTATATGCCTCGGCGCTATCGGTGATGGCGTCTCCAGGTTCGATCTTGATGACGTCGATTTCATGGGTCCATGGAGAACCCTCCTTGCATCGTGGCCAATCGTCGCAGCCTCCATCTGAATCATCGATCGGCAGCGGCGGTTCTTTTGTCGAATCGAGGCTGCACCACCCGGCGAGCGGTTTTTTCACATGGGCCGGCGGCGCGCTCTGGGCCAGTTTCCGTCCGGGTTGACCCTCGTAAAACTTCATCGTGTCGCTCGGACAATGGATAATCAATACGCCGCGGCGTCTCAGTTCGGAAATCAATTGATTCATCCGGGGCGCCATTTCTGCAACGCGCTCCGTGGCGCCCTTGCACCAATGTTGGTTCCACATGTCACAAATCACGGCCGCTGTGCCGTGTGTGTCCCAGGCCGCCTGGTTTGTCACTTGCTGCCAGTGATCCTGCGCCGAATCGGTGGGCAGGATGCGCCGCACACTGAGCTGCAATACCTCGCCGGCAGTTCTCCAGGTTGTGCTTTGCAGCAGGACCGCAACAAGCAGAGTTCGCAGCAGCATGGAAGGTCTCATAATAAGCGGCTTGATTACGCGAGAATATCGCCTGGGCCTCCGGGCGTCAACGGCACCCGGCTTATTCGCATTGTCCCGAGCGCCCTTAACTCAGGTCAACCGGGTCGATATCAATGGCAAGGGTGACTTCGTCCGGCAGGACTTGCGCCTGGCTGATCTCCGAGAGCTTGCGGCTGAGCGCGGTCATTCGCGGGCTGCGCAACATGAGTTGGTATCGGTAGAAAGTTTCGGCCCGGACCAGAGGAGCGGGCGCCGGACCCGCAAGGACTAGTTCTTTAAACTCGCCCAGAGATTTCTCCAGTTCGCGCCGGACGTGGTCGGCTGAGAATTTGACTTTTTCCTCGTTCCTGCCCTTGAGCGTGAGTAAGGCGACGCGGCTGACCGGCGGGTATTTCAGCTGTTGCCGAAATTCCAGTTCGGCTTCGTAGAATCCTTTAAAGTCGTGTCGTCGCGCGAATTGAATTGCCGGATGAAACGGTGTAAACGCCTGGACAAAGACTTCCCCTTCGATATCGCCGCGGCCGGCCCGGCCGGCCACTTGAGTCAGCAACTGGAAGGTGCGTTCTCCAGCTCTGAAATCGGCCTGGTGGAGCGCGAGGTCTGCGTAAATAATTCCCACCAAAGTGACATTGGGAAAGTGCAAGCCCTTTGCGATCATTTGCGTCCCGAGGAGAACGTCAATTTTGCCGGTGCGGAAATCGCCCAGGATACGACGGTAATCTTCCTTGCGCTTGAGCGCGTCGGAATCCATGCGGACAACCCGCGCCTGGGGAAAGAGTTTCCTGAGAGTTTCCTCGACGCGCTGGGTGCCCAGGCCCGCATACCGTATTTCAGGATTGCGGCAACCTTCGCTGGGGCAGACGGACGGCACAGCCTCCGTGTGTCCGCAGATGTGGCAACAGAGTTGTTGTTCATGCCGGTGATACGTCAAAGCGACGCTGCAATCAGGGCACCCGGCGACATAGCCGCACCGAGGACATTGCAGGGAACTTGAGTAGCCGCGGCGGTTCAAAAACAGGATCACCTGTTCGCCACGCTCCAGGCGTTGGGCGATGCCTTCCTTGAGTTGCGGTGAGAAGATTGGGATGCTTTTGCCCCGCCGCATCGTCTCTCGCATGTCCACGACGCGGACGACGGGCATTTTCTTGTCATCGGCCCGTTCGGGCAGTTCGAGCAACCGGTATTTGCCGGTTTGACAATTGTAATAACTTTCGAGCGACGGCGTTGCCGAACCCAGCAGGACCGTTGCGCCTTCCATGCGGCCGCGCATGATGGCCACATCCCGGGCGTGGTACCGCGGGGCTTCCTCCTGCTTGTAAGTGTGCTCGTGTTCTTCGTCGACAATGATCAGGCCCAGTGGATCGATCGGCGCAAAAATCGCCGAGCGCGCTCCGATCGCAATCCGGGCACGGCCCTGGCGGATTTTGTGCCATTCGTCATGCCGTTCGCCGCTCGACAAGTGGCTGTGCAGCACCGCCACTGACGTCCGGCAAGAACCGCTGCTGAACCGCGCTTTGAACCGCTCCACGGTTTGCGGAGTGAGTGAAATCTCAGGGACCAAAACAATCGCGCCCTGGCCTCGATTCAGGGCGTGCGCAATCGCCTGCAGGTAAACTTCGGTCTTGCCGCTCCCGGTTACGCCGTGGAGCAAAAAAGTGCGCGAGCCGCCGGGTTGAGCAGGGGAGGCCAATCCATTCGGCTCGGTCTCTTTTCCTGCACTGTTGATGGCCTCCAGGACCGCAGCCAGCGCGCTCGTTTGTGCCCCGTTCAGCGGCAGCGGTTGCGTCGGTAGAATCTGCTCGCCGGCGTAAGGGTCCCGTTCCGATATTTCGGCCGACACCCGGACCAACCCTTGGTCTTCCAGTCGCCGCACCGTGGCGGCCGTTGTTTGCGCCAGGTCCAGCAACTCGGTCATGGGCATCTCCTGGCGCTCCTGGATGATCTGCAGGACCTGCTGCTGTCGCTTGGGGAGCTTTGGCGTTGCGCCTGACGTCGCCAGGGCGCGTACGAACAGCCGTTCGCGCCAGCCGGCCTGCTCGTGCCGCACCGCTTCCGGCAGAACGGACTTGAGCGCCGTTTCCGGTGCGCAACAATAATAATCTCCAATCCAGCGCGCCAATTTCAGGACTTTGGCGGTGACGAGCGTGGTGGCTCCAATCACTTTCAGAATGGGTTTGAGCCTTGTTTGTGACGATTCTTCCGCGACGGCGGTGACGCACCCCAGGACCTTTCGCGATCCGAGAGGGACCTGCACGCGCGTGCCCACGTCCACCAGGTCAACGAGCTCGGCTGGAACCAGGTAATCGAAGTCCTTGCGCAGGGCTAATTCGAGAGTGACCCGCGCGATCATAGCTCTACGAGGTGCTAATCTACCGAAAGCTCGCGCAAGGTTTTCTCCAAACCAAGGCGGAGTTGTTCCCGTTCGGCGTCGCTCGCTTCGCGCGGGACGCGGATTGAGGGCCCGAACTTCATTTCGCAGGTCGCAAAAGGCAACGGGATCTGGAACCGGTCCCAGCTGTTGACGCAGAATTTCCAGCGCACGTAATAGGAAACCGGGACGATCGCCAACCCGGTAATTTGAGCTAGGGACATTACGCCATCCTGAACCTGGTAACGAGGGCCGCGTGGGCCGTCAGGAGTGATCGCCAGATCCAATCCGCGCTCGGCGCAAGTAGTCAGCTCGAGAAGCGCTTGCGGGCCACGGCGGCTGGTCGAACCGCGAACCGGCTCGACGTTGAAGCATTGGAGGATGGCCGCGAGAAAACCGCCATCTTTGCTGGCGCTGACCATGGCAGCCAGGCCTGCGCTGCGGCTGTGTTTGACGACGTAGCCGTAGTACGCGGTCATGCAGAGCGCGAGGCGGTTGTGCCAAATGCAATAAATTGCGGGCACAGCCGGGCCTTTGTCAAAGTGTCCCGAAGTGTCGATCCATTTGATGCGCAGCGTGGACGAAACGATTCGGATTAACGCGAAAACGCCCCAGGCTACAATTTGCTGATACCAGCGTGGCCGGTGCGGCACGACGACACCGCCGGTTTTGCTTTTGCGCTTTTCGGAAGCGAGTTGTTCGGAGCGCAAGTTCATCGAAGTGTCCATGGGAACCCTACACGCCTTTTTTAAGGCAGGCGCGAACCAGTTCCTCGATTGTGGCATGCGGGCCCAGGGAGCCCTGGGCCTTGCGCACGGCATCATGGGCCTCGATCTGTTTGAATCCCAAAGCCATCAGCGCCAGGACGCCATCGTTTAGTTTCTGATCTTCGGCGGACAATTCCCGCTGGGCGCTGGCGGCTTCCCACGCTCCGGCCGCCCCGATTTTGTCTTTTAGCTCAACGACGATCCGTTCGGCCGTTTTTTTGCCGACACCTGAAACCTGCGCGAGGGCTTTCACGTCTGCATTAGCCACGGCTCCTCGAAACGCCGTCACGCTAATCCCGCTGAGGACGTTCAAGGCAATCTTTGGTCCGATCCCGCTCACCGTGTGCACAAGGAGCCGAAACAGATCGCGCTCGGGTCCGGTTGCAAAGCCATAAAGAATATGCGCATCCTCGCGCACGACCAGGTGAGTGAGGAGTATCACATCCTGCCCCGGAGCCGGCAGTTTGTCATACGAAGAAAGAGGGATCAGAACATCGTACCCAACGCCGGCCACCTCGATAACGGCCAGGGTCGGCAGCGCTTCAACGAGTTTGCCCTTGAGAAACGAAATCATATGGGCTTGGGCCCTGCCAGGGAGTAGCGGCCTTGTTCCTGCGCATAAGCCAACGCCAGCGCGAGCGCATCCGCGGCGTCCGGCGTCGGAGTTTCAGTCAATCGCAACATCCGTTGCACCATTTTCGCCACTGCGAGCTTCTGTGCCGCGCCATAACCCACGATGGCCTGTTTGACTTTTCGGGGCGCTAATTCGTAAATCTCCAGGCCCGCTTCGGCGACGGTTGCGAGCGCCGCTCCGCGAGCCTCGCCCATGATCAGGGCGGTCTGCAGGTTCTGCGCGAAGAACAGCCCTTCCACGACGCACACGTCGGGCTTGTGCTGTTTCAGCACGTCTCGCAGCGTCGTCGAGATCTGCAGCAGGCAACGGGACCGTTGCCACCCCGCCGGGCAGGAGATTGTTCCCTGTCCCAATACCTCGTGAACGGGTTTCATGAGCCGGATTATTCCAAACCCTGTCCCTCGCAGCGAAGGGTCCAATCCCAAAAGGACTGAGTGTTTGCTCCTGCTGAGCGGCGGCGACTGTTCAAAGACCGGCCCCGCCTGGCGCGGGCGCTTGAGGCGATCCTTCAACTGGTTGTATTGCTGCGGGGTGATGCCCACCCATCGAAGATGCCAACGCGCTTAGAATGGCGAAAGACAAAACAAATCGGGCAACGCGGATCGGTTGGAGCTGACCGCTTCGGGAAAAGATTGCCCGCGCAAATCAACTCGGATAAACACTCGGAGTGAAGCAGAAACGCGTCCCTGCGCCTGAAGCGCCGATTTCCAGACAGCTCCGAATTTACCTGTATTTCACCGCGGCAATCACCGGCGCGGCGATCATGGTGGTCGAAATTCTCGGCGCCAAAATGCTTTCCCCGTACGTGGGCCTTTCGCATTTCGTTTGGATAGCGCAGATCGCTGTCACCCTGGTTGCGCTTTCCTGCGGGTATTACGTCGGGGGCCGCCTTGCTGACCAGGCGCAAAGGTTATCCCGTTTGTATGGGGCCATTCTCATTGCGGCCACTTATCTCGCTGTGACGGTTCTTATTTGCGAACCGGTGGCTTACTGGGCACTGGACTTCAGTTTGCCTGTGGGCTCGTTGATGGCGTCCACGATTCTCTTTTTCGTGCCCCTGGCGCTGCTGGCCATGACCGGCCCGTTCCTGGTGAGGGTAATCACCTCATCCATTGTCGGACTCGGGGGCAACGTCGGGCGTCTCACCTCGATCGGCACTGTGGGAAGTTTCCTTGGAACCTTGTGCATCGGCTACATCATGGTGCCGTTACTGCCCAATTCCGTGACGATGTACTGCACCGCAGGTGCGCTGCTGGTCCTCTGCGCCGGGTATTACTTCGCTTTCCACCGCAAGGGCGTGGTCCCGCTGCTCGTGGGCATGCTCCTGACTTCCGCCGTCGGTTTCGGCCTCAAACCTTCGCACCAGTACAATTGGGTAAAAAAAATCTACGAAGCCAATTCGCATTTCGGCCGGCTCCAGGTGTATGACCGCCTGGACGGACACGGCCGTTTTTACCTCAACGATTTCCTCATCCAGAACACGTACGATACAACGAGCCATCGAAGTGAATCCGCCTTCACCTACCTCCTGGCCGGAATGGCGCGCGCCTATACGACCAACATCCATGACGTGCTCTGTATCGGACTGGGCGTCGGAATCGTTCCCATGGACTTTGCGCGACGCAACATCAACGTTGACGTGGTCGAAATTAATCCCGCCGTCGTGCCCGTCGCCGCGCGTTTCTTCGATTGTGAAACAAATCTCATTCGCCTTACTCTCGATGACGCCCGCCACTACCTCAATTGCACCCGCAAGAAGTATGACGTGGTTGTACTGGACGCCTTTCTCGGAGACTCCTCACCGTCACACCTGTTTACTCAGCAAGCATTCAACTCAATGCGCCGGGCCTTGCGCCCTGGAGGCAACCTGGTGATTAATTGCTTCGGAGATCTCGAAGAAGGGCGTGATTACTTCGCGGCGTCGCTGAACAAAACCCTCAAGAGCGTCTTCAAGGCCGTCCATCTCCACACCTCGAGCCATGGCGCTGTTTTCTTCGCGGCATCGGATCGGACGGACCCCGGTTTTGCGCATACGCCCGACTTCGCCGGCATTTATCCGCAGGTTCTTCCTGAAGTTGAGTCAGTCTTTGCGGGGATTGCGGACACTCCGCCTGATCACGGGCGCGTTCTGACCGATGATTTTAACCCGGTGGAATTTTACGACGCCCGCAACCGCGAAGAATTCCGGCGCAGGTTCGCGCTTTCGGCAAAGAACATGTAGAAAGCGGCAGCCGTTCTGTCAGCTCCGAAGCTGGGCGGCCGTCTGTTTGATAATGTCGTCCAGCGCGATGCCGGGCTTGAACCCGGTTGTTTTTGCGAGTTTCTCAATCACCGGTTTGCGCCGGCGCATGTCATCGAATCCGGGAGCGTACGCTTTGTTATAAGCCACCATTTCAATAGTGGATTGAGAGCCGAGGATGCCAATCACTCGCTGCGCCAGTTCGAGAATCGTAACTTCCTCGGTGCTCCCAACATTAAAAACCTGGCCCTGAGCGGCAGGGCAGGACTGCAACCGTAGCAGCGCGTCGATGACGTCCGTCACGTAGCAAAAGCAGCGGGTTTGCAGGCCATCGCCGTAGACCCGTAGCGGTTGGCCGGAGGCCGCGGCCGCGATGAAACGCGGGAGCACCATCCCGTATCGCCCGGTCTGGCGCGGACCGACGGTGTTGAAAAGCCGCACGATGATTACCGGCAAAGAACGCTCTTTGGCGTACGCCATCGCAAGGAATTCATCCATCAACTTCGAGCAGGCATAACCCCACCGCGCCTGATGTGGCGGACCGATCAACAAATCGTCCTCCTCACTAAACCCGGGCTTTTGGCTCTTGCCGTAAACCTCGGAAGTGGAAGTCAGCAGGACTGGAACACCGCACGTGGCTGCGGCTTCGAGCAGCACTTCGGTTTCGTGCAGGTTCGTCTGGAGAACGCGAATCGGAGAGTTGACGACCAGTTCGACGCCGACTCCGGCGGCCAGGTGGTAAACCGATTCCGCATTGGCGATCACCTTTGCCAAATTCCCTACATTTGAGACCTTCGATTCGATGACCTTCAACCCGGGGTGCGCGCGAACAGCTTTAAGGTTCTCCAAGGTTCCGGTCGACATATCATCGATCACGATTACCGGTTTGCCTTGGGCGAGAAGGCGTTCAACCAGGTGGGAACCGATGAACCCTGCGCCGCCCGTGACCACGACAGGCCTGGCGGTGAGATTTTTAGGCGATGGATTCAAGGCTGGTGCGCCGGATCAAACTGGGTGCGGCCGGCGGCCTCCACCCGATCTTCTCCGGCGACCGCGGCGGTGTTGCCCGGTTCCGTTGAACCGTTTCCAGTAGAGGCCGCTGGGCGGGAAGGTTCAGGGCTTGGGCCGCTCGTATTCAGCGCGACGGCGCCAAAACCGCAAGTCCCGCTTAAGACGCCGCGCGCCACCGCCTCGGCCAGCCGCTGGCGATACGAAGGATCGCTTATCTGGCGCGCCTCTTGCGGATTTGAGAGGTACCCGCCTTCGACTAAAATCGCGGGGCGTTGCTGTCCGCGGAGCACTCCGGGAAAACGCGCGTGGCGGATCCCGCGATCTCGATGACCGTTCACTTGGAGGAGTGCCTTGTGAACTTTAAGCGCCAGGAGCAGGTTCTGGGTGTCGAACGCATTATTGGGAAATGTTTGCAGCAATTCGTCGGCATAACCGCGGGTAAGGTTTGAAGGCATCCCGGCAGGTGTGAGACAGTAGGTCTCGAGCCCGGCTTCCTTCTCGTTGGGCGCGGCCGAATTGAAATGGAGGCTGATGAATAGGTCGGCGTTATGTTCCGCGGCAAATGCGACCCGGTTTGAAAGGGCCAGGTCGGTGTCATTGGAACGTGTGAGAAACACGCGGCAATGATTGGCTGCCAACGCGGCCTGCAGGCGCATGGCCCAATCGAGTGTGAAATCCTTTTCGTAACGGTTTCCCAGGACGCTGCGTGTGCCCGAATTTTCTCCGCCATGACCCGGATCGATGACAATGACAGGACTGGAGCGAAGCAGCGGGCCAGGCTCACCTTGCAGCAGGGGCAAGATGGTCTTGTTCAAATCAAGGGTATGGACGTACGGCCGGCCATCGATCAATTGAGGGGCAAAGCCGAGCCGAACTTCGGTCCCCTCCCATTGCGCCAATTGGCTGCCGGTGTGAAGGACAAGCGCGCCATTGGTGGATTGCAAGGAATAGCTGGGAGCGGGTTTGCCGGACAATTGGGTGGCAAAACACAACGTATTAGCGCGGCACCATCTTTCCAGCGCCACCCACGTTTCAGTTGGCTTGGACGGTGGAAGAATTCTCGGGGTTGGAGGCGTGGGTTTGGCTGGCTCGCCACCATCGATTGGGCCGGCAATGGGAAACTGGGGACTTGCCGGAACCGTCGTGGCGATGTCCTCCCACACCGGGGCTTGGGCCGTTCGCCTGGCAGGGGATTGGCACCCTGCCCAGAGCAGGAATGTCAACAGGACCGCATGAGTCGCTCGAAACCGCACCATATCATTGTGCTGAACCTGGCATGCCAGACAAGCGTTTCCTGTGCCAAAGGGAATCGAATTCCCGGTGGACTTTGCCGGGTTCCGCCGCCATAGTTTTCCGCGCTCAGCGCCGAATCGACCGCCCGTCTTGAGAATTGTAATCGCCATCACTGGGGCCAGTGGCGTGCTCTACGCCCAACGCTTGCTGGATAATCTGGAAACCGCCGAGCATGAAATCCACGTCGTGCTCAGCAGCTATGCGCACGTCGTCATTTCGGAAGAACTTCCCGGCGGGTTGCGCCTGAAGCCGGGGGTGACGAGCCATGGCCTCAAAAGCATGAACGCTCCGTTTGCCAGCGGTTCAAATCCCCCGGACGCCATGGTCGTCATTCCTTGCAGCATGGGCACACTCGGCCGCATCGCTCACGGTTCAAGCGAAGATGTGTTGCTCCGCGCGGCGGATGTTGTGCTTAAAGAAAAAAAGAAACTCATCCTCGTTGCACGGGAGACACCCCTAAACCTCGTACACATCAAGAATTTCGAATTGCTATATTTAGCAGGCGCCACAATTCTCCCGGCCAATCCTTCGTTTTACATGCATCCGAAGACGGTTGAGGACGTGATCGACACCGTGGTGGCGCGCGTCCTGGACCATTTGCAGGTGCCGCATCGACTGGCGGCACGCTGGCGAGCGGAACCGGAATAAAAAGCGGACGGTTGATGATTTCCGAAATCAAGAAATGGGGCGCTTTCGTCCGGTTTTCGCACACTGTGTTTGCTTTGCCATTTGCCTTGGCGGCGATGGCGGTAGCCGCCCGGGCGAATCGCGGCTGGCCCGGCTTGCGTGTTTTTGGGCTGATCCTGGCAGCGATGGTTTCAGCGCGCACGTGCGCGATGGCATTCAACAGGATCGTTGACCGGAAATTCGACGCGCTCAATCCGCGCACCGCGACGCGGCATTTGCCTCAGGGCCAAATCAGCCTTGGGAGCGCATGGCTGCTGTGCGTTGCCGCCGCTGCCGGGCTTATTGCCGCCAGTTATTTTTTAAACCCGCTGTGTTTCTATTTATCGCCGATCGCATTAGCGGCCACCTGCTTCTATTCTCTGACAAAGCGCTTTACCGACTACACCCACGTGTTCCTGGGATTAGCGCTGGCGCTGGCCCCAGTCGGAGCCTGGTTAGCGGTGAAAGGCTCGAGCGTCTCGATTTGGGAACTGTTGCAGATGCTGGTCCTGGCCGTTTCGGTCATTTTTTGGCTGGTTGGGTTTGACATTATTTACGCGCTCCAGGATTACGAGTTTGACCGCACCCACGGCTTGCATTCCATCGTCGTGGCTTGGGGCCCCAAAAATGCCCTTCAAGCCGCTTTCCTCGCTCACATGGTTATGTGCGGGCTGTTGCTTTTGTTTGGGATTCTGTGCGGCTTTAAGGTCGCTTACCTGGTGGGCTGGTTTATCATCGTGGGCTGCCTTGTCCTCGAGCATTACATTGCCCGCAGGCGCAGTTTGAATTGGGTTCAGACCGCCTTTTTTCGTTTGAACGCGGTTGTGAGCAGCGTGTTTCTGGTCGTCACCCTGACTGAAGTGATTTTCCAAGGCGGCTTTCGCATCAGGTGAATTCAGCGGAGGGTGCAAACACCGGATTTTATAGGGTAAAGCAGCTTGCCTTTGAGGCGACTTTCGGCGCATGTTACATAAAAAATGGGATTGCCTACTGAACCAGTGACATTGACGGTCGAGCAGTTGGAGGAGTTGAATCGCAAACTGGCCAACATGCGTCACGACATCAATAACAACCTTTCCTTGATTGTGGCCGCCATGGAATTGATTCGGCACAAACCCCAAATGACAGAGCGCATGATGACGACGCTCGGGGAACAGCCCGCTAAAATCGGTGATGCCGTTAGCAAATTCTCCGCCGAGTTCGAACGCGCGATGGGCATTACACGGCCCTGACGGCTTCACCCGGGAACGGCATCGCTTGAAGGTGAACCTGGCGCGGTCTGATTCTTGCCTGCCACGCCTCCGCACCCGGGACTTTTGACTTTGGCCGCAGCCGTCTGGCATATTCCGGCGATGGAACGAACCGAAGCGGAGCTGATCGCCGCGGTCCTGAAAGGCGACGCCGAAAGCTTCGAGCCTCTCGTTCAAAAATATTCTCCGCGGATCTTCGCCACCGCTCGCAGGTATGCGCGTCGCGAAAGTGAGGTCGAGGACATCGTCCAGGAAGTTTGGGTTAAAGCCTTTCAAAAGCTCGGCAGCTTTCGAGCCGAAGCCCCGTTCGAACATTGGCTGATGCGCCTGACGGTGCGCACGTGCTACGACTTTCTGCGCAGTCATCAGCGCAAACGGGAGCAGAGCTTTTCCGAATTGAGTGATCCCGAGAGCGACTGGCTCGACCGGTTCGTCAGTCAGCCCGAAGATGCGAGCGAACACGCGGACGCTGCAAAGCAGCTGATTGATCGAATCCTGGAAAAACTCAGTCCATCGGCGCGGCTCATCATAACCTTGCTGGAAATTGAAGACAGGCCGGTAAAGGAAATCGCCGCTTTGACCGGGTGGTCAGTACCGTTGGTAAAAGTAAGGGCGTTCCGAGCCCGGGCCGAAATGAAAAAGGTTCTGGCGAAACTCAAGCGGGAAAAGTATGTGTAACCGTGCGCTTTTCAAGGCCGTCTGAAACAATGCGCGTCTTATGAACTTGGAAGAACTCCAACGGAAACTGGTGTCGGCAGCTCGCGCCGCCGCGCCGGGGGACCAGGTCCCCTATGCCTTTGAACGACGTATTGTGCAGCAGATCAAGAACCTGCGCGCAGTGGATTCGGTCAGTTTATGGGCTCAGGGGCTTTGGCGCGCCGCAGCCCCTTGCGTCGGTTTGGCCCTGATTGCCATCGCATTATCGTTGCTGAGCGGGCCCAAGATCCCCGCCGGGCCTGATATGTCGCAGGAGTTCGAAAACACGGTTTTCGCCGCCGCCAACGCGGATTCATCTGTTGCCGAACCTCTTCGGTGAACTTCTGGAAGGTCATTCTTGCGACCATGGTGATCTTCGGGGCTGGTGTCCTGACAGGCGGCCTGGTCGTGGAATTCACATTAACCGGCTACAACCGCGCACAGCAACACACTGCGCCAGGATCGCGCCAGGCTGAATTCGGGTCCCCGGGCGGAATGCGCCTCGAATTCCTCCGCCGGCTCCAGCCCTATCTGGACCTCACGCCGGAGCAACGGGATCAGATCGACAAGCTCCTCAAGCAAAGCCAGGAACGGACGCGCAAAATCATGGAACCTGTCTCGCCGCAGCTTCATCAGGAGCTCCAGCGGGCCAAAGCCGAGTTCAGGGAAGCGTTGACTCCGGAACAAAGGGCTCGCTTTGACGAGTTGCTGAAACAGCAGCAAAGATTTCACGATCGTCGGGCCGGTTCCCACCCGTTGTCTCCGCAGACGAACTCGCCGGCCACCAATTCAATTTAGATCGAGGCTCACTTCATTCGCCAGCGCCGCAACCTGAGCGCGTTCCCGATCACAACCAGGTCGGATAATCCCATTGCCGCAGCGCAAAGGATCGGGCTCATGAAGCCCAATGCCGCCAGCGGGATTCCCAGCGCGTTGTAAAAAAACGCCCAAAACAGGTTTTGTTTGATGGCCCTCAGGGTCGCTTGCGCCAAGCCCAGGCTCTCGGGGATTGCCTCTATCTCAGATCGCAACAGGATGATATCAGCCGCTTCCCGCGCTATGTCGCTGGCGCGGCTCACAGCAATTCCCAAATCCGCCTGTTCCAGCGCGGGGGCGTCATTGATGCCGTCTCCGACAAATGCAACTCGATTTCCCTGCTGCTGCAACTTGGCGATCAGCTCGGCCTTCTTTTCAGGCCTGATTTCGGAGAACACGTTCTCTTCGGGTATTCCCGCCTGCTTTGCGATGTTGTGGGCAGCCCGTGGGTTGTCACCTGTGATCAGGAAAGTTTTCAGTCCATTCTGCTGCAAGCGGGCGACAACATCCCGAGCGCCCGGCTTTAGTTTGTCCTGCACGGCGACTAAGCCCAGCAGGGTTTTGTTCACGGCGAGACCAACAACCGTTGCTCCACTGCCGGACCACTCGTTCGCTTGTTGCTCAGCGCGACCAAGCTCAACCCCCGCCTCGCGCAGCCACCGTAATGATCCCAGGCGCGCTTCTCCGGCCAACCCTTCGTTTTCCTGGATGGCGGCTCCCACGCCGCAGCCGTGAATCTCCTCCCAGCCGGAAACCGTGAGCCGTTCTTCCGACACTTCGGAAATCGCTTTGCTGACCGGATGCGCTGAAAATGCGGACAAAGTGGCCGCCAGGCTGCGCACCTGCTTGTTCCGCCGTTCATCGCCGGGCTGTGCAGAAGCGGCCCTGTCGATAACCAGGATTTCGCTGACAACCGGTTTGCCGAGAGTGAGCGTGCCGGTTTTATCAAAAACAACAGCGGTCACGACGCCCGCCTTTTCCAGCGCCATTCCATCCCGGATCAGGATTCCGCGCTGGGCTGCCGCGTTAGATCCGGCCATAATCGCGGCAGGGGTGGCGAGACCCATTGCGCACGGGCACGCAATAATCAAGATCGACGCCGCAATTATGAAGGCTGCGGCAGCCCCGGTTTCCGGCAGGTGCACGCTCCACAAAATGTGTCCGAACCATTGATGCACTCGCAATGCCGAGGCGGGAGCAAGACCCCACCATAACGCAGCCGCCAAGGCAACCGACACCACGATCGGAACAAAGATGCTGCTGACCCGATCTCCCAGCCTTTGAATGTTCGCCCGGCTGGATTGAGCTCTTTGAACCGCCTGGATGATGTGGGCCAGTGCGGTGCTCTCCCCTGTCGCGGTCACGCGCGCCGACAGGCGGCCGCTGACATTGATTGTTCCCGTGTAGACCGCGTCGCCTCTTTTCTTGTCCACCGGGGCCGATTCCCCAGTCAACGCCGATTCATCAACTGCCGACGCGCCCTCAAGGACAGAGCCGTCGGTCGGCACCTTATCGCCCGGTCGCAGAACAAACTGTTCACCTTCGGCCAGTTGATAAGCGGCGACTTCGGTCTCCGTTCCGTCGGGATTTCGGCGCAGAGCGCGGGCGGGCGCCAGGTTCAAAAGTTTTTGCAACGCACCCGCGGCTCGTGCACTGACCTGCGACTCGATCCAATGGCCGGCGCTGATAAGAGTTATGATGGCGCACGACTCCATGAAGTAGAGATGGCTCCCCTTGCCTGAGAAAAGCGCATACGCGCTGTAGCAAAATGCGGTGCTGGAGCCCAGCGCCACCAACGTGTCCATGTTGGAGTTGCCCGCTTTGAGCTGGGTCCAGGCGCCGCGATAAAAGCGCGCGCCCGCCAACACCTGGACAACCGTTGCCAGTCCGAATGCCAGCCATTGAAACCACGGCGGGATCGTCCACTGAAGCGCCCATTCTCCCAGCATTAGAAAGGCCGTGATCGGGATCCCGATAACCAGGTTCAATCTCCAGCCTGAACCTCTGGGCCCGGCTTTGTCCTCGGCTGGATCGATAACCCGGGCTCCAAACCCTTCCTTTTCGACTGCCTGGATCGCCGCCGGCTCGTTGGGAGCAGTCTCCCAATGCACCGTTGCCTGGTGCGCATCCAGGTTGACAAGCGCGCTGCGAACGCCAGGCACTGTCTGCAATGCTTGCGTTACGTGGCGGGCGCAATTCCCGCACGTCATCCCATCGATCTCCAGGTAAGTGTGTCCCGTCCCAACTGAAAATTCCGACCGGGGCGCCTTTTCTGCCTGTAATTGTGTGCTGCTGGCCACCACCCAAGATTACGCCAAACCCGGCTGGTGTCGACCCGCGTGCTTAATCCTCCAGTACGACGGCAAAACGCAGGCCCCGGGTGCTGATTCGGAGTTGGTTGAAATCGAAGCAGGCCATGATGCCCTCGAAAATGGCTGTGCCTGTGAGAATCACATCCGCGCGATTCGAGGGCAGCCCGGGAATGTTACGTCGTTGGTCCAACGGCATGGACCAGAGGCGTTCCGCATGCCACGAAACACGATCCCTGCCGAGAGGCGTCGATTCCAGGCGCTCTCGATCAAAAGCGGTAAGGCGGCATTCCAGGCAGCCGAGGACGCTGGCGGTGCCACCGGTACCGACAAGCTGCACCGCCCGGCCCGGGCCGCTTTCACGAGCCAGCGCCGACTTGAGGCTCGGGCCCACTTCCTTTTCCAGGAATTCCCGAACGGTTTTGCGACACGTGGCCAATTGTTCGACCGTCGGAGGATCCGACGGGTGCGCTTGCTCCAGCAGCCGCACGGTGCCGATCTTGAAACTCATGGCAAAATGCTTTCGTTCGCCCTGGCCCAGGATGAATTCCGTGCTTCCGCCGCCGACATCGAGAATAACAAGCGGATCGCTTTTGAAGCGAGGATCGCTAGTGACCCCTCGAAATGCGTAATCGGCTTCCTCCTCACCGCTGATGATCCGGATCGGTAATGCACAGGATTGTTCGACTGCGGCCACCAGGGCGTCGCGGTTGTAAGCCTCCCTCATGGCGCTGGTCGCCACTACACGGGGGTGCTCCACTCCGAGATCCGCCGCCCTGCGCGCGAACTCCGCGATCGCGAGCGCCGATTCGTTTATCGGGCCCTGCTGCAATACATGAGCCGGATAAAAACCTTTGCCGAGCCGGGTTTGTCGACTTTCCTCCAGCACCGGCGTCACCTGCCCGCGTACAACCTCGGCCACCAACAGCTTGATGGAGTTGGTGCCCACATCGATGACAGCTCGCCGCGGTGACGACATCTCTCGTAAGCCTAAGCGCACCGGTTTGGGCGTCCAAACTTTAAAAAGTTACAAATTCAAGAGCCCTGCACTCAAAGCCTCCTGCCTTAATAGCTTAGTCGCATTAAAAAAATCGCCCGTTCGCCTGCGGGGTCAAAAACTTGTGCTATAATTCCCGGTTCGAGCATGGTTAAATTGCGCATATTTTATGTTGGCTACCCCTGAGTTGCTGCAGGAATCTGCCCAAACCGAGCGACTGTTTACCGAGTTGTCCCGGTGCGCGGGGCAGGTGCCGCTTTACCGCAACCTGAAATCTCACCTGCTGGAATCGAGCTTTTCTTCAGTTCACCTGGCCGGAATTCCGTTTATCACCAAATCGGATATTCGTAGCGGGTTTCCAGCCAATTTCCTCGGCACATCGGTTGAACTCGATTCCTTGTTGGAAGCTGAGGCCCTCGAATTGGAGCATACGTCCGGGACATCGGAGGAACGCACGGCTCTGCTCCTGCCAAAAGGCTGGTGGGCGCGTCAGGAATTGGCGGCGCTCAACTTGAACGGCAACGCAGCTGAGTTGTTCCGGCGAAACCCGGCGGCAAAGAGAGCAACCATCAACTCGCCGGTCTGCAGCGGCGATATTCGATACAACGGCGTGCCTTCTCGAGACAACCGTGTCGTTGGGAATTCCCTGTTTGTGAGCTTGTCCCGGTTTCCGTTCTTATGGGGCGAGAAAGAGTTGGCGCGAATTGCAGGCGAAATCCTGGAGTGGCAGCCGGAATTCCTTGATGTCGATCCTGTTTACGGAGTTGTCTTTGCTCTCTATTGCGAGCGGAACAACATTCGCTTCGCCGGCCTTCGATTCGTCCTTTGCAGTTATGAATTCGTCAGCGTGGTTCACCGCGCGATCCTGGAGCGCGTTTTCGGCGTGCCGGTGCTGGATTTGTACGGTTCGACCGAAACCGGCCACCTCATGGTGCAGGATGACTCAGGCGAAATGCGCTCCAGCCTGGAGACGGCATTTCTTGAAGTGGTGAATACGGATTCCCGCGGAGTTGGCGAGCTCGTGGTGTCGACGTTAACCAATCCAATCATGCCGCTGTTGCGTTACCGGATTGGGGACCTGGTCGAGCGGATTGAACGGCCTTACGGCGCTCGTTACCTGCTGCACGGGCGAAAAGCCGATGCGTTTATTCTGCGCGATCAAAACCGGGTCACTACTCGGGAAGTCGATCAATGTTTTGCCGGGATCGAAGGCGTCGCTCACTACCAATTGATTGAGCGGGCCGGTGTGCCATGGCTTTTGCGGTTCGTTTCCGACGCCGGAGGGGTTTCACCAGCGAACCGGGCCGAGTTGCGCGAGAGAATTTCTCGGGTCCTGAGTGCTGCTGCCCCTATCGAAATCCAGAAGGTCGATATTATTGCGCCGGAACAATCCGGGAAATTCCGCCTGGGTTGCCCGGTCCGCAGGGCGGCAGGGTGAATTGATTCACGGCATCGCCCTCAGCTCAGAGGCGGCGCGTTCGCACTCCCTGCTAACCGTCTCGACCGGAATCGACTCGATCAAACCCCCGGATTGAGGAGCGATACTCCATTCCTTATGTTGGAACGGGTGCGCGCTGCCGGCTTCCAATGTTCTGAGCGTCATTACGACCCTTTTGCCCAACGCGACCGCCAAATGCACCAGGCCGGTGTCACCGCCCAAAATCAAGGTGCTTCGTTGCGCAATCCCGGCGCTCAGCAGGAGGGAGGCTCCTGCGGATACGGTGTAGCCCGCGGTGCGCGCAGGTTCCAGGATGCCCACGTCGCCAGGCCCGCCTCCGAAAAGGACCTGCCACCCTTGCTGGCGCCAATGCTGCGCCACCTTAAGATAATTTCCGAGTGGCCAGTTCTTCTGTGGCGCGCTCGTAATCGCTTGAATGAAGAGAATCGGCTCAGTGGGCTTGATTCCCCTGGCCGCGAGGAATTCTTCGGCCTCGATGCCAACGCGTTTTGGCAAAGTAAAATGGTTATCGATTTTTCCTATTTTGATTCCGTTTTCGGCCAGCAGGTTCAGGTTGTCGGCCGCGGGATGCACTTCCAGGTTTCTCGGAACCGTGCTCGTATAGGCCCATTGGCGTCCAGGGCGGGATGCGCTTCCCCACCTTTGGGTGGCGCCGCTCGCCCAGGTTAAGAAGGCCGTTTCGCCGTAACCCTGAAAATCTATGGCTAGGGCAAGGTCCGGGCGCCGCGCCTGCCGTACCACCCGGAACGTCTCCTTCAGAATCTTTATGGGATGAAGGCCTTTGAAGACATTGCGGTCCAGCTCAATGACGGAACTCAGGCCGGTGAAACCTTCCAGCAACGGGGCGTACTCCTTTGAAACGAGGAAAGTAATTACGGATTGGGGGAACGCGGCTTTTAACGCGTGCACCGCGGGCAATGTAAACAGGACATCACCCATTGACTTCAACCGCACCAGCAGCATGCCCGCGCTCGAATGCATTAATTAACATCCTGCCGTTTCGGTGTTTGTGCTGCCATCGCACGAAGCTGAAGAGAACCGGTCACAATAATAATTCCAGTGGAGTATTTTAATCTGTGAGACTTGCGTCAAGGTTGCGGCTGCGGGTTTATGCGTGTTTTTCACGCGCGCTGCGTGAAAAACACGCGTTTTTACCCACTTCGAGCGCCCAAAATGACGATTTTCCGTAGGTTTCTGAGTCTGGCACCGCCTGTGCTGTCGTGAGTTTACGACGGGCGTAGGGAAATGTGAAACGGGATGAGAAGAAAATGAAAACGCTGCTGCGAAGGGTCTCGACAGGGCAATATTTTCAAGGACCGGATAAATGGACGGACAACCCTGCGCAGGCCCACAACTTCAAGATGATCGATCGCGCGATCGATTTTGTGGAACGTTGGCATCTTGACGATATCGAACTGGCTTTCGCTTTCGATGACTTGGGCGACGTCACAGCTGTTCCCATTGATAAAATCGAATTGCGGTACTCGGAAAGCTAAGCAGGGAGTCTTGCGGTAGATTTCCAGCGGAGGTTTTCCGTTTGACGGTCGGTTTTCCGGTAAGCCGTACAGCGTTCGCTTGCCCGGTGGGCTTCATTTGGTCGCTACACCAGCACTCCACCCCCTCACAACATGTAAGCAGTTGGTGATTGTTCCCTGGCGAGCCTTGTGACCGGAGGTTACGTTTAATCGATGTTGGAGAGCGGCAAGCCAATTGACATGCATGTGCATGTTGTTGGAAACGGTTCGAGCGGGAGTGGTTGCTGGGTACGCGTCAGCCCGTGGCGCCGGCCCATGGCCGCGCTGATGCTCAAGCATGTGGGATTGCCCGGCAGAGCTCTTCGAGGAGACCTTGACCGCCTCTATGTGGAACGGCTTCTCGAACTTGTCCGCACCTCGTCGCTCGGCGCCGTGGTGATCCTTGCCCAGGAGATGGTCCACGACGATTCGGGGCGCGCATTGCCGGAGTTGGGCTCCTTTTACGTTCCAAATCAATACGTCCTTGATCTCTCCCGCAAGTACTCGGAATTCCTTCCGGCGGTTTCGATTCATCCGGCTCGGCCAGATGCCCTCGAGGAATTAGAGCGATGTCTCGAGGGCGGGGCACGGATGATGAAAATCCTTCCCAACTGCCAAAACATCAATTGCAGTGACCGCCGGTTCAAACGTTTCTGGGAGAAAATGGCCGAGGCACGCTTGCCTTTGCTGGCGCATACGGGTGGCGAGCACACCCTGCCGATTGTGAGGGCCGAATACAGCGATCCACGCACACTAAGCCTGCCTCTCGAATGCGGTGTAAACGTCATTGCGGCCCACTGCGCCACCAAAAGCGGCCTTACGGATCCGGAATATTTCTATGCCTTCGCCGAGATGACTTGTCGCTTTTCAAATCTTTACGGCGATAACAGCGCGTTCACAGTCCCTATTCGCGGCCGCCATGTTCGCGAGTGCATCCGTAAACCGATGGTCGAACGCATCGTGCATGGAAGCGATTTTCCTGTGCCGGTCTACGGACACTTCCCATGGATACGGGGCTTTGTGGACTGGCAAACGTTTCGCCGGTGGGAACGACATCCCAATGTGCTGGAGCGCGATTACCAGCTTAAAAAGGCGATGGGCTTCCCGCCAGAAACCTTCACCCGCATCGCCACGCTATTGCGGAACTGATAACAAGCCGGGGGAGAACCAGTAAACCTGGCAATTTACGACCATCCGCGTTCAGCTGTCGTTTAAGCCCAAGGCTAGCCGGCGTAGGTAAAAAAAAACCGGGCTAGTCAGTCAGGGGGTGACCGAAAAGCCCGGGGAATTTTCGAATTAAGTACAACAGTAGGATTACGGAGAACATCGGGCCGAGTCTGTACCAAAACTCGAACCGAAATCACAATGTCGGGCGAACAAAGAACAATTTAACAAAGCCCGATCTAAAATTCTAACGGCGTATGTGCTACCAATTAATCACCGACTCTTATTTTTGTCAACCGGGTCGCCTAAAGTATTAACTAAACTTGACTTTACAATTAGGCCACCGTTTTTTCAGGTTGTTGCTGTCATTGGTTCTGACAGGCCCCGCCCCGATTCTATTCAAATTTTTCACTGAAAAAATTCACCTGACCACCTATGTTCGCCTCAATGAATGTGTTGGATGAACTGGGGTGGCGCGGGTTGCTTTCCGACTGCACCGATGTGGACCAGCTAACAAAACGGCTTGAGGCCGGCCCTATTACCGTTTACGCAGGGTTCGACCCCACGGCGGACAGCTTGCATGCGGGTAATCTCGTGCCCTTGCTGGGGCTTCGCCGATTCCAAAGACTGGGCCACCACCCCATCGCGCTTGCCGGCGGTGCGACCGGCTCGATCGGGGATCCAAGTGGAAGAACTCAAGAGCGACAATTGCTCACCCGCGATGTCCTCAACCACAATATAGCGCGAATTAAAGAGCAGTTGACGCGGTTGCTGGACTTCGAGGTAGCAGGCAACCCAGCGCGCTTGCTCGATAATGCCGATTGGACCAGCCCGGTCAGTTACCTGGGCTTCCTTCGCGACATTGGAAAGCATTTCTCGGTCAATCAAATGGTGGCCAAGGAAAGTGTCCGCGCCCGGATGGAGGACCGCGAATCCGGGATCAGCTACACGGAATTCAGCTACATGCTGCTCCAGGCTTTCGATTTCTACGTGCTCTGCCGCGATCACGGCTGCGAACTCCAAATCGGCGGAAGCGATCAATGGGGCAACATTACCGCGGGCATCGAACTGACACGCAAAAAACTGGGCCGCACTGTTTTTGGGGCTACGCTGCCTTTGATCACGAATGCGGATGGAAGCAAATTCGGCAAGACGGTTGCCGGCGCTATATGGCTCGATCCGCAACGGACCAGTGTCTATAAGTTCTACCAATTTTGGATCCGCACGGACGATCGGGATGTGGTCCGCTACTTGAAGTTTTTCACTTTCCTCGAACGAGAACAAATTGAGCAGCTCGAGAAGCAGCATGTTGAGAATCCCGGCGCCCGCGCGGCTCACAAGGCGCTGGCTGCCGCGGTAACCGACCTGGTGCACGGTCCGGCCGCAACGGCGGAGGCGATGCGCGCCAGTGACATTCTATTTGGCGGGGATTTGGCGGGCATCGGGGAATCCACGTTCAAGGAGATTGTTGGAGAAGTGCCGACCAAAGAATTGTCGCGCGAACAACTGAATGGAACCGGCCTGGGCTTGGTTGAAGCCCTGGTTCATAGCGGCTTGAGTTCATCCAAAGGGCAGGCTCGGAAGGACATTGAAGGCGGCGGTGTTTACGTGAACAATACGCGCGAAGGGTCGATTCGAAACCTGACCTCAAATGATTTGCTCTTTGAAAGGCATTTGCTGCTTCGCAAAGGCAAACGAAATTACGTGGTAATCACCTTCTTGTAGGAAGACCGCCAAATGCCGAATACAGGCGAAGCCCCTTCGGTCGTAAGATCCGTGAATTCAGCGGCGGTTTTGAATCAGGACTGACAGTACGAGGTCAGCGAGGTCAGCGCGTTCGTTGACACTCGTTGAAGCCACTGTTAACTTGCGCCTTCTTTTGGCGCGCGAATGGACTACAAGAGCACCCTGAACCTGCCGCAGACTGGCTTCCCGATGAAGGCCGACCTGGTTTTACGGGAGCCCGCCCGTTTGCAGCAATGGACCGAGTCCGACCTGTATGGCCGGATTCGTGCTGCCCGCGCCGGTGCGCCGCGGTTTGTGCTGCACGACGGACCGCCTTTTGCCAATGGGGATGTTCACATCGGCACGGCGCTGAACAAGATCCTGAAAGACGTCATCATCAAGTACAAGTCTATTCGGGGGTTTGACGCGCCGTACGTGCCGGGCTGGGATTGCCATGGTTTGCCGATTGAGTTCAAAGTCAGCCAGGAGATGCGAAAGGCCGGCGACGCATCGGTGGATGCCGCGACAATTCGCAAGGCCTGCGACGTTTACGCCAGGAAGTATATCGATATCCAGCGGAGCCAATTCAAGCGGTTGGGAGTTCTTGGCGCCTGGGATCAACCTTACCTGACCTTGAACAGCGCGTACGAAGCGGATGAGCTGCGGCTCTTTGCGGATATCGTCGAGCAAGGGTTCGTGTACCGGGGAAAGAAACCCGTTTATTGGAGCATTCCATGCCGGACCGCGCTGGCCGAGGCGGAAGTCGAATACCGCGACCACGTGAGCCAGAGCATTTACGTGAAGTTTCCCGTGCTCGGGCACCCGGGCACCAGCATCGTGATTTGGACCACCACTCCATGGACGCTGCCGGCCAACCTGGCTGTCGCATATAATTCCACGTTCAGTTATTCGCTGGTGCAACTCGGCGGGGAACAACTGATCGTCTCGGCATTGTTGTTGCCGGCCGTTGCCCTCAAGTGCGGCTGGGAGGGCTATCAGATTGTGCGCAGCCTCGATGCGCAAGACTTGAGCCAGTTACAGTACCAGCATCCTTTCTGCAAACGCACCGGCAAGCTGTTCCCGGGCGACAATTTTGTTGAGAACACAACGGGCACTGGCTTCGTCCATATCGCCCCGGGCCACGGCCTGGACGACTATCACCTGGGCCTGGAACACGGACTGCCGATCTATTCGCCTGTGGACGACGACGGCCGGCTGGCGCTTACGTCGGACTTGCCCACCGACCAGCAAATGCCCGCTGAGATGGTTGGGAAATCCATCCTCGAGAAACACGGCCAAAGCGATGCCAACGAAGCGGTCCTGCACCAACTGCGTCTGGTCAAAGCGTTGGTCCACCAGGAAAACTATCACCACAGTTACCCGCATTGCTGGCGGAGCAAAACCCCGATCATCTTTCGCGCCATGGACCAATGGTTTATCGAAATTGATCACGACGGGTTCCGTCAAAAAGCGCTCGAACAAATTCGTCACGTTCGCTGGGTCCCGGACTGGGGCCGAAATCGCATCGAAGCGGCTGTTCAGAGCCGGCCCGATTGGTGCATCTCGCGTCAGCGCACCTGGGGCGTGCCGATCCCCGCGTTTTACGATGCCCAAGGCAAACCGTTGCTGGATGTGCGGGTGATTCGAAAAGCGGCCGAGCTGATTGAGCAGCACGGGTCCAACGTCTGGTTCGAAAAATCAACCGGCGAACTTTGGAATCTTCTCAAACCGGACGGAGAAACCCTGGCAGCGCCGACTAACAAATCCGCCGACACACTGGATGTGTGGATTGATTCCGGATCATCCTCGCGCGCGGTCATTGCCCGCAGACCCGAGTTGCGCGGCAGCGACAAGCCGTTCCAATGTGACATGTACCTTGAAGGCAGCGACCAGCACCGTGGCTGGTTCCAGTCCTCCCTTTTGTTGTCACTGGCCGGCAACCATGCCGCTCCGTATCGAACCGTGCTGACGCATGGTTTCATGGTCGACGAAGATCGTGAAAAGATTTCCAAAAGCAAACAGGGCCAGGCGGCCTATGAAAAGCCGCAAACCTCGGAAGCCTACGTCAAAAAGTACGGCGCCGATGTGGTGCGGCTCTGGGTCGCTTCCCAGGATTATCGCAACGACATTATCGTCAGCGAAAAGCGCATCGATAAAGTGGGCGAAACCTACCGGATTATTCGCAACGCTTTGCGCTACCAGCTTTCAAACCTGTATGACTTCGACCCGGCAAAACACAGGGTCGAAGTCGGGGAGTTGACAGCGCTGGACAGGTGGATCCTTGAGGAGTTCTCGCGACTCGAGCAGGATTGCATCAAGGCGTTTGACGAGTACGAATTCCACGTCGTTTATCAACGGGTGAGCCAGTTTGTGGCCGTCGAGTTGTCGGCAGTTTACCATGACGTCGTCAAAGACCGGTTATATACCGACCCGGCAAATTCTGCGCGCCGGCGCAGCACCCAAACGGTCCTGCATCGCATGGTCGTCAACTTGTGCAAGATGCTTTCCCCCCTCATCTCTTTCACCGCGGATGAGGCGTGGGAGTTTATGTCGGGCGATCCGGCCGTGTCCGTTCATGAAGTGACGTGGCAACCGGTGGAGTTTCAACGGCCTGAGGCGGAGCAGGATTTGTGGAAGACGTTATTCGAATGGCGGGAACTCGCGTTGCCAGTTCTTGAGAAGGCCAGGCAGGCAAAGGAAATCGGCAAAGCTCTCGAAGCGTGCGTGATCGTTTCCGGTCCTGCGTCTGCTCTGGACCCTGTTAACCCACACGTCGAGACTCTGCGGGAACTGCTCAATGTGTCCCAGGTGCAATTGAATCCAGGGCAAAGCGAAGGCTTGGCGATGGCTGTTGCAAAAGCGGCGGGCCGGAAATGCGAGCGCTGCTGGCACTGGGAAACGGATGTCGGGTCAAACCCCGGCCACCCGACGATTTGCGGCCGCTGCGCCAAAGCCGTGGCGGCGTGAAACCGGCGGCTATTTTTTCACGAACAGCGCGAGCGAGGCGGTGAACCCGTGGAGAAAGCTTCGCTCTCCGACCGGGCCGATCTCCCCGTTACAGAAGAAGCCGGTCAGGCCGACTGGGCCGATGCGTTCGCGCACAAGCTGGGCGTCGTGATTGGGACGCCCGAACATGCCCTGTCCGCGGCCGTTGCAGCTGCACAGGCACCCGCCAAGGATGGGACTGTTCTTGAGTCGCAGCCGGGCTTGCGCCAGCAGCTCATTCATGTCCTCGGTCGCCGCAGCCGCGGATCGCCTTTGAAATTGAATGGTCTGGCCGAGACGCGGCGTTGCCCCGACGACAATGCTGCCGGACCGCGGGTCAGCGCCGAGCAGGTTCCGAATGAGAAAATCGCCGCGATGAAAGTCTTCCAGGTACTCGTTAATGACCAACCCGACAAACAAGTTGCCTCTAGCCCGTTGCTGTTCGTCCGGCGTGAGTTGGTTGAATGTCTCGGCAAGGACTTCGTAAGCCGGACGATTGCCGATCTCGTGGATGACGTTTTGGTCGACCTTCGTCAGCGTCCACGTTTCGCCGATGGGCGTGCATCCTTGAGAGGTGACTCCAACGATTCGCACGTCACCTCCGATGGAAATGGCAACTCCGCCCTCTTCGAAGACGTCCCCGTTCAGATAAACTTGGGTTGATTGTTCGGTGGGATCTCCGCTGGCCAGGCCTCCCAGGACGGGTACAGGCGAGTAGGCCGCATTCCACCCTTTGAGCCACGTCTCGCTGTCGAGGTGAAACGGATCGAGGAACACGAGCCAACCGTTTGTATTTTCCGGTTCGATGCCGGTTTCCATCCTCCAGTAGCCCGGGCCCTGAGCTTCCTCAATCTGCTCCTGGCTAAAATGAAAGGCCCGCACATCCGCCCCGGGAAGGGCATAAAGGCCCACCGTCAGGCCGGCGTTGTCTTCAATCTCCTGCTCGTTGGCAATTAGGCTCGGGCTCGAACAACCGGCCAGTACGGGAATCCTGGCGTGAACCCGCAGGATCTCCAGGATCTGGCGCGCGTGCTTGAAATAACGCGGCGCCATGAAAACCAGGCCCAGGGAGAGCTGAGGAGCAGCAAGGCCTTTGCGCAACTGCTCGGCCCACTGCTGCAGCGTCGCTTCTTCAAAGGGACCAGTCCAATGCGCCGCTACTGCAAATTCACTACCCACACGCCAAAGTTAATGGGGGCCGGTCCAAATGCAACTCAGCCATAACAAACACCTGATTAAGGCCACGAATGAACACGAATGTGCCGCTCCGTATGGTTCGGCTTAGTCACGCCTAGGCCTGGTGCCGCCCTTTGAACGTCAACTCCGCTACTCCGGACTTGTCGAGTTGGCCGAGTCCTTCGGTCACCATGCGGTCGTATTGCTTTTTAGTGGCGGCTGCCAGCGGGAGGTTCATTTGCAAATCCTTGCCGAGCTTGAGCGCGATGCCGGAATCTTTGGCCGCATGGGCTGCTGAAAAGAAACACGAATGATCCCGGTTCTGCATGTCTTCCCCATCGGTTTTGAGAACCTGCGAATTGGCGCCGGTTTGCGAAAGCACCTCGCGCAACATTCCCAGGTCGAGGCCCAGCGCTGCGCCCAGGCCCAAGCCCTCAGCCAGGCCGGCTGTGTTGATGTTCATCACCATGTTGACCAGCGCTTTGACCTGCGCTGCCTGGCCGGCCGGGCCGATGTAGCGCATTGATGAACTCAGTTTCTCGAGGATTGGTTTGGCCCGTTCGAAGGCCTCGGGTTTGCCGCCGCACATCAGGTACAGGGTGCCTTGGCGCGCCTGGGGAATACTCGAGGCCATGCAGGCTTCGAGGCTTTGCGCTCCCGCTTTTTCGGCCTTGCCTTCCACCCACACGTGGACCTGCGGCGTAATGGTCGCGCAGTTTACGAACAGCTTGCCCTTGGAACGGCTGAGCAGGCCGCCGTTGAAAATCTGTTTCATCGCCTTGTCGTCTGTGACAACGGTGAAAATCACGTCAGACGCTTTGGTGACCAGCCGCAACTCGGTGACCGCTTGCGTTCCCAATTCTTTAGCCAGTTCCTCCGCAACCTGGGGTTGCGCATCATAAACCGCGGCGATTTCATAGCCGCAATCCTTCAGACGGCGCGCCATGTTCGCGCCCATTCGGCCCACTCCGACGAATCCAATTTTTTCAGCCATAAACTTTGGTCCTTTCGTGGAAACGTCCCGATGCTAGAGTACCTCCACCGGGAATGGCAAAACAAAGCGCAGGGTTATTACTCTATCGAAAACGACATGGCCAGTTGGAATTTCTGCTCGTCCACCCCGGTGGTCCGTTTTGGAAGAATAAAGACCTCGGCGCCTGGACCATCCCTAAAGGCGAAATTGCGCCCGGCGAAGAACCGCTGGCCGCCGCTCGCCGCGAAGTGCGAGAGGAACTCGGCTTCGAACCGGAGGGCCCGTGGGTCGAGCTGATTCCGATCCAGCAGAAAGCCGGCAAACAAGTCAGCGCCTGGGCCGTCGAGACAAACTGGGATCCCTCGGCCCTCAAGAGCAATACCTTCAAACTCGAATGGCCTCCTCGCTCCGGCAATTTTCAGGACTTCCCGGAAGTCGACCAAGCGGCTTTCTTTTCCTTGGAGCGAGCCCGGACCAGGATAAATCCCGCGCAAATCCCGTTACTGGAAGACCTGGCCCGGATTCTCGGTGCTTGAACGGGGTTTAGATACCTGCCGGACGGGGAAGCCGCGGCTTGAGCAGCCTGGCGACCTCGCTTATCCATGGTTCTTGGCCAATTTGATCGTGATCACAGCGGAGGTCCTGGATTTCAAGCTTGCCCTCAACGACTTTGTTCCAGCCGGAAGTCTCCCCCAAATCAAACTTCAAAGATCTCGGCCACTCCAGCGCGCGAACCAGCAAAGCCTTCCCCGAGTAAGTTCCGCCGAGGTACTTCTCCAGCAACTGCCCTAGAAACTCTTCCTGGAGGAGACGGACTTCCTTTAGTTCAGGGTTGTTGGTTTGGGTGGTGTTGCCCTGGAGAGCTTGCAACGCCGCTTTTCGCCGAGCATCTGCCGCAGCCTTTTCCTGGGCTCTTTTGAGCAAATAACCTCCGCCTTCTCTATAAACCCGTGTCGCATGGTACAACCAGCGGCGCAGCGACGAGAACCGCAAGGTCCTCAGCCCCGGCCGATACCTCGCATCCAGCAACGCCAGCAACTCAACTTGCTGACCCTTT
>Ga0070738_10002522_pt1 | contig 27846 bp, 25 predicted proteins | sample Coa_R2_2_FD_66446 | JGI IMG/M metagenome (GOLD analysis project Ga0070738, IMG submission 66446) | Surface soil microbial communities from Centralia Pennsylvania, which are recovering from an underground coalmine fire - Coalmine... | ecosystem: Environmental > Terrestrial > Soil > Unclassified ...
GTGGAAGTGGTGGCTTCGTGTGCCTACAGGATCCGGAGGAACTCGAGCTCTCGCACTGCTCTCACCAGGGCTTCTGTCGCCGCGGCACCCCGAGAATGCCTACGAGCTGCGGAAGTCCGGTCTGTCTGCCCGACGGGACAAGGTGTACGATGGAGTGGGGCTGAACGGGGTGTGGCTCTACGTGCGACCCAACTACTTCAATGGGTGGGGCTATTCCAGTCCGGCAACCATGGGGCAATGGACGCTCACCAGCCATAATGTCTTGGCACATCTCTACCGAAATGGTGTCACGTACCTCGCTCTAACCGGACAGGAGCTCTCCGCTGTTCGTCGTTCGGCGTTGTGGCCGCACCTTCGCATCTCCTACCGCTCACCTGATGGTGCTTTATTGCTTCACCTGCTGGGCGGCGAGCGCCGTGTTTCTCCGCGATGAGGGGCTCTACACGACAATGCAGGAGGGAAAGCCTCTGATTCGTGCGGTCCGCCGAGTGATCCTAAAACTCCGCGCCGACCCCATCACCGCAGGCTCGCCACCAGCCCGTCGAGGATGTCCGATTCCGACACGAGGCATTCGTCGAAGCCGAGTCGCCGCATCACCGCCCGCAGCACGAGCGCTCCCCCGACGATGACGTCCTCGCGCCCTTCGACCATGCCGGGGCGCCGGGCCCGCGCAGCTGCCGGCTCGGCGGCGAGGATGCCGCACCACCGCTCCACCGCAGCCCGTGTCAGCCTGGCGTGGTGGACCCGGCTCCGGTCGTAGGTGGCCAGCCCCTGGTCGAGCATCGCGAGCGTGGAGACGGTGCCGGCCAGGCCGAGCAGCCGGCTGCCCGGCGGCAGCGACGCCAGGTCGGAGATGGCCTCGACGGCGTGGTCGAGGGCGGACCCGATTGCGGCCTCCGCGGCTGCCACCTCTGCCTCGGTCGGGGGATCGTGGGCGAAGTAGCGCTCGGAGAGGCGGACGCACCCGATGTCGAGCGACACAGCGGCGACGGCCCCTCGGCGGTAGGTCACGAGCTCGGTCGACCCGCCGCCGATGTCCACCACCACGTCCTCGCCCTCTGCGGACGGAAGGCCGGCAACGGCGCCGGCATGGGACAGGCGCCCCTCCTCCTCGCCTGCCAGCAGCTCGGCCGTCACCCCGGTGACCTCGGTCGCCGCCCGAAGGAGCTCGGCACCGTTCAGGGCGTCGCGCACGGCGGACGTCGCGACGAGCCGCGCCCGCGCGACACCCAGGCGCTCCATCGTGCGCCGGTACTCGGCCAGGACGCCCAGGGTTCGGTCCATCGCCTCCGGGGCGAGCTTGCGGGTGGCGTCGACCCCCTCGCCGAGCCGGGTGATCCGCATCTCGCGCGCCAGGACCCTGCCGGCTCCGTCGACGACGAGCAGGCGGGTCGAGTTCGTGCCGCAGTCGATCGCCGCCACCGGCTCGAACGAGCTTCCTTCCACGATGCCTGGCCTACCACACCCCACCGCCACGGGGGCCTGGCGTCGCCGGGCACCGGGGGTCGAGGCCGAGGCGCTCCGCCACCCACGCCCCGACCGGGTCCGCCCCGCCCGCCAGCCACCAGGCCAGATGGGCGTGCAGGCACTTCACCCCTCGGCGGGTGCCCCCGACCCCCCCGGCGGGCCTGGGCCCGCGGTGGCCCGCGGGCAGCGCGGCGTCGCGCTCGGCCGCGTACCGGGCATGGGCCGCGGCGAGCGCGGCCGGGTCGACCGCTGCCTCGGCCTGCCGGACGCCGCCGGCCGACTCGAGCCGGCTGACCGCCTCGCACAGGGCGGGGGACACGAGCCAGTAGCGCGTCGGCATGGGCGTGCCGTCGGCGAGCAGGGGCTCGTTGCGGATCACTGCCGGCCGGCCGCCGGGGTCCCGCACGACCACCGTGAAGGCGCCTGCCGGCCTGCGACCGAGCAAGGCGGTGACCGCCGCCACGTCGGGATCTGCTGGCTCCCCTCCGGGCTCCGGCGGCACGAGGCCGCCGCGCGGCCGGTCGCCCGGAGGCAGGCTCAACGCCAGAACTCGAGGGTCCGGACGATGCGCCCGAAGAAGTCCGGGCCACCGGGGTGCGCCGAGCCGCGCGGCGCGCCCCCGGGCGTGGCCGCCTGGCCCTGGGCGCGCTGGCCGGCCAACGAGTGGGACCCGGGCCCTGCGGCCTCCCCGAGCGTGACCCCGCTCGGCTGCGCCGCCGCGCCCGCCGCGCCAGGCCCGAGGGTCCCCGGCGGCAGCTCTGCGGCGGCCGAGGGTGACACGAGCGGCTGCAGCCCGGGATCGCCCGCATAGGCGGCATCGCCCTTGCCCGACGCGCTCGGCGGCAGGATCTGGTACGCGCGCTGACCCGGGGAGACGAGCTGGTACTGCTCGCGGGCGAGGCGCTCCACCTCGGCGGGGCTCTTGAGCAGGCGCTGCTCCTCGGCGAGGGCCCGGTCCTGCTGGCGGAGCTGGGTGAGCTGGGTCGTGGTGGCCGCGATCGCCTGGTGCTGGTGGTAGAGGGCAGAGGCCGGGAACCACAGCCCGAGCATGAGGACCGACAGGAGGGCCGACCCGGCCAGGATCACGCGGTTGCGGCGGACCTTGGCTGCCCGCTCGCGGCGCGCCCGGGCCTGGGCGCGCGACAACGGGCGCGGCCCTGGCGTCGCCCGCCGCGCCCCGCGGGCGGCCCGCCGCGGCCGGCCCCGCGCTGGGACACGTCCGAGCGCGCCTCGGGCTCGCTCAGCCACCGCCACCTGCCAGGGCCGCCGCCCCGGGAAAGCGGGCGGTGTCGCCGAGGTCCTCTTCGATGCGCAGGAGCTGGTTGTACTTGGCCACCCGGTCGGAGCGGGCCGGGGCCCCGGTCTTGATCTGGCCGCTGTTGACCGCGACCGACAGGTCGGCGATGGTCGTGTCCTCCGTCTCCCCCGAGCGGTGCGAGATCACGGCCCGGTACCCAGCCCCGGTGGCGAGCGCCACCGCGTCGAGGGTCTCGGTGAGCGTGCCGATCTGGTTCACCTTCACGAGCACGGCGTTGGCGACCTTCGAGCGGATGCCCCGCTCGATCAGCTCGACGTTGGTGACGAACACGTCGTCGCCCACGAGCTGGAGTCGGCTCCCGAGGGCCGCGGTCAAAGCCGCCCACCCCTCCCAGTCCTCCTCTGCCATGCCGTCTTCGATGGAGACGATCGGGTAGCGGCCGGCCAGCTCGACCCAGTACCCGCAGAGCTCCTCGGAGGACAGCGTCCGCCCCTCCCCTGCCAGCACGTAGGCGCCGTCGCGCCACAGCTCGGAGGTGGCAGGGTCGAGGGCGATCGCGATCTCCTCCCCCGGCACGCGCCCGGCCGCCTCGATGGCCGCGACGAGGACCTTCACCGCCTCCTCGTTGGACGGCAAATCGGGGGCGAACCCGCCCTCGTCGCCCACGCCGGTCGACAGGCCGCGCCGGTCGAGGACCTCGCGCAGCGCGTGGTAGGCCTCGGCGCCCCAGCGCAGGGCCTCGCCGAAGGAGGCGGCACCGACGGGCATGAACATGAACTCCTGGAAGTCCACCGAGTTGCGCGCGTGTGCGCCCCCGTTGAGCACGTTGAGCATGGGCACCGGCAGCACGTGCGCGTTGACGCCTCCCAGGGCGCGATAGAGGGGCACGCCGAGCTCGGCAGCGGCCGACTTGGCCACGGCGAGCGAGGTGGCGACCATGGCGTTGGCGCCGAGCCGGCTCTTGTCCGAAGTGCCGTCGAGGTCGATCAGCGCCGCGTCGAGCCCGCGCTGGTCGAAGGCGTCGAGGCCGCCCAGCGCCGCGGCGATCTCGCCGTTGACGTTGGCCACGGCGCCCGACACGCCCCTTCCCCGGTAGCGGTCGCCGCCGTCGCGCAGCTCCACCGCTTCGTGCTTGCCCGTGGAGGCTCCCGACGGTGCGATCGCCCGCCCGGTCGCGCCCGAGTCGAGGACGACCTCGACCTCGACCGTCGGGTTGCCGCGGGAGTCGAGGACCTCACGCCCCACCACTTGCTCGATCGCGCTCACGCACTCGCTCCTCCGGCGCCGTCCCTGGCCCGGCGCCGGGCGTCCACGCTACCTTCGCCCGAAGCTTGCCGGTGGGAGCCCGGGCCCGCGGCGGGCCGCCTCGGCGTCGACGATGCGATCGCGAAGGTCGAGGGCCGCCTGCCGCAGCGCCTCCTCGGCGTCCACCCCGAGGCGCCGCGCTGCGGCCACGGCCCGGAGCAGCAGTGGGCCCACGCGCTCGGTCGCGCCGGCCAGGAGCCCGTCGAGCACCCGGTCGGCCTCCGCCGGCGACCACCCGCCCGCTGCCGGCACACCTGCCTCGATCCCTGCCGATTCGGCCTTGCGCTGCAAGGCGGCAGCCAGCGCCAGTGCCGGCAGCGCGGTGGGCACGCCCTCGGTCACGCTCGTCCGACCCTTCTCGGCCGCCTTGAGCCGGTCCCAGTTGGCCGCCACCGCGTCGGGCGTCTCGGCCACCACGTCGCCGAACACGTGGGGATGGCGGCCCACCAGCTTGTCGTGGATGCCCCTCGCCACGTCGGCCAGCGTGAAGCGCCCTTCCTCGGCCGCCAGGGTGGCGTGGAGCACCACCTGGAACAGCACGTCCCCGAGCTCCTCGCGCAGGTGGTCGACGGCGTCGTCGAGCGCGCCCGCCTCCTCCGCCCGGCCCAGCCGCTCGATCGCGTCGAGGGCCTCGTAGGACTCCTCGAGCAGGTGGCGCGCCAGGGAGGCGTGCGTCTGCTCGCGGTCCCACGGGCAGCGCTCCCGCAGCGTCCGGGCGAGCTCGGCCAAGGCGGCGACCTCGCCGGCGATGGGCGCCGCCAGGCGCGGTACCCACAGCGAGGTCAGGTGGTCGGGCTCGAGGGTGCGGTCGAGCTCCCACCAGGGCACCTCGGTCACCACCTCGTCGGGCAGGCCCAGGTGGTGCAGCACGGTGACCGCCCCGTGGCCCGGGGCGGCCTCGTCGTCGACCGACAGCTTGATCGCCGACAGCACGTCGCGCGACCAGCACTGGGCCACGAGGAGGGGGCCGCGCTCGCCGGCCGCCTCCAGCGCGAAGCGGGTGCCGTCCACCAGGCGGACCCCGGCCGCGAGCGGGTCGACGCCGAGGCGCTCCCAGGCGAGGTCGAGGAAGGAGCGCGCAGGTCTGACCTCGACCGACACGGCCGGCTCCCGGCGGAGCAGCTCGACCGTGCGCTCCGCCACGAGGGGAGAGCCGGGCACGCCGTACACGACGGCCTCACCCTCCCGTGCCGCCGCCTCGGCTGCGGCCACGAGGGCCGCCACGATGCGGCCGTAGACCTCGTCGAAGGTGGCAGCCGCCTCGTAGAGGTGGTCAAAGGAGGGCAGCAGGCCGAGCTCGCCCGCCACCGCCGGGTGCCGGGTCGTGCGCAGGAAGGCGCGGCGGGCGCCGGTGAGCAGCGCCCTGGCGTCGGGGTCGAGGTGCTCGGGACCGGCGGGTCCGAGCCCCACCACGACGACCCTCGGCGAGCCCCTCTGCCCCTGGTTCAGCGCGCACCTCCGGTTCCTTGGACCGCGGGCCCAGGGACCAGTCCCCCCACCCCTGACGTGGTGGCGCGCAGCGACGTGCCGGCGGCGGGCACCGAGGAGGCGGGCGGGCTCGGTGCGGGCGCCACCCCGTGGGCCACCGACGACGAGGTCCAGCGCCCGTAGCGGGGATCGATGGTGACCTGCGCCCGCCGGGTGGCCGCGGCCAGCATGGCCTGGAGGCGCTGCTCACCGGCAGCCACCACCGTCTGGCGGAGCACGGGGCCCACCGAGCGCAGCGAGGCGGACCTGCGCCCGGTCAGGACGAACAGGTAGGCGCCACCGCCCTGGGCGGCCACCGGCTCGGACACCTGCCCGACGGCCAGGTGGCCCACGGCGGCCGCGATGGGCCGGTAGCTGGTGTCGGTCGGTGTGAGGCACGCCTGCTGGAGCGAGCCGGCCGGAGCTGCCTGGGCGAAGGGCAGGCCGGCTTGGACCTGGCCCCGCACCTGGGCCGCGGCGGCCTCGGTGGCCTCCTCGAAGCCCTCGACGCACAGGGTGTCGAAGGACGAGCGGTGGGCCTCGAAGTAGGCGCGCAGCGACGGCGGGCCCAACCGGTACCCGGCGGCCGACGCCGCCAGGCCGTCGGCGAGCGCCACCGAGCGGACCTCGCCGGCCACGAAGGAGGCGGGCAGCGACGACAGCACCTGCGTGCTCGACGGCGCCAGCCCGCAGGCAGGCTGCAGCCCGCTCTGGGCCAGGGCGGCAAAGGTGCCGTCGATGAGCCCGGCGTACTCCTGGCGGGCCGCCGCCAGGTCGCCGGCCGACACCGTCACGTGCCGGCTGGCGGCGAGCTGGGCCACCACCGTCTCGCCCACCATGCGGTTCATCCAGTAGTCGACGAAGGCCGAGTCGAATGTCCCCTGGTGACCGTCGGGCGACAGGCCCCCGGCCCCCGCGACCGGCGGGAGCTGGGCCATGTCCTGGGTGTCGAGGGAGACCTGGGCGGCGAGGTAGCACTGGTAGGGCTGGCTCGCGGCGATGGCGGCCAGGTCGCCGTCGAGGCTCGACCGGGTGATGCCCGTGCCGTTGACGGTGGCCGCGTCGGACGACACGGTCAGCGAGGCGGCGAGGACCCCGGCAGCCACGGCGGCCGCGAAGAGGGGGAGGAGGAGGCGCTTCACGTGGCGGGCATGCTAGCTACCCCGCCGGTCCGCGTTCGATCACCAGGGCGAGCGAGGTGGTGACGTAGTCGCCGAGGCGGGTGCGCAGGTGTGTGTCGGTGAAGGGCGCGACGTCGACGTGCAGGTCGGCCGGCGTCGTGCCGGGGGTCAGGTCGAGCTCGATGCGGTGCCCGAGCTTGCGCAGGCGCGCCGCCAGCTCCTCCACGTCGCGCCGGCGGTACAAGACGGTGCCGCCCTCGTGGTAGGTGTCGGTGTCCGAGCTCACGTTGAGCTCCGTGGTGTGGACGGCCACGCCGCCGGGCCGCAGGCAGCGCATCTGGGCAACCACGAAGTCGGCGCCGGCCGCAAGCGAGCCCAGGTGCTCGAGCGCGCAGCTCGACCAGGTGAAGTCGAACCCGCGCAGGTCGTCGGGCAGCTCGTTCATGTCGACGTGGCGGAAGCGGACCCGGGCCTCGAAGAGGGCCTGGTCGCACAGCCCGTGGTCGTTGAGCCCGGCCCGGGAGCCCGCGTACTGGGACGCCGCGGCCGCCCCGCCGGCGTCGGCCCACCCGGCCGCCTCGGCGCGCTCGGGCGAAAGGTCGGTCGCCACGAGATCGCACCCGCAGGCGGCGAAGAGCGCCACGAGCGGCTCACGCCCGACTCCGAAGCCGAGCCCCCGGCGGCCCGCCTCGAGCATCCCCCGCTCGGCCAGGGCCTGGCAGATGAAGAGCCACTCCCACATCTTGCGGTGCACCATGACGTCGCGGGGGTCGACGCCGTCAGGGTCCCAGGCCGGCCGGAGCCGTTCGGACCAGGCCCGCAGCTCCGGCGAGCGGAGCGACTCGTACCTGCACGGCTGGGACACGAGCATCTCGCCCACGGTAGGCGGCATCGAGGCGGGGCGGCAGGTGGCGACGGGCCGGGAGACCCAGGCGTGCAGCCGGGGCCGCGGGCAGACCTCGAAGGGAGCGGCTACCGGCGCGCCGCGGTGGCCGGAGGATGCGACGCCGCGAGCGGCGCCGCGCCCGTCGCCTCCTCTGGCGGGGGCAGCAGGGCCCGGAGCACCTCGCGAAGGGTGTCGGCCGGCCGGCGGCCGTCGGTCAGGGGCACCACCAGCTGGCGGAGCTCCTCGCGGTAGGCACCCCCCCGGACTACCCGCTGCAGGCGCACCTGGGCGCTGGGGGGCAGCGTCACCGGCGAGAGCCGGGCCGTGGCCTGGCGGGCGCCACCCACCCTGGTCGGCACCACCGCCACGTCGGTGATGCCGAGGCGCAGGCACTCGGCGCGCAGCCGGGCCAGGGCGAGCAGGCCCTCTGCGGGCGGGGGCAGGGGACCGAAGCGGTCCAGCCACTCGGCCTCCACGTCTGCCACCTGTGCCTCGGTCACCGCTGCCGCCAGGCGGCGGTAGGCCTCGAGGCGAGCGTCCTCGGCGCTCACGTAGGCGGCGGGGAGGTGAGCGTCGCCGGGCACGTCGAGGGAGACCGACGGCGGCTCGGGACGGGGCTCGCCGCGGGCCTCGGCCACCGCCTCGGCCACCAGCTGGACGTACAGGTCGTAGCCGACTGCCGCGATGTGCCCCGACTGGTCGCGGCCCAACAGGTTGCCCGCGCCGCGGATCTGCAGGTCGCGCATGGCGATCTTGAACCCCGAGCCGAGCTGGGTGTGCTCGCCGATGGTCCGCAGCCGCTCGTAGGCCTGCTCGGTCAGGACCCGGTCGGAGGGGTGGAAGAGGTAGGCGTAGGCCTGGTGGCTGCCCCGGCCCACCCGGCCCCGGATCTGGTGGAGCTGGCCGAGGCCGAGCAGGTCCGCCCGGTCGACCACGAGGGTGTTGACCGCCGGCATGTCGATGCCCGACTCGATGATCGTCGTGCACACCAGCACGTCGAACTGGTGCTCCCAGAAGTCGAGGACCACCTTCTCGAGGCTTCCCTCGTCCATCTGGCCGTGCGCCACGGCCACGCGGGCCTCGGGCACGAGGGCCCGCAGCCGGCGGGCGACCGCGTCGATGTCAGCCACCCGGTTGTGGACGTAGAACACCTGCCCCTCGCGCAGCAGCTCGCGCCGGAGGGCCTCGGACACCGCGGCGTCGTCGTACTCGCCCACGTAGGTGAGGATGGGACGCCGGTCGGCCGGCGGGGTGTTGACCATCGAGAGGTCGCGGATGCCCGTCAGCGCCATCTCCAAGGTGCGCGGGATGGGGCTGGCGGTCAGGGTGAGCACGTCGATCCCTTCGGCCAGGCGCTTCACGGCCTCTTTGTGGGTGACGCCGAAGCGCTGCTCCTCGTCGACCACGAGGAGGCCGAGGTCCTTGAAGCGGACGTCGGCGGCCAGCAGCCGGTGGGTCCCCACCACCACGTCGACCGTGCCCGCCGCCAGGCCCTCGACCACGCGGCGTGCCTGGGGCCCGGAGAGGAACCTGCTCAGCAGCTCGACGCGCACCGGGTACCCCGCGAAGCGCTCGGCAAAGGTCTGGTGGTGCTGGCTGGCGAGCAGCGTGGTGGGCACGAGCACCGCCGCCTGGCGGCCGTCCTGCACCGCCTTGAACACTGCCCGGACGGCCACCTCGGTCTTGCCGAACCCGACGTCGCCGCACACCAGGCGGTCCATGGGCCGGGGCTGCTCCATGTCGGCCTTCACGTCCGCGATGGCGCGCAGCTGGTCCGTGGTCTCGACGTAGGGGAACGACGACTCCAGCTCGCGCTGCCAGGGGGTGTCCGGCGAAAAGGCGTGGCCGGGCACCGCCAGGCGCCGCCGGTAGAGGGCGACGAGCTCCTGGGCGATCTCGCCCGCCGCCGCCCTGGCGCGGGCGCGGGCGCGCTGCCACTCGGCGCCGCCCATCTTCGACAAGGTGGGCGAGTCACCGCCGCTGTAGGGGGTGACGGCCTCGATCTGGTCGACGGGCAGGTAGAGGCGGTCGCTGCCCCGGAACTCGAGGAGCAGGTAATCGCGGGTCGCCCCGGCCACCGTTCGGCTCGTCACCCCGGCAAAGCGCGCCACCCCGTGCTGGCGGTGCACCACGAAGCTCCCCGGTGCCAGGTCGTCGAAGAACCCGTCGGTCGGGCGGGCACGCGGTCGGGGGCGGCGGTGCGGTGCCCGGCGGCCGGTCACGTCGGACTCCGACAGCACGGCGATCTTCGGGCCCGGCAGGGCGAAGCCGGCGGACACGGTCGCCACCACCACCCGGATCCCCGGGGCAGTCGAGGCGGCGTCGGCCACCGGTGCGTGCACCCCCTCGCCGGCCAGCACGCTCGACAGCCGCTCGGCCCCCGGCCGAGCCCCGGCGCACAGGGTCACCGAGTAGCCCTCCTCGGCCAGGGCGAGCACCTGGGCCGCCAGGCGTCCGGCGTCGCCGGCCACCAGGTCGAAGCCCCGCACGGGCACAGCGGGCACCTCGGGTCCCTCGGGAACCGAGGAGAGCGACAGCACCGCCGACGGGCAGCGCGCGAGCAGCCGGTCGAAGGGCAGGTGCAGGCGGGGGAACCCGGTCGGGTCGCCGGCACCCCACGTGGCGGCCAGGGCCTCGCCGAGAGACCCTTCTTCGTCGTAGAGCTCGACGGCACGGTCGCGGACCCGGCGGGGCTCGACGAGCACCACCTGGGCGTCGGGGCCCAGGAGGTCGGGCAGCAGCGTGGCCTCGGGGTGGAGCCAGGGCAGCCACGACTCCATGCCGTCGAACGACTGGCCCGCCGCCAGGCGGTCCCACTGGGCGCGTCCCCACGGCTCCTCGTCGCGCAGGCGCTCGGCCCGAGCCGCCACCTCGGCAGTGACGGGCATCTCCCGGCAGCCGAAGAGCACCGCCTCGTCGAGCTCGGCGACCGAGCGCTGGTCGCCGACGTCGAACGCGGTGAGGCGGTCCACCTCGTCGCCCCACAGGTCGATCCGGACCGGCAGCTCGGCGGTGGGCGGGAACACGTCGATGATCCCCCCGCGCACCGCAACTTCGCCCCTGTGCTCGACCTGGTGCTCGCGGCGGTAGCCGGCCGCGGCCAGCCAGCGGAGCACCGCTTCGGCGTCGAGCTGCCCGCCCCGGTTGACCACGAGGGGAGCGGCGGCCTCACGCCAGGGGGGGAGGCGCTGCAGGAGGGAGCGCACCGACGCCACCACCACCGCCGGCCGCGTGGCCACGCCGCCAAAGAGGTGCCAGAGCACGGCCAGCCGGCGCCCCATGGTGCCGACGTCGGGGCTGACCCGCTCGAAGGGCAGCGTCTCCCATGCCGGCAGGAGCGCCACCGGGCCGGGCAGGTCGCCGGCCACCCGCCGGCCGGCGCTTTCGTCCGGCCCTGCGACGAAGCACGCCAGGTCGCCCGCAAGCCGCTCGGCGTCGAGCTCGGTGGGGGTCACCAGCAGCGCCGGGCGGCGCTCGGACAGCCGGAGCAGCCCGGCCAGCACGAAGGGCTGCGCCGGCCCGGCCACGGCCAGGGTGGCGACGGCCGGCCCGAGCACACGCGCCACGGTGCCCTCGTGACGCAGGGCGGCGGCGAGCGGGGCCAGCCCCCGGGCGGTCTCCCCCGAGGGGGCAGCGGTGCTCATCGACCTCTGTTGTAGCGGTTCATCGCAGCCTCGGCGCCCTCGGTGGCGATCAGCTCGACCGCGTCGGCCGCGTCGGCGATGGCGACGTCGAGCAGCTCGCGCTCGGCCTTGGCCGGGCGCCGCAGCACGTAGTCGGCGCCGGAGCGGGCATGGGGCGGCTTGCCGACGCCGATACGCACCCGGAGGAAGTCTGCCGAGTGCAGGTGAGCCTGCACCGAGCGCAGCCCGTTGTGGCCGGCGGTGCCGCCCCCCACCTTCACCCGGAGGGTCCCCGGCGGCAGGTCGAGCTCGTCGTGGACGACCACGAGCGCCGGCGGGCCGACCCCGAAGCGGCGCAGGAGAGCCCGGACCGCCGTGCCCGACTCGTTCATGTACGTGGTCGGCACGGCCAAAGCGACGCGCGCCTCGCCGATGCGGACCTCGGCGACGCCCGCCCGGTGGGCCTTGAGCACCCTGAGGCGGCCCCCGTGGCGCTCGGCCAACAGGTTTACGGCGTCGGCGCCCACGTTGTGCCGGGTGCGGGCGTACTCCTCGCCCGGGTTGCCGAGTCCGACCACGAGCAGGTCGGCTGGCGTGCCCCGTCGGTCGCCCGGCTCGCGGGCAGGCCGCCCGAGCAGGCGCAGCGCCTACTCCCCGTCGCCCGCCGCGCCCGCCTGCTCCTGCTGCGGGGCGCCGTCGGAGGCGGCAGCTGCGCCCTCGCCGGCAGCGGTGGCAACGGCGCCGTGGGCGCCGGCCTCGGCCTCTGCCTCGGCGGACGGGGCCGAGGCCGCTTCTTCGGCCGCCGCCACCTGGACCCTCGGCGGCAGGGCCACGACCACGGTCACGTCCGCGTCGACGTCGGTGCCGACCCCCGGCGGCAGCCGCAGGTCGCCGACGCGCACCGCGGACCCGATGGTGAGGTTGCTGACGTCCACCTCGACCGCGGTCGGGATGTCGGCCGGCTTGGCCCGTACCCCGAGGGTGAACAGCTGCTGGTCGACGACACCGTCGAGACGCGTGACCTCGGGGGCGTCCCCCACCAAGACGAGGGGCACCTCGGTCGCCACCACCTCGTCGCGGCGCACGATCTGGAAGTCGACGTGGGCGAGGGTGCCGCGCACGGGGTGGCGCTGCAGCTCGCGGGCCATGGTGAGGTACGTCTGGGAGCCGGCGCGCAGCGACAGGAGCACGTTGGTCCCCGACTCCCCCGAGAGGGCGGCCCGCAGGGCGCGGGCGTCGACTGCCACCGGCAGGGGCGCCGCACCGTGGCCGTAGAGCACCCCGGGGACCTTGCCGGCCCTCCGCAGGCGGCGCGAGCTGCGCGACCCGAGGGGGCGGCCGATCTCTGCGTCGAGGGTGATCTCAGCCATGCGTGCTCCTGTGGCGCTGGACGTGGGAAGGCGGGCGAGCGGTGCCGGCGGCCCTGCAGTGCCCGCGACGGCCGCCCAGCGTAGCCCGCCACGGCGGGTCGCCGGCCCGGCCGTCGCGCCCGCGCTCGGTCGTCACACCGGATCGGAATGGCGCGCCGCCTCGCCCGGATCGGGAAGGGCCGCCACGCCCAGATCGGGATGGGCCGCCACGCCGGATCGGGAAGGCACGCCACGCCGGATCGGGTAGGAGGGTGGCGGGACCGCCGCCGCCTCGCGGCCCTCACCGGCTCACGCCGTGCGCACCAGCTTGGCCGGGGGCTTGCTCTCGCGGCCCTTGGAGGCGACCACCGGCCCCTTGCCGGGGCTCGTCCGCTCCACCGGCGTGAGGACCGTGAAGCCCGGGAACGTGCCCGTCGGCGTGACGATGGGTGGTGCCGAGGCGCTGACCTGCACGATCTCTCCGCCCTCGTAGCCGAAGTGCACCGAGCTCGAGTAGCTGAGGGGCACGAGGCCGGGGGTGGCGAACTGCTTGGCCGAATGCGCGATGGCCGCCATGACTCCCTGGCGGGTGAGGTTCCGCCCCGCCGCCTGGAGCGCCTGCACGAAGGTGTAGGCCAGGGCCACGCCGTACTCGGTGTTGCCGTCGAGCCCGTAGGTCGACCAGACCGACGGGGCGTAGTCGGCCAGCAGCTTCTTGGACACCTGGATCCACGGGTCGGAGGCGTCGTTCTCCGGCGGGAGGTAGGCGTTGGTGATCATGCCGTCGAGCAGCCCCACTGCCGCGGTGGCCAGGGCGGCGCTCCCCCCGCCCTTTCGGGTGAACGACGACAGCAGCGGACCGACGGTGGGCGGATCGGCGCCCACGGCGTCGACGACGAACTGGGGCTTGTAGCCGATGAGCGCGGCCGGCAGCAGTGCCAGTGCCGTGGCGGCCGGCACGGTCGCCAGCACGACGACCTTGGCCCCGGCCGCCTGCAGGGCGGCCATCTGGTTGCTGAGCGGGCCGGCCAGGGTGGCCACGTCGTAGGTCTGGCGCGAGACGACCTGGGAGCGCGGGATCTCCATGTCGAGGCCCTTCACCACGTCCTGGCCGAACTCGTCGTCTTGGTAGAGGTAGCCGACCTTCTCGCCGGCGAAGTGCGACCTGATGTAGGCACCGAGGAGCTTGCCGTCGACCGTGTAGGGGGGCTGCCAGCCCGTGGTCCACGGATCCCGGGGATTGCTCCAGCAGTTGCAGCCGGACTCCACGAAGAGCTGCGGGACCTTCTCGGCATTGAGGTACGACTGCACGGCGGTCTGGGTCGGGGTGCCCAGGGAGCCGACGGTGGCGAACACGCCGTTCTGGAGGACGAGCTTGCGGGTCTCGGTCGCGGTGACCGACGGGTTGTAGCCGTCGTCGAGGTAGACGTAGCGGATCTTGCGCCCGTGCACACCGCCATGGGCGTTCACCCAGCCGAACACGGCGTTCATCGCCGGCGCGATCTCGTCGTAGCCCGGCGAGGCGGGGCCGGTGAGCGGCACCGTGGCGCCGATGGTGACGCTCGTCGAGGTCACCCCGCTCGACGCAGCCGCGCCGGCGGGGCCGGCCACGGCGGTGAGCCCCGACACGACGATCGCCGCCGCTGCGCCCGCTGCGACGAGCCGGTACGCCCTGCTCCCTGCTCCGGAGCCTGCTTCGGAGCCTGCTCGGCCATGGTGCAACCGGCTCATCCCCTACCCCCTTGGAAGATCCCTCGGCAGCCGCTCGACGGTACGGGCGGCCCGCCGCGACCCGGCCTCACGCTCCGCCCCGCCCGCCGGTGGACCGGATCGGGTCCGGACGGCCACCGTCGCCCAGCGCGGGCACTGCTCCATCGTGTCCATCTTGTCGTTCTTGTTTCGACACGTTACCGCCCCCGCGACCGGCGACGGCCCAGGCCGCCAGCCGTCCGGCCGCCCATCGCAGGGCGCCCTGGATGCCAGCGGGTGCGAGCAGCATCACCAGCACCAGGGCAGCGCCGAAGATGATGACGGCCAGGTTCGCGCTCACCAGGTGGCCGAGGTGGAAGGCGCCGGCGAGCGACTGCGACCACTGGTTGGGCAGGTAGACGACGGCGATCGCCCCCCACCACGCTCCCATCAGCGTGCCGGCGCCGCCGATGACCATGCCGGCCAGCAGGAAGATGGACAGCGACAGGGGGAACTCGCCCGTGCTCACCACGCCGGTGGACAGCGCGACGAGGGCACCCGCCAGGCCGGCGCAGGCGGCCGAGACCATGAAGGCCGTCACCTTGGTCCTCGCGACGTGGATGCCCAAGGTCGCCGCGGCCACCTCGTCGTCGCGCACGGCCCGAAAGGCGCGTCCGAAGCGGCTGTCGAGGAGGTTGGCCAGCAGGACCAGCACGACGAGGGCCGCGAGGATCTGCAGCCAGGCGAGCCATCGCTGCGGGTCGAGGCTGCCGGGGGCGCCCGGCGCCGTGGCGGGCAGCCCCTGGTCGCCACCGAAGAAGCTGCTGTAGCGGTCCGAGAGGCTGGGCAGCGCGAGGGCGAGGAGCAGCGTCATGCCGGCCAGGTAGGGCCCCTGGAGGCGCGTGGCGGGCACGGCGATCACCAGGCCGGCGGCTGCGGCGACGGCGGTGGCCGCCAGCAGCTGGAGGACGAAGTTCACCGACTGGTGCGCCTGCAGCTCGGCGAGGGTGTAGGCGCCCACCGCCATGAAGGCGCCGTGGCCGAGGGAGATCTGGCCGTTGACGCCGGTGAGCAGGCTGAGGCCGGCAATGGCGATGGCATACGCGGCGATCTGTCCGAGCTCGTAGTTGTCGAAGGGGCTCAGCTCGAGGGTGATCACGAACAGGAGGACGCCCCCTGCCACCGCGAGCAGCAGGTGGCGCACGAGGGGCAGGCGCGGGAGGCGGAACCGGCGCAGCGCGCGAAGGAGCGCGACCCGAGCAGCAGCGGGCAGGTCCTGCGGCATGTCACACCCTGCGCGCCGCCGGGGCGCCGAAGAGCCCCTCGGGCCGCAGCATCAGCACCACGACGAGGAGGGCGAGGGCGCCGAGCGGCTCGAGAGCCCCACCCAGGTACCCGCCGACGTAGGACAGGGCGAGCCCGGTGACGAGCCCGCCGACCAGCGCCCCCGGGGGGCTGTGGAGCCCCCCGACCACGGCCGCAGTGAAGGCGTAGACGAGCACGAGGTCCATGAACGTGGGCGAGAACGACGTGGTCGGGGCGACGAGGAGCCCGGCCAGGGAGCCGGCCAGCGAGGCCAGGGCCCAGCCCAGGGTGAGGAGCCTCGACACGCGCACCCCGAGCAGCCGGGCCGTGTCGGGGGCGAAGGCCGTGGCGCGCATCCGCAGGCCCAGGGTCGTCGCCCGGAACAGCGCCACCATGGCGGTCATGAGGAGGGTCACCGCCAGCACGACGAACACGTCGAAGTGCGAGAAGGCGACCTTGGTGCGGCCGATCGTGAGCCCGCTCTGTGAGAAGGCGGCGGGGAACCCGCGGTTGGAGTTGCCCCAGACCGCACCTGCGATGCCCTCGAAGAGGATGAGGAGCCCGAAGGTCACGATGACGGCGTTGAGCGGCGGCCTGCTCTGCACAGGGCGGATCACGAGCAGCTGGACGGCACCGCCGAGCACGAGCCCGCAGGCGAGGGCGACCGCGAAGGCGACCCAGTAGCCGACGCCGTGCTCGAGGACGCTGAACGCAATGAAGGTCGTGAGCATGCCCATTGCCCCCTGGGCGAAGTTGACGACGTTCGTGGCGCGAAAGACGAGCACGAGGGCGAGCGCCAGCGAGGCGAAGACCATGCCGTTGGCCACCCCGCTCAACGTCACGTCGACGAACAACCGCACCGCTCCTCCCTTCGTCAGGCGCCGCCGGTCAGTACCCGAGGTAGTGGTGCCGGAGCGCGGCGTCGGCGCCGACGACACCGGCGGGGCCCGCGGCGACCACCGTGCCGAGATGCAGCACGACCGCGTGCCGCGCGATCGACAGCGCGCTCCTGGCGTTCTGCTCCACCAGCACAACCGTCAGCTCCGTGGCCCGCGTCAGGTCGTCGAGGGTCGCCATCAGCTGGGCCGTCACCATCGGCGCCAGTCCCAGGGACGGCTCGTCGAGCAGCAGCAGCGTCGGCCGCGACACCAGGGCACGGCCCAGGGCGAGCATGCGGCGCTCGCCCCCCGACAGCATCGACGCACGGCGCCGCGCAGAGGCAACGAGCGGGGGGAAGAGGGCGTAGATCCGCTCCATCTCCTGGCGCGAACGGCGGCGGCCGAACCGCCAGGCTGCACCGAGGCGCAGGTTCTCCTCCACCGTCAGCTCCGCGATGACCGACCCGCCCTCGGGCACGTAGGACACGCCGCTGCGCACCACCTGCTCCACCGGCATGCCGGTCAGGAGGCGGGGCCCGAGGCGCACGGTGCCCGACCGTGGCCGCACCGAGCCCGACACCGCCCGCAGCAAGGTGGTCTTGCCAGCCCCGTTGGCACCGAGGACCGCGGTGACCGCGCCGGGCTCGGCCCGCAACGACACGCCCTGGAGCGCCCGGACCGGACCGTAGGACACCGACAGGTCCTCCACCCAGAGTCCTCGTCCATTCTCTGGGCCCGGGTGGGGCCGCCCCTCGGGCCCCGTGGCCGCCGCGTTCTCTGGCCCGGGGTGGGGCCGCCCCTCGGGGCCGGTGGCCGCCGCGTTCTCTGGCCCGTGATGGGGCCGCCCCTCGGGGCCGGTGGCCGCCGCGTTCTCTGGGCCGACCGAGGCGGCCTCGTGCCCCGGGACCACCGGTCAGCGCCCCGCTGCGGTGCGCGGCCGCCCGTCGGGCGCCCTGACCGTCTCGCCCAGGTAGGCGGTCGCCACTGCAGGGTCCGCGGTCACCGCCTCGGGCGCCCCGGCAGCGATGACCCGGCCGAAATCGAGCACGACCAGGCGCTCGCACGTGGCGAGCACGAAGTCCATGCGGTGCTCGACGAGGAGGACCCCCATGCGCGAGCGCAGGGACGACACCAGGCGAGCGAGCTCGGCCATGTCGTCGGCCGCGAGCCCGCTCGCCGGCTCGTCGAGCAGCAGCAGCGACGGGTCGGCGACGAGCGCTCGGGCGATGGCGGCTCGCTTGGCGATGCCGTAGGGAAGCGCCCCCGGGCGTTCGTCCGCGTAGCCGGCGATGCCGAGCTCGGCCAGCACGCGCTCCGCCCGGTGCCGGACGCGCGCCTCCTCGCCCCTTGAGCGCCCCACTCCCGCCAGCGCCGACAGGAAGCCCGACCGGCGCTGCGGCTGGGCGCCCGCCAGCACGTTCTCGAGGACCGTGAGGCCGGGGAAGAGGCCGACCCCCTGGAGGGTCCGGGCGATCCCCAGCTTGGCGAGGTCGTGCGGACGGTGGCGGCGCAACGGGCGTCCGTCGAAGCTGATGGTCCCCGACGCGGGGCGGACGAAGCCACAGATCACGTTGAACAGCGTCGTCTTCCCCGCTCCGTTGGGGCCGATCAGCCCCACGATCTCGCCTCTTCGTACCCGGAGCGACACCCGGTCGAGGGCCACGAGCGCCCCGAACGACACGCTCACCTCGTCGACGCTGAGCTCGGTAGCCTCGCGGTCCGTCATCGCCCTCCGGCGGCGGGCTGCCCGGTGGTCGAGCACGGACCGGTACGCGTTGCTCCGCCGTCCCTCAACCCGACGATACCTGGCAGGGTGGCCCTCAGGGGTGCACTCTTGGTCGCGTGCCCGCCCTCCCGGTTCGCCGGCTCGGCGAGGCCGGCTCGCAGCGGCGTGGCTCCCCACCGCATGTCCCCTGAGGGGGCGAACCGGGTCAGGCGAGGTTCTCGCCGCCGAATATCCTCGAGACCGAGGTGTCCTCGAAGACGGCGTCGATGGCATCCGCGATGATCCGAGCGACCGAGAGGACCTCGAGCTTGTCGAAGCTCAGGTTCGGGTCGATCGGGAGGGTGTCGGTCACCACGACACGCGAGATCGGGGATGCCTTGAGCCGGTCGCCGGCAGGATCCGACAACAGGCCATGGGTGGCCATGGCCCAGATCTCCGCTGCCCCGGCCTCGCGCAGGAGCTCGGCAGCGGCGCAGATGGTCCCCGCGGTGTCGATCATGTCGTCGATCAGCACGCAGTGGCGGCCGGCTACGTCACCCACCACGTGGCGGGCCTCGACCTGGTTCGCCGCACCGCGCGGCCGGGTCTTGTGGACCAGCGCCAGCTCGCAGCCGAGGTGCTGGCTGTAGCGCTCGGCCACCTTCACCCGGCCGGCGTCGGGTGCCACGACCACCACGTCGCCGTCGACGCGCTGGCGCAGGTAGCCCTCGAGCACCGGCGCTGCGGTCAGGTGGTCGAAGGGGACGTCGAAGAATCCCTGGATCTGGCCCGAGTGAAGGTCGACGCTCACCACCCGGTCGGCCCCGGCGACCGACAGCAGGTCGGCCACGAGCTTGGCGGTGATCGGCTCGCGACCGGTCGACTTGCGGTCCTGGCGGGAGTAGCCGTAGTAGGGGCACACCGCGGTGATGCGCTTGGCTGACGCCCGCTTGGCGGCGTCGATCATGATGAGCTGCTCCATCAAGGAGTCGTTCACCGGCCCGCAGTGGGTCTGGACGATGAAGACGTCGGAGCCCCGGATGGACTTGTCGTAGCGACAGTGCATCTCGCCGTTGGCGAACTCGCGCAAGTTCGCTTCGCTGAGGGTCACCCCGAGGTGTGCGGCGATCTGCTCGGCCAGAGCCCGGTGCGCCCGCCCCGACACCAGTTCGAGGCGTCGACGGGGGATCAGCTCCACGAGCCAACGCTACCGCATCGAGGGGCGAGCGCCGCCGGGCAGTGGCCGGTCCCGAGCTGACCCACTGCCCGCCGGCGCTCAGGCGCCGGCCGCAGGGAGGACCGCCCCGGGAGCCACGACCTCCCCGTCGGGGACGACCGCCCCGGGGCCGAGGGTGACGAACGGGCCGACGACGGCCCGGGCCCCGATGACGGCGTCGGTGGCGGCGCAGGGGCCGACCTTCGCGCCCTCGCCGACCGAGGTGTCCTGGAGCACAGCGTGGGGACCGATCTCCGCGCCCTCGCCCACCGTGCACTCGCCGCGTAGCACCACGCCGGGGAGCAGCGAGACGTCCGGGGCCAGCCGCACGCCCGCGTCGACGTAGGTCCGCTCGGGGTCCCACATGGTGACTCCCTTGCGCATCCACCGCTCGTTGATCCGATCGCGCAGCTCCGCCTCGGCCACCGCCAGCTGGGCGCGATCGTTGACCCCCGCCGCCTCCATGGGGTCGTCGAGGACGAGGGACTGCACCCGGTAGCCGGCCTCGTAGAGGACGGCCGCCACGTCGGTCAGGTAGTACTCGCCCTGCGCGTTCGACGGGCTGAGCCGGCGCAAGGCGGGCGCGAGCAGGCTCCGGCGGAAGCAGTAGATCGACGTGTTCACCTCGCGGATGGCACGCTCTTCCACGGTGGCGTCGCTCTCCTCGACGACTCGGGCCACCATGCCGTCGCGCCCGTGGACGATCCGCCCGTAGCCGGCGGGCTCGTGCACCTCGGCGGTGAGCAGCGTCGCACCGGCGTCGTGCTGGCGGTGGAACCTGACCAGGGAAGCCAGGGTCGGTGGCCGCAGGAGGGGCGTGTCACCGGGCAGGACGACCACGTCGCCGTCGTCGGCGTCGTTCTCCGGCAGGCCGGTCAACGCCACCGCCGTGGCATCGCCGGTGCCCCGCTGGGCCGGCTGCTCGACGAACTGGATCTCGAGGTCGCTCGGTGCCAGGTCGACGAGCGTCTTGGTCACCCACTCACCTCGGTGGCCCACGACCACCACCACCCGGTCCACCCGCAGCGCGGCCAGGGCGTCGAGGACGTGGAGCACCATCGGCCGCCCACACAGGAGGTGCAGGGGCTTCGGGCGGCTCGAGCGCATCCGGGTGCCTTCGCCAGCGGCGAGCACGACGGCCGAGAGCGGTCGGGCAGTCACGCGCTCATTCTCTCCCAGCCGGCCGAACGGGGCGTGCCATCGCCCGCGGCCCGAGTCCCCGAGTGCTGGCGGCCCGAATGCCCGAGTCCCCGAGTGCCCGCGGCCCGAATGCCCGTGTGCGCGGATGCCGGTGTGCGCGGATGAGCCTGCAGGGGGCCGGGGCCGGTGGAACCGGGCAGGTGGTCGCCCGGGCTGCAGCGGACCCCGGCGACAGGCGGCACGCCTCGGGTCGGTAGCGTGTCGCCGTGCGCCGCATGCTGTTCTCGCGCCGAGCGCTCCTCTTGCACGCCATCCTCGCCGTCGTGGTGCCGGCGTTCTCCCTCCTGTGCGCCTGGCAGGTGCGCCGGGCGCTGTCGGGCAACGAGCTCAGCTGGGCGTATGTCTTCGAGTGGCCACTCTTCGCCGGCTACGCCGTCTACCTGTGGTGGAGGCTGGTCCGCGAGATCGGCGTGGAGGGCGACGAGCGCGCCGCCGTGGGCGCCACCTCCTCCCTGGTGGGCACTGCAGGGGACCCGTCGGCACCCGCGAACACCGGTGCCGAGCCGGCCGCCGCCGGCGTGCTCGGTGCCGCGACCGGCGGGCCGGCGGTGGCCGACGTGGGCGCGGCGGTCCACACGCCGGAGCCGCTGCCTTCGGGCGCCAGCGAGGCCGGCGGCGACGTGGCGGAGGACACCGACGAGGACCTTGCCGCCTACAACCGGTACCTGGCCGAGCTCAACGCCGGCAACGTTCCCAAGCGGTGGGGGGCCCGCCGCTGAGCCTGCGCCCTGGGCCCTCGCCCGGTCCTCCGGCTTGTGGCCCGTCCCAACCGGTGCACGGCCATCGGCGAGTGAGGCGCCTGGCGAGGGGCTGGGTTCCGGGGGGAGGGCTCGAACCTCCAACATCCGGCTCCAAAGGCCGACGTTCTGCCGATTGAACTACCCCGGAATCGCCCTCCACGCGTAGCACACCCCAGGCGCACCTCGGCGCCCGGGCGGAGCCGGAGCGGCGCCGGTGCCCCGGGCGGAACCGCTTCGAGGTAGGCGACGCGCCAGGGGATAGGCCCGTGGCGCAGCGGGGCAACACGCCATGGAACCAGGCGCGCCCTTGCGCAGCTCCTGACCCACCGACCTGCCGCTTCTTCGAAATTCCTTACGCTGATCCTCGACCCTGGGCGGCGCGACCCGAGCAAGATGTGGCCATCGGGTCCAGGAGGCCGGAAGGAGCGACATGGGGCTCACCCAGCCCGCACGCGCAGTGTGGCCCGCACGCGCAGTGTGGCCCGCACGCGCAGTGTGGCCCGCACGCGCAGTGTGGCCCGCACGCGAGGTCCAGGCGCTGCGGAGGCAACCGTGCCGCTGAGGGTCCTCGTGGTCGACGACGACCCGGCCGTGTCCGCGTCCTTGGACCGAGCACTGCGCCTCGAGGGCTACGAGGTGTCGACAGCAGCCACCGGCGGTGGTGCCCTGCAGGCCCTGAGCCGTGGCACGACCGACGCCGTCGTGCTCGATCTCCAACTGCCCGACCTCGACGGTGTGGAGGTGTGCCGCCGGATGCGCCGGTCAGGTGACGACACGCCGGTCCTGATGCTGACCGCGCGCGACGCCGTCGGCGACCGGGTGAGCGGGCTCGACGCCGGGGCTGACGACTACCTGGTCAAGCCCTTCGCCCTCGCGGAGCTGCTGGCCCGCCTGCGCGCGCTGCTGCGACGGCGCGTGGGGGCCGAGGGCGAGGTTCTCCGCTTCGGGGACCTGAGCCTCGACCTCGCGACCCGGGAGGCATACCGGGGTGAGCGGCTCTTCACGCTGACTCGCATCGAGTTCGACCTCCTCGAGCTCTTCCTGCGCCACCCCCGGCAAGTGCTCACCCGCGAGCTCATCCTCGATCGGGTGTGGGGCTACGACTTCGACTCGGGGACGAACTCCCTTGCCGTGTACATCGGCTACCTCCGCCGAAAGACCGAGGCCGGCGGCGAGCCCCGCCTCATCCACACTGTGCGGGGCATCGGCTACGTCCTGAAGGCGTCGTGACCGCCCCGCAGGATCGGGAACGGGCGCCATGACCGCCGCGAGGCACCCGGGGCAGGAGGCCGTCGAGCGCGGGGACCGTCGATCGGGCGGCAGGCCGAGCGGCCGGTGGCAGCGCCTGCTGCGGCGCGCCGCCGCCAGCAGGTGGGCCTCCTGGTGGCAGGAGCGCACCGCCACCTTCCGGACCCGCCTGGTGCTGGCCGCCACCGTGGCTGTCGTGGTGGCAGTGCTCGCCGCGGTGAGCGCCGCCTACCTTGCCTCGCGCAACGCCCTCGTCGGCTCCGTCGACGGCTCGCTGTCTGCTACCGCGGAGCGGGTCCTCACCTCCCAGCTGCGGCTCGATCTCACCGACACCCTCGGCATCAGGCCCCAGATCGTGACCGCGGGCGGCCTCCCGATCGTGTCGGGCAACCTGCCCGTGGACCAGGGCGTGCTGGCGGTGGCCAACGGCCAGCGCGGGCGCTACTTCGCCACCATCACCGTGGGGGGCTCCCAGCTGCGCCAGCTCGTCGTGCCCCTGCCCGCCGGCACCCGGATCGGCGGCTCGCCCTTCATCGGCCCGGTCGTGCTCTCCCCGCCCGGCGGGGCTCTCCAGCTCGCCACTCCCATGACCGGGGTCAACCACCAGCTCGGTCGCCTCGGCCTGGTGCTGGTGCTCGTCGCCCTTGCAGGCGTGGTGCTGGCCGTGCTGCTCGGGTGGCTCGTGGCCAGAGCCGCTCTCGTCCCGCTCGACTCGTTGACCGCCGGCGTCGAGCACCTGGCGCTCACCACCGACGTGTCCGAGCGCCTCGACCCCGGCGGGGAGGACGAGCTCGGCCGGCTCCGGCGAGCCTTCAACCGGCTGCTCGCGGCCCTGGAGCGCTCGCGCGAGCAGCAACGCCAGCTGGTCCTCGACGCCGCCCACGAGTTGCGGACCCCGCTGACCAGCCTGCGGACCAACCTGGAAGTGGCCCGCCGCCTCGAAGAGCTTCCCCCCGAGGACCGCCGCGTCTTGGTCGACGACGTCCTCACCCAGCTCGAGGAGCTCACGGACCTGGTGAGCGACCTGGCAGAGCTCGCCCGGGGCGAGCAGCCCCAGCACGACCGCGAGCGCTTCCGACTCGACCAGCTCGTGGAGGACGCCGTCGCCCTCGCACGCACCCACGGGCGGCACCGGGGGGTCGAGCTCCGCCTGGTCGCCTCCCCCACCTGGGTCGAGGGCAGCCCCGACCGCATCGGCAGGGCGGTCGGGAACCTGCTCGACAACGCCCTCAAGTGGAGCCCCGAGGGCACGGCGGTAGAGGTGACCTGCGCCTCGGGCACCGTCACCGTGCGCGACCACGGACCGGGCGTCGCCGAGGAGGACCTGCCCCACATCTTCGACCGCTTCTACCGCGCCCCTTCTTCGCGGGGCCTGCCCGGCTCCGGGCTCGGGCTCGCCATCGTCGCCCAGGTGGCGGAGGCCGAGGGCGGGTCGGTGGCAGCCGGTCAGGCGGAGGGGGGCGGGGCTCGCTTCACCCTCGCGTTCCCGCCTCTGGCGCCCCCGCCCTCTGAGGGCAGCGATGGGTCGAACGGGTCGGGGCAGGCGGGCTGAACCGTACGCGGTGCGCGACGGTGGCCTCGCAGCATGCGGCGCCGACCCTGTCCTGCACGGTTCGGCCGGCTCCTCGACGGCCGGGTGCGCCCTGATGGCGTCCCCGCCGGTGCCGCCGAGGCCGGCACCGCATGGCGGCGGGACGCCGGTGCCAGCTAGCCTCCCGCACGACATGGGATCGCTCATCAAGAAGCGCCGGAAGCGCATGCGCAAGAAGAAGCACAAGAAGATGCTCAAGGCGACCCGCTGGCAAAGGCGGGCCGGAAAGTAGCACCGACCAGAGGCGGACCGAGCGCCTAGCCGCTCGGTCCGTCCCAACCGGCGGGGACCGTGTGAGCCTCGACGAGGTGCCCATGGCCCCCATCCGGAGGCCCGAGCTCGATCGAGCCCCTGCCGTCGAGGCCGAACTCGGCGAGGGTCCCCTCGACGAACCAGGTCGAGCCGCTGCCTGCCAGCACCGGGCGACGGCCGGTCACCTCCGCCAGCAGGTCGCGCCACGCGGCGAGCCTCGGTTCGACCTCGAGCGCGGCCACCTCGAGGTCGTTGCGAACCGAAAGCCCCCGGGCCTCACCCGGACCCCGGGAGTCGTCGGCGCCTGCCCGCCGGCCCGCCGCAGTCGCCGAACGGGCGTCGAAGCGCCGGTAGACGGCGCCGGTGTCGACGCCGAAGGGGGGGACGAGCAGGACGAACGACCTCGCCTCGAAGGGAAGCGGGGTCACCCGCTCGCCGAGGCCCTCCACCATCGCACGCCCACCGGTCACGCAGAACGGCACGTCGGCACCGAGCGAGGCCGCCACGGCCGGATCGTGGCACCCCGCCCATCGGAGCACCGCCGCCGCGTCGGCCGAGCCTCCGCCCAGGCCGCCGCCGACAGGGATCCCCTTGACCACGTGCACCCTCGCCCGGCGCCCGACCGCCTCGAGCGCCCGGTGGACGAGGTTGGTGGGCCCCGACGGCACCTCCTCGGCCCGCGAGCCGGGGGAGGCCTCGAGCACGAGTCCCTCGCCGCCCGGCTCGATCCGCAGCACGTCGGCGAGGTCGAGCGCCACCATCTCGGCCCGCAGGTCGTGGTACCCGTCGGGCCGACGGCCTTCGACCACGAGCGACAGCGTCAGCTTGGCCGGGGCCACGACGACGATCGGCCGGCCGCTCAGCGGACCCCTCCGGTTCCCCATGCGGCCAGTCTCCCCCACTCCTGCACCGTCAGCTCCTCTGCCCGCGCCTCGGGGGAGATCCCCGTGCCGGCGAAGGCCGCGTGGTCGACCACACCGGCCAGCGACCGGCGGAGCATCTTGCGGCGCTGGCCGAAGCCGGCCCGCACCACTCGAACCAGCCGGTCGTAGCCGACGGTGCCAGGGTCCACGGCAGGGGCCGGGCGGCGTTCGATGCGGACCAGCACCGAGTCGACCCGCGGGCGTGGGACGAACACCGTGGCGGGGACCCGCCCCACGAGCGAGGCCCTGGCCCAGTAGGCGATGCGCACCGACACGGCGCCGTAGGCGGGGTCGCCCGGTGCCGCCGCCATGCGCTCGCCCACCTCGCGCTGGACCATCACGGTGAGGTGGCGCACCCGCGCGACCTGGTCCAGGACGAGCAGCACGAGCGGCGTGGCCACGTTGTAGGGAAGGTTGGCCACGAGCCACCACTCCTCCTCTGGCCCGAGCAGCGCCGGCCAGTCGAGGTGGAACGCGTCGGCCTCCACCACCTCGACCGGCCAGGGCGACACCACCGAACGCAACACCGGCACGAGGCGGCGATCGGTCTCGACCGCCACCACCCGTGCCCCGGCCTCGGCGAGGGCCACGGTGAGCGACCCCAGGCCGGCACCGATCTCGACGACCGGTGTGCCCGGCTCCACCCCTGCGACCCGCACGATGCGTCGCACGGTGTTGGGGTCCGCCACGAAGTGCTGGCCGAGGGCGCGGTCGGGGCGCAGGCCGTGCTCGTGCAAGAGGCGGCGGACCTCGGGCCGGGTGAGCGTCACCGGCCCGGCGGGATCACCAGGTGACGACGACGGTCACCACGCCCTGGCCCAACGGGGCGAGCTGGGAGAACCCCGCCTCCGACAGGTCGATCACCCTGCCCGGCGTGCTCGCCTCCCGGTCCTCGACGGTGCACACCGTCCGGGCGCCGCCAAGCACGCTGGTCACGGTCACGACGGTCCCGAAGGGCAGCGTTGGGCTGGCGCACTCCCCGGCGGGAGCCGCCGCGTACCAGGTGGCGACTCCGGTGACCGACCGCGCGGCGACCGGGCTCGACTGGGCCGGGGCCGAGGAGCCCGAGGGCGCCCGCTCCGCTACCGGCGCGGCCGCTCCGAGCGTGACGGGGGGCCCCGGGCGGCTCGCCGCCGGCGCACCGCCACCGGCCGTGGCCGCCGGAGGAGGCGCCGGAGAGGACGCCGGAGGAGGCGCCGGGCCCGGCACGACCGAGGTGGTGTCCGCCTCGAAGGCGACCGACAACCCGCCGAGGCCGATGAGCTGCTCCGATGCCGCTCTGGCCGTTGCCGGGCCCGGCCCGGCCGCCGGGCGGGCGGCGCGGGGCCAGGGTCGCCCTGCGGGCGCCGGGGAGCCCAGGAGCACCATCGGCGCCCCGAGCAGCACCCCGCTCAGGAGCGCCGACACCGTGACGCGCCGGGCGGCGCTCGAAGCGTTCCTCAGGGCTCCACCCTTCCTCGACGACGCAACGGCCGCTCGGCAAGAGCCGCGCCGGCGGGCCGGACGCAACCGTAGGGAAGGAGGGGCCGTTGCGCAACCGGCGGGCCGCCGTGCACCGGGCGCAGCGGGCGGACGCCGTCACAGAGCGTACAGGGCGGCGGCGGCGGCGGCACTGCGCCGTGCCAGCTCGCCCGCCTCCATGCCGCGCAGCTCGGCGATGACCGACCCCACGAGCGGCAGGTACGCGGGCTCGTTGGCCCGGCCGCGGTGGGGAACCGGGGCGAGGAACGGGCTGTCGGTCTCGACCAGCAGGCGGTCGAGGGGGCAGCGGGCGGCGGCCTCGCGCACCTCGGCGGCGTTCTGGAAGGTGACGATGCCGCTGAAGGACACGAACATGCCGGCGTCGAGGCAACGCCGCAGCTCGGCAGGCCCGCCGGTGAAGCAGTGCAGCACCGTGCGCTCCGGCACACCCTCGGCCGCCAGCACGTCGAAGAGGTCGTCCCACGCCTGGCGGGCGTGCACGACCAGCGCCAGGTCGAAGCGGTGCGCCAGGGCGATCTGCTCGGCGAAGGCGCGGCGCTGGACGTCGCGGGGCGAATGGTCGTAGTGGTAGTCGAGGCCCGTCTCCCCGACGGCCACGAGCGTGCGCCTGGCAGGCTGGTGGGCGAGGTGGCCCTCGACGAGCGCCACCACCTCGGCAGTGCCTTGCCAGGCGTCGTGGGGGTGCAGCCCCGCGGTGGCCCAGATGCCTGGCACGCTGGCCCCGAGCCGTCCCTCGGCGCCAGCCAGGGCGACCCCGAGGGCCTCCCGGGAGGTGCCGGCGTCGGTCCCGACGCACACCAGCCGGCCCACGCCGGCCTCGGCGGCGCGCCGGCATGTCTCCTCGGGCCCTTGCCCCGCGGCGTAGCGATCCTGCAGGTGGCAGTGCGAGTCGAACCAGTCGCCGGCCATCAGGCGGCGCGGCGGGGGAACAGCGGCGCGCCTCGGGAGACCGCCACCCCGCCCGGGTATCCCCCCCAGGCCGCGTCGGCCGGCAGACGGCGCTCGAGCGGCGAGCCCGCCAGGCCGAGGCGGCGCCAGATCTCGGCAGCAGTGGACGGCATGGCGGGGGTGACGAGCAGCGCCACGATCCGCAGCGCCTCGAGGGCGCTCCCGAGGACGGCGTCGGCGGCCGGCCCCGGGG
>Ga0070738_10002523_pt1 | contig 27846 bp, 32 predicted proteins | sample Coa_R2_2_FD_66446 | JGI IMG/M metagenome (GOLD analysis project Ga0070738, IMG submission 66446) | Surface soil microbial communities from Centralia Pennsylvania, which are recovering from an underground coalmine fire - Coalmine... | ecosystem: Environmental > Terrestrial > Soil > Unclassified ...
TGCGGCTCGAGTATCGCTATCTCGATCTGCGCCGGCCGCGGTTGCAGAACAACCTTCGGATGCGGCACCGCATCGTCAAGGCGATGCGCGATTTCTTCGATTCGCGCGACTTCTTAGAGATCGAAACGCCGATGATGATCAAGTCGACGCCGGAGGGCGCCCGCGATTATCTCGTGCCCAGCCGCCTCTATCCGGGGCACTTCTACGCGTTGCCGCAATCGCCGCAGCTCCTCAAGCAGATCTTGATGATCGCGGGCTTCGGCAAGTACATGCAGATCGCGCGCTGCATGCGCGACGAAGATCAGCGGGCCGACCGGTTAGTGGAGTTCGCTCAGCTCGACGTCGAGCTCTCCTTTTGCACGCAAGACGAGGTCCTGGAAGTTATGGAATCGTGCATGCGCTACGTCTGGAGCACCGTACTGGGGGTCGAGCTGCCGCCTTTCCCGCGGCTGACTCACCGCGAGGCGCTGAGCAAGTATGGTCTCGACAAACCGGACTTGCGGTTCGGGCTCGAGCTCGCGGACGTGACGAAAACTTTCGGGGCAACGGAGTTCGGCGTCTTTCGGTCGGCGATCGAGTCCGGCGGCGCGATCGTGGCGTTGCGTTATCCAGGCGGCGCCGGACTATCGCGCCGGGAGTTCGACGCGTTGACGGAGCTCGCAAAGCAGTTCGGCGCCAAGGGAATGGTCTGGGTCGCGCTTGCGGCCGAAGGCGTCAAGTCGTCGGCGGCCCGATTTTTGAGCGAGGAGCAAATATCGAGCGTGCGCGATGCGCTTGCGGCCCAGACCAACGACGCCTTGCTGCTCTTCGCCGACGCTCCGGCCGTCGCGTACGCCGTGGCTGGGAAGATGCGCAACGAGGTCGGCGACCGCTGCAAGCTGCGCGACCCCGACGCTTACGCGTTCGCCTGGGTCACCGGCTTTCCGTATCTCGAAATCGACGAAGAGACCGGCGCTCTGATGCCGGCGCACCATCCCTTCACGGCTCCCGCACCGGGAGACTGGCAACTGATCGACCGCGAGCCGACGGCGATGCGCGCGCAACATTACGACATGGTTCTCAACGGGTACGAGCTCGGCTCGGGATCGATCCGCATTCATAAGGCACAGGAGCAGCGCCGAATCTTCGAGATGCTCGGCTTGACGCCGCAACAAATCGAGGAGCGCTTCGGATTCTTCGTACGCGCGCTCGAGTACGGCGCTCCGCCCCACGGCGGAATGGCGCTGGGCATCGACCGGATCGTGATGATCGCCTGCAACGAGGCGAACCTGCGTGAGGTTACCGCTTTTCCCAAGAACCAGGTCGCACGCGACGTCATGATGGACGCGCCGAGCATCGTTCCCGAACAGCTCGTCCGGGATCTCCACTTGCGCCTCCAGCAGCCCGCCCAAGAATCGCGATCCGCGTCACGCTAGCCGCCTCTCGTGCGCTGTACGTAACGTCAGCTTACGTTTGGAGGCGACAATGCACCTAGCAGTTTTGATGATGGTCTCGCAGTTCTTCATCTCGGCCATTCCGCTCGACTGGCAGATGAATCAGCAGGACGTCGTGGTTAGCGGAACGGTTCTCGACGCGGCGACCGGGCGTGCCGTACCCGGCGCTAGCGTGGAGGCCGCCTCCCCGGCTTTCGATGCTCGCACCACTTCGGATTCGAACGGCAAGTTCGTGTTTCTGACGCTCTTTCCGGGCACGTATTACCTCTCCGTGTCGAGCCGCGGCGACGATCGCGGCGTGTATGGCACGGGATTCGGCGTACCGCCGGAGCTATTTGCGGGTTTCGAATATAACGCGACGATCGTACTCAACGACTGAGATCCAATAACTCCTTAGCACGAGTGAAAATCGCATCGAACATCGGCACGGTCAACTTGCCGGTGTTCGTGTTTTGGCGGCTGGGATGATAGGAGGCGAGGACCGCGATGCGGCGCTTACCGGCCGTCGCCGTAAGCTCGGCGCCGTGAGCGAACGCAACTGCCGGGAAGTCGAAGCCGCGCGTTCGCAACAGTTTGAGAACCGCCCCATAGGCGACCGCTCCGAGCGCGATGGCGACGCGTAAGCGCCGAAGCGCATCGAACTCCTCGATCAAGTACGGAAAACAGTTCGCCAGCTCGACCGGCGTGGGTTTGTTCTGCGGCGGCGCGCAGCGCGCCGCCGCCGTAATCAGACAATCGCGCAGCGTCAGGCCGTCGGCGCGATCGAGCGCCTCGGGCTGGGAAGCGAATCCGGCACGATAGAGTGCGGGATAGAGAAATGCGCCGGAGGCATCGCCCGTGAACGGGCGTCCGGTTCGGTTGCTGCCGTGAGCGCCGGGCGCGAGACCGACGATCAACGCACGCGCGCCGGGATCGCCGAAGGCCGGTACCGGCTTTCCCCAATACGGAAAGTCGCGATGCGCGCGCTTTCGCTCGCGCGCGACCTGCGCGCAGTAGGCCCGCAGCCGCGGACAGCGCCGGCAGCGCACGACGCGCGCCTCGATTGCGGCTAGATCCACCGGAGCACGTCGGCGTACTCGATGCCGACCGGTGCGACGACGTACGCGACGCCCTCGTTGCGTTGCCAGATCCGTTCCAGCGCCGCGCGCGGATAGACGACGCGCACGTTGGGCGCCGCAGGGTCGTTGACCGCGCAGTCCCCGTCGCGCGTGAAACCGCAAAGAACGGCGAGATGGCCGTCGGAGTGCGCGAGCGGCGCGCCGGGCAGCTCGCCCTCGCTCCAGGAGTACGAAATCGCAAGCGGTAGATTGCGCTCGATCAAACGCTGTGCGTGATCGAGGTTGCAGAGATGCGCGACCACGGCGCGGAGCCCCAAGCGGCCGCTGTAGGCCACGTTGAACGCCCAGTTTCCCGTCCCGTTATACGCGCGGTCGAAGACCTCGCGGGCCGTCTCGCGCAGCGGACGGTCGATTCCGTGGAAAGCGTGCAGCATCGAGAGGCTGGCGGGACTGCACCATCCGCGCTCGTCGCCGGCGTCGGAATACTGCGAGCGCGCCGGAACGTCGAGAATGCACGCGTCGCGCGCATAGGGCAGCGACGGCCGCGCGCGCACCGGCGAGGAGAAGGCGACCAGCTCGAACTCCACGCTCGGCGCGCGGACCTCGATTCCGTCGAACGGCTGGAGCGCGGAGATCACGTCCACGTCCACGCGCGTGCCGTCGTGCTCGGGGCTGAAGGACTTCGCGCCGGTGGGGCGCCATTCGGCGTAGTCGAGCCACTCGCTTGCGGCGTGGCCGGCGCGCAGCAGGCGAAATGCGATGCGTCCCACCGATGCGTGCGTATTCCAACTCAAAACGCCGCCGCGCGACGGTTCGAATCCCAGCCGCGCCGATTCCGAAACGTGCAGCGCCTGCGCGAAGGGCGCGTTCAGATGCTCCATTGCCATGCGTTCCAGCTATCGCCGATGAACGCCGCCGGAACGTAATTCTTGAGATCGACGTTCATCGCCGTGTAATTGCGGCGCCAACTGAAGAAGACGGCGGGAACGACCTCGCGGATGCGTTCTTCTTCCCGCTGGTAGAGCCGCTTGCGAGCCGGTTCGTCGAACGTGCTCGCCGCCGCGGCGCTCGTCGCATTCACGATCGGATCGTCGAGCCAAGACGTGTTGGCGCCCCGAGGCGGAATGAAGGCGCCGTTCCAATCGCCGGAATTGTCGGGGTCGGGACCGTTGGTCTCGATCGACCACTCGAGGTCGTACTTGCCGGTGTAGAGCGGGCCGTCCGTCGCGAAAAGATAGCTGCCGGGATAGTTGCGGATCGCGACGTCGATTCCGACGTCGCGCAGCATCGACTGAATCAAGACTTGAGATTCTGTATTCTCCTGATGACCAGTGGTCGCATAGATCGTGAGCCGCATGGATAGTTCACCTTTGCGAAGGATGCCGTCCGTACCGGGCTTCCAACCGGCCTGCGCGAGCAGCCGCTTTGCGGCAGCGGGGTCGTAACGGTACGGCGCAAGGGTGGGCGCGGCCCACGATTGCGGAAAGATGTCGGAAACGGCGAGTTGATCGAGTCCGTGAAAGACCGTATCGTTGATGCGCTTCCAGTCCACCGCCAGCGCGATCGCGCGGCGGACGCGAGGGTCGGCCAGCTGCGGACGGCTGCAGTTCATTCCGAGGTGCCGCCAGTCGGCGATCAGCCGGCGATCGACGCGGATGCCTGCAATGGATGCCAGCCGCGGTACCGCATTCGGACTTACGTTCGGATAGACGTCGATCTCGTGGGTGGCGAGCTGGTTGAAGAGCGTATTGACGTCGGGAATAACCTTCCAAATCACTTCTTTGAGCTTGGGCGCGCCGCGAAAGTAGCGCGGATTCGGCACGAAGGTGAGCGACGAGCCGTGGCTCCATTCTCGCAGCAGATAGGGTCCGCTCGATAGCGGACGCTCGTTGAAGGCGGCGGAATTGAGATTCGGCAGCTTTGCGAGCAGATGGGCCGGCATCGGCGGATAACCCGCGCCGCCCATTGCCAGAATGCCGAGCACCGCGACGTTGGGACGCTTGAGACGAATCACGAGGGTATAGGGATCCGGTGCGGCCGCCGATGCGATGTCGTCCCAGCCGTAACGCGTCTTGACGTTATTGGCCGGATTTTCTACCGCGTGGTAGGTGAACAGCCAATCGTTTGCGTTGAGCGGCGAGCCGTCGGCCCAAACGACGCCGCGCCGAAAGTGGACGACGATCTGCCTTCCGTCGCGGCTGATTCCGCCGTTAGCGACCGTCGGCACCTGCGTTGCAAGGTCGGGCACGTAATTCCCGAGCGCGTCGTAGCGCAGGACGAACGAGAAGAGCAACCCCGAGATCGCATCGGTCGCGGCGGTATGCCCGAACATTAGGTTGAGGCTATCGGGCTCCTCGTCTTCGCCCAGGCGCAGAACGCCCGGCACGGTCCAGTTGTTACGAGCGGATCGCGACGATTGCATCGCGGGCCGCGAACAACCCAAACCGAGCGCTACTGCGAGCAGCGCGGCCGCGAGACGGAACGCGCAGCTCACGGCTGCGGGGTCGCGTGCAGCGCCTGCGTTTTGCGAATGCGGCCGGCGATCGCGGCGTAAAACCGTCCCGCACCGAAACGGACCAGATCGTCGGCCGGTAAGCCGGTGGCTTCGTGCGCTGCCGCGATCGCGGCGCGCGCCTCGTCGTCGCTCATGCCGTACGTGTTGAGCGCGATGCCGATCACCGGGGCCGGCTTGACGCTCTCGGCGATGCGCTGATGCAGCGCGATGGAGCCGGCGTAACTCAGCGTCGGCGTCGCGTACGACTCGATGTGATCGCGACGTGGATCGGCGACCAAAACGAGCGCGTCGGGCGCGCACCCGGTCATGAGTGCGAGCGTCACCGGCGCGTAGGCGGGATGATTGATTGCCCCCTGCCCCTCGACGACGATGAGATCGGCGCCTTCGTGCGCGGCGTACAGAACGAGCTGCTCGCAGGCGCCGGCGGCGAAGTCGGCGATGACCCGATCCACGCAGATTCCCCATCCGGCAACGAGCACGCCGGTCTGTCCGGTCGGTACGAACCGCGCGCGTAGGCCGGCGTCGTTGGCGGCGCGCACCAGCTCCAGCGAGACGCTCATCTTACCGACGGCGCAATCGTTGCCGACCGTCAAAAGAATCGGCGCCGCGACGCGGTAGGCGTCGCCGGAGAAGAGCGGCACCTCGGGTGGTTCGCGCACGTCCCAAATCGTCGTCCCGGCGGCGCGCGCGCGAACGCGAAACTCGCGATCCTCGTCGAGCATCTCGTGCAGTCCGCTGACGATCTCCAAGCGTGCGTCAATCGCTTCCAGAACCGCGCCGCGCCACGCCGGCGGGAGGCCGCCGCCTTTCGGCGCAGTTCCGACGAGCAGCGCGGTGGGCGAAAACTCTAGCGCTTCGCCGAGGCTGGCCACGATCGGCGCGTCGCTTTCGAGATACGTCACCACGTCGCGCACGCGCTTGCCGGCGATCGACGGATCGATGACCGCGACGATCTCGTCGCCGCCGTAGCGGATCACGCCGTGCGCGGTCTTGGCGTCGGAGACGAATCGGTCGGGCGCTAGGATCGCGTAACGGCGCGTCATGCGGCCGCGCGTTCCAGCACGCCCAAACCCGGGGCGTCGGGCAGCACGATCTTGCCTCGGTCGTACGTAAGCCCGGCGAACGGATCGCCGGAAATCAACAGTGGTCCGTCCAGATCGGCCCAATCTGCGAGCGGGGAAAGCTGCGCCGCCGCGGTCGCGGCGATCGCGCTTTCGATCATGCAGCCGAGCATAATTTTTAACCCCATCGCGCGGGCCGTATGGATCATCGCCAACGCGCCACGAATCCCGCCCGTTTTTGCCAGCTTGACGTTGACGCCGTCGACGCATCCGTACAATCGCGGAAGATCGGCCGCGACGAGCGCGTCTTCGTCGACGACGATCGGAATCGAAACGCGTTCGCGAATCGCGCGCAGCTCGTGCGGCCGGCCGGCGGGAATCGGTTGCTCGCAGAACTCGATGTCGTAGCGTTGGAGTTCGCGCAAAATGCGTACGGCCGTCTCCGCGTCCCAGCCTTCGTTGGCGTCGATGCGGATCGTCCCGGCATACCGCGCGCGGATGGCGGCAATCGTCTCGACTTGTTCGGCCGGCGTCCCGGCCCCGAGTTTTACCTTAAGGATCGGATGGTTGCCGGCTTCGGCGAGCTTGAGGAGCGTCGTGTGCGGATCGGCGATGCCGATCGTCAGCGACGTGACCGGCGTGCGCGCCGGATCGAGGCCGAGCAACGCATAGAGCGGCTTGCCGAGCTGCTTGCCCACGAGATCGTGCAGAGCGAGATCGAGCCCGGCGCGCGCGGCGGCGGGAATGCCGTCGTGCAGCAGCGCCTCGAGACGGTAAGGATCGTCGGAGGCAAGCGCGTGGGTCGTAAAGTAATCGACGACGCTTTGGACCGACTCACCGTAGCGCTCGATCGGCGTCGCCTCGCCGATCCCTTCGCAGTCGCCGTCGCGAACCGCCACGACCGCCGTGTGCGCGACGCGTTCCTCACCGCGGGCGATCTTGAACGGATGGCGCAGCTGCAGCTCGATCGGCGTGACGGAAAGGGAGAGCATGCGCAAGCCGCATTCAACCGCTCGCGGCGGCTCACCCGCCCTCGCGCTCGCCGCTTGACTGGCGGTGATACGTTAGAGAGGCTCGACTGCGTATAGCGCGCAGCTTGCGCTGGTACCGAACCGACTTAAGAGACCTAGGGAGCATCAGCTCCGGTAACGACGGACCGGCTAGGGCATTACGCCTGCCGGCCCGGCGCCCGGGCCGCACCCACCTGCGAGAAAGCAGGTTCGATCCACGCTCGCCAGACGCTATCTGCGGTTGAGTGTTTGCTATCGCGCGACCGCCAGCGCCGTACGCCAGCGCCGGACGACCGCCGAAATGCCGGCCGCGCTCGCCTCGCCGCGAGCGTCGTCCAACACTGCATGACCGCGGAAATCCGCGAAAACTTCGACGACGCGGTCGATGGCGCTCTCGGCGTCAAGCCGCACGTCGCTCCAGAGCAAGACGGAGTTCGGCGCCAGAACCCGTGGATCGCTCGCTGCGTCGAGCCGTAGCGGCTCGGGACCAAACCGAAGCCAGGCCGAATCGGTCTCCTTTGCGACGCGTTTGCAATCGTGCGTCGTTGCGGCGAACGTGTCGGCGGCGTTGCGCAACGCGAGCGTAACGTTGCGCGCCTTGGCCAGCGTTGCGGCGACGCCGAGGCGCTCGAGCTGTTCGCTCCAGGCACATTCGACTTCGCGTGCCAAGGGCGCCGCGATCAACGGCGCGCCGAGGGCGACGGCCCAGTCGAGCACGGCAGCCATGCGATCCTGCGGCGCGCCGAAAAAACTTGCGTCCGCGACCGCGGCGACGGTAAGCCCGCGATCGGTCGCCATTTTTTTGAGCTGCGCGAGATACTCGTCATCGGTGCGCGGAAAGTGGCGTACGTCGAAGACGATGCCGTCGCATGCTGCCTCGCGCGCGCAGAGGTCGAGGAACTCGAGCTGCGTCAGCCCGCCGCTCTCGATGGCAGCGTGAAACGCTCCGCTCGTGCAAGCAAGCTTCATCGGGCCTCGTCGTTCGACTGGGTCGCGCCGTTCACCCTCGGCATCCGTACCGGCGCGGGCGGCCGCCCGCGCAGGAGCGTCTCGCCGCTGCGTAGCGAAGAGCATTGCGGCATGGAAATCTTGACCCCCGCATCCATCGAGTCGCAGGACCCCGAGATTTTCTCCGCGATCGCCGGTGAAGAACGGCGCCAGCGCGAGAACCTGGAGCTCATCGCCTCGGAGAACTACGCCAGCCGCGCGGTTCGCGAAGCGATGGGTTGCGTGATGACCAACAAGTACGCCGAGGGCTACCCCGGCAAGCGCTACTACGGCGGCTGCGAATACGTGGATATTGCCGAGAACCTCGCGATCGAGCGGCTGGGACGAATTTTCGGCGCCGACCACGCCAACGTTCAGCCGCACTCCGGCGCGCAGGCGAACATGGCGGTCTTTATGGCGGTGCTGCAGCCCGGCGACGCGGTGCTGGGCATGTCGCTCGCGCACGGCGGCCATCTCACGCACGGCACGAAGGTGAGCTTTTCCGGCAAGCTCTACAACGCCATCGCCTACGGCGTCAAGCAAGATACCGAACTGATCGATTTCGACGAGGTACGGGCCCTCGCGCGCGAGCACAAGCCCAAGCTCATCGTCGCCGGCGCGAGCGCCTATCCGCGCATCATGGAGTACGCGCCGTTTCGCGAGATTGCCGACGAGATCGGCGCCGCGCTCATGGTAGATTTTGCGCACATCGCCGGATTGGTCGCGACGGGCCTGCATCCGTCGCCGGTGCCGCTCTCAGACTTCGTCACCTCGACGACGCACAAAACGCTGCGCGGACCGCGCGGGGGCTTCGTCTTGTGCACGCAAAAATGGGCGCAGCCGATCGACAAGAGCGTCTTTCCCGGCATCCAGGGCGGTCCGCTGATGCATACTATTGCCGCCAAGGCCGTCGCCTTCCGCGAAGCGTTGCAGCCGGAGTTTGCGAGCTACCAGCGGCAGGTCGTCGAGAACGCCAAGGCGATGGCGCAGGAGTTTTCGCGCGCGGGATTGCGGCTCGTCGCCGGCGGAACCGACACGCATTTGATGCTCGTGGACGTCTCGGTCAAGGGCCTCACCGGCAAGGCGGTCGAGGAATATCTCGACGTTATCGGCATCACGGTCAACAAGAACGCGATCCCGTTCGACAAGCAAAAGCCGTTCGTCGCCAGCGGCATCCGCATCGGCACGCCGGCGATTACGAGCCGCGGATTTCGTACCGAAGAGTGCCGCGAAGTCGCGCGCATTATCGCCGACGGCCTGGCCGACATCGAGGCGCGCGCGCAGGTCGAGCGACTCAAGGGCCGCGTTCGCGAACTAACGTCGCGCTTCGACGTTCCCTGATGCGCCCCGGCTGGGACGAATACTTCATGCAGATCGCGCACACGGTCAGCACGCGTGCCACGTGCCCGCGGGCCTCGGTCGGCTGCGTGCTCGCGCGCGAGCATCGTATTTTGACGACGGGTTACAACGGGGCGCCGCGCGGAGTCGCGCATTGCACCGAGGTGGGGTGTACGCTGGTGAACGAACATTGCTTGCGTGCGACCCACGCCGAGGCCAACGCCGTGGTGCAGGGCGCCCTGCACGGCGTCAGCTTGCAGCACGCAACGGCCTACTGCACGCACCAGCCCTGCGTGAACTGCTCGAAGCTGCTCATTAGTGCGGGCGTGATGAAGATCGTCTACGACCAAGCCTATCCCGACGCGGTGGCGAGCCAGCTCCTTGCCGAGGCGGGGGTCGCGCTCGTCCAATATGCCGCGCTGGAGACCGCGCGGGGATGAGCCCGCATCACATCAGTCCCGGAGTGCTCTACGCGGCGACGTTCCTGATTGCGGCGATCGTCAGCGCGCTGGCGACGCCGTTGGTGGTGCGCCTTGCGACGAGGCTGGAAATCGTGGACGACGACGGGCACGACCGCCGCATGCACGCCGTTCCCAAACCGCGCGTCGGCGGCATCGCGGTCTTCTTCGGCTTCGCCTTCGCGCTCTTCGCGATGCTGGGGCTCACGCAGGCTTCGCCGTTCGGATTGCTGCCGGCGGCCGATCAATTCGACGCCATCCACCGGCTCGTGGGATTGCTCTTCGGCAGCCTCCTGATCCTCGGCGTCGGCGTCTGGGACGACGTCATGCAGATGCGCCCCCGCTACAAGCTGGTTGCACAGATCGTCGTGGCGTCGATTTCGATGCTCTACGGCTTCGTGATTCCGGGAATCACCAACCCGTTCGATCACAATCCGGGAACGAACTGGATCGATTTTCCGCTCTGGCTGGGCGTTCCACTGACGCTTCTCTGGTACGTCGGCATGATGAACGCGATCAACTTTCTCGACGGGCTCGACGGGCTGCTGGCGGGCGTGACGGCAATTTCGAGCCTGTTTCTATTCGTCATTGCGGTGCTGCACGCCAATCCCGTCGTCGCGCTGGTCGTCGTCGCCCTCACGGGCGCCTCGCTCGGTTTTCTTCCTTATAATTTCAATCCGGCGCGGATTATCTTGGGGGACGCGGGCTCGCTCTTCATCGGCTACGTCTTCGCGACCGTTTCCATCATCGGCGCGAGCAAGACCGCGATCGCCATCAGCGTCGTCGTGCCCCTGCTCGTGCTGGCGCTTCCCGTGCTGGATACCGCCGCCGCGATCGTGCGCCGCGCGACCAGCGGCAAGCGAATCACCGAAGCCGACCGCGGCCATCTCCATCACCAGCTCATCTTTCGCTTTGGGCTCAACGTCCGCCAGGCGGTCTTGCTGCTCTACGCGGTCTGCTTCGTGCTCGGCGCCGTCGCACTCGCCTTTTCGGGCGAGTTCACGCACGTCTTTCGTCACGCGTAGGCGGCGATGAAGCAGCTGAGGGTCATGAGCGTTTTCGGGACGCGTCCCGACACGATCAAGATGGCGCCGGTCGTTCGCGCCCTCGGCATGCATCGCGACGTCGACGATCTCGTCTGCGTCAGCGCCCAGCACCGCCAAATGCTCGACGATCTGCTCGCGCTTTTCTCCATCGCGCCGGATTACGATCTCGACGTCATGACCGAGGACCAAACGCTCACCGACGTAACGACGCGCGTCCTGCTGCGGATGGAGCGCGTCCTGAGCGACGCGCGGCCCGACGTCGTCTTGGTCCACGGCGATACGACGACCAGCAGTGCGGCGGCGCTGGCCGCGTTCTACCGGCAAATTCCCGTCGGCCACGTCGAGGCGGGTTTGCGTACGGGAAATCGCTGGCTGCCGTATCCCGAAGAGATGAACCGCCGGCTGACCGCCGCGATCGCGTCGTATCATTTCGCGCCGACCCGGCTGGCGCGCGAGAATCTGCTGCGCGAAAACGTCGCTGCCGCCGACGTCGTCGTGACCGGAAATACCGTCATCGATGCGTTCCTCGAAACGGCGCAGCGCACCGATTTGCCGGCTCCGCCGCGATGGAACGAGATCGATCCGCGGCGGCCGACGATCGTCGTCACCGCGCACCGGCGTGAGAATCATCCGCACATGGCGCAGATCTGCGAGGCGCTGCGCGACATCGCGGGACTGCCCAGCCGCCCGCAGCTCTACTGGCCGGTCCATCCGTCGCCGCACGTCGCGCCGGTCGCGCACGAAACGCTCGACGGTATCGGCGGCGTCCTGCTCGTGAACCCGGTCGGTTACGCCGAGATGGTCGCCGCCGTTCGCAACGCCTCGTTCGTTTTGACCGATAGCGGCGGGCTTCAAGAAGAGGCGCCGTGCTTGGGTAAGCCGGTGCTCGTAATGCGCGACGAAACCGAACGACCCGAGGGCCTGGCTGCGGGCACTCTGAGGCTGGTCGGTCACGATCGCGGCCGGATCGTCGAAGCCGCACGCGAGCTGCTCGCCGACGCGTCGGCGTACGCCGCAATGGCGCGGGCGGCCAATCCATATGGCGACGGCCACGCCGCCGACCGGATCGCCGCGTGGCTAATTGCACGGCTGCGCGGCGGCGAATATCCGCTCCCCTTCGACGCCGAGCCCGTTCGCGCGGCAGCCGCCGGCGGGTGAAACCGCTCCTCCCCGTCCTGGTCGCCGGCGGCACGTTCGCCGGCGCTGCCGTCATCGGTCTCTTCGCCGGCGTCCTAGCGGCGCAACGCTTCGAGCGGCCGCTGCTCGCGCCGGCCGGCCTCATGCTGGGGGCCGCGCTGGGGGGATTTTCGGCCCTGCGGCTGCTGATGCGCTCGATCCGATGAACGAATACTATCGGCGAAAGTGGGTCGTCGCGGGCCGGACCGCTGCAATCGGCGCGGCGGCTTGCCTGGCGCTGCTGGCATGGAGCCGGTGGGCAAGCCTGGCGCTCGGCGTGGGATTTGCCTGCGGCATCGCCAACACGCTGGCGATTATGCGGGGGAGCGAGCGCCTGGCCCAGACCGGCAGCCCGATGTTCTTTGGGTTAAGTAGTTTACTGCGCCTAGTCGGCTTTAGTATAGTAGCCGCGGCATTAGCGGCTCGCGGCCCGTGGTGGTCGCTGGGTCCGTTTTTAGCCGGCTTCTTTTTCCCGCTCGCTGCGTATGCTTGGGACGCGTCGCGAGCTTTTCGACATACGGACCAGTAAGGACACGTGCAGGAACACATCGGCGAACATATCCTCTGGCACCTGCCGGTGCTCGGCGCCGTTCATGCCGACACGATCACGACCACGTGGCTGGTCATGGTCATCGCGCTGATCTTTTTCGGCTGGATCGGTGCGAGTTATCGCTCGCCGTACGTCAGCAAGCGCCAGACCGTCTTAGAGGCGGTCTTCAACTATATCGCCGACCTGGTCACGAGCGTGCTCGGCGAAGGCGGCGAGCCGTTCGTGCCATTTTTCGTGGCGCTCTTCATCTTCATATTCTTGCTCAACCAGTTCGGGATGCTGCCGTTCAAGGCGCTGGGCCTGCCCTTCGGCGGATCGCCGACCGCCGACCTCAACACTGTGGTGCCGTTGGCGCTGGTCGTGTTTTGCATGATTCAGGCCGTCGCGTTCCGCAAGAAGGGATTGGCCTATTTCGGCCACGTCCTCAAGCCGTTTCCGGCGCTGCTGCCGGTGAACGTGCTCGACGAGATCCTGCGGCCCGTGACGCTGGCGGCGCGGCTTTTCTTCAACATCTTCGTCGGCGAGCTGCTCTTCATCATCGTCACGTCGATCATCTTGGCGCGCATCAGCATCGGTTTCTTCAATCTCTCCCTCGGCGTCGCGGTAGTTCCTATCCTGATCCAGTTCTTCAACTTTTTCGTCGGAACGATTCAAGCGTTCGTCTTCACGTTGCTGGCAATCGTCTATCTCTCGTTGGCGCTTGCCGACGATCACTAAGGTCAACATCCCAGAAAGGAAACTCTGTGAACCCTGAAGCGTTAATTGCCGCCGCCGCGGTGCTCTGTTTCGGGATCGTTATCTCCGGCGTCGCTTTCGGCTCCGCCGTCGGCGACGGCATCGTCGCGTCGAAGGCGGTCGAATCGATCGCTCGTCAGCCGGAAGCGCGCCCGAACATCTTCCTGTTCATGTTCCTGGGCGTGGGCGTGCTGGAAGCCGTGCCGTTTATCGCGATCGCGCTGTCCTTTTACATCCTGCTCGTGGTGGCCAAGGTACCGCAAATCATCACGAGCCTGGTGAAATAGAGGCGCATGTCCTTTCTCTCGATCGACGGGACGCTGGTCGTTCAGCTCGTCAACTTCGTGATCTTCTTCCTGGTGTTGAACCTGGTCTTTCTGCGCCCGGTCGGCGCCGCAATCGCCAAGCGGCGCGCGTACATCAACAGCCTGGTGTCGGATTACGATCGGTATCAAGAGGAGGCGCGCACTCTGCGCGCCGAGGCGGACGCGGTTCGGCTGGCGGCACGGCGCGAGGCCGAGCATCGAGTCGCGGCCGCCCGCGCCGCGGCGTCGAACGAAGCGGCGACGATGTCGAGCGAGTATTCCCGGCGCGCCCAGGACATCGTGGAGGACGCGCAGCGGACTGCGCGCAGCGAGCTCGAGGCGGCGCGTGCCGGCGAAGCCGAGAGCGTCGCGGGCTTAGCGCAAGTCATGCTCGCGCGTGTGGTTCCCGAGGCGATGCCGTGAACGACTCGCAGCTCTACCTGCACATCGCCGTCTGGAGCCAAATTCTATCGTCGATCGTGTTCATCGCCGTGCTGGTCTTTATGTGGAACAAGTGGGTGATGCCGGTCGTGCTCTCGGCGCAGGAACGCAGCAATCGGCAGATCGCCGAAGCCGAACGCCATCGCGACGAGGTCAAAGGCGCGCTGGACGCCTTGCGGGGCGAAATCGAGACGGCGCGTCACGATGCCGGGTTGATCGAGCACCGCGCCGGCGTGCGTGCCGAACACGAGCGCGAGGCCTTGCTGCGCGAAGCCGCCGAGGCCGGCGAGCGCACGTTGGCCGATGCGCGGCTCGAGTTGGATCGCGCGCGGGCGGCGGCCCGCCAGCGCTTGCGCGACGAAATGGTCGCGCGCGCGTTAGGTATCGCTCGAGAGGAGGCGGTGCGGCGGCTCGGTCCGGCGCTCGACGCGCGCTTCGTCGATCGCTTCACGGATTCGCTCGAGGCGGCCGGACGTGGTTAACCTGACGCTGGCGCGCCGGTACGCCATCGCGGTCATGCAGCTCGCGCGCGAGCAGGGCGCCGTCGAGCGCGTCGGCTCCGACTTGCGCGCGATGGCGTCGGCAATCGGCCAGACCGGCGCCGTGCACGACTTCTTCGTGGCGCCCGTCATCGAGCGCAGTCAAAAAGAGCGCGTGCTCCGCGAGGCGTTCGAAGGCAAGGTCCACCAGGTAGCGCTCCACACCGTGTTGCTCTTGGTCCGCAAGCGACGCGAGGCGCTGCTGGGAGCCATCGCGTCGGAATATCTCGCGCTGGAACGCGCGGCGCGCGGCGTTCAAACGCTGACCCTGCAATCGGCCCGCAAGCTGGACCGCACGGAGTACGAACGGCTGCTGCGCAAGCTCGAGTCGATCTACGCAAAAAAATTCGAAGTCACGGAAGTCGTCGATCCCGAATTAATCGGCGGCATTCGTATCACGATGGCGGACCGTCGCATCGACGCGACGATCGCCGGCCGTCTGACCGCACTCGCGCGCGAGCTCGCGCAGGCCACTTAACGGATAGGGAAAGTCACCAATGATCAATGCAGATGAAATAGCCGGTATTCTCAAGCAGCAAATCGAGCAGTTCAGGACCGAAGTGCAAGAGGACGAGGTGGGAACCGTCATCAACGTCGGCGCCAACCTTGCCCGCATCTATGGCCTGCGCGGCGTTCGGTCTTCCGAGCTCGTCGAATTTTCCAACGGCCTCCAAGGCGTCGCACTGAATCTGGAAGAGGACAACGTCGGCGTGGTGATCATGGGCTCCGACGCCGACATCAAGGAAGGCGACACGGTACGGCGGACCGGGCGCATCGCGTCGGTCCCCGTCGGCGAGGCGCTGCTCGGGCGCGTCGTCAATCCGCTCGGGCAGCCGATCGACGGAAAAGGCGAGATTGCGGCGAGTCGGTTCCGCACGATCGAAAACATCGCGCCGACCGTCGTCCAGCGACAACCGGTCAAGCAGCCGCTGCAGACGGGAATTCGAGCGATCGACGCACTCATTCCGATCGGCCGCGGCCAGCGCGAGCTGATCATCGGCGACCGTTCGACCGGCAAGACCGCAATCGCGGTCGACACCATCATCAACCAGCGCGGACGCAACGTCTTTTGCGTGTACGTCGCAATCGGCCAAAAGAACTCGACGGTCGCCGCGCTGGCCGAGGTGCTCGATCAAAAAGGCGCGATGGAGTACACGACGATCGTCGCGGTGAGCCCGTCGGAAGCGGCCGCGCTTCGCTGGCTCGCGCCGTTTGCCGGCTGCGCGATGGCCGAAGATCTGATGTACGCCGGCAAAGACGTTCTCATCGTCTACGACGATCTCACGAAGCACGCCCAGTCGTATCGCGAGATGTCGCTTTTGCTGCGCCGTCCGCCGGGCCGTGAAGCCTATCCCGGCGACGTCTTCTACCTGCATTCCCGGTTGCTGGAGCGCGCGGCGAAGCTTTCCGACGCCATGGGCGGCGGGTCGATGACCGCTCTACCCGTGATCGAAACTCAGGCCGGAGACTTTTCCGCCTACATTCCGACCAACGTCATCTCGATTACCGACGGCCAGATCTACCTGACGCCGCAATTGTTCTTCCAAGGCATACGCCCGGCCGTGGACATCGGTCTGTCGGTTTCGCGCGTCGGCGGCGCCGCGCAGACCAAAGCGATGAAGTCCGTCGCGGGCCAGCTCAAGCTCGAGTTGGCGCAGTATCGCGACCTTGCGGCCTTTGCCAAACTCGCCAGCGACCTCGACAAGGCGACTCAGAACCAGCTGATGCGCGGCGAAAAGCTGACGGAGCTTCTGAAGCAGCCGCAGTACCAACCGCAGCCGATGGAGGATCAAGTTGCGATCATCTACGGTGCGACGCACGGATTCGTCAACGACGTCCCGACGCCGCGGCTGCAGAATTGGGCGGGAGCGATGATCGATTTCATGCACGACAAGCACGCCGACGTTCTCGCCGCCATCGCGCAGAGCGGTCAGCTCTCCGACGAAACCGCCAAACGGCTCGACGCCGCGCTCGCGGAGTTCAACAAGAGCTTCTAGTGCCGACGGTCAGAGATTTGCGCGACCGGATCCGGTCGCTCAAGAACACGCAGCAGATCACCAAGGCGATGAAACAGGTCGCCGCGGCGAAAATTCGTCGTGCCGAGGCCGCGCAGAAGCGCGCGCGTCCGTACGCCGACGCGCTCGCCGAGATGCTCGGCGATCTCACGAGCGCGGTCGCGTCGGTCGACCACCCATTCATGAAGGCGGGCCGCGAGAGCGCTCCGCCCGGCATCGTGCTGGTGAGCGCCGACAAGGGGCTGGCCGGGGCGTTCAACTCTAACGTCATCGCGGCGGCGGAACACTTCGCGCGCGAGCGGAACGCCGCGCGCTACTACACCGTCGGTACCAAAGCGCGCAACGCTATCCGGCGGCTCGGGATTCCGGACCACGATACCTGGCTTTTGGGCGCGGGATCGAAGATCGACACGGCGCGCGAAGTAGCGCTCGCCGTGACGCGCGACTTCGACCGCGGCACGATCTCGGAGATCGTGCTGGTTTCGCAAAAGCTCGTCTCGATGATGTCGCAGCGTCCGCAGGTGCGCAAGCTCGTGCCCATTCTCAAGGAAGACCTCGCCGCTTTGCGCGGCGGCTCGGGCCGCGCTGCGGAGCGAACCGGAGCCGAGTCGAAGGGGGCGATCGAATTCGCGCCCTCTCCCGAATTCGTCCTTTCGCGCTTGCTGCCGAAGTATCTGGAGTTCACGATCTACTCGGCGATGCTGGAAACCGACGCGGCGTTCTTTGCCGCGCAGCTCGTCGCGATGACGAACGCAACGGACAACGCCTCAAAACTCATCGACGAACTGACGATCCAGATGAACAACGCACGGCAGGCTGCGATCACCAAAGAACTCTTGGAGATCGTCGGCGGTGCCGAAGCACTGGGTGTAGAGTAATGGGCTTCGAAGAGCAATTAAAAAACAAGTCACAAGAAAGCAAATCGATAAAAATGACAACAGCTACCGGTAAGGTCGTCCAGGTGCTCGGCAACGTGGTCGATGTCGAATTTTCGCCGCAGACCCTGCCGAATATCAACGACGCGCTGCGCGTCCGCGTCAACGAAGACGCGCGCCCTTCGGCAAACGGAGCCACAGGCGACGGGGCGGCGGCGCGGGACGCGGCCAACCTGGGCGGTACGGCGATGCAGAGCCGCGAGCTGACGCTCGAAGTCCAGGACGAGCTCGGCGACAATCAAGTGCGTTGTCTCGCGCTCGGTTCGACCGACGGTCTCGTTCGCGGAGCCGGCGTCGTGAATACCGGGGGGCCGATCGAGGTTCCGGTCGGCGAAGGCACGCTGGGCCGTCTCTTCAACGTGCTGGGCGAAACGATCGATAGCGACGAGCCGGTGAAGGCGGCGGCGCGCTGGCCGATTCACCGTCCGGCGCCGGCGCTCAAGCACCAAGAGCCGACGGCGCGCGTCTTCGAGACCGGAATCAAAGTCGTGGACCTCATGGCGCCCTACACGCGCGGCGGCAAGGTGGGTCTTTTCGGTGGGGCGGGCGTCGGCAAGACGGTGTTGATTCAGGAGCTCATTCGCAACATCGCCTACGTGCACAAAGGCTTTTCGGTTTTCACCGGCGTCGGCGAGCGGACGCGCGAAGGCAACGATCTTTGGCTCGAAATGAAAGAGTCGGGCGTTTTGGCGCAGACGACGCTGGTCTTCGGGCAGATGGACGAGCCTCCGGGCGTCCGTTTTCGGGTCGCGCAAACCGGCGTCACGATGGCGGAGTACTTTCGCGACGAGCTGGGAGCCGACGTGTTGCTCTTCATCGACAACATCTTCCGCTACATGCAGGCGGGTTCCGAGGTCTCGGCGCTGATGGGGCGCATGCCCTCGGCCGTCGGATACCAACCGACGCTCGGCACCGACATGGGCGTGCTCGAAGAACGCATCACCTCGACGCGTAAGGGCTCCATCACGTCCGTTCAGGCGGTCTACGTCCCGGCCGACGACTATACCGATCCGGCGGTCGCAACGACGTTTGCGCATCTGGACGCGACGACCGCGCTTTCCCGGCCGATCTCCGAGCTGGGCATCTATCCCGCAGTCGACCCGCTGGCCTCGACGTCGCGCATTCTCGATCCGCAGGTCATCGGCGAAGAGCACTACGCGGTCGCGCGCGGCGTTCAGGAAGTACTGCAGCGCTATCGCGATCTCCAAGACATCATCGCGATCTTGGGCGTCGAGGAGCTGTCGGAAGACGACAAGGTGGCGGTGGCGCGCGCGCGCCGGATCCAGCGCTTTTTCTCCCAGCCGTTCTTTGTCGCCGAGCAGTTCACAGGGCGGCCCGGAAAGTACGTGAAGCTCCCCGAGACGATCGCATCGTTCAAAGAAATCCTCGAGGGTAAGGTGGACGATCTGCCGGAGGCCGCCTTCTTCTATGCGGGAACGATCGAAGAAGTGCGCGAGAATGCCGAACGGATGACGCGTGGCTAGCGTCGTTTCGTTCAAGCTGGTGACGCCGACCGAAGTGGTCTTTGAAGGCGACGCCGAGCTGGTGATCGCCGTCACGACCGAGGGCGAGGAAGGGATTTTGCCCCGGCACGCGCCGTTTCTCGCGGCGCTGCGACCCGGCGTCTTGCGCGCCAACGTCCGCCGGAACGATACCGCGGAAAGCTCTCGTTTGGAACTCGCGACCAGCGAAGGCTTCATGCAGGCGCTGCCCGATCGCATCACCGTTTTAGTGGACGAGGCGGTCCGATTCGAGCAGATCGTCGTCGCCGACGTTCGCCGTCAATTGAGCGAAGCGACGGAGCGGCAACGGCTCGCCGGCGACGATCGCGCGCTCTACGCGCGCGAGCAGGCTACCATCGAGTTCGCCAACGCAAAGCTGCGCCTGACCGGCCACCGGTAGGCCAGCGGGCGGCCTACGCGAAGAGGCTCTTATCATGCTCGATCGCCTCGAAACGACGCTGCGAATCAGGGGCGGAGCACGCCTCGAAGGCTCCGTCGCGACGCACGGCGCGAAGAACGCCGCGTTGCCGATTATGGCTGCTTCGCTGCTCGCGCGCGGCACCGTTACGCTGCACCGCGTGCCGCGTATCACCGACGTATCGGTGATGTCGTCGCTGCTTGAGGCCCTGGGAGCGCGCATTCGGTACGAGGGCGACAACACCGTAACGATCGACGCGAGTAACGTCGCCTCGTATCGAGCGCCGTACGCCTTGGTTCGCAAGCTCGCGGCCTCGTTCGACGTCGTCGGGCCGCTGCTGGGCAGGTTCGGCCGAGCCGAAGTGCCGCTGCCCGGCGGCTGCGTGCTGGGCACCCGCGCTACCGACATGCACGAACAGGCGTTTCGGGCGCTCGGGTGCGACGTTCATAACGCGCACGGATATTTGATCGCGCAGTCGCGCGCCCCGCAGCTGCGCGGCGCCGAGGTCGAGTTCCGAATGCCCAGCGTCGGCGCGACGAAGAACGCCATGCTGGCGGCCGTCCTAGCGCAAGGGTGCACGCGGCTGAACAACGTTGCGATGGAACCCGAGGTCGTGGACCTTGCGAACTTCTTGAACGCGATGGGTGCGAAGATCTCCGGACAAGGAACCGATACGATCGTCATCGAGGGCGTGAGCGAACTGACCGGCGTCGAATACGACATCATTCCGGACCGCATCGTTACCGGTACTCTGCTGCTCGCGGGCGCGGTGACGCGCGGCGACGTAACCGTGACGCGATGCCGTCCCGAACACTTGGCCGCGCTGACGTACAAGCTCGTGGAATGCGGTGTGGCGGCAACGACCGGTAAGGACTGGATCCGCGTCAAGGCCGACGGCATCACCGGCGGCACGGATATTCTGACCGCGCCCTATCCCGGCTTTCCGACCGACCTTCAGCCGCAAGTCGTCGGTTTTCTCTGCACGTGTCCGGGGACCAGCGTCGTGGAGGAGTCCATATTCAACGCGCGCTTCTCGTACGTCAACGAGCTCGCGCGCATGGGGGCCGACGTCAAGGTGACGATGGAGAGCAACGCCGCCGTTATCAAGGGGCCGAAGCAGCTCTCCGGCGCTCCGGTCGAGGCGCCCGACATCCGCGCCGGTGCGGGTCTCGTCGTCGCCGGTCTCGCCGCGGTCGGCGAGACGGAGATCATCGGCTTAGAGTACGTCGATCGCGGCTACGAACGACTCGAAGAACTGCTTTCCGAGCTCGGCGGCCAAGTTCAGCGAAGCAGCGGCGTGACGCCGCTCGTCGAACCGACGGGACTATTGGAGACGAGCGAGTATCCTCGCGTCTCGGCCACCGGATAAAAACAGGCCTTTTTCAGCTAGGAGTAATCGTTGGATATCGGGATCGACCTGGGCACGGCCAACGTGCTCGTGCACGTCAAGGGAAAAGGGATCGTCTTGCGCGAGCCCTCGGTCGTCGCAAAGGACGTCAATACCGGCCGAGTTTTGGCCGTCGGCGAAGAGGCGCGCCAGATGCTCGGACGCACGCCGTCCCACATTCAGGCGATTCGACCGCTGCGCGACGGCGTGATCGCCGATTTCGAAGTCACCGAGGCGATGCTCTCCTACTTTATCAAGAAGGTGATGAAAGACCGTTCGTGGTGGTCGTCGATCGTCAAGCCGAAGCCTCACGTTACGATCTGCGTTCCCGCCGAGATCACGAGCGTCGAAGAGCGTGCGGTCAAGGACGCGGCCAAGCTAGCCGGCGCTCGGGACGTGGGAATTATCGAAGAACCGATGGCGGCAGCGATCGGCGCGGGCCTGCCGATCGGCGGCCCTTCGGGCAGCATGGTGGTGGACATCGGCGGCGGTACGACCGACGTCGCCGTGATCGCGCTGGGCGGTATCGTCGTCTCGCAATCGCTTCGCGTTGCGGGGAATAAGATGGACGAGGCGATCGTGCGATACATCCGGCGCGTCTACAATCTGATGATCGGCGAGCGAACCGCCGAGGAGATCAAGATAAAGATCGGTTCCGCGTACAAGCTCGAGCAGGAGCTGGCGATGGAGATCCGCGGTCGCGATCTGATCAATGGCTTGCCGAAGACCGTGAAGATCACCAGCGAAGAGATTCGCGAGGCTCTCGCCGAGCCCGTCGGCGCGATCGTGGAAGCGGTAAAGGCGGTTCTCGAAAAAACGCCGCCGGAGCTGGCCGCCGACATCATCGATCGTGGGATCATACTCACGGGCGGCGGCGCGCTGCTGCGCGGTTTCGAAAAGCTTCTTTCGGAAGTGACGGGAGTTCCGGCGATCGTCGCCGACGATCCGCTCTCGTGCGTGGCGATCGGCACCGGCGCGCGTCTGCGCATCTAGTCGAGCTCGCGAACGATGACGCCCGAGCGCTTTGGACGCGTCATCGATGCGAGCCGGCAGACCGTTGACGAGATCGCCGAAACGGTCGCGAGCGTCGTCTTTTCCGGCGGCACGATCATCTTACCTAACGACACGAGCTACTTGCTGGGGTGCGATCCGTACGATTCGGAGGCAATCGACCGCGTTTACGTCGCGATCGGGCGTCCCGACAATCGTCCGCTGACCATGCACGTTGCCGGCCCGCAAGAGTTCTTGGAATACGCTGCCGAGAACCCGCTCGCCGTCGTTGCCGCGAAGCGGCTTCTTCCGGCGCCGGTCATACTTTTGATCCGCAAGCCGGCGTTCGTCAGCGACGAGCTTGCCGCCGGCCTGCAAACGCTGGCGTTTCGCGTTCCCGACGATCCGTTCGCGCGCGCGATCCTCGAGCGATGCGGTCCGATAGCCGGCACGACCGTCAATCCGCGCGGCGGTCCGCGGTATCTCGGCGACGGCGATCGTTCGATGCTGCCGGCGGCCGACGTTTTGGTGACGCACGGACCGACGCGCTATAATGTCGAATCGTCGATCGTGGATCTTTCGGGCGGTCACGCGCGGCTGCTGCGCGACGGCGCGGTTCCTGAGCGCCGGCTGAGCGAACTGTTCGGTCCGATCGAACGTCCGGTGGTAAAAGTACGCAATAAACTGCAACGAGAATGATACGAACACTCTTCGCGCTCGCTACGGTCGTCGCGCTCGCAACCGCGTTTGCGGCGGCGGCGCCGCGTCCGGGGCCGACTCCGCCCGCCAAACGCCCGCCGGCGCGCGCCACCGCTTCGGCCGCGAGCGCCGCTTCGACCACGGCGCCCGCCTCATTCGACTTGGGCGTTTGGACCGTCCACGCCAGCTCGCTGGATGCAAACTTCAAGAACGGCGACTTCAGCACGCCCAACAAGATCGTCATGACGCGTTCCGGCGGCGACGTCACGGCGGACCGCGCCAACGGCAATTACAAGAAGCAAGTGCTCTATCTCAACGGTAACGTCGTCATGCACGACACGCAAGGCACCGCGCAGACCTTCGCCGGCAGCGAAGCGCCAAAAGAGCCTAGTCCGTCGACGCTCACCGCCGACAAAGCGCAGATCGACGGCGCCGCAAAGGTCTACCGGGCGATCGGAAACGTCCATTACGTCCAAGCCGATACGGTCGTCAACGCCGACACCGGGACGCTCGACGACGTCGCCCATACTCTGCTGCTCGAAGGTTCCGTTCACATCACGCAAGGCACGCGCAGCATGACGGCCCGCCGCGTCCTTTACAACACCGAGACCGGCGTTGCGCACGCGCAGGGCGACGTGACGATGCAGTTTCCGGGAGAGCTGCATCGCAAATTGGCGACGCCCCGGCCGGTGAAGATACCGAAGAACGCCTTGACGGAGCCGGTTTCGAGCGCCCAGCCCTAATGCTCGACTTCGCTCGCCGAGAGGTGCCGCTCGCGGCCCGCATGCGGCCGCAAAGCCTCGACGAGTTCGTCGGCCAGGAAGCGCTGCTCGGCAAAGGGCGTCCTCTGCGCGTGGCGATAGAGCGCGACGCCGTTCCGTCGATGATACTTTGGGGACCTCCCGGAAGCGGGAAAACGACGCTGGCGCAGATCGTCGCCCGTTGCACGAACGCGCACTTCGAGAGCATGTCGGCGGTAAGCGCCGGCGTCGCCGATCTGCGCAGAGTCGTCGGCGAAGCCAAGGCCCGCCGGCGCATCGGTACCCACACGGTGCTGTTCATCGACGAAATCCATCGCTTCAACAAAGCACAGCAGGATGCGGTGCTGCCCCACGTCGAGGACGGTACGGTCACGTTTATCGGAGCGACGACCGAAAATCCGTCGTTCGAAGTGAACTCGGCGTTGCTCTCCCGAGCGCGGGTCTTCGTGCTGGCGCCGCTTTCCGATGGCGACGTCGGCGCGATCGTAGACCGCGCGCTTGCCGATCCGCAACGCGGTCTGGGGTCGCAGAATTTACGCCTCGAAGCCGACGCGCGAGCGCTGCTGATTTCGCTTGCCAACGGCGACGCACGGGCGGCGCTCAACGCGTTGGAATTCGCCGCGGCAACGGCCGGCGGCCGCGGAGACGCACGCATCGATGCGGCGCTCGTGCGCGATGCGATGCAACGGCGCGCGTCACAGTACGATAAGGGCGGCGACTTTCACTACGACGTCGTGAGCGCTTTCATCAAGTCGATTCGCGCCAGCGATCCGGACGCCGCGCTCTATTGGCTGGCGCGCATGATCGACGGCGGCGAGGATCCCCTTTTTATCGTACGAAGGCTGGTCGTCGCCGCCTCGGAAGACGTGGGACTCGCCGATTCGAACGGTTTACAAGTCGCGGTCGCCGCGCAGCAGGCGGTCCACTTCGTCGGCATGCCGGAAGGGTTTTTCGCGCTCGCACACGCGACGCTGTATTTGGCCACGGCGCCCAAGAGCAACGAAGTCGGGCGCGCGTACGGCGCGGCGATGGAGGACGTGCTCGGCACCCGCAACGATCCCGTTCCGATGCACCTCCGCAACGCTCCAACGGGCTTGATGCGCCAGCTCGGCTACGGTAAGGGGTACCACTACGCTCACGACGATTATGACGTACGTCAACTCAACGTGCCGCCCGCTCTAAGCGGTCGCCGCTACTACGAAAAAAAGAGGCGGTCCGAGTGATTCTCGGACCGCCAGTTTCCCGTTGCTACTTCTCGGAGTGTGCGTTGGAGCTTCGCACAACCACATAGTAAAACCGCATACTGTGAACGACCTGTGAATTCGCAACGAATTTATCTCGACAATGCCGCGACGACCACGGTGCGCGCCGAGGTGCTCGATGCAATGCGTGAAGTCGCTGCGGACGCCGAGTACAACCCCAGTTCGTTGCACGCCGAAGGCCGGCGGGCGCGCGCCGTGCTGGAAGATGCCCGCCGCCGGGTCGCTGCGGCGCTCGGCGCGTTTGCGAACGAAATCGTTTTCACCGCCGGCGGAACCGAAGCGGATAACTTGGCGATCGCCGGCATTGCGGCGCTTGCACCTTCGGGCGCCCACCTGGTTGCTTGCGCTATCGAGCACCACGGCGTATTGGCTCCCTTGGAGCGGCTGCGCGAGCGCGGCTTCGAGGTGACGCTGCTGCCGGTCGGTCGGAGCGGCCACGTCGACCCCGATGCGTTCGAAGCTGCGTTGCGTCCGCAGACGGTTTTGGCCTCGGTGATGTATGCGAACAACGAGATCGGGACCGTGCAGCCGGTCGCGCGGCTCGCCGCGATCGCGCGCGAGCGCGGCGTGCGGTTTCATACCGATGCCGTCCAAGCGCCGGCATGGCTGCCGGTTGACGTTGGCCGGCTCGGCGTGGACTTGCTCTCGTTGTCGGCGCATAAATTGGGCGGCCCCAAAGGGGTGGGGCTGCTGTACGTCCGCCGGGGCGTCGAGCTTGCGCCCGTGCTCGACGGCGGCGGGCAGGAGTCCGGCCGGCGTTCCGGCACGCAAAACGTCCCGGGTATCGTCGGATTTGCCCGGGCGATCGAACTTGCCGTAGCGGAACGGCAGCAGCGCGCGCCGGTCGCGGCCGCGTTGCGGGATCGCCTGGAGGAGGCCGTTCGGGCGGCGGGCGGCCGGATCAACGGCGGTGAGCCGCGCCTTCCCAACGTTTGCAACGCAAGCTTTTGGGGCATCGACGCGCCGCAGATGCTGATCGCCCTCGACCTGGCCGGCGTGGCGGTCTCCGCAGGGAGCGCCTGCACGTCGGGAAGCCTCGAACCGAGTCACGTGCTCGCCGCACTTGGTGGCGGCCCGGACGCGCCCGCCGCAGGCATTCGATTTTCGCTTGGAACCCAAACCTCCGAGCTCGAGGTCGAAAGGGTTGCGGCGACGCTTCCCGAGGTCGCCGGGCGTCTGCGGGGCGGCTCGCGGGAAACCCGGGGGGATTGGGTAGATACAGACCGAACGGCGCGCCGCTGGAGGGAGAAGCTTGAGCAGTTCTGAGTGGGGCCCCTTGGTGCTCGACGTGCTTGGGGGTGTCGGCGCTCTTCTGGTCGGCGTCGGTGTCCTCGTCGGCATGCTCGCGCTTGCCAAAACGCTTGCCCGCGTTCGGACGACGCTCGACGGAGTCGACCGTCAGCTCGAGAACATCGGCACGCCGGTGACGAGCACCCTCACCCACGTCGACGAGGTGACGCGATCGTTGGGGGAAACGGCCACGACGATCTCGCGCACGGTGGACCTGACCAAGAGCGCGCTCGTGCCCACGATCGTGAACGTCGGCTCGACCCTCGGCGGCATCACTGCCGGTTTACGTCGCTTGGTTGTTGGAAAAGATCGAAAGGGCTAAGTATGGGAAAGCGCAATGGCGGTGGATTCTTCGCCGGCTTTTTGCTCGGCGCGGTTATCGGCGGCGCGGCGGCGGTCTTACTGGCGCAAGAGGAGATGCGCGATCGTCTTGCCGGAAAGGCGCGCGAAGCGGGCTCGTTCGCCGTGGACGCGACCGGCGATTTGCGCGGTAAGGTCAACGACGTGACGTCGCAGTGGCAGTCCAGCGTGTCGGAGCTCTACGAGCGGGGGCGCCAAGTCGTCGAGAGCGCTCGCGCCAATATGGATGCCGCCGTGGCGGAGGGAAGAATCGCCGCCGACGAAACGGCCGAGCAGCTGCAACGGAAAGCGGAGGGGTGAACCGGTTGGACATCAAGGTGAACGTGCGCGAGGCGCCGGGAGACTGCTACGTCGTAGACCTCAGTGGTGAGATCGACGTTTATACGTCTCCCAAGGTCAAAGACGCGATCGGCACGCTGATCGATCGCGGGGTCTATCATTTGGTGATCAACTTGGAAAAGGTGCGTTACATCGATTCCACCGGATTGGGTGTCTTGATCGGCGGCCTCAAACGGGTGCGCGAGCACGGCGGATCGGTGAACCTGGTCTGCACGAATCCCCAAATCAAAAAGATTTTCGACATAACTGGACTCGTCAAGATATTCGGCATCTTCGAAAGCGAAGACGCCGCCATGAAAGCGTTGGTATGAACCAGGCGCTCGAGAGCGCCGCGCGTGAAGTCGTCGAGCTGCGCATTCCTTCCCGGGCGGAGTGGGTCGCGCTGGCGCGTCTCGCGGCCGCGACCGTAGCCAACCGCCTTCGCTTTTCAATCGAAGAGATCGAAGACGTCAAGCTCGCGGTGGCGGAAGCGTGCACCGCCGTGATCCAGCACGAAGGACACGGCGAATTCATCCATCTAACCTGCGAGGCGCTCGAGGATTGCTTACGGGTGCGAGTTCACGACAGCGGCCGCCACGGCGTTCACGCTCCCGACCGCCAGCGCATGAACTTCGAGGAAGCCCGGATCGCCGGCTTGGGGATTTTCTTGATCCGCACCCTGATGGATGAGGTAAGCTACGACGTGCATCCGCAGCTCGGTACCGACCTGTTGATGGTGAAACGGCTGGGCGCGACGTAAACGCCTGCCGCACACCGATGACGCATACGGTTTAGACGCTAGTGACCGAACGCGACGAGGCGCGGCCCGACCGCGAGCGGACTCGTGCGCTCTTTGCGCGCTTCATCGGCGCGCGCCAGCGTCACGCGGAAAATCCGGACCGGCAGGACTCCGAGTACGAGCAGCTGCGCGACGAGCTCGTCGTCGCACACCTCAACCTCGTGCGTTTCCTCGCCGTGCGGTTTGCCAATCGCGGCGAGCCGCTCGACGATCTCGTCCAGGTGGGCACCGTCGGTTTGCTCAAGGCGATCGATCGCTTCGACTTGGAGCGCGGCGTGGAGTTCACGACCTACGCCACCCCGACGATCGTCGGCGAGATCAAACGGTATTTCCGCGACAAGGGCTGGGCCGTCAAAGTACCGCGTCGCCTTCAGGAGCTCAACCTCGCGGTCAACCGCGCGAGCGACAAGCTGGCGATCGAGCTCGGGCGCAGCCCGACGGTCGGCGAACTCGCGGTG
>Ga0070738_10002529_pt1 | contig 27781 bp, 28 predicted proteins | sample Coa_R2_2_FD_66446 | JGI IMG/M metagenome (GOLD analysis project Ga0070738, IMG submission 66446) | Surface soil microbial communities from Centralia Pennsylvania, which are recovering from an underground coalmine fire - Coalmine... | ecosystem: Environmental > Terrestrial > Soil > Unclassified ...
TGGGCACAAAATGGCGTTCAGGTTCCAGCACAGCAAACGGTGGCGATCCTCAGCCGGCAAGCTGAAATTCACAATGACTCAAGAGAAAACTCTCACCCCAGCCACCTTCGCGCGGCGGCGTCATCTTCTGCTTTTGCCTCCACCCAATCGCCGGTGCCGCCCGTGCTCAGATGCTGCTTCTTCCAGAAGGGCGCCTGGGTTTTTAGATAATCCATGAGAAAGGACGCTGCTTCAAAGGCCTCGCCGCGGTGGGCGCTCGCGGTCACCACAAGGACGATTGGCTCGCCAGGCCGGATCAAACCATGACGGTGGATGGCGATGATGCCTTCGAGCGGCCAGCGGGAGGCTGCCTTGAGCGCGGCGCGCTTGATCTCTTCTTCCGCCATGCCAGGATAATGCTCGATTTCGAGCGCCGCGAGCGCGCCCCCTTCATCGCGGCAAAGACCGGTGAAAGTGACAAGCGCGCCAAAGTCACTGCGCCCATGCGTGAGAGTGGCGGCTTCCGCCGCCGCATCGAAGACTTCTTTCTGGACGCGCACGACAATCCGGGTGCTCACGGGTTCCGTCTCTTGGTTAGACGTTTCAGCCTCCGGTCATGGGCGGGAAAAAGGCGACCTCCCGCGCGGCGCCGATCAGAGCGTCATGCCTGACATGGGTGCGGTCGAGAGCGGCACGCATCGTTTTGGTATTGGCGAAGGCAGCGGCGTAGTTCTCGCCCTTGCTGCTGAGCCATCCCATGAGCTCGCCGACGGTCTTGATGTCTTCGGGCGGTGAGATCTCTTCCTCGGCCTTGCCGATGCGCTCGCGCACCCAGGCGAAATATAGTGCTCTCATTTTCTCCACTTTCGAGCAGCAGCGCTTCAAACCCGAAGCAGCTACTCCGCAACAAGCTCCTTCAAGCCTGCCCTGAAATAATCCCAGCCGGTATAGAGCGTAAGAAGGGCGGAAATCCACAAAAGGAGCAATCCGGTTGCCGTCACCCCCGTGACGATCGCATCGCCAGAAGGGCCGGCGATAAGAAAGCCAAGGGCGACGAGCTGGAGCGTGGTCTTCCATTTGGCGACCTTGCTCACGGGGATGGAAACCTTAAGCTCGGCCAGGAATTCGCGCATTCCCGAGACAAGGATTTCTCTGCAGAGGATGATGAGCGCGGCAGACAGGGAGTAGCTGGCGATTGTATGGTCGGCGGCTAGCATCATCAGAACGGCGGAGACGAGCAGCTTGTCCGCGATGGGATCAAGCATCTGGCCGATCCGCGATTGCTGCTCCCAGGCACGCGCCAGATAGCCGTCGAGAAAATCCGTAACCCCGGCGGCAATAAAAATGCTGAGCGCCAGCCAGCGCATCCAGCCAATTTCGGACCAGAACAGGCAGCCGGCCACGACAGGCACCGCCGCCACCCGCCCGTAGGTCAGGAGGTTCGGCACGCTCCAGGCAATGCCTGGTCTTCTCGTCAGTGTTGTGATCGCCATGACCCGGGAATCATCTCTCGGAAGCTGCATCAAAACTCAAGAAGGCATTTTAACTCTCATACTGGCCGCGCCCAGGACGCACAAGAGTTGCATTATCTGCCACGTTCGTGAAAAAAATCATAGACCAGCCGGGCGGTTGCTGCATTTATACCCGGAACTTTCTCGAAATCCGACAAAGCCGCACGGGAAATCGCCTTGGCCGTGCCGAAAGCATGGAGCAGGGCGCGCTTGCGCGCCGGGCCGATGCCGGGGATTTCATCGAGGGGACTTTTGGTGAACTCCCTTTTGCGGCGTGCCCGGTGGCTTCCGATTGCGAAGCGATGCGCCTCGTCCCGCAAGCGCTGCACGAAATAGAGCGCCGGATCGCGCGGAGACAGCTTGAACGGCTCCTTGCCTTCGACAAAAAAACTCTCGCGTCCGGCGTTGCGGTCAGGGCCTTTGGCAATGGCGGCGATCGCGACTCCGGTGACGCCAAGCTCAGCCAGGACTGAACGGGCTGCATCAAACTGTCCCTTGCCCCCGTCGATGAGAATGAGATCCGGCCTGCCGGGAAAACCCGTCTCCTCGTCCGTCCCCGCGCTGGATCCGGGCGTTTCAGAAAAATCTTCCTTCATGAGCCGCGTGAAGCGCCGCCGCAGGACTTCGCGCATCATCCCATAATCGTCGCCCGGCGTTAGCTCCTGGCTTTTGATATTAAATGTCCGATAATGCGTTTTCATGAACCCATCCGGGCCGGCGGCGATCATGGCGCCGACCGCATTCGTGCCCATGATATGGGAATTATCATAAACCTCGATCCGGTGCGGGACGTGAGGAAGACCAAGGGCACCAGCCAGCGCTGTGAGAAGTTTTGCTTGCGAGGCGCTCTCGTATAATTTGCGTCCCAGGGCTTCCCGGGCATTTTGCTCCGCCTGCTCGACGAGTTCTTTTTTTTCGCCTCTTCGCGGCACGGCGATCTCGACGGCTTGGGAGGCGCGCTCGCGCAGAGACTCTTCAAGCACTGCGCGATTCTCAATGTCATGGGAAAGAAGAATGAGGCGCGGGGGCGGCTTATCCGCATAGAACTGTGCTAAAAAGGAATCGAGAACCTCCTCGAGTGCGAGGCTTTTGTCAGCGCGCGGAAAATAGGCGCGATTACCCCAGTTCTGGTAGGTACGGAAGAAAAAGACCTCGATGCAGAACTGTCCGGCTTCCTCAATGATGGCGAAAACATCCGCTTCTTCGACCGTTTTCGGATTGATGCCCTGGGCGCCCTGAATGGCGGAGAGTGCCGCGATGCGGTCGCGCAGGCGCGCGGCGCGCTCGAACTCCATCAGATTGGCCGCCCTGGTCATCTCCTCGGCGAGATGCTCCCGGACGGCCCGGCTTTTGCCGGACAGGAAATCATGCGCCTCGCGCACAAGCCCCGCATAGTCAGCCTCGCTGATCTCGCCGGTGCAAGGCGCCGAGCATCGTTTGATCTGATAGAGCAGGCAGGGCCGGGTGCGATTGGCGTAATAGCTGTCCGGGCAGGAACGAATCAGAAAGGCACGCTGCAAGGCATTCAAGGTGCGGTTGACGGCCCAGACGCTTGCGAAGGGGCCGAAATAGGCGCCTTTCCGGTTGCGCGCGCCGCGGTGCTTGGTGATCTGCGGCGCGGGATGATCGCTGGTGAGCAGGATATAGGGAAACGATTTATCATCGCGCATCAAGACGTTGAAACGCGGTTTCAGCTGCTTGATGAGATTCGTCTCGAGCAGCAGCGCCTCCGTCTCGGTTTCGGTCGAAACGAACACCATCGAGGCGGTCAGCGCGATCATTCTCGCGATGCGCGCCGTGTGGCCCGCCGGCCGCAGATAGCTCGCAATGCGCTTACGGATGCTCTTCGCCTTGCCGACATAGAGGACTTCGTGATTGGCGCCGATCATCCGGTAGACGCCGGGTCCAGCCGGAGCATGTTCCCAGAAGCGGCGGATGACCTCGGCTCCCCGCCCAACGGCAGCGGAAACCTCGCTGTTATCGAGAGTGGGGGCAAGATCGAGATTGCCGCGGGCGGCTGACGCATCCCGCAGCGCCTGCTGGCCAGACCCGCCTTCGGCTGGACCTTCAAGGAGATCTTCTGCCATTCCGGAGGGATCCGGCCCTTTCCTGATGCCTGACATAGTTTGGATTTAGAGTTGGAACTGCGGCGGTTCAACGCACGGTTTTCTCGCCGTCATTCTGAAAGTTTTGGATGCGCTTGGCAGGGGTGCCGAATACCCGTCATATTGTCAGCATAACAGAAGTAATTGCCGAGACTCCGTTCGAAATCATCGAAAGCGGCGTATCTGGATCTCCGGCGTGTCCGGGCTTAGCTGCGCGGGGGAGGGGGCATTGCCACACCGCTGAAATTGGCAATTGATTCTGATGATTCTGAGCGCTGAGCCCTCATCAGCGGAAATCATGAGAAGAATTATAGGAGGATTATAATGGAGAGCCTAGACTTCCAAGGCCCTCTCGCAAGAAATTACCTCGATGGAACGCAATTTAGCGAGGATATGTCCTTCACGTTCAACTTCGAAGGTCCGGTCCGGGACCGGATGGACCTTCTCTGTGGAATGGCGAGTGGCAAGCGCATTCTGCATGTCGGGTGTTGCGATCATATTCCGTATCTTCCGGAAAAAATGGCCTCAAAGCGGTGGCTTCACGGTAAGCTTACAGAGGCTGCGGCTTATTGTGTCGGCATCGATGTAGATCCCGCGGCTGTGGCGGAAGCTCGCAGACTTTCGAAGCTTGATAACATCTTTCACGGCGACATTACCCGGCCGGATAAAATTCCGGAGGTTGTCAACGGCGTTTTTGAGTATGCCATTTTTGGCGAAGTTCTTGAACATATCGGAAACCCGGTTTCCTTTCTGAGCGGATTCTTGCGAAATTACCGGGCGAACGTCAGGGAAGTTGTCATTACAGTTCCGAATGCCTTCCGCGGCGGGAACATCCGGAACATCTTCCGCTCACGCGAAAGGATCAATACCGACCATCGTTTCTTTTTTACACCATACACCCTCGCCAAGGTGGCCTCGGACGCCGGATTATCTCTCAAATCGATTGAGATGGCGACTTATTCCCAAGCCGGTTTGTTCAAACGGGCAATTCTCAACAAATTTCCTTTGCTGGCCGAGGATCTCGTTTTCATCGGCGTTCCCTCCCCGGCTGATCGATCCCAGAGTTCGGCAGCTTGATCACCATGCGGCGCGACTGGTTGTTTGCGCTGAAAGCTCCGCGCCCGATCGCGTATCGTGCTATGAGCCCTTACCGCAAAGCGGGAGGCGGATGGTGGCGATGGCGAGAGACGCAATGCCCTCCTCGCGCCCGGTGAATCCCAAACGCTCGGAAGTTGTTGCCTTGACCGCGACCCGGTCAACGGGAATTTCAACGATGTTTGCGATGCTGGCACGGATTGCATCACGGTGGGGGCCCAGCTTTGGCCTTTCGCAGACGACCGTTGCATCGATGTGCGAAATGAAGCCGCCGCGCGCCCTTATTTTGGCGGCTGCTGCAGCGAGAAAGATCCGGGAGGCCGCGCCTCGCCATTGCGGATCGCTTGGCGGGAAATGGCTGCCGATGTCGCCATCCGCCAAAGCGCCAAGCAGGGCATCGATGATCGCATGACTTAAGACGTCGGCGTCGGAATGGCCAATAAGGCCATGATCATGCGCTATTTTTACTCCACCCAGCCAGATATGGCCGCCCGGCCCGAAGGCGTGCACATCGTAGCCCTGTCCCGTTCTGAAATCGGTGAGATCGCCAAGCAGCCGTGCCTCGGCGTGCAAGAGATCCTCCGTTGTCGTGACCTTCATGTTTGAGTCCTCTCCGGCAAAGACATGGACGTGATGGCCTGCCCATTCGGCAACGGCACTGTCGTCGGTCAGGCCTAGGACAGCCGCGGCAGCCGCTTTCCGGTGGGCGGCTAAAATCAGATCGAAACGGAAGGCTTGCGGAGTCTGTACGGCGCGGAGTGATGCGCGAGGGAGGGTCGCGACGACTCTTCCCTCTGCATCGATCTCTTTGACAGTATCGGAAAGCATCACGCCAGGGATGGCGGCGCCGAAGGTTTTTGCAGCGGTAATCGCCCGCTCGACTAATGTCTCACTTACAAATAGACGGGCAGCATCGTGAATTAGGACTATTTCCGGCACGTTTTTTTGTGCAGAAAGCGCCTCAAGGCCAAGATGCGCGCTCTCTTGGCGGCTATCCCCGCCATGAACGGGCGGACTAAGGCAGGGGCTGGCCCGGAGAGAGCCGGTGCTCGCCAAGTAAATCCCGGCATCATCTCTGTGAATTACGGGGAGCACGGTTGCGCCAGGGGCCGCCCGCATCAAGGAGCCGAGTGTCCAGGCAATTAGCGGCCTTCCCGCAAGGCTCCGGTACTGCTTGGGAACTCCGCCTCCAGCACGCGTTCCGCGCCCGGCTGCGACGACAAGAATTGCGACTTCTGGTGCTCTCTTCATGAAATTCAACTGACTTTGCCTTTGCGGGACCGCGTTCTGCTTTTTCTTCCTCCTTCGTTTCGAGGCTGGCGTCAATTTTTCCATGTAATGATGCCAAAATAAGCAATTCCACGCTTTGCCGCTGCGTTTGGGATGATTATAATATGGGCATGAATTGTTGTGCACATAATTTAGGCAGATTGTCGGCCCCGCTTAAGGCCGGTCAAATCCAGCTGCCAGGGCGAGCTTTTCTTGCTCCGATGTCGGGGGTGACGGACATCGGAATGCGGCGGCTCGCCGAACGGTTCGGTGCTTCGCTTACGGTTTCCGAGATGGTCGCCGCGGATCACTATTCCCGCGGCGATGCTGCAAATAGGCTGAAAGCTGAAGGGGCGGGAGTGAGTCTCCATGTGGTCCAGATCGCGGGCTGCGATCCATCCATCATGGCGGATGCGGCGCGGGTGGCGGAAGATTCTGGTGCAGCAATGATCGACATCAACATGGGCTGCCCCGCAAAGAAGGTCACGAATGGCTATGCTGGATCGCATTTGATGCGTGATCTTGGACTTGCGGCCGCCCTGATCCGCACGACCGTGGCGGCTGTCCGTATCCCGGTCAGTCTGAAAATGCGGCTTGGCTGGGACAGCCAATTGGTCAATGCTGCGGAACTCGGCCGGATCGCTGAAGCGGAAGGGGTCGCAATGCTGACCGTCCATGGACGCACCCGCTGTCAATTCTATTCAGCGAAAGCGGATTGGGCTGCGATCGGCGAAGTCAAGAAAGCCGTGTCTATTCCGGTGGCCGCAAATGGAGATTGTGCGAGCCTTGCCGATGCCGCCTCAATGATCACCCAATCGGGGGCCGATGCAGTGATGATCGGCCGTGCCGCGGTGGGGCGGCCTTGGTTCGTGGGGGATGTTGCCTATTATCTCGCACATGGAAAGGCCCGGGCTTCACTCCCGCCAGCCGAACGTAAAGCCGCAGCGATCGAGCATTTCGAAACATTGCTTGAAATACTTGGGACGGCCCATGGCTTGCGCCATGCCCGCAAGCACCTCGCGGCCTACGCGGAACTCGCCGGAGTGTATGATGGCGCTGGTTGGCGCCAACGTTTGGTGAGGCTCGATTGCCCGGCTGCGGTCAGATCGGCCCTCAGCCAATTGTTCGATTCCCCCTTGCTGAGTGAAGCGGCATGAGCATGGCTTTTCTTCCCCACGGTGAGGCACAGAGCATCACCGCCCCTCCCGGCAGCGACGCGGCGAAGCTCTTGAACGCGCTTCCGCATCCTGTCATCGCCATTCAGCCGGACGGCTCCATCACCAATGCCAATCCTGCTGCCGAAGCATTCTTCGGGATGAGCCGGACGGCTCTTTGGCAGCAGAAGCTTGCCAATCTTGTCGCGGCCGATTCGCCGCTGCTGGCCCTTGCCGAGCGTGTCAAATCCAAGGGCGCGGCGATCAGTGAATACCGGGTCGAATTGAACTTGGCGAAGCCCGGAAGCGGCCAGCTGGTCGATATCTTCGTGACGCCGCTGCAGGAGCCGGACGAAGGCATTGTCATTATGTTGCAGGAGCGGTCTCTCTCCGAGAAAATCGACCGCCAGCTCACTTATCGTGGTGCGGGCCGCTCGGTCGCCGCTATGGCCTCAGTGCTCGCACATGAAATCAAGAACCCCCTTTCGGGGATTAGGGGAGCCGCGCAACTGCTCGAGGCCGATGCGAGCGATGGAGACCGTGCGCTGACGAGGCTCATTTGCGAGGAAACCGACCGGATCGTGAATCTCGTCGACCGGATGAGCGCCTTTTCCGGCGGAGAGCCTGTTGCGCGCGAGAAAGTCAACATTCATGCCGTGCTCAATCACGTGAAAAAAGTCTCACAAGCCGGATTCGCGCGCCATATCCGGTTCCATGAGAATTATGATCCCTCGCTGCCTCCGGTTTTTGGCAACAAGGATCAGCTCATCCAGATTTTCCTCAATCTGGTGAAGAACGCCGCCGAAGCGATTGGCGAGTCGCGCCGTGATGGCGATATTGAATTATCAACCGCCTTTAGGCCTGGCGTGCGCTTACAGATTCCGGGAAGCAAGGGGCCCGTGAGTCTGCCGCTCGAATTCTGCGTGCGGGACAATGGTCCGGGGATCGCGCCGGAATTGCTGCCCCATTTGTACGACCCCTTTGTCACGACGAAGGCGGCGGGAACTGGCCTGGGGCTTGCTTTAGTTGCCAAGATCATTGGTGATCATGGTGGAACCATCGAATGCGAATCCTCTCCCCGCCGCACCACATTCCGGATCCTCATGCCCATGTATGTCCCGGGTGACGGTCAGGGGATGTAGTACGCGAGACGAATGTGCCTGGTTCCCGCAACGACTGTCTCCCGCCGGAACCGGAGAAACCACGTCATGTCTGAAATGCGGCGGTGATAGCGGGTATTCCGCCTTCAGGAAGGTGCAGGTATGGCCATAGGCAATATCCTCGTTGCTGATGATGATACAGCCATCCGGACGGTTCTGAGCCAGGCTTTGTCGCGTGCGGGCTATGAAGTGCGCACGACGGGTAACGCGGCCACATTGTGGCGATGGGTTCAGTCGGGCGAGGGTGATCTTGTCATTACCGATGTTGTCATGCCTGACGAGAACGCCTTCGAGCTTCTGCCGAAGATGAAGAAGCTGCGGCCGGATTTGCCGATCATTGTCATGAGCGCGCAAAACACGTTCATGACGGCGATCAAAGCGTCCGAGCGCGGCGCTTATGACTATTTGCCAAAGCCTTTCGATCTGCGGGAGCTTGTTTCGATCGTCGGGCGTGCGATGAGCGAGCCGAAGAACCGCCTTCCCGCCGCGCCGAATGCGGATCTCGATGGAATGCCTCTCGTCGGGCGCTCACCTGCCATGCAGGAAATCTACCGCGCCCTGGCGCGGCTCATGCAGACGGACCTCACGGTCATGATCACTGGCGAATCCGGCACGGGCAAGGAGCTTGTGGCGCGCGCGCTGCATGATTACGGCAAGCGCAAGAAGGGTCCATTCGTTGCCATCAATATGGCGGCAATCCCGCGCGAACTCATCGAAAGCGAATTATTCGGCCACGAAAAGGGGGCCTTTACCGGCGCCAATCAGCGTTCAGCTGGGCGCTTTGAACAGGCCGAGGGGGGCACCCTTTTCCTCGATGAGATCGGCGACATGCCGATGGAGGCGCAAACAAGGCTATTGCGTGTGCTTCAGCAAGGTGAATACACGACGGTCGGCGGCCGTACGCCCATCAAGACGAATGTCCGAATCATAGCCGCGACAAATAAGGATTTGGGCGGCCAGATCCGGCAAGGCCTCTTCCGTGAGGATCTGTTTTTCCGGTTGAACGTCGTCCCTTTGCGGCTGCCGCCTTTGCGCGAACGCCTCGAAGATATCGGCGACCTCACGCAGCATTTCTTCGTTCTCGCGGCCGCCGAAGGCCTGCCGCTGAAGCACATCGAACCCGAAGCCCTGGAGCGTCTCAAGCGCTATCGCTGGCCGGGCAATATCCGGGAGCTTGAAAATCTCACCCGCCGCCTTGCCGCCCTCTATCCGCAGGAAACGATCACGGCACAATTGGTGGACATCGAACTGAGCGGGAATGCGCTGGAGGCCACGCCGCTGCATCCGGGGCCGGGCACTGCGAAGGCGGCGCCACCAGAACCGGAGCGGCGTCAGACGCTTGCAAATGCGATGGAGCGCCATCTCGCCGATCTTTTCCAAACGCATGGGACGAATCTGCCGCCCCCGGGACTTTACCACCGGATCTTGCGGGAGATCGAATATCCGATGATTTCCGCTGCGCTGGCTGCGACGCGCGGCAATCAGATCAAGGCCGCTGAACTTCTGGGGCTGAACCGCAACACTTTACGTAAAAAGGTCCGCGATCTCGAAATCAGATGGATGCGACCGCAGCGCTAGGGCATATGAGCGCGCGGCGAGCCGGAACTCTGGCGTTCGACAAGTTCTCAGGCTAGCGGGACACGCACTAAATGGCTTGTCCCGCGGCAGATTGTTGTATTTAAGGGTCTTTCAGGATCTGAACCTTCGTCCGGCGCGGGCGCTGCCGGCAACGCCGTGAAGCCCGAGCCCTAAAAAGTAGCAAGCTCTGCCGCAAATGAATCCAGCCGATGGTTATTATGACCAGTCCCTCGCCGAGGCGAGAACCGCCGATCCGATCGCCCTGGCGAGACGCGATCTCACCAAAGCGATGCCAAGGCGCTTCTATAAAGAGGCCATCGCGCAAGAACGCAACGGCAGTTTCGTCCTGCTTCTCGATGGCCGGGTCGCCAAGACACCCGGGAAAAATGACTTGGCGCTGCCAACTCTTGAAGCGGCCCAGGCACTTGCTGCTGAATGGGCGGCCGTTAATGAACTGATCGATCCGTCTGTGATGCCATTGACACGCCTGGTCAATTCCGCGATCGACGGCGTTGCAGGCCGTCTCGCCTCCACGGTGGAGGAGATTGGAAGATATGCCGGCTCTGATCTTGTTTTTTACCGGGCGGATGAGCCGGATACTCTCGTGCGGGCTCAAGCCGCCGCCTGGGATCCGGTTCTTGCCTTCGCGCGGCAGAAATTCGGTGCAGCTTTCATTTGTACTGAGGGTGTCATGTTCGTCGAACAGCCTCAACCCGCCTTGACGGGGGTGAAAGAGGCCGTAGAGCGTATCGCGAGAAGCGGTGCAGCGGCGCCCTTTGCGCTCGCCGCACTCTCCGTGATGACGACGCTTACGGGCTCCGTTCTGATCGCGCTTGCCGTGGCCTATGGCGGGCTGACCCCTTCTGAGGCCTGGCGAGCCGCACATGTCGATGAAGACTTTGAGATGGCCGCCTGGGGCGAGGACGCAGAGGCTTTGCAACGCCGTGCAAGCCGATGGCGTGAGATGGAAGCAGCTGCGGCTCTATGGCAGCTCACTGTGACCGCCCAGTCCTAGTGGTTGACGGCCGATGCGGCCAAGATGGGCCGAAGTAAGGCCGTCCTATATCTTATTTCTGATCATAGCCGAGCATGCGGTCGATTCCGATATGCGTGCTCCAGATGAACGCGGTGGCCATTCCCATTGGCGATGAAGCGCTGCTGAAGCACCCAGCAGAAGGAGAGGTCCGGGATAGATGTGCACCGCATTAACCGCATTATAAAAGCCGCCGCGATGCGCCGCTCTGGCTGAAAGCCGCGATCGAGGCAATCGCGGCCGCGAGCCCTTCCACTTGCAACAGAAGACGCGGGGCGCCGTTGACGAAGCCTGGTGTCTTGGCGATCATAGTTTTTATTCATTGCAGTTTTGGGCTGGCTGGTTCTAATGGCTGCTTTCCTCCAGGCAAACAGGCGATTGGCCGCGGTGCATTGGCGTCTCCTATGAAACCAAGTTTCGAACGGCTTGCCGAGCGGCGCGCGCGTGCTCTTCAGGGCGGCGGCGAAGAGCGGATTTCGGCTCAGCACCAGCGCGGCAAGCTCACCGCCCGGGAGCGGATCGAGATTCTCACCGACGAAGGATCGTTCGAGGAATCCGGCATGTTCGTTGAGCATCGCGCGACGGACTTCGGCATGGATGAACGCCATGTGCCGGGCGATGGTGTCGTCACCGGATGGGGCACGGTCAATGGACGCGCTGTGTTCGTCTTCGCCAAGGACTTTACGGTTTTTGGCGGCTCGCTGTCCGAAGCCCATGCGCAAAAAATTACCACCCTTCAAGACATGGCTCTGAAGAACCGGGCGCCGCTCATCGGGCTTTTTGATTCTGGCGGTGCCCGTATCCAGGAGGGGGTCTCTGCGCTTGCTGGTTATGGCGAGGTTTTCCAGCGTAATGTGCTGGCGTCTGGCGTGATCCCGCAGATTTCGGTCATCATGGGCCCCTGCGCGGGCGGCGACGTCTATTCGCCGGCTCTGACCGATTTCATCTTCATGATCAAGGATACGAGCTATATGTTCGTGACCGGGCCGGATGTGGTGCGGGCGGTGACGAACGAGATTGTAAGCGCCGAAGACCTCGGCGGCGCATCAATCCATACGACCAAGAGTTCGATTGCCGACGGCGCCTACGACAACGATGTCGAGGCCTTGCTGCAGACGCGCAGGCTGATCGATTTCCTCCCGTCATCCAACACTAGCGAGGTGCCGGAATGGCCGAGTTTCGATGATCCCGAACGCTGCGAAGCCTCGCTCGATAGTTTGGCGCCCAGCGATCCGGCAAAGTCCTATGACATCAAGGAACTCATCATCAAAACGGTAGATGAGGGCGATTTCTTCGAAATACAGGAAGCCCATGCCCGTAACATCGTGATAGGCTTCGGCCGTGTGGGGGGGCGCACGGCGGGCTTTGTCGCCAATCAGCCCATGGTCCTTGCTGGCACTCTCGATGTCGCGGCCTCACGCAAGGCGGCAAGGTTTGTGCGGTTCTGCGACTGCTTCAATATTCCGATTGTGAGCTTTGTCGATGTGCCGGGCTTTCTTCCGGGAACGGAGCAGGAATATGGCGGCCTCATCAAGCACGGTGCCAAGCTGCTTTATGCTTATGCTGAGGCCACGGTGCCCAAAGTGACCGTCATCACCCGCAAGGCCTTCGGCGGTGCCTATGACGTGATGGCCTCGAAACACCTTCGCGGCGATGTGAATTTCGCCTGGCCGGGTGCTGGCATCGCGGTCATGGGCGCCAAGGGTGCGGTCGAAATCATCTTCCGCTCCGATATGGGCGATGCGGAAAAAATCGCCAGGCACACGCGCGAATATGAAGAGCGCTTCCTCTCCCCTTACATTGCGGCGGAGCGCGGCTATATCGATGAAATTATCATGCCGCATGAAACGCGAAGGCGTGTTGCGCGCGCGCTTGCGATGCTGCGCGGCAAGACCCTCCAAAACCCGTGGAAGAAGCACGGCAATATTCCATTGTGAGGGTGTGAGGGAATCTGCCCGGCCAAAGGTTAGCATTAAGCTTGATATGCTGCAGAAGAAGCAATCAGTCTTTTCCGAATTGCGCGAAAGCACTGGCGGTTGGTCTCTGCCGTGCAAGAAATTTCCAGCTTTGTCTGCGAGCATCTGATACCAATTCCGGCTAATTACTTCGGAGCGATCCGCTTTGGCTATCAATGGAAACCAGTTCGGCTCTCGATTTGCTTGGGCTGTCCGGCTGGCACGATGCACTGGGCAGCGATTTTCTCTTCGAGCTCTGTGATGGCCGCGATGTGCTGGTCGATGATCGGCTCGCCGGCAAGCGCCCATAGGGTTTCGGCAGGCTGCAGCTCTGGGGTGCAGGGCGGCAGATAAATGAGGCGAATGCCATCGGGGATCTTGAGATTGGCCGGCCCGTGCCATCGTGCATTGCCGGGCACGAGCAGAATGATGCGGCTCAAGCCCGCTCCGGCTTCGCGGGCAAGGGTTTCGAGCAAAGCCCCGAAAAATTCCTTCGGCACACCGAAGAACTTAAGGCGGCCCTCGCCCGCGAAGAAAAGAACTGATCATATCTCCTGCGGCCCTTGCTCAGCTGGCGCGTGTTGGGCCCGCTGGCCAGCTTTGCCGCAAATTATGTTTATGGAGCAATGAGCGTGTGAGAATGACGTGGCTTACGCCGCGAGAGCGTAGAACTGGTCCGCCGGGCGCAATTTGCCCCTGGCCTGCAGCTGGTCCTCTCGGCTCATAAGCATGAGCTCGATTCCCGAGAGTGTGGCAGCGGCCGATGCGGCGGGCTTCCCAAAAACTTTCGCGAGGGTAACTTTGCAAGTATGAAGACGGTGGAAAGGACGCGGATGGAAGGCGGTGTCTGCCGCCTTCCATCCTTATCAGCCGTCAAGGGTCAAGCGTTCATTTCGCTGCCGAAATGAATGCGCAAATGCTCCCATGCCCGCACCATGAAGCGATCGACCGTACGCACCGAAATACCAAGCTTTTCCGCTATCTCGGCATGGGTCAGGCCCTCGATACGCTTCATCAGGAAGGCCTCACGGCAGGCAGGCGGCAGTTTGGAGAGGCAAGCTCTGAGCCTGGCGAGCTCCATGGCAGCGCCCGCCGTGGCTTCGGGATCGGCCGCGGCCGCCGCGTCCACATCGAAATCCAGGCCCTCGCCAGCGTAACGCAAACGGGTTCTGGCCTTCCGGGCGAAATCCACAGCCAGATTGGCTGCAATGCGAAAGAGATAGGCTCGCGGCTGCTCCAAGGTCGCAGCAGTACCTCTCTGAAGGAGATGGAGATAGGCATCCTGCACCACATCCTCAGCCTCCTGACGTCCAACGCGGCGCCGGGCAAAGCCGTTCAATTCTGTGGCGTGGGCCTGATAAAGGCCTGCGAGGGCAGCGTTAGCCGCAGACATGTGCTGCCTCCACCGCTTTGCTGAGAGTGGAGGTCCAAACGAAAATTATAGCAAGCGCCAAGGCGCCAGCACCAAAGCTGGAGATCAACATAGAATCACCCGTGACAAGGCCGGGGCCTAGGGCCGCGCCAGCCTGTGAAACGAAAAAAGCGATGTGAGTTGGAACTGGCCGCACTGTTAAGTGAGGCCAAAGCCGCCGCATGGGCCGGGGCCGGAACTCATTGAGATTGATTCTCACAGCCTAACGGCGGCGTAAGAATCGCGAGACGAAGCCCAAAACCGGTGGAGCGGCTGCGATCAGATGGCGGCGGGAGGAGCGCGTGCGGCGAAATAATGTTTGAGCGCCGGGCGGGGAGGGATCCGCCGCGCGATCCCGTAGGCGATAGGGGAGGCAACCCGCTCTGGAACGAAAGCCGTAGCCTCAGAGGCTGTCCCAAGGTAGGCGCAGCCAGCGGCGGCACAGCCCAGAATGCAGCAAAGGCCGTGGTGATGGGCGGGATCTCCCGCCGGAGTTCCAGAACCGTAACCGCCAAGGGAACAAGTGATCGCGCCGCTTGTGCCTGCGGCATCCAGCGCGCGGGCGGGCATGGAAGCAGCAAGGAAGGCTTGCAGCAAGAGCGCATAAAGCGCGAACACGCTAAATGCGAGGCGCCGAGCCCCCGAACCTTGGCGGAAACTCCCCATTTTCAAGCCCGCAACCGGTGCCGCTACGGCGATCTCATCTCTTGAAACAGTGGTCGGAGTGAGAGGATTCGAACCTCCGGCCCCCTCGTCCCGAACGAGGTGCGCTACCAGGCTGCGCTACACTCCGGCGCGCCGCCGAACCTTTTCTCCGGCCGCACTCTGTTTCACCGGTCTTATAGCGGTGCCGCGGCATGCCCGCAAGCCCCGCAACAAGAAGAGCGCCGCAGGAAGTACCAGGTTTTGAAGGGGACAGCGGGCTTCCCTTGCGTTTTGATCCCGGCTATGGAAGCGCCACGGCCATTTCCTTCGACCAGGGGCGCCATGAAAGCTGTTCACGTCCTGAATGGGCCGAATCTTAATCTTCTCGGCACAAGGGAGCCTGAAACCTATGGGCACGCGACTCTCGCGGATATCGAGGCCCGGCTTTCCGCGCGTTGCAAGAAACGCGGACTCGCCTTGTACTTCCGCCAATCGAATCACGAGGGCGATCTCGTGAGCTGGGTGCAGGAGGCGGGCCGGGCCGGTGAGCCGGTCATCTTGAATGCTGGGGCCTATTCGCATACCTCGATTGCCCTTTATGATGCGGTCAAGGCAGCCAAGACGGACATTATTGAGGTCCATCTATCGAATATTCACGCCAGGGAAAGTTTTCGTCACCGGTCTCTGATATCCCCCGTGGCACGGGGTGTCATCCTGGGGTTTGGCGCCTTGTCCTATGATCTCGCGCTTGAAGCTTTGCTGGCTCAGGCCGATGCCGCGGCCAAGACCGGCGATGCCTTGGCATAACAACAAAAAGGTTCGCCGCGGCTGTTTCCGCTTGGGAATATCTAGGCAAATGTCCAAATGAGAGTAGAGAAGATGAAATTTCCGGATCCAAAACCGGACGCAAGCGCGCCCGCGGGGGCGATCGATACGGAATTGGTCGAAGCCCTGGCGGAACTCGTCACACGGCATGGGCTTTCCGAGATTGAAGTCGCCAATAGCGAAGTCAGAATCCGCGTCGCGCGGCAGCTTTCTTCCACTATTGTTCAGCCGCTGGCGGCTGTACCTCAAGCGGCGCCAGCACCCGCAGCAAGCGAGGTATCAGCGGCTCCCGCCGATGCGCCAGGCACGGTGAAGTCGCCGATGGTCGGCACCGCTTATTTGCGTCCATCGCCGGACGCGGCCCCCTTTGTCGAGATCGGCGCGCAAGTCAAGGCGGGTGACAAGGTTCTCCTGGTCGAGGCGATGAAAACCTTCAACGAGATCCTGGCGCCGCGCAGCGGCACCGTGACAGGGATTCTCGTCGAGGACGGCCAGCCAGTCGAATATGGCCAGCCGCTGCTCGTGATCGAATAGCCAGTGGCTGATGGACTGATATGTTCGACAAAATCCTTATTGCCAATCGCGGCGAAATTGCCTTGCGGATTTTACGCGCTGCCAAGGAACTCGGAATATCGACCGTGGCGGTTCATTCGACCGCCGACGCGGACGCGATGCATGTCAAGCTCGCTGACGAGTCGGTCTGCATCGGGCCGCCTCCGTCGCACAATTCTTATCTGAACATTCCAGCCCTTCTTGCGGCTTGCGAGATCACGGGCGCCGAGGCCTTGCATCCTGGCTACGGATTCCTCGCCGAAAATGCGCGATTTGCGGAAATCCTGGCTGATCATCACATCACTTTCATTGGCCCCAAGCCCGAGCATATCAGGCTCATGGGCGATAAGATCGCGGCCAAGGCGACCGCGCTACGGCTTGGAATTCCCTGCGTGCCGGGCTCCGATGGTGCGATCACGAGTGACAAGGACGCGGCCGCTATCGCCCGCTCGCTCGGTTTTCCGGTCCTTGTAAAGGCAGCGGCTGGCGGCGGCGGCCGCGGCATGAAAGTCGCGCGCAGCGCGCAGGATCTTCCGGCGGCGCTGGAGATGGCGCGGACCGAGGCCAGAGCGGCCTTTGGCGATGATTCGGTCTATCTTGAGAAATTTCTGGAAAAACCGCGCCACATAGAAATTCAGATTCTGGGCGACGGGCATGGTAAGGCCATCCATCTTGGCGAACGCGATTGCTCCTTGCAGCGCAGGCATCAGAAGGTTTGGGAGGAAAGTCCCTCTCCCGCACTCAATGCCCCGCAAAGCCGGGAGATCGGTGAAATCTGTGCGGCCGCGATGCGCGAACTCGGTTATGCCGGAGCCGGAACCATCGAATTTCTCTACGAAGACGGCAAATTTTACTTCATCGAGATGAACACGAGAATTCAGGTCGAGCATCCGGTGACCGAAATGGTCACCGGGGTCGATCTCGTCCATGAGCAGATCAGGATCGCGGCAGGCTCGCCCCTATCGCTGACACAGGAGGAAGTCGTGCCGAGCGGGCATGCGATCGAGTGCCGGGTCAATGCGGAGCACTCGGCAACCTTCCGGCCATCGCCGGGCAAGATCGCCTACTACCATCCGCCGGGCGGCCTTGGCGTGCGTGTCGATAGCGCGGTCTATGCTGGCTATGCCATCCCCCCAAATTATGATTCCCTCGTCGGGAAGCTCATAGTCCATGGCCGCAACCGCAACGAAGCCCTGATGCGGCTTCGCCGTGCCCTCGACGAATTTATCGTTGACGGCATCGATACGACGATCCCCTTGTTCCAGACTTTGGTCCGCAACGCCGACATCCAGAACGGGCTCTACGACATCCATTGGCTGGAGAAGTTTCTCGCCTTGGGTGGAATGGAAGTGGAGGGCTCCTGAGATCACGCGGGCCTGGCAATGGCCTCAGGAGTCACGTGCCTGATTGCCGGCGAGGTAGCCGCGAGAAATTGGAGCGGGTGAAGGGAATCGAACCCTCGTATTCAGCTTGGAAGGCTGCTGCTCTACCATTGAGCTACACCCGCGGCACTTTCGTGTCACCGGCCTCTGCCGCCGCCGGTACAGTGCCCACTATTTGCGGATCCCCATATAATGCAACTCGGCACGCTGTCAAAGTCTAGGTGTCACGGCCGCTGGCCAATGTGCCTGGATCCGCCCGGATGCCGGAAATTTGGGGCAGAAAAGCAACAGATCGCAAGTACCTCTTTTGGTCCGTTCCCCAAAATCGCGTCCATTCCGTAAAAAGTCCGGACTTTCTATCCGATGACCGCTGGCCGCTTCTCTGGCGGAGGCGATTTGAACGCTTTCGTGAGGCCGAAAATCGTGATGAGGGTGAACACATAAACAAGAAGCTGCATTCCAGACGGCTGATCGGTGTAGCCGATGAGCGTGTGAAGCACGCGGCCGGGCAGGCTGGTGTCCGGTAAAAGCGCTGATGTATCCCAAACTGTTCCTTCTAAGACGGTCACGATGCCTGCCTGCTGAAGGAAGACGGCGCTTTGGGCGGCAAGGCCGGCGGCCAGAAATGTGATGAGAGCGGTTGTAACGCCAAACAGATATCGGCTCGGAATCGTGGCTAAGCCCAGAAAGGTCAGCGTGGTAACCCCGCAGCCGAGGAGAAGATCAATCAGCCCGAACACAATAATCAATGCGCCCAGCATGGACTCTTCTCACTGCACGTTCAAATAACCTTCGGCCGTATCTTCGTGGTAGTCATCGAAGAACCTGTAACGCCCTGCCGCAAGCGGACGGATTTGAACGGTGATCGTGCCTCCTCCCGCGACGGCCTTCTCGACGCGCAAGGTCTTGCTTTCGAATTCCGCCGGGGCCGGGTCAAGGTTGCTGATGACGATCGTGACCGGCTTACCGGCTGGAGCCCGCACCTCGGCTGGCTGGAACCGGTGATCCTTGAGCGACAGATGCACCGTGACGGCCTCTTCGGCCCATGTGACGGGGGCTTGGGTGTCCACGCCCGTGAGGAGGCCGGCCATCAGCGCGGCGGTTGCGGCTAGATGTTTTCTTGAGGCTAGCAGTTTCATCGCTCAACTCCTGAAGCACGGCACGAGCCGCTGGATATGTCTGATTGGCGCAAGCGGCCTTCTCTAGAATTCGATCTCAAGTTTGAGGTTGGCGAGATTGCGCTGGAAATTTGTGAGATCCAAAGAACGCCCTTCCCCTGCGGCATGCCCGGAGACTTCCGTCGAAAAAGCGGCGGCGACCATCATCTTGTTGGATAGCTGGATATGCAGGGTGGGGCCAACGTAGAGAGCGTTGCCGAGGAAGGTCTGCATCCCAAGACCGTCAAAAGCCCGGTAGTATTGGAGCTCGGCGCCAAGCGTCACCTTCGGAGTTATCCGGTAAGCCATCGCCGCCGTCATGCCGAGATTTGAGCCTTGCTCCCATTTTGGGATGCCGAATTCTCGGACGATGTCGGGTTCATAAATCAAATTGGTTGCGGCATAGAGGCGATTGGGAATGAGCTCGGTATCGGCGACGAGCATGAGTGTTGTGCCAAATTCGTTGATCAATGCACCGCTCACATCATCCACACGCGCCCATTCTGGCTCAACGACGAAAGTTAAACCAATCGGCGACTCGGGACCGCGCCCAAGGAGAAGAAACCGGAACTCCGCGGAAAGACCGCTGAAATTGAAATTATGAAAATTATCGAGGCTGCCGGCATTATTGATCGACTGGTACAGCCCATGTGCACTCAGCTCATATTCGAAAAACTGCGTCGGCGTATTCTCGAACTCAATTTCCTGCTCGATGGCGGTAAATGACCCGCCGCGCATGCCGAAAAATCCGGTGGTTTCGAATTCGATTGCCTTTTCACCCTCTGCTTCAATGTCTGCACCCTCGGTGAAGCCGAAGATATATTTGGTTTCAATTTCGTGGAACTGATCAGCCGGGGGGCCGGAGGCGGTCTGCGCTTGGAGAGCCGCATCCCCCTCTCCGGCGAGCGCAGATAAAGAGTGCAGACAGATCGAAGCCGCAAACAGCACCGGGCGAAGGCTGGTCCCGCCAGCAAGCTTAGATAAACGAACGGGATACATCCGGGGCCAGCTTTCAGAAGCAAGGTTGCATTATGGCTAGCCAAACACAAGCAAAACGCTATCGCAACAAGTATTTTAAAATTTATATTGAATATAAATTACCAGTTTAGATTCATTACAAAGACAACATGCATGTAGTATCGCGGCTTTGTGTCCAAGAATGACAGTTTATAATATATCTAAACTTGGGTGCTGATAGAGAGAGTTGAAAGCGGCGTACGGGGCTATGAGATATCATCCCAGCAAGCGTGCGCGGCAGTGATGACCTGACCGGCAATGAATGGCTGTGATCGAGCCCTGCATTCCGCCGGCCAAACGCGGTGGCAACAAGCGCAGGGTAAACCTGCGCGAGATCGTCAATGTACATTTGAGCACCGGCCGCCCGTGGCGGGCGATCCCAAAAGATTTGCCGCCGCGCTCGGCTCTGCACGATTATTTTGATCTGTGGAGTTGGGATGGCACGCCCGGCCGCATTCATCACATCCTGTACGCCGAATGCCGCGAAAGAGTACAATGAGAGGCTTCTCCCGTGGCCCCCATCATCGGCAGCCAGCCGCTGAAAGCAGCGGAAAAAGGGGCGGTTTTGACGGCGGGGCAGGCCTTGACGCCGGCAAGAAGGTCAAGGGCCGCCAAAATCCATGCGTCCGCCGATGCCGAAGGACTGCCAATACGGGCCGCCGTTCACTCCGCGGCTATCCAGGATCGTGGCGGGCGGTCCTCGTCTTCGATAAGATCCGCAATCGCTTTCCCTGGCTCGAACTCGTCTGGCCGATAATGGCTGTAATGCTTGGCAAACCGAGACTGCCGCCGCCAAAGTTCCTGCGTTGCGCCGCGAGATCGTCAAGCGCGGCGGCGGCTCAAAAGGCTTCGCCGTATTGCCGCGCCGCTGGCTGTCGAGCGAATCTTCTCCTGGTTTGGCCGCAACCGCCGTCTCGCCAAGGATTATGAAAACCTTGCGGAGATCCTTGCCGCTTTCGTCACACTGGCCCGCATCCAGATCGCAGTCCGGAGATTCACGCATTAGCTGCTTTTGAGTCAGGTTCTAAAGCACAATATCGGGAGTTTGCCAGGCGAGATGCTGCCCCGCGTCGACCGCGATCATCTGTCCTGTCACACTGCGGGCCTGTGCAAGATAGAGAACCGCGTCGGCGATATCGTCAGGCTTGACCGCGCGGGCGAGCAGCAGGCCTTGCACTTCGCGCGCGAAACCTGCCTCGCCCTGTCTGTTGTTTGGCGATACGGGGCCGGGTCCGACGGCATTGACGCGTATGCCCTGCGGCGCAAAGGCTTGCGCCATCGTCCGGGTTGCTGCGTAAAGGGCCGACTTGCTCAGGCTATAGGTGAAGAACTGCGGCGTGGGATGAAAAACCCTTTGATCGATGATGTTGACAATGGCGCCTTCGCGTCCAGGCGGCAGTTGCTTGGCGAAATCACGTGAAAGAACAAGCGGTGCCCTTAGATTCACCGAAAAATGCTTTTCCCAGATCTCGGGTTCGAACGATGCCGCATCGTCCGCTTCGAGAACTGCAGCATTATTGACGAGAAGTGTGAGCGGTCCGAAGACCGCGGCGGCCTCAGAGGTGAGCCCAGTGAGCGCTGCGGCCTCGCTGAGATCGCATGGCACGACGTGGGCCTTGCCGCCTTGTGCTGTTACTTGCGCTGCCACTGCCTCGGCCTTGGCCCGCGAGGCATGGCTGCAATGCAGCACGACGCGATAGCCGGCGGAAGAAAGCCTCTCTGCGATCCGCTGTCCGATTCCTTTTGCCGCTCCTGTGACGAGCGCCGCGCCCGGCGAAGCCGCAAAATCAGTTTCGCCCTTCATGCCTTGGTTCCAAAGCGCAAAAAGTTGCAGCTGTATCCTTTGGCAAGAGCCAGCTCACGCCCGGCTGATCAATTCATTTTCTGGCCTCTTATCGGGCAGTGCCGCGGGCTTTTGGAGCTGTTTTCGTCCGCACGGCGCAGCGCGGCAAGAACGAGACGGGAATAGGCATAGAGAGAAGGAAATGCAAGCGAAGAAGATAGAGAGGTTTGAACAGCAGCTGCCGCTCCTCCTCATTGTTATTTGAAGAAGTATCCGCTAAGGCCGAGTTAGGCAAGAGTAGCCGGTTTCCATTCTGGGGGAAGGGGATCGTGGAGGGGCCGCGCACATTTACCGCCCGTCATTCGTAGCTGGTGATCACGCGCTCGCCATGAAAAATCTTCGAATGCCTTCCTAAGCGGCGCGCTCTCTTCCGGTAAAGAACTGGGCGGCGCCGGACCGGCAAGGCTCCAGCAGAAAAACACGGAGCCGGGGGAATGGCGTCCGGTCCAGATCGAGTTCCCGTCACGGTATCGATAACCTTCCACAGCCTGCCGCCTCGTTCAATCAAGGCCGGGACAGCGAAATATGCCGCCCATTGACGCCAGGCATCAATACTTGCGCGCTGGCCTCTTGCCGCTCTCAGCATTACGGAAAGCTCCGGGTCGGGATGGGCAAGCCGGATGCTGAAGAATGTGCCGGAGGGACGCTCCTCTTGGGTGAGGACAACGCCATTATAGCTCTCAATCGGCACCTGAAGGTGCATTTTCACCCCGCGCAGGCGCCGCTTGATCGTAATACAGCGCGAGGCAAGCAAAATCATCCGGCGGCCGCCATCGGCGCGCGCGTCATGAGCCGCGCGCGTCTGAATCTCACCAGGTGCGCCGGAAATAATATGAGGTGGTCGCATAAGTCTACCTCAGCCATGGCTTGAAGATTGCCAGAGTTTCGGCAGAGGGCGGATCCAATTTGCTAAATTCTAAGGTGAATCAACGGTAAAATGAGATTTGCGGGCAAATTTGTCACGCTTGGCTGCCAGACGGTTTCCGGCAAGGTTCGAAATTTAGACATGCGAAGTTCCAGGCTTGGGGGCAGGGTGGAGCGGAGCGAGAGCTGCACGTTCCGGCAGAGAAATACTTGTTTCCCGCACTGCAGCACGTTAAGCGAAGGAAACCTCTTTTTACTTTCGGCGGCTGACGTTGATTCCAATCTCCCAGCGGGATGACCTCGTCGACTCATTTGTGAAGACTGCCCGCGGCGCGGGCGAAGTGGCGCTCGCTTATTTTCGTCCGGGTGCAATAACTCGTGCTGGAATTACACATAAAGCGGGCGGCTCTCCGGTTACCGAGGCCGATTACCTCGTGGACCGGTTTTTAAGGCAGCATCTTGAGAGCCTGCTGCCGGAAGCGGGCTGGCTTTCCGAGGAAACAGAGGACTCGCCCGCCCGGCTTTCGAAGGAACTTGTCTTTGTGGTCGATCCGATCGATGGCACGCGCGGCTTTATGACCGGCCGCGCAAATTGGTCCATCGCGGTCGCACTCGTTGGCGAAGGGCGCCCCTTGATTGGCATTGTCCATGCCCCGGCACTCGGAGAGACCTATGTTGCGGTCAAAGGCGGCGGCGCAAGACTCAACAACAAGCCCATCGAAGTGTCGGGATTGCGCTCGATCGGCGCGAAGGCGCGGGTGGCTGCGCCGGTTTTTCTTGCCAAGCGGCTGCACGAAGTTGGAATGCGCTTCGATTTGCAGCCAAAGATCCCCTCGCTCGCATTGCGTATCACAGCAGTCGCCTCGGGCGCGCTCGATGCCGGATTTGCCTCCGGAAATTCTTGCGATTGGGACATCGCGGCGGCTGATCTCATCCTCAATGAGGCAGGGGGGCGGCTGGCGGAACTCGATGGACGCGCAATTGTGTATAATAAGCCAGATGTCCACCATGGCCTGCTGACCGCCGCGCCTGCGCAGATTCACGGCGAAATCAATGCTGCGGCGCGTCTGGCAAATGGGCTTGCCGAAAGATAAGCTTTGCAAATACTGAGCGAGCGTAAAATACTGAGCGAGCGTAAAAGCGTATGTCTCCCTGATAGGGGGATTCCCGTGCGGGAAACACGGTGAGCGCTTGATCGGCAGCTTTGGAATGGGCAAATGCTTGGGGAAGCGGCCGCGAGCCGCAGGGATCGTTGGATGGGAAGCGCATGTCTCCGGATGGTAAACAACTTCTTCATTTCGTATTCGGCGGTGAGCTCAAGGATCTGAGCGGCACAGAATTTCGCGATCTGTCCCAGATCGATATCGTCGGATTTTTCCCCGATTACGCCTCGGCGGTGCAGGCCTGGAAAGCCAAGTCGCAGGCAACGGTAGACAATGCCCATATGCGCTATTTCGTGACGCACCTCCATCGCCTGATCGATCCGTCGAAAGACAAGCCGTGAAGGCGGCGGCGCACTTCTGGCTTGGGGCGGCTGGACATGCGGCCGTCCGGACCGCTTCTTTGAAACTCCAAGGGCCGCTGTGAAAACTTCGCCGCTCCTTGCTGCCTACCGGCTGGCAAGTACGAGCCTCGGGCTGATTGGGCCTTTATATCTCTATTTGATAGGAAAGCTTGGCCGCGACGATTTTGCAAGGCGAGGGGAGCGCCTTGGGTGGCCTTCACTTGAAAGACCCGATGGACCTCTCGTCCTTGTGCACGCAGCAAGTGCCGCGCAAGCCTCTCTTTTGCCGCCTCTTGTCGAAAAACTCGCGCAGCTTGGCTTTACCGTGGTTCTTGCAACGGGCAGCCGGGACAGGCCGTTCGATCCTCCATCTCTCCCGCCATCGTTGCATCAGCTCGCGCCGCTCGACGTGCCGCGCTTCACGGCGCGATGTCTCGATCATTGGCGGCCGGATATCGTCCTTCTTTGCGGTGCGGACATTTCCCCCAATCTCATCGTTGAAGCAAACAGCCGGAAAATTCCTGTCGTTCTCATCAACGCTCATCTGCCCGCCAGGACCTTTCTGATTTGGCGGAAATTCCCATCCTTCACAAAATCCTTGCTGGAACGGATTGACCGGTGTCTTGCACGGACGGACATCGATGAGGGGCGCTTTGCAAAGCTTGGTGCGCGGGACATTCGCGTGACTGGCAATCTCAAATATGATGTTGCGCCGCGGCCCGTGGATCAAGCCGAGCTGGCGCGGCTTCTTGCGCGAATTGGGACGCGGCCCGTCTGGGTCGCCGACGAAACCTATCCGGGCGAAGAAGAGATTGCGATGACGGTCCACCAGAGGCTCGCCCGGCAATTTCCCGATGTTCTGACCGTGATCGTGCCTCACAATCCCAAGCGCGGTTTTGAAGTTGCGCAAAACGCCCTCAAAATGAAACTGAGGGTAGGATTGCGCGGCGGTCTCGAAAGTGTGCCTTTGCCGGAAATCTACATCGTCCAGACGAGGGGCGAGGCGGGATTATTTTATCGCGGCGCGGGCGTGGTTTTTGAAGGCAAATCACTATGCCGGGGAGGGGGCAAAAATCCGGTTGAGGCGGCGAGCCTTGGCTGCGCTATCCTTCACGGCCCCGATGTCGGTGATTTCGAGGAGATTTACAAAGCGCTCGACCAAAGGGGCGGAGGCAGCCTGGTTTTCGACGCCGGAACGCTTGCCAAACAACTGGCGCTGCTTTTCCTCGACAGCGCCGAACTGCGGGCGATGGCACGCGCTGCTTCCGAGACAGCCGAAGAATTTGGCAGCGCTTCGACGCGGATCGTTGTCGCGCTCAAGCCATATCTTGCGCAGGCGCTCATCGCCTCAAAGGCGTGATGAGTGTCAAAAACTTTAAGGCGAAGGCCCGGCAAAAAGTCACTTCGAGTTGCGGGAGCGTAGATTAAGCCTTTGGCTTCAGGCCAAGCCTTTGCAGCTTGGCATCAGGGCTGGCATAGGGCTCTTGCAAATCGACGTTCCAATAACGCAGATCCTCAAGCTTGATGACGGTGCCGGTCACTGCGCAGCGGACGAAAGCGCCGGAGCGCAAGATCCGGAATTCGCCATCGAGATATTCCAATTCGGCTTCTCCGGCGGACAGCGGGCGTCGTTCGAAACGGTTCATTGAAACATGGCTCAAATCAAAAGAAATTCAAAATGAAGATAATGCAGATTTGTTAAATTTGCCAATATCTCCTGCAAGACTTCTCGCCCTTTGTGGAACAAATCCTCTTTGGGCTAAAGCCTCAAGGGGGAATGGGCATGTTTGAATTCTCAAGCCAGGGCATCCGCCTGGCATATATCGACGAGCGGCCAGTGGGGAGTGACCGCCGCGAGCCGATTTTGCTGATTCATGGCTTTGCCTCCACCCATGCTGTGAACTGGGTTTTTCCGCAATGGGTGAAAGCTCTGACCGGGGCCGGGCGGCGCGTAGTCGCCTTTGATGTTCGAGGGCATGGCCGCAGTGAGAAACTCTACGACCCCTCGGCCTATGCCTTGCCGGTGATGGCAGAGGACGCCTGTGCCTTGCTCGACCATCTTCAGATCGGAGCGGCCGACGTGATGGGCTATTCGATGGGCGGGCGGATTGCCGCTTTTCTTGCCAAGGCACATGAAAGCCGCCTGCGCTCTCTGATCCTTGGCGGCATTGGTCATCATCTCGTCGAGGGCTCACTCCCGCTCTCCATTGCAGAGGCCATGGAAGCGCCTTCACACGCTGAACTGTCCGATCCCATGCAGCGGACGTTCCGCAGTTTCGCAGAAGCGACAAAGAGCGATCTCAAGGCCCTTGCGGCCTGCGCGCGCGGGTCCCGCCAGCTGATGAGCGCGAGTGAACTCCGGCAAATCGGCCTTCCCGTCCTGATTGCGGTTGGAACGAAGGACGATGTTGCCGGTGATCCGCATAAACTTGCGGCATTGTTTAAAAATGCCCGGGTGGTGGATATTCCGGGACGCGATCATAACCGCGCAGTAGGGGATAAAGTCTATAAAGATAGCGTACTAGATTTTCTTGCCAAACGCCCCTGATCCTCTTGCCGTCATCTTCCTATATCTGCGCAAAGCCGCGTCAAACCTGGGTCGCACAATTTTTTGGGGCGTGTTAAAGCGTGGCAGCGGCGGATCTATAGCTTTTGATCGTAAGGGTGAAGCCTGCTGGGAGGCGGTTCATGATTTCCTCCACCGGGACAGCAAAAGTCGTCGCGCTCGGCCGCGGCGATCCAGTGTTCGCACGGCTGCGCGCAGAGGCAGAGGAGGCCATCCGCAAGGAGCCGGATATTGCCGGTTTTATGTATTCGGCGATCCTTAATCTGGAATCGCTGGAAGCGGCAGTTATCCACCGCTTGGCGGCCCGGCTCGGGCATCAGGTCTTTCCGAGTGATCTCATAGAACAAGCCTATTTCGAAGCGATCGCAGCCGATCCCTCGATCAGGGATGCTTTCCGCGCCGATATTGCGGCGGTGGTGGATCGCGATCCGGCGTGCACACGGCTGATCGAGCCAGTGCTTTATTTTAAGGGATTCCAGGCGATCGAGACTCATCGTCTCGCGCATGCCCTCTGGACTGCCGGCCGCCATGATTTCGCCCTTTATCTTCAGAGCGTCTCGTCCGAGGTGTTTCAGACCGATATTCATCCGGCCGCCAAGATCGGCAAGGGCATTTTCCTCGATCACGCGACCGGCCTTGTCGTTGGCGCCACCGCCGTCATCGGCGACAATGTCTCGATGCTGCAAGATGTGACCTTGGGCGGCACTGGCAAGGAACGCGGGGACCGCCATCCAAAGATCAAGCCGGGTGTGCTGATCGGGGCTGGCGCCAAAATTCTCGGCAATATCGAGATCGGCCGTTGCTCGCGGGTTGCTGCGGGTTCGGTCGTGCTGCATTCGGTCCCCGACCACAAGACGGTCGCGGGCGTGCCGGCGAGAATAATCGGTGATGCAGGGTGCGAGGAGCCTTCGCGCACGATGGATCAAATCCTTGCGCTCAACGAATAGCTGGAATTATGACGCTGCCCAAGCTTGCTGCTCGCGGCGTTTTCTGGCAGAGGACGGGAACGGCTGCGCCGTGAGCTATGCGCGGCCTAAAATCGAAGATTTGGAACCTCCTCTTATCAAAAAAGCCCATCCGCTTTTTGATAGGCTGGCATGGCGGCCTTTGGCCTCCGGAGCATATCTTGGACAAAGCAGAATTGCGGAAACTGCAGGAATTCCTGCGCAAATCCCT